>Ga0335072_10006191_pt1 | contig 17533 bp, 11 predicted proteins | sample Lox_Sample_21_FD_206725 | JGI IMG/M metagenome (GOLD analysis project Ga0335072, IMG submission 206725) | Soil microbial communities from Loxahatchee National Wildlife Refuge, Florida, United States - Lox_Sample_2.1 | ecosystem: Environmental > Terrestrial > Soil > Wetlands | place: USA...
GACCTCCGCGAAATGCACAGCCCGCCGCGCCGAGTTCTGCGCGATTTGCTCGCGGCAACTGAAGCCGTCGGCGACGAGGAGGGTGTCGGGGGCGGCGTTGCGGACGGCGGGGAGCAGAACGCGCTCGCCGAGGATCTGCGAGACCTCGAATTTTTCGCGCTCGAAGCCGAAGGGGCCGGCCATGCCGCAGCAGCCGGAGTCGAGCAGCTCGACCTCGGCTCCGGTGCGGCACAGCAGCGCGACTTCGTCGGTCATCTTCATCACGGATTTGTGGTGGCAGTGGCCGTGGAGGACGATCTTTGTGCCGGGGAGTTGCGGGGGCTGGTAGTCGGGCGCGTGGCGGACGAGGAATTCGCTGAGGAGCAGCGTTTGCGAGCGAAGGCGCTGCGCGCGAGCGTCGGCGGGGAAGAAGTTCACCAGCTCATCGCGGAAGACGCTGGCACAGCTGGGCTCGAGGAAGACGAAGGGCAGGCCGGCGTCGATCTGCGGGGCGAATTGTTCGAGGATGCGCTCGAGATAGGCGCGGGCCTGCCTGAGGAATCCGAAATCGTAGAGCGGGCGGCCGCAGCAGACGTGCTGGCGCGGGACTTCGGGGGCGAATCCAGCGGAGGTGAGGACGCGCGCAGCGGCGTGGAGGGATTGCGGGTGGTAGTAGTTGTTCCAGGTGTCGGGAAAAAGAAGAACCCTTCCCTCAGGGGCTAAAGCCCTTTGTCCTCCATGGCCGGAGTCGGCACGGCTGAAGCCGAGCCCCTTCAAAACCAGCCGTCCAGGCGGCGGCGCTTCGCGCGGCGAATGGTGGGTGCGGTGCCACTGATGTCGAAAACTCTGCGGGGCGAAGCGGGGCAATGTGCGCTGCGGCGCGACGCCGAGGATGGCTTTGATCGCGTGCGAGAGGCCGGGCGTGGCGAGCGGGAGATTCGCGAGGCGCGGAGTCACGCCGGGGATGAGCGAGGCGGCGTGCGCCAGTCGATCCATGAAGCCGAACGCATAGTGGCGCAGCGGGCGCAGGCGGTCGCCGTGGAAGTGAGCGAGGAATTCGGCCTTGTAGGTGGCCATGTCCACGTTGACGGGGCACTCGGTTTTGCAGGCTTTGCAGGAAAGGCAGAGGTCGAGGGCGTCGTGGACGCTGTGGTTGTGCCAGCCGGTGGGCAGGACTTTGCCTTCCAGCAGTTCCCAGAGCAGATGGGCGCGGCCGCGCGTGGAGTGCTGCTCTTCGCGGGTGGCCATGTAGCTGGGGCACATGGTGCCGCCGCCGGCTTTGCGGCAGGCGCCGACGCCGACGCAGCGCAGCGTGGCTTCGCCGAAGGATCCGCGATCGTCAGGGAACTGGAAGAAGGTTTCGGGGCGTTTTGACTCGTAACCGGCGCCGAGACGGAGACCTTCTTCGGGTTGGTAGACCGCGACCGGGTCGATCATTTTGCCGGGATTCATGCGATTGCCGGGATCCCAGAGGGATTTGAATTCGCGGAAGGCGTCCATCAGTTCAGGCCCGAACATTTTCGGCAGCAGCGCGCCCCTGGCCTGGCCGTCGCCGTGTTCGCCGGAGATGGAGCCGCCGTGGTCGATGACGATATCCGTTGCACGATCGAGGAAAGAGCGGAAATTGCGGATGCCTTCGGCGCTCTCGAGATCGAAGTTGATGCGCAGATGGACGCAGCCCTGGCCGAAGTGGCCATACATCGGGCTGCGATAGCCGTACTCGCGCATGAGCGCGAAGATGGCGCGGAGGTAGGAGCCGAGGCGCTCGGGAGGGACGGCGGCGTCCTCCCAGCCTTCCCAGCCGTGCGGCTCGCCGGGCACGAAGACGGTGGCGCCGAGGGCGGATTCGCGGATGTGCCAGATGCGTGCGGCTTCGGCGGGCGTGCAGAGGCGGCCGGTGGGGGAGCCGGGAAGCTGCGCGGCGATGGCGAGCAGGGCGCGTGCCTGGGCTTCGGCTTCTTCGTTACTCGCGGCGCCGAATTCGGCGAGCAGAAATCCGCCGCCGGCAGGCAGCAGGTGCAGGTCGTCATCGACCAGATGCTTGCGGCGCATGAAGTCGATGAGCATGGAGTCGATGCCTTCGAGGCCGATGGGGTGGTGGTGGACGACCTCGGGGACGGCGTCGGCGGCGAGAAAGGGATCGGGGAATCCGAGCACGGCGAGGCGGCGGCAGGGCGGCGAGTGCATCAGGTCGAGCGTGGCGCTGACGACCGTGGCGAGCGTGCCTTCGCTGCCGACCAGGGCGCGGGCGACGTGGAAGCCGTTCTCGGGCAGCAACTCGTTGAGGTTGTAGCCGGAGACGCGGCGCGGAATGTTGGGGAATTTGCGGCGGATCTCGTCGGCATAGCGGTCGCGCAGGCGGCGCATCCCGGCGTAGATCTGGCCGCGGCGTCCGCCCTCGGCAACGATGCGCGCAAATTCCTCATCGCTGGTGGCGCCGACGGTCATGCGCGTGCCGTCGGCGAGAAGGACGTCGAGGGAACGGATGTTGTTAGCGGTGAGGCCGCCCATGACGCTGTGCGTGCCGCAGGAGTTGTTGCCGATCATGCCGCCGATGGTGCAGCGGGAGTGGGTGGCGGGATCGGGCGCGAAGGTGAGGTGATGCTGCTCGGCGGCCTCGCGCACGCCGTCGAGGACGATGCCCGGCTCGACGACGGCCAGCTTTTGCGCGGGATCGAGCGAGACGAGGCGGCGCATGTATTTCGAAAAATCGAGGATGACGGCGACATTGCAGCACTGGCCGGCGAGGCTGGTGCCCGCGCCGCGCGGCAGGATGGCCGCGCCGAGATCGCGGCAGGCAGCGATGGTCGCCTCAACGTCGGCGGCATCGTGGGGCAGGACGACTCCGATGGGCGTCTGGCGGTAATTGGAGGCGTCGGTGGCGTAGAGGGCGCGGGACGCTGAGTCAAAGCGGACCTCGCCGCGAAGGGTGGCGCGGAGCTTCGCTTCCAGCTCGCGCGCGGCGGCGAATTGTTCATGCGGATGCGGTGCGTTATTGAGGACCGGCAAAACCGGCGCGGTGTCCACAGCTCCCATTCACAGCTCCTTGCGCAGCCAGGCGATCTCGCTCGCGTCGATCCGGCGCAGCGTCGGGTTGTCGTTGTAGCGCTCGACGGGCACAAAGCCGATGGCGCGGTAGAGGGCGTAGGCGGCGGGCATGGTGCGCGGCATGGTGTCGAGAACCATGGCGGCGTAGCCGCGCTCGCGAGCGAGAGCGATGACCGAATCGGCCAGCAGGCGGCCCATGCCGAGTCCCTGATGCCCGGGGCGCACCCAGAGGCGCTTCATCTCGCAGAGGCGTTCGGACCCCCGCGCGCCAGAGGCGTGCGTGCCGGCGCCCACGCGTTTTTCGCCGAGGTGGACCGGCTTGAGCGCGACGCAGCCCGAGGGCTCATCGTTGGCATACGCGAGAAGCACGGCGCCCTCGGGCGAGGCGTAGGGGCCGGGCAGCGCGGCCAGCTCGGCTTCGAGGCTGTCGACACAAATGTGCTCGCCGCCGACGGAGGCGTTGAGATGCGCGGCGTATTCGCGCATGAGGGTGCGGCACAGGGCGGTGTCGTCGCCGTCGCCGCCGAATTCCGCAAGCCGCACGTGAGCCGCAACCGGAGCCATACCGGAAATGATACCCACCTTCATTGCGCGGGCGGCGCATGACCTGATAGAAAGGCGCGCATGACGATTTTCCGGACTAAACGCCGTCCAGGTGCCTTGACTCTCGTGGTGTGCGGCGCGTTGTGCGCCACGCCGATCTTCGCGCAGAACCCGCCGGTGAATCCTCCGCCCAATCCGCAGCTGGACCAGCTGGTCGGCGAGATGGGCCACGCGGAGCAGTTCCGGGAGACGAATCTCTCGCCGGACGGGAAGGTGATTGTGTGGAACGAGGCCGGGCACGCGGGGTTCGGCCTGCGCGTGGCGCCGGTGAGCGATCCTGATTCCGCGCGCACGCTTACGGCCTGCGCGGAGGGGCAGCGCGGCGAGGAGGGCGAAGCGGTGTTCTCGCCGGATTCGCAGCAGATTGCGTTTTTTTCCGACTGCACGGCGGACCACAGGAATGCGATCTTTCTGGCGGCTGCCGACGGGAGCGGTACGCCGAAGCAACTGGCGGAGCTGGACGGCTACGCGCACGAGCTGGCGTGGTCGCCGGATGGCAAGCAGCTGAGCTTTCTCTACGTGGAAGGGTCGATGCGGCGGCCCAGCCCGGTGGCTCCGGAGCCGCTGCCGGCCGGCGTGATCGGAGTAGAGAACGTGAAGATCCAGCGCGTGGCGAGCGTCGATGTGGCGAGCGGGCAACTGACGCAGATTACGCCGGCGGAGCTTTATGTGTATGAGTTCGACTGGTCGCCGGACTCCGGGAAGATTGCGTACATTGCCGCGCCGCCGCCGGGCGAGAACAACTGGTGGGTGGCGAAGCTGTACACGCAGGCGCCGGGGGCGGATCCGACGGCGGTGGTGGATCCGGGGACGGTGACGGGGTCGCTGCACGGGCTGCAGATGGCGGTGCCGCGGTGGTCGCCGGATGGATCGAAGATCGCGTTCATCGGCGGGCTGATGTCGGACCAGGGTGTGACGGGCGGGGATATCTATGTTGTGCCGGCGACGGGCGGGGAACCGAAGGATGTGACGCCTGGGCGCGATGGGACGCCGGCCTGGTTTACGTGGATCGATGAGCAGCGGCTCGGCATTGCGGGGATCAAAGGCGGATCATCGCACCTGTTCGTCTACAACATCGAGACGGAGACCGATTCGCCGACCGACAACCTGACGCTGCCCGACTCGGTGAGCGCGGGAGGGTTGCAGATGCGGGTGGCGACTTCCAATACGAGCACCATCGCCTTCATCCGCTCTTCGTTCTCGGATCCGCCGGAGGTATGGGCGGGCGAGCTGATGCACATGCAGCAGGTGACCCACGCGAATGACGGCCTGAAGCCGGTGTGGGGCGAGGCGAAGTCGATGGAGTGGACGGACGAGGGATTCCACGTGCAGGGATGGCTGCTGCTGCCGGCGCACTACGATCCGGCGAAGAAGTATCCGATGGTCGTGTTCGTGCATGGGGGGCCGTCGGCGGCGAATATGGCGCGCTGGCCGGGCGCCGGGTATGGGCCGGCTCCGTTTTCGGGGCTGGATTATTTCGTGCTGATGCCGAATCCGCGGGGCAGCTACGGCCAGGGGGAGAAGTTCACGCAGGCCAACCGGAAGGATTTCGGGTACGGGGATCTGCGCGACATTCTGGCCGGGGTGGATGCGGTCGAAAAGCAGTATCCGGTGGACGACCATCGAGTGGGGATCACGGGATGGAGTTACGGCGGGTTCATGACCATGTTTGCGGTGACGCAGACGCACCGCTTCCGCGCGGCGGTCTCGGGCGCGGGGCTGTCGGACTGGCTGAGCTATTACGGGGAGAACTCCATCGATCAGTGGATGATCCCGTTCTTCGGGGCGTCGGTGTACGACGATCCGGCGGTCTACGCGAAGAGCTCGGCGATCGATTTTGTGAAGAACGTGCGGACGCCAACCTTAATGGTGGTGGGGGATCGGGACGGGGAGTGTCCGGCGCCGCAATCCTTCGAGTTCTGGCACGCGCTGCACGACCTGGGGGTGACGACCCAGCTGGTGGTGTATCCAAATGAGGGGCATGGGTTTGTGAAGGAGGCGGACCGGATGAATGTGCTCGACCGGGCGGTAGCGTGGTTTGCCCTGTACATGCCGGCAACAGAATAGATGAGCCGCGGAGCGGTGCTGGAGAACCGCACCCTCCAGCGGCGCCTGCAGAGGTGCTCGGACAGGGAGTTTGCGGGCTTTTTAGCACCGGCGGCGCTCTGATATCCTGAATCGCACCCGGTATTTTCCTGGCGTTTCGACCGTTTGGGTGGCACGACTACCCAAACGGGGAGGTTTCATGCGGCGGTTCCTTGCTTTTGCAGTCCTGTTGGCGTTTTCGCTTCCGGTTGGTCTTTCCATCGCGGGCTGCGGTCACAATCCTAATAATTACTGCATCAAGAACGGCCACGCGTACGGCATTCCCACCTCGCAGGTGGTCGAGGTGATCCTGCAGCCGGAGACGACGGGGATTTCGTTGTCGTGGGGGCAGACGTTTCAGGCAGGACCAGCGCAGGCGTACAACTGCCAGGGCGGCACGGAATCGGTGGGCAGCTACGTTTACACGAGCAAGAACCTGCAACTGGCGGACATCTCGCCGACCGGGATGGTGTGCGCGGGAACGTGGAACCGCAACAGCGGCGGAGGCACGCCGGACTTCAGCATCTGCACGCCGCCGGCAGGCTCGTCGCTTTCCTCCTTCACGGGATGCACCTCGACCACCTGCGGCATCGTCCAGGTGACGGCGCAGGGCGCAGCGGTCACCAGCAACCCGATCGACGTTTACGTGCACCCCCCTATTACATCGGTGACGATCCCCACGCAGACAGCGTGCGTCTCGCAGGGACAGACCCTGTCAACATCTCTGTTGGCGGAAACGGCGGCGCGAGGCCCCGGCGGGGTACTGGTATGCTGCCCGCCGAACTCCATCCTGGCGGACGGAACCACCTGCCCGGCGACTCAGACTTCGTGCGCCCAGCCCGCGGCCAACGTGGGAACGATCACCTTTGCGCCGGTTACGAGCAGTATCGTCACCATCAACAACACCAGCAATCCTACAAACTGCAATCCGATCACCGGAACTGGGTGTTCGACCGCGTCAAACCCGAACGGTATCGCGACCGCGAACCTGCCCGGGTCCACGGTGATCGACGCAAGCATACCGGACTCAGACGTAACCTCGGCAGCGGGATATTTCTCGACGTGTCCTCCGACGCAGATCAACCTGAGCGTGAACGGAGGAACCTCGGCGACGGTAACGCCCAACTCTCCGCAGACCATCGTGGCCAGCGCGGTGGATCACAATGGGGTTGGAATCAACGGGCTGACACTGAACTTCGCGTCCACGCAGCCGCAGAATGTGAACGCATCGAGCACGGGGCTGGTGACCAGCACCTTCCCCAGCCAGGCGACGATCACGGCGGTGTGCTCGCCACCGAACTGCAATCCCTCGCCGGTGAACCTGGTAGGAGCAAATGGGAACGGAATGCCGGTGGCGGCCAATCGCGTCAGCATCAACTCGCCGGGGCGGGTAACCAATGAGATCTGGATGGGGTCGTCGCAATCGCAGTATTTCTCTGAGGTCGATCTGCAGACCGGCCAGGTCGCGGCGCCGGTGCGGCTGCCGTACCTGCCCAACTCGATGGTGATGGATCAGGGCGGAGATACGCTCTATTTCGGCAGCTACATCGAGCTGATGGAAGTGAGCGCTTCGAGCAATTCGGTTTCCAAGGAGATCCCCAGCGTGCCCGGCGTCGTGCTCGCGGTGTCGCCGACGAACAACTCGGTGGTGGTCAACGACCAGTTGCGCCAGGTGATCTATCTCTACTTCCCTTCGACCGGGACGGCAACCAGCATTGCCGGCCTTGCGAGCCGCGCGCAGTTTTCTCCCGACGGAACCACGGTCTATATCGCTGGGGTGAATCCGACGAACGGGCAGAACACGATGTTCGTGTACAACAACGCGACCGGATGGTCGAGCTATGCGCTGTCGAACCAGCCCACCTACAGCTGCCCGCTGGATGCATCGCCGACGAACGGAAACCCCGACGTGCCGGCCTACAATCCGTCGTGGGATCCGTACTGCGGGCCGTCGCTGACGCTGACGGTGCCGAGCGTGGCCGCATTTTTGAGCGGGACTTCGACGGCCGCACGGAGCTTCTGCGCGAACGCCAGTTCGTCGCCGCCGTACTATCCTCCCGCCGGCAATGTGCCGGCGCCCACCACGCAGCTGACGGCGACCGCGGATGGCAATCACATCCTCGGCGCGGATGATTCGACGTTCACCGACATCCTGCTGTCGCAGACCGCGGGCGGTCAACCGGGCGTGCCGGTGGGTGCGTGTCCGGATTACTCCACTTCCCCGCCGCTGACGCTGCCGACGACCTTTGCGTCGCAGGGGCTGCCTCTGGCGGCGAGCACGGGCGTCACGGAGATCGATGAGGTGGTATCGTCGCCCTACTCGAACCTGGCCTTTGTGGCGTATCAGGGCTCCGGCGCCACGGGCGAGGTGCCGTATTACGTTCCCACGCCGGTGACCAGCTCAACCACCTCGCTGACTCCCGGGACGCTGAGCGCGTTTCAGCTCTCCACCATCTCCGGGGCGTCGGCGCCTCAGTCGCCGGTCGCGGGCATCTTCGCGCCGGATGGATCGCTGTTCTTCGTCAGCACCAGCGGCGACGATCTGATTCATGTTCTGGATACGTCGACAGGGACGCCGATTATCTACTCGCAGCTGCCGTCGATCGATCCGAAGCTGGTGAACCCCAGCGGCACGCCGGTGCCGGCGCAGTTCCTTGCTGTGAAGAGCGTGCCCACTACATAACCGTCGGCAACAGAACGACGACACAGCGGCCGGCCCTCAAGCCGGCCGTTTTGTCTGTGGGCGGTACACTAATTCCGATGCAGCGCGTCGCCATCATCTCCAAACCGCAGAAGGAGGAGTTACGGCAGCTGCTGCCGGGACTTGTTCTGTGGCTGAAGGCGCACGGCTACGAGCCGCTGCTGGATCCGGTAAGCGCGAATTACGTGACGGATGAAGCGGTGCACCCGCGGCCCGAGCTTCCCTCCCTGGCTCCGGAGCTGGTGATCGTGCTGGGCGGCGACGGGACGCTGCTGGCCGCGGCGCGCGTCTTTGCCAGAAGCGGTGTGCCCATCCTCAGCGTCAACCTGGGCGCTCTGGGCTTCCTGACGGAGGTTGCGCTGGCGGATCTCTATTCGCACCTGGAGGGATGGAAAATCGGGAGCTGCTGTGTGGAGGAGCGCGCCATGCTGCACAGCGAGCTGTGGCGCGACGGCCGCCTGCTGTGCGAGCACGACGCGCTGAACGATGTGGTGGCGGCCAAGGGAACGATCGCGCGCATGGGGCATTTCAGCGTGGCGGTGGACGAGCAGCTGGCGGCATCGTTCCGCGCCGACGGCGTGATTGTGTCCACGCCCACGGGCTCGACCGCCTATTCGCTCGCCGCGGGCGGACCGGTGCTCGTGCCCGGAGTGGATGCGCTGATGGTGACGCCGATTTGTCCGCACCAGCTCACGCTGCGGCCCATGGTGGTGCGCGGCCAGTCGAGCATCCTGGTACGCATTGAGGGGATTCCGGATCAGACCTACCTGACCGTGGATGGGCAGGAAGCGATCCCGCTGCAGGTGGGCGATGAGCTGCGCTGCCGGCGCTCCGCTTGTGCGGTGAAACTGGTCCGGCTCGGAGACAACCGCTTCTTTGACCTGCTGCGCTCGAAGTTGAAGTGGGGAGAGCGGTAGGGCCGAGAGCAGGGTACAGGGAGCAGAGCTCAGAGCGCAAAGCGCAGGTGAACGCTAAACGCTAATCCCTAATTCCTAAACGCTAACTCTTACTGTTTCTGAAGTTCCTGCAGAAGCTGCTGGGCCTTGCTGGCGAGAGTGCGGGCGCCATCGAGATCGTCTGTCTTGAGCGCATCGCGGGCATGCTGAATGTAGGTTCTGATCAGAGCCGCGGTCTTTTGCTCATCGGAGCTGAGCGGCCGCTTGATCGCATTCAGATCGTTCTCGGTGGAATTGATTGTGTTGAGGATGTCGTGCCGGTCGCCGGCATTGGCGTTGTCGTTGGCGGTGGAGAGCTGCCCGATCGGCGACATATCCGAGGGCGCGATGACGGCCTCCTGCGTGGGAGCGGAGGCGGTCTGCGCCGGCTGAGTCGCGGGTTTCGCTTCCGGCTGCGATGCTTCTGCAGGCCGGGGGTGGTGACGGGAAGAACGATGCTCGTGGGTGCTGGCTTCTTCGGGAGGCACCGCAACATCGAAGACGATGGTGGTTGGTTCGTACGGCGGTATGGCCGGCATGGGAGGGATAAGCCGAGCCATTTGCGACGGCGGCGGGTAGGAGGGGGCCTGAGCGGCCTGCGGCTGGATGATCGCCGGGTGTTTGCGCGCACAGCCCGCGCACACTGCCAGGAGCAGAGTTACAGCAGCGATGCTCCTTCTTCCGGATCTCATGGTCCGGACCTTTCTGGCTGGGTCTCACCTTCCTGGCGATCGAACTCGCCGGGAATCGCGGGTTCCGAAGTTTCCGCGAGAACGCGCTGTCCCGAACCGGCAGAAATCAGCGGGAGCCGCAGCACAAATGTAGTTCCGCCCCCAGGCTTTGATTCTACGTCAATCTGACCGTGATGCATCTGCACGATGCGATAGGTCATAGCGAGGCCGATGCCGCTGCCCTCCTTCTTGGTGGTGAAATACAGGTCGAAGATGCGGGGGCGGATCTCATCCGGGATGCCTTCGCCGGTGTCCCTCACCAGAATCGAGGCCCAGCGCGTGTCCTCGCTGAGGCGAACCTCCAGCGCGCCGCCGGAAGCCATCGCCTGGGCGCCGTTGATGACCACGTTCAGCAGGGCCTGCTCCAGCAGATCGGCGTCGACGCGGGAGATGACGGGCCAGGCCGGAGACTGGCTCTCGACGGTGATGCCGCGGGTCTGCAGTTCGGCCGAAGCCAGCGCAAGCACCTTGGAGAGAACTCCGCGCAGATCCTGATCCTTCAGCTGCAGCTCCACGGGGCGGGAGAAGTCGACCAGGGTCTGCACCACCCGGTCGAGGCGGCGAATCTCGCTCTGAATTACGTCGAGATGGCGCAGGGCATCGCCGCCGGTCTGCACCTTGTTGCGGAGCAGCTCCAGGTGCACGACGATCGCGTTGATGGGGTTCTTGACTTCATGGCCCACGCCGGCGGTGAGGCGTCCGATGGCGGCCATGCGGCGCGAGACTTCGAGCTCGCTTTCGATTTCGCGCACCGACTCGAGATCGTGCAGCGTGAGCAGCGCGCCCAGGGAGTGGCGGTCGCGCGAATGGGTGTCGTGGATGAAGTCGAGGGAGACTTCGACGCGCCGGCCGGTTTCGGTGGTGATCTCCTCCTGCACGATGGACATGCCTCCCTCGAAGGCATCGCGCACGGCGCGGCCGAGGCGGGTGCCGCGGTCGAAGATTTCGCGAACGCTGGCGCCGAAGATGCGCTCGCGGCCGATGTTGAGGAAGCGCTCGACCGAGCTGGATACGATGACGGCTCGCGCGTCGCGCGTAAAGAGCATCACGCCGTCCTGGAGATTGGAGAGGATCTGATCGAGGTTTTCGCGCAGAGCGGAGAAGACCTCTTCGACGTTGCGGATGCGCTGGCCGAGGCGCTCGATCTTGCCCGAAACCTGAGCCACGGCGTCGCCGCTGTCCTCGCCCCCATTTGCCTCGGGCGGCAACGGCGCGGCCTCTGCGGCGCGCAGAAGCTCCGGGGGCGCGGACGACTCGGCGAGCGCCTCCTGCACGGCGAGGGCGTCGAGGCGGCGGCTGATCTGCTCAAGGGGATGCAGGGCCAGGTTCGCAAGAAAGGCCGCCACCACGATGGAAATGACCATCGCAATGCTCATCAGGGTGATCGATTCCACCAGCCATGGATGGAAGGCGCTGCTGAGGAAGGTGGTGCTGATGCCGATGCGGACGGTGAGAAATGGACGGCTGTCGAGATCGAGGCCGAGAGGAACGTTGTAGACCAGGGGCGGACCGAAAACGATGCGCAGGGTGCGGATGAGCGGCTGGCGGCGGAGCAGGGAGAAGTCCGGCCGGGCGGCCAGAATCTGGCCCTCCTGGGAGGTATCGGGGGCGGTGAGGATGGCGCGGCCATGCGCATCCGTCACAGCGATATCGAGCACGGTGGGCGAGTAATTGAGGATGGAGGTGAGGAGCGAATTCAGGCTGGCGTCCTGGCGGAGGGTATCGGCAACGGCCGCCTGAACCGCAACGGGATCGTGCGGGTCGAAGTGCCGCTGGCGCAGGCCGGTGTCCAGCGCCTGCTGCACCTGGAAGAGAACCTGGTGGGCCTCGATATCGGTGGCGAACCAGGACTGATCGATATGCTGCTGGAGCAGCTGGCTGAGCCAGATCCACGAGAAGATAACAACAATGGCGAAGACCAGCACCGTGATCGCGAGGACGAGTTTGGTCTTCAGGCGCATAAAGGTCCTCAGAGCAAAACCAGGGCGGGTGCTTCTTATTTAAACTCTTTCAGGTTTCACTCTGTGCGGAGGTGCGGGCATCACTGCTCCCCCGTCAAAACCGCGGCTGGCCGCGCCGGCCTGAGGTCCGCTACTCTTCCAGCGAGCCGGCAGATGCGGCGTTACCGTACTCTCTGAGTTTATTGTGCAAAGTCTTCAGGCTGATGCCCAGAATCTCGGCGGCGCGGGTCTTGTTGTTGTGCGTGGACTCAAGAGTTTTGAAGATCAGCATACGCTCGGCGTCATCGACGGTGGCGCCCACCTGGAGCTGGATCGCGTTGGGAGGCAGCTCGCTGGACGGTTTGGGGGGACGCGATCCGAAGCCGGGTGGTAAATGGCGCGGCTGCAGCTGGCCGTCGCTGCACAGGACCACGGCGCGCTCGATGGTGTTGCGCAGCTCGCGGACGTTGCCGGGCCAGTCATGGGCCATGAGGCGGGCAAGCATTTCGCTGTCGAGGCCGGCCACGCGCGCCTGATGCTTCTGATTCATGTCGGCAATCATGGCGTCGGCGATGGCAGGGATGTCCTCTTTGTGCTCGCGCAGGGGCGGCATGTGAATATTGAAGACGTTCAGCCGGTAGAAGAGATCGCCGCGGAGATGGCCGTCCGCGACGGCCTCTTCGGGATCCTTGTTGGTGGCGGCCAGCACGCGCACGTCGACGGGCGACTCGACCTTGCTGCCGAGGCGGCGCAACTTGCGGTCTTCGAGGACGCGGAGGAGCTTGGCCTGGGTGCCGACGGGCATCTCGCCGATCTCGTCGAGCAGCAGGGTACCCTCCTCGGCCAGCTCGAAGCAGCCGGCGCGGCGTTCGATGGCGCCGGTGAAGGCGCCCTTTTCGTGGCCGAAGATCTCGCTTTCGATGAGGGTTTCGGGGATGGCCGCGCAGTTGACGGCGACGAAGGGCTTGGTGCGGCGCGGACTGAGGTCGTGCAGCGTGCGCGCGACCAGTTCCTTGCCGGTGCCACTCTCCCCGGTAATGAGCACGGAGACGTTGCTGGGAGCGACGCGCTCGACGAGCGCGAAAATCTCCTGCATTTTTTTCGAGGCGCCGACCAGCGATCCGAGGACACCGGTTTCGCGGAGTTTGCGCCGCGTGACCTCGAGCTCGCGCTCGGTTTCGCGCTGGCGGGAAGCATTGGTGAGAATAGCGCGCAGGCGCGTGGAGTCGACCGGCTTCTGGATAAAGTCGTAGGCGCCGTTCTTCATGGCTTCCACGGCGGCTTCGATGGAGCCCTGCGCGGTGAGCATGATGACGGCGACTTTCTCGCTGGATTCGCCGAGGCGCGAGAGCAGTTCGAGGCCATCCATACGCGGCATTTTCAGATCAGAGACGATGATGCCGGGCTGCCAGGCGGTGACTTTTTCGAGAGCTTCGAGGCCATCCCGGGCGGTTTCAGTGCGATAGCCCCAGCCAGAGACCAGCTCAGCGAGACCGGAGAGCGCGTGCGGCTCGTCTTCGACGATCAGGACTTTTTCCTGGACGCTCATCGACTCCTCAGAAGCCTGAAACTCGGGAAGGGACACGCTTGTTGTATCACGAGCCACGAGAATTTACCCTCCGTCGATGCGTTGTGCTGCGCATGTATTTGATTCGATTGACGAGCCCGGGGAGGCCGCGACGACAGGAAAATGGATCGGTTTGATCTGGTGAAGGTTGCTCCCATCCATTTTGTTTTGTTATGGATAGATCCTGATTCGGGCAAGTGTTTGAAATGAAGGCCAGATTTACGGATGCTTTTGATTCGAGGAGGCTTGCGGGGGGAGGGAATGATGAGTGCGGATGGCAAGCCGCCAGCCCGTCGAACGGAGCTGTTGAGGAGGGAAGGAACAGGTATCGATGAGCGCGGGGAGCCTTAGGCTACATCGGTGAAGTGTCGAAGTCGTGAACCTGATTCGCCTTCTGCAAGGATGGCGGGGGCCTGTCGGCTCCCCACCTGCCTTCTACGCCTCACCGGTGCACCAGCTTGCCGACCTGGATGATCTCGCCTGGAACAAACTCAAACTCCCTCTGGGAAGATTCGACCGCCGCGAGGACGAGCATTTTTTCCTGCTTTTCCTTCTGTTGACGATATTCCTTTTCGATCGATCGATAAGCGGCGAATCTGAGGAACAACACAGCTGCGACCAGACCCGCAATGCCGATTGCAAGATTAATCATGGTCTGCGCCTTTCAATACGAATTCCGACCGCGAGGATCAGGATTGAGAGTGCAATTGTTCCGAATACTGCTGTTGCCACCCAATACCATGGCCACCGAACGCCGCGGTATGCTTCCAGCGGTACAAAAACGAGAACCAGTACCGCAACTTCTCGGATGAATTCTCCGATCATCTCTGAAACAGAGCATTTTTCGTGCTCGGACAATTCGCCGTCTCAATTTCTGAGATGCCGAAGTGTATCCCACAAACAGGCTGATTGCCCACATTACGTTGGACACGCCATTCCGACAAAGGGCTCATTTTTGCCGACCGCGCGCTATTGTGGTGCCCGATCAGCAGGCGGCCGGAAAGCCAGCGCATTGGCCGCGAAAATTGCTTCCCGCCGTATACTTTTCTGTTTGCGCGAGGTGACGGTATGGATGCTGCGGTGACGGTTGCGCGGGAGAATGCCGCGCGGTTTCTCGAAGAGCTGAAGGCGCTGCTGCGGATTCCGTCGATATCGACGCTGCCCGAGCACCGGGGCGACGTGGAGAAGGCCGCCGAGTGGGTAGCTGCGGACCTGCGGCGGATCGGGATGGAGCACGTGGAACTGATCCGCGATCCGAAGGGCGAACGGCACCCGCTGGTCATCGGCGACTGGCTGCATGCGGCGGGCAAGCCGACGGCGCTGTGCTACGCGCACTACGATGTGCAGCCGCCCGATCCGCTGGACGAGTGGGTGACGCCGCCGTTTGAGCCGACGGAGCGCAACCAGAATCTGTACGCGCGCGGCGCGGTGGACGATAAGGGGCAACTGGTGCTGCAGCTGAAGGCCTTTGAGTCGCTCTTCAAAGCCGGCGGGGGCAAGCTGCCGATCAACGTGCGCGTGATTTACGAAGGCGAGGAGGAAGTGGGCGGGGAGGCAATTGCGGCTTTCGTTCGCGAGCATCCGGAGCGGCTGGAGGCGGACTTCGCGATGATCTCCGACACGGAGCTGTTCGCGCCGGAGCTGCCGACGCTGTGCGTGGGGCTGCGCGGGATGATCTACACGGAGCTGGAGGTGCGGGGGGCGAAGACGGATCTGCACTCGGGAATGTACGGCGGGGCGGCGCCGAATCCGTTTGTGGCGCTGGCGCAGATCCTGGCGGGGCTGAAGGATCGCGAAGGGAAGATTCTGATACCGGGGTTCTACGACGAAGTGCAGAAGCCGAGCGCGGACGAGCTGAAGGCCTGGAAGAGCCTGCCCTTCGACGAAGAGGAGTATCGCGAGAAAGAGATGGGCGCGCCGAAGCTGGTGGGCGAGAAGGGCTATTCGGTGCTGGAGCGGACGTGGGCGCGGCCGACGCTGGACGTGCACGGGATTGTGGGCGGGTTCACGGGCGCGGGCGCGAAGACGGTGATCCCGGCGAAGGCGACAGCGAAGGTGTCGATGCGGCTGGTGCCGAACATGACGCCGGAAAAGGCCTTCGCACAGTACAAGGCGTACGTGGAGAAGATCGCGCCGGAGGGGGTCAGCGTGGAGTTGCGGCTGATCCACCAGGGTGAGCCGATCGTGATTGGAACGGACAACGAATATGTGCGGGCGGCAACGCGGGCGCTGAAGACGGTGTGGGGGAAGGACACGGTGTTCATCCGGTCGGGCGGCTCGATCCCGATCGTGGGGGATTTCGAGCGCTACCTGAAGATTCCGTCGGTGATGATGGGCTTCGGGCTCCCGGACGACGGGCTGCACGCGCCCAATGAGAAATTCCACATCCCGAACTTCCATCGGGGCATTGAGTCGGTGGTGCGGTTCTTCGAAGAAGCAGCGAAATAGCGGGCCAGCGACTGAGCGAGTCAGCGGCGGGGTTCGCTGCTGTAGAGATCCTGCTCGGTCAGCACCGGTTCCAGATCTTCTGTGCGCGCGGAGCGGTGGGCGGCGGTGAACATGGAGCCGCGGGCGGGCACGACGGGCGCGAAAGCGGAAAATCCCAGCGGAGGAACGATGTCGTCGTAGATGGCTTCCATGCCGCCGCGCAAGGTGTAGGTTTCGTGCCAGAAGCCGGTGCCGCCGGAGTCGCGCAGGAAGTTCTTCCACCACAGGCGGTGCGGGTCGGAGCGCGTCCAGCGGAGGAGTGAGTCCATGTCGCGCCAGTACTGGCGCATGCCGGCATGCATGGGAAAGAGCGAGAAGACGAAGTTTTCGTGGCGGAGCAGGCCGTCGGGCTGCGCGGCGACGGAGCTGGAGATTTTTGGGCCGAAGCCGATGAGGGTTTTGAGGCCGGTGATCCGGTTGAGGCGCATGCCCAGGTAGACCACGACCAAGTCGGGGTATTGGGAAAGGTCGACGGTGCGGCGTTCGACGCGGGTGGGCATGGGGCAACCTCCAGGGCAACAGATTCGCACAGGCCGGGCGGGGGGTCCAGGAGACGTATCTCCTCATGGGACGGGGCGAATGCGGGAATCCGAACGGCGACAGGTGCCGGGGTGAGCACTCTGAGCCGTTTGCATCTCCGTCCGCATCTGCTAATGTGGTGAGTCGGCGGGAAGAAAAGGACGTTAAGGACGATGGCGAAGGCAGTCTGGAACGGGAAAACAATTGCGGAAAGTGAGACTTACGAGACGGTTGAGGGGAATATTTACTTCCCTGAGGGGGGGGTAAACCGCGAGTACCTGCGGCCCAGCTCGACGACGTCGACGTGCCCGTGGAAGGGTCAGGCCAGGTACTACAGTTTGCTGGTCGATGGGCAGGAGAATCAGGATGCCGCCTGGTACTATCCCAATCCCAAGCCCGCAGCGCGTAACATCAAGAATCACATCGCTTTCTGGCGCGGCGTCGAGGTGGAGAAGTAAGGGAATAAGCGGTTAGCGGCCAGCGTTTAGCAGGGCGCCGGTCAGCGGTAGCGCATTTGGTGCCAGTGCCAGGCGCTGGCCACAATCTCATCGAGGCCGGTGTAGCGGGGCTTCCAGCCCAGTTCCCGGCCGATCTTTTCTGAAGAAGCAATCAGGACGGCCGGGTCGCCGGGCCGCCGCGGGACTACTTCCGCGGGGATGGGATGGCCGGTGACGCGTCTTGCCGATTCAATGACTTCCAAAACCGAGAACCCGGTACCGTTGCCGAGGTTATAGATCAGCTGGCCGCCGCGGGCGAGGGCGTCGAGGGCCAGAACGTGGGCTTCCACCAAATCCTCAATATGGATGTAGTCGCGGATGCAGGTACCGTCGGGCGTGGAATAGTCGTTACCGTAAATTCTGATCTGGCTGCGCCGGCCAAGAGCGACATCCAACACCAGTGGAACCAGATGGGTTTCTGGTTCGTGGGCTTCGCCGCGC
>Ga0335072_10006192_pt1 | contig 17532 bp, 10 predicted proteins | sample Lox_Sample_21_FD_206725 | JGI IMG/M metagenome (GOLD analysis project Ga0335072, IMG submission 206725) | Soil microbial communities from Loxahatchee National Wildlife Refuge, Florida, United States - Lox_Sample_2.1 | ecosystem: Environmental > Terrestrial > Soil > Wetlands | place: USA...
GTCGATTCCAAAAATAGGAGCGAGTGGATTTGCCTACGATATCGTGAGGCGCTTCGGCCTGCCGATTATCGAACCAAGGCCGGGACTCGTGCCTTTTCGACTCGCGGGTGACCAGCTTGAGCTAGTACGGCCGCTGAGCGGCAATACTGCAGAAGCGGAAGTATCGTGTGGCCGCCAAAAGTTTCGAGAGAGTGTGCTGTTTACTCATCGCGGGCTGTCGGGGCCGGCGATTTTGCAGATATCTTCCTATTGGCGAGAGGGTCAGACGATCGCGGTTGACCTAGGGCCTGATCGAGATGTTGAAACTTACTTGAAGAAGCGCAAGCGGGAGCGTCCACGCGCGGAATTGAAGACGCTGTTGGCAGAAATAATACCGGCACGAGTCGCGGAAGCTTTTGCCAGCGGCTATCCGGCAACTGGGGCAGCGAATTTGTCCGATCGCGTGATTGCGGGAGTGGCGGAGCGTCTCAGGCGCTGGCAGGTGACGCCATCGGAGACCGAGGGATGGGCGAAGGCGGAGGTGACAGTCGGCGGCATCGATACCGCAGGGGTGTCGTCCAAAACGATGGAGGCGCGCGGCGTACCGGGACTGTTCGTGATTGGCGAAGCGGTGGACGTTACGGGATGGCTCGGCGGTTACAACTTTCAGTGGGCGTGGTCGAGCGGGTTCGCCGCCGGGCAGGCGATCTAGTGCCCACCCGGCGAAATCCTAGATTGGCGATCAATATTTTCAGATTAAGTTGTAGGCGCGGGCGACGTTCTCGCCGAGAATTCCGCGGCGTCCCGACTCGGTCATCGGCTTGACCATCTCGGCCAACTCTTCGAGATAGTTACCCGGATGGTCGGGATGCGGATAGTCGCTAGCCCAGAAGAACTTGTCTTCGCCGACATGGCTCATCAGGCCCGCAATGGTGCGCTCGTCGGGGTCGGCCGAGATGAAGCACCGTTCCTTGAAATAGAATGAGGGCTTCTCGCGCAGGCGGACGGTCTGGGCGATGGTCGTGCCCGTGAAGATAGCGTCGCTGCGATCGAGAAAATAGCCAATCCATCCGGCGCCGGATTCGAGCACGATGACCTTGAGCTTTGGAAAGCGATCAAACGTTCCGAGCTGGAAGAAGGTCGCGAAGGCGTGCTGAACGCCCTGGCCAGCAAATAGGTCGTAATACCACGCGGCCCAGGCGAAATTATCGTAACGGTGATGGACGCCCCACGAGGGAGGCTCGATGGTCGGATGGATCGCGAAGGGGACATTGCAATCCTGCGCGACGGCAAACAACCGATCGTGTGCGGCGTCGCCATGCGGACGGCGGGCGATATTGAACGGAGCGACGAAGGCGCCTTTGCATCCGTCCTTCACCGCGCGCTCGAGTTCGCGTGCTGCCTCGTCAGGATCGCCGAGCGAGAGATGGGCGACCGGGATGAGCCGTCCACCAGATTCGCGGCAGAAATCGGCGATCCAGCGGTTGTAAGCGCGGCAGTAAGCGCCTGACAGCTCGGCGTCCAAGGTTTCGGCTTCCCACAGGAGCCCGATGGTCGGGTACAGGAGCGCCTTGGCCATACCCTCCTTATCGAGCAATTGCAGGCGCTCGCGCATGTTCATCGTGCCGAAGGCCGCGCCCTTGAGGTAGGTATCTTCGGGCTTGGGTTTTGTGTAGCGCAGTTCATCGGCGCGGCCAGCATTGATGGCGGCTTGGCGGCGGCGGTGCGATTCCTCGATCTGCTTGCCCATCCCGCCGAGCGTGCCTAGCTGTCCCTGTCGGGTCATTTTGGCGCGGCGGCCGTCGACTTCGAGATACTCATAGCCATCGTCGCCGACTCTGATCCGGATCGCACGGTCGCGATATTTCGCTTCCATGTATTTTTCCCAAAGGTCGGGTGGCTCAAGGATATGGCCATCGGCGTCGATCACGAGGGCTTCGGCGGGCATAGGCATAGCGGGTTAGTCTCCTAAGATGCTTCGTTACGACACTGCGCTGTCCGTGTGCTGAACGCTAGAACAGGGCGAGTGGATTCACAGGCGAGGCGGTACCGCGCCGCAAGATTAAAGGGGCCATCACGAATTGGAAGGCGTAACGATTGTGCTCGAGGCAGGCCGCTGACAGCGCGTCGAGATCAGCATTGTCGATCAGGTGAAGGCCCATTTTGACAAGGACGCAGGAATGGATCGGCATCGCCAGATTCTTGCCGTAACCACTGGGAATCACGTCGCTGACACCGTCGCATCCGAGGACAGCGATCTTGCGCTCGTGCAGCCATGGCAGGCATGCGGCGTCGAGGCCAGCGAGGCCGTCGTGCATGGCATCCCAATGTCCTTTGCTGTTGCGGCGAGCGAGGCGGCCGGTACGAATCAGGAGTACGTCACCTTCGTCCACTTTCACGCCATGATCCTCTTCGGCGGCCTCGAGATCCTCGGGAAAGATGTGGGTGCCGGGATCGAGCCATTTGGTCTTTTTGATCTTGGGAATATCGAGCAGGACGCCGCGGGTGATAATGCCATCGGCGGCGACGTCGATAGCGCATTTGCGTGCGCCGTGAGAGCCGACCTCGCTGGCAGCGAAGCCGTTATACATCTTGCCCTCCCAAAAGACGTGACAGAGTGCGTCGAGATGCGTATTGGCGAGGCCGTGCGGGGCGATCGCAAAGTAATCGGCCGAATAGGGGAGCGGCAGTACGTCATGGGCGTCATGACCAGATTGCGCGACGAGATGGGTGACAGGAGTGGGATTATCGGGTCCAGGAATCGTCGCCAAAGGCTGGGCGAGTGAGACGATCACGCCGGTCTGAACCAGTTTCGCGGCGGCGGCGCGCTGCTTGTCGGTGATAAAATTCAAAGCGCCGCGCTGGTCTTCCTTGCCCCAGCGGCCCCAGTTGCTGACTTTCTCGAAGATGCCGATTACTTCGTTTTCGCTCAAACGGTTAGCCATCAAACTTTTCCTCACGGGTTAGGGTAGAGCTTGTATTGCGGTCCTGCGCTGAGGGCTCGAGGCTTGCTCAGAACACCGCCAAAGGATTTACCGGCGATGCAGTGCCGTGCTCAAGAATCAGCGGCGCCATCGTGAACAAGAATTCGTAACGATCGTTGTGGGCGGCGGCATTGGCGAGGGCATCGAAATCAGCATTGTCGATCAGGTGAATGCCCATGATGACGAGGGTGCCGACATGGATGGGCATCGCGATTTCGTTCCCAAACGCGCTGGGGATGACATCACTGACAGCGTCGCAGCCGAGTACGGCGACTTTGCGATCGGAGAGCCATTGCAAGCAGGTCGCGTCAAGGCCGGGCAGACCTGTTCGGCGTACATCCCAAGGACCTTTAGCCTTGCGGCGCTGATGGCGTCCCGTGCGAATCAGCAGGACGTCACCCTCGTTGACGTTCACATGATGGAGCTTTTCGGCGGCGTCGAGGTCATCGGCGTCAATAGCTTCGCCTGGCTCAAGCCATTCGACATTCTTGAGTTTGGGGATATCGAGCAGGACGCCACGGCTGACGATACCGTCGCGAGTGATGTCAATTGCACAACGGCGGGCGCCAAACCGTCCGACTTCGCGCTCGCTGAAGCCGTTATACATCTTGCCTTGCCAAAAAACGTGGCAAAGCGCGTCAAGATGCGTGTGAGCCATCCCGTGAGAGGCGATCGAGAAATAGTCTAACGCGGCGACGCCGGGCGCTCCGGCACTCAACATCATATGTTGGACAGGCTGGGGGTTTTCCGGACTACTTTGCGTCGCGAGCGGCAGCGCGAGTGAAACGGTCTCGCCGCGCTGAACGAGGCGCGCAGCGGCAGCGCGCTTGTGCGGGGTGATGTAATTGAGAGCTCCAAGCTCGTCTTCCTTGCCCCATTTGCCCCAAGTACTGATTTTTTCGAAGACGCCCTTCACTTCGTGGGCGCTCAGCCGGGTAGCCATCGCCACACCCTCCTTATTTATAGCCGAGACGTACAGGCTCGCACTGACGCCTCTACGGTGGTGTAAAATAACGGACTCCTCAGTCCGTGATTCCCTGTTGCGGCATTTTTAGGCAGTAGTGCCCGCCGCGTAGGTTCGCAAACAAACCGCCCCAAACTCTTGAGCCGACCGACTCACAGACTCGCTCAAGTTTGCAAGCAAACCCTATCTAGCACGGGTCGCGCGTGGGCGGGTAACGGGCTAGGGGAGTCTGGAGACAATTTAAGCTCATTAGAGAATGGGCTGTCTTTGTAGTGTAGTGAATCGGTCGGGCGCGTCAGCTAACCGCCAAAAACCGCCGGCGTGACGGAAGGCAAAAAGGAGGCTGAAAAGCAACGCACAATCTCTGTGCGTCTGCCTCTCTTATAAGCAGCGCAGCCAATTTAAGTCGTCATTTCTTAACGCTTTTTTGATGGCCGTCGTCTTGCTTAGAGCACGGCGCCGGCCTGAGGCGACAGGCCTGCGATCGTAAATAGCTCTTCACGAGCTCTCAAGGAGGCAAAATGGCGGCTACACCCGAACAACCCAAGATGCAAGCCACTCTTGGGCTAACTGGAGTCACGGTCAATGCGATGGCGTTGATCGCTCCAGGCGCATTCCTCTGGATCACCTTCGTTATCCAGGCAGGCTATGTCTTCCCCTCAGGATTGGCGATGTGGGCGGGAATTGTCGTGGCTCTGCTCTTGGCATACGCAACAGCCCTTTCCTATTCGGAGTTGGCTAAACTTTATCCCGGTGCGGGCAGCTCATACCTGTTCGCTGAGCAAGCTTTTCTCAACACCACTAGCGCATTCCGCTTTGCGCGCATCGCGAAATTTGTAATCGGCTGGGCCTCTCACCTTTATTACTGGATCTATCCGGCCGTGATGGTCGCGACCATGGGGGTCATGGTTGGCTACATTGTCGGCACGCTCTCGCCGACGATGCTCAATGCGACGATTCCCGGGCCTGTGTTTATGGCACTGGTCGCGGTAGTTTTCTCTTACGCGGTAGCGTGGATCGCGTTCAAGGGCGTGAATGGCGCCACGTCAGTCAATATCGCGATCAATGCCATTCAGATCACGGCGCTGCTGTTCTTTGCGGCATTGGCTATCTCGTATCGAGTGGGCCATCCCGAAGGCTCGACCGGACTGGGATTCGATGCCAACGGCAATGTAGTATCACAGACTCTGCACTATAGCCTGACCGGGGATAATCCCTCCCATCCCAGCGCTTTTTCAGTAGTTTCGCCGCACAACATCAGTTGGACGATGCTGCAGGCGACGATCGCGATCCTGCTGCTGGTGGGTTTTGAGTCAGTCACCTCGATGGGCGAAGAGGCGAAGAACCCCAAGCGGGACATTCCGCGCGCAGTCATTCTGTCGCTGACGATTCAGGGACTGTTCTGCTACCTGATTGAGTATTTTGCCGCTAACTACTTCATGAGCAGTGCCTACAGCCTGAATGCGGCCAAGGGATCCGCTGCTCCAATCGGCGACATGATGGTGCTGATCGGCAATGCGCTGCTAGGTGGCCATGGGCAGGCGTTCATGTTGATCGAAGCGCTGACGGTTTTCCTTGCGCTGATCGGTACGACGCTGAGCTGCATCAATACTGGCGCGCGGGTGACCTATGCGATGGGCCGTGACGAAGAGGTGCCAGAGCATTTCGGGCTTCTGCACGGCGACAATCTGACGCCCCATCGCGCGATCTGGACACTGGCGACGATCACGGCGGTTATCGGCGGGTTCGCGGCGCTAACCTTCTTTACCGGAGGATCGGCACCAGATGACAAGACGATGGCGTCGTTGCCGCACAACATCTGGTACATGGTTGGACTAGGCTCGAACGCTACGCTGTCGGCGTTACCGAATGGATTATTGCTGGTAACGCTGCTGTCGAACTTTGGGACTTTCGTGCTCTATGGATTGACTAACATCATTTGCATCGTCGCGTTCAAGGAACATCACACCTTCAGCGGAGTGAAACACGTGGTTGTTCCCGTATTCGGCGCTTTCGCGAACTTTGCTTGTTTGGCTTTCTACATCATTGGACCGATAGAGGGACTCGGCAGCTGGAAGGAGCCGATCTTTGCAGTGGTCTTATCGGTCGTATGGGCGCTTTACGGAATAATCTACTTCACACGTAACTCGAAGAAAAAGGGCAAGGCAACGGTTCTTGTCACCAAGCCGGCTTGAGGATGAGGTAGCGAACTGACTATCGGGGGAGAGTCCCCAGTCGCAAGGACTCTCCCCATTGATTATTCAGAGACCGACTGAACGAGGATAGCTACATCATTCATCGAGACCGTACTGGCGCTACGAACAAGCTTTATCCGCGTTCCGCCGCGAATGGAAATGGGAACGGGAGAGGAGGACGGGAGATAGAGACTGACTGATTAACTTAGCTAACGACGCCATTTGTTCAAGGGGGCCTAGGAGGCGGTGGAAGTATCGCCGGGAGGGAGACAATAGCAAATGAGGTTTGAAAGCAGGAAACGGTTAGCTCTGAAGGCAATGGCTCCGGCGATGTTGGGGATGACCCTGACGTGCGGTGCCGTCGCTGCATGGGCAGCCGACAGTAGTTCGCCAGATTTACAAACAGAGGTGAACGAACTGCAACAGGAAGTTCAACAGCTCAAGGGGGAGCTGGGCCAAATCAAGGCGCAGCAGGTGGTCGAAGTACCCGCGAATCCACCGCCGCAAACGATTGGCCAGCATGTGGGTCAAGTCGGGAAAGATCTGAGCGATCTAAAGACCGACCTCAGCACTAATCTTGGTATTCAAGTACACGGGCTGGTGGATACCTCGTACGGTTACAACACCAATCAGCCTAACACCAATGGAGGCAGTAAAGGCGGACTGAATTGCTGCTCATCAGGCGGAAGCCTCAATCAGTATCGAGCGTTTGATGTTAACGCCAACGGGTTTGAACTCGAGCAGTTTAATCTGCATATCGCGCGAACAGATACAGGTGGAGTAGGCTTCGTCACCGACTTGAATTTTGGCCAGGTCGCAAATTCCATCGCAGCATCGACGCGATATTCGAATAGCAGCTTGAGCCTGACCGCAACCAGCAGTTCATTCTTCGATCCGACGCAAGCGTATCTCACTTATACGGTACCAGTCGGAGAGGGAATCAATCTGGAGTTGGGCCGCTTCGTGACGCTGCTCGGCGCTGAAGTAATTCCGGTTTACAACAACCAGAACTTCAACGAATCGCGCGGCTTGCTGTTCACGTTAGGTGAACCGCTGACCCATACGGGTTTGCGCGGAACCTACGCCTTCAACTCTAACGTAAGCCTGACTCTCGGCATCAACAATGGCTGGGATGATGTCGCCGATAATAATGATCAGCCGACGGTCGAAGGCGAGCTGTCGTTGAATCCGACCTCCACTACTACGTTGGTCTTGAACGGGATCTACGGCGCTGAGCAGATCGATCGCGGTAATACACAGCGCTGGGCAATCGACCCGATTGCGACGTGGCACACTCCGATTACCGGACTGCAACTAATCGGCGAATACCTGTTCGCGGAAGAAGGCGGACCGGTCTCGATTGTGCCGCAGTATAGTGAGCAGGGTAACATGTTCTGCGAGTCGCAGGCTTCCGGTACGCCTTTCTGTACTCCGGCTCCCGGTTACACATCCGGTCCCAATAACACGATTACGACACCGAACTCGGTTATGTGGACCGGCGCGGCTGGTTATGTCGTTTATGACTGGACCCCTCAGATTGAGTTCGCCCTACGCGGTGAGTGGTTCCGCGACAGCGATGGCGCACGCAGCGGCTTGCGCCAGACGCTTGGCGAATTCACCGGAACAATTAACTATAAGGTGCCGAAGGTGACCGGCTTGCTGGCGCGGCTCGAGTATCGTCTCGACCAGTCCAACGAGAAGCCGTTCTTTGGGAATGAGGTGTTCCCGAGCACCAGTAACTATGCGGGATTGCCGACGCATACCTACGCTGGACAAGACACCTTCATGGCCGATGCGATCTATTCATTCTGAGCGTATCGCGTAGTAACAATTAGTAGTAGGGATGAGCATGGCGGGCCCGCGACGAGCGGGTCCGCCATCGATTCAAGGACAGAAATTCTGGATGCGAACCGTAAGAGAGTAATGAAATTACCTAGACGGTACTTGAATCGTGACGCCTGCGATGGCCAACTAGTAGTGGGCAGGAGGTCCGGCAGGAAGTCGGAAGCCGGCAAACGGTGCAGGTGGAGGTTCTTTAATGGCTACGCAGAGAAAAACCAAAGTGGCAACGGTCCGCAAAGTGAAGACGTCACTAAATGGCAACGGCGACTCGGCGCCGGTACAATCGGTGGCCGTGCCGCCGATTGTGAGTTTCAGCCCGTCAGAAGAGGAAGTACGCGAGCGAGCTTACGAGTTGTTCGTCGCGCGCGGGTGCACTCATGGTGCGGATGTGGCGGACTGGCTAGCGGCGGAGCACGAACTGAAGGATCGGCTGACAGTGCACGCAGAATAATCGGTGAGCGTGCCGGGGTAAGCCTGCGACCGGCGGTAGTGTGCGCGCGGGCAACGCGCGGATCAGGGTGGGTCAGGTTTGATAAAATGGGCGCATCAGCGCCCCTGGGACAACTCGTCCAGAATTTCTGCTTCGAACCTTTGATTAAGCTTTGGCTGGGAGCCGGTGCGCTGAGCGAGAAACCGACGGCTCAATACGGTCATGGCGCCGAGCTAGCGCATAGCGATCGTTACTGCGTTGCGTCTCGGAGCGCGGCGTGAGTTCGTCTCCCAGCATGGAGTCGACGGGAGTGGAGCCTGAGAGTCAGGCGCAGTTCGATATTGCGTTACTGAGTGACGTCGGCAACGACCGTCCTGGCAACGAAGATTCATGCGGTCATTTCATCGAAAGCGCGGACTCAGCTATCTGGGTGGTCGCTGACGGAGTCGGCGGCTACGAAGGCGGGGAAGTGGCGAGCGCGATGGCTGTTGAGCTTACGATCGAGGCCTATCGCGAAAGTCCGGAATCGTGGGGGGCGGCGAAGCGGCTGCATCGCGCGGTTCAGAAAGCCAATATCGAAATTCACAATAAGGCGCTTACGGTTCCCGAGCTGCGGCGAATGGCGACGACTCTGACCGCGGCGGCCGTCAGTAAAGGCACGCTGCATGTGGCGCATGTTGGCGACTGCCGAATGTATCTGATTCGGAACGCGCGCATCCGGCAGCTCACGCGGGATCATACGGTTATTGGGGAGCGTGTGCGGTTGGGCCTGATTACACCGGAACGTGCTCGCAATCATCCAGAGCGCTCGGCTTTGAACCGGTGCCTCGGGCACGAGCTTATAGCATCAATAGACCTTATCAAGATGCCCCTGTCGCAGGGCGATCGGGTAATCATCTGCAGCGACGGGCTGCATACGGTGCTTCGAGACGAAGAACTGGAGCATCTGACCCGTGAACTCGAAGCCGAGGCCGCTTGCCGCCGACTGGTCGAGGCCGCCAATGAGCGGGGAACGGCGGACAATCTGACGGTCGCGGTTTTCCTGATGACCGGCGAAACACCCAATTTTAGTGAAAAGCGGCCATGGCGCGAGCGTCTGCTGGGCCTCTTCGGTAAAGGCACCTAAGGTTAAAGCGCCGTTAATACCGGCGTTGCCTAAACCTTCGTGCCGATGTTAACTTCGCGCGCGGACGGCAACCACGCATGCGCGAAATCAACGTCGGCGAAAAGCTCGACCAATATGAGTTGACCGAGCTGATTGCTCGAAGCGGCATGGCCTCAATTTTCAAGGCCATCGATAGCGTTAGTGGCAAGACGGTTGCGATCAAAATTCCGTATATGCAGTTCGAGAGCGATGTAGTCTTTTTCGGGCGTTTCAAGCGCGAGGAGGAAGTGGGACGGCGGCTGGACCATCCCAACATAATCAAGGTTCTAACGCCGGAGAAAAAAAGCCGGATGTATTTCGCGATGGAATACGTCGAGGGCTTGTCGCTACGAGCGATGATGCGTGACAAGCAGCCGTTTCCAGCGGCGCGTGCACTCGATCTGGCTCATCAAATCTGCAGCGCTTTGATCTACATGCATGATCAAGGCGTGGTCCATCGCGACCTCAAGCCGGAAAATATCCTCGTGACCGACAACGGACAGGTAAAGATCATGGATTTCGGCATCGCGCTTGATGAATCGGCGCGGCGCCTGACCTGGTCAGGCTTGTCGTCAACGATCGGCACGCCGGACTACATGGCGCCTGAGCAGGTGAGTGGGCGGCGCGGTGATGCGCGGACAGATATCTACGCACTCGGAACGATCCTTTACGAGATGTTGACGACCGAACTGCCTTATGGGGCCGACAACGTCTACAACATGATGCGGGCGAAGACCAACGAGGATCCGCAGCCCCCGACTAAGTTTGTGCCGGACCTCGATCCGCATCTTGAAGAGATCGTGCTCCACGCAATCGAGCGTCTGCCGAAGAACCGTTACGCGAGCGCAGCCGCGATGGACGCCGAAATAGAGAATCCGTCGCGCGTGCAATTGACCGGCCGCGCCCATCGGCTGCATCCGCCGAGCCTCGCGAAGGCGCGGATCAAGCGGATTTTATGGACGGCACTGTTTTTCGGTTCGCTGATCGCGGTTTTTGCATTCCTGATTTGGATCGCCAACCGCTATCCAGCGCCGTTGAATCAGCCCCACAGGCGGTCTATTGGAGCGGTGAAGTGAAGCCTGCTCGTGCCACAGTTCGCAGTTGGCTCCACGCGCATTTGCGCTTGGGCTTAGTCCCCATCCTGGCGCTCGCGTTGATCCTGTTGCTGCGTTCCGCCGCATCGGCGCAGACCGAGCTGGTGACGCTCCAGCAGAATCAGCAAGCGTTGACCCAAGCCCTGAACCTCGTATGGGTCTTGGTCGGTGGTTTCCTTGTGATGTTCATGCAGGTCGGTTTCGCGTTGCTCGAAACTGGCTTCACGCGAGCGAAAAACGCCGTGAATATCATGGCGATGAACCTGATGATTTACCCGATCGGCCTCACCGGGTTCTGGCTGACTGGCTATGCATTGATGCTCGGCGGGGTCAGCCAATGGCCTTCGCTGGGCGGTCCGAGCCGAGCGATCCATCATGAACTCACGATCACGATTGGCGGACATGGCTATGGACTAATCGGATTGAGTAAATTCGCATTGCTGAATGTGAGCCACGATCCGGCGGGACTTGCGATGTTCCTGTTTACGGTCGTGTTCATGGATACGGCGGCGACGATTCCCACGGGTGCGATGGCCGAGCGCTGGAAGTTTTCCGCGTTCTTCATCTATGGGTTTTTCATATCGATGTTTCTTTATCCGCTCTATGGCAACTGGGTATGGGGCGGAGGCTGGCTCTCGCAACTAGGCGTCAACCTCGGCTTGGGTCACGGCTGCGTGGATTTTGCCGGCTCATCAGTTGTGCACATGACCGGAGGAGTTGCCGCACTAGCAGGCACTGTCGTGCTGGGACCGAGGATCGGGAAGTTCAGACGCGACGGTGCAATCGGACACATACCCGGACACAACCTGCCGTACGCGATAGTCGGTACATTAATTCTCGCGTTCGGGTGGTTCGGATTTAACGCTGGCTCCACACTGGCGGGATCTGACCCGCGGATCGCGATAATTGCCGTCAACACGATGCTGGCATCGGCCGGGGGCGCGCTCTCGGCGTTACTCTATCTATGGGAGCGGCATCGCAAACCCGATATTGCGATGGCTTGCAATGGCCTTTTGGGTGGACTAGTCGCGATTACAGCGCCTTGCGCATTCATCACGCCTGAAGCGGCGATGCTGATCGGATTGATCGCAGGCCTGATCGTCGCGGGCGGCGTCATCACCCTGGAACGGCATCTGCGTATCGACGATCCAGTGGGCGCGATCGCCGTACATGGATTCAGCGGCTTGTGGGGCGCGCTGGCGCTCGGCTTGTTCGCGGATGGTACATACGGCGACGGCTGGAACGGGGTCGCCGGTCCGGTGCGCGGATTGCTATACGGGGACAGTGGCCAATTCTTTGCGCAACTGATTGGCGTGACTGTTAATGCGGTCGTCGTGTTCGGCTTGTCGCTGGCGTTCTTCGTAATTGTCGAGCGCACGATCGGTAATCGGGTGCATGCCGAAGTGGAATGGAGCGGACTCGATCCGCTCGAGATGGGCAGCGAGGCCTATCCGAACGTCTGAGGGGCCGCTTCCGGATCAGGGAAGCCCTGAGAGACTCGTCTGCTCGCACAAGGACGAACGCAGGTGCGTGCCGCAGACCTTAAGAGGCACAAGGGTTTTGTGTTGCAGCGGTCCGATGAAATCGCCAGTGCGGCCGCCGTTGCTGCAATCAAGTAGCGGCCTGAATTTGGGCGCAAACAGCCCTCGTACACCAGCTGTTCGTTAGGCTTATGCAGCCGTTTGCCGTTATTTCCTAGGCGAGAAATAATTGCCAAAGAATTAAACAGCTTGTTTTCTGTTGATTTGCCTAAGAAAGCCTTGACTGGCTAGCCTAAAGTGGCTAACTTTTGCTGGCTTACCATGAGATTTTCCTTATGAAGTCAAGTTATGAGATAGCCGAGCCTGACGCGATCGACCTCCAGATTATTGAAATTCTGCAGGAGCAGGGACGAATCGCGCTGGTCAAGCTAGGTGAGCACGTTGGACTTTCAGCACCCTCGGCGATTGAACGCGTCAAGAAACTCGAAGATGGCGGCATCATCACTGGTTATCACGCCTCAGTTAATGCGCGCCTTCTTGGCAAGGATGTAGCGGCTTTCATTGGAGTATCGATCAGCGATCCGCGCACTATCAGTCAATTCGAGCAGACGGTCGAGCAACTCGATGATGTGCTCGAATGCCATCACGTGACCGGGGAATACACGGTATTGCTCAAGGTCAAGACGCGCAACACGACTTCGCTCGAAGAGCTGATTAAGACAGTTCGCATGATCAACGGTGTGTCGCAGACTGAGACGATGGTGGTGCTATCGACGCATACGGAACGCACGCAGATAGTAGTGAGCAATCGCAATACGCATTCGCACGAAAGTGGTAATGGCAAGCGCCATCGCCACGGATCGGTTAAGAGCGCATCTCCAGAAGCGAAAAGGGCGTGATTATGTATCCATACCGCGGGATTCCAAAGAGCCAGGGCCTTTACAATCCGGAGCACGAGCACGACGCATGCGGGGTTGGGTTCGTCGTCAATATCAAGGGCGAGAAATCCCACGATATCGTGCGCAAAGGGCTCGAGGTGCTGGATAACCTGATTCATCGCGGAGCCTGCGGATGTGATCCGCGCACGGGTGATGGGGCCGGCATCCTGATGCAGATACCGCATGAGTTTTTCCGGCGCGAGACTGAGAAGCTTGGTTTTGGGCTGCCGTCGCCCGGCGAATATGCGGTTGGGTCGGTTTTTCTGCCGCTCGGGCTGGAACGGCGTAATGCCTGCGAGGAGATTTTCGAACGGGTCGTCCACGAAGAGGGACAGCATCTGCTGGGCTGGCGGACGGTGCCGATTGACGATACGCAATGCGGCGAGATTGCTCATCTGGGATTGCCGTCGATTCGGCAGATATTCATCCGGCGCGGCAAAGGTATCGAAGACGACGCAAGCTTTGAACGCAAGCTGTATGTGATCCGCAAGCGAGTGACTAATGAAGGTCAGAAGATTGGCCTCGCCGAGGGAGAGCTTTTCTACGTGTGCAGCCTCTCGTCGGCGACGGTGGTCTACAAGGGACAGCTTATCACAAATCAGATTCCGCTGTTTTATCCTGACCTGACTGATCCTGCGATGGCTACAGCGCTGGCGCTAGTCCATCAGCGGTTCTCGACCAACACGTTTCCAAGCTGGGACCGGGCGCATCCGTATCGCTTCCTTGCACACAACGGCGAAATCAATACGCTACGCGGCAATATCAACTGGATGCATGCGCGCGAAAAGCAATTTGCGTCGCCCGTGTTCGGTGACGATATCGGGAAGATTATGCCGATCGTCGAGCCATATGGCAGCGACTCAGCGACGTTCGACAACTGTCTGGAATTGCTGGTGCATACGGGCCGCTCGCTGCCGCACGCCGTGATGATGATGATTCCTGAGGCGTGGCAGAACGACAGCTTGATGAGCGACAGCAAGAAGGCGTTCTATCAGTACCATTCGTGCATGATGGAGCCGTGGGATGGTCCGGCTTCGATCGCGTTCACCGATGGTCGCCGGATAGGCGCCGTGCTGGATCGCAACGGCCTGCGCCCCTCACGCTACACCGTTACTAAAGATGGATTGGTAGTGATGGCGTCGGAGACCGGAGTGCTAGACATTCCGCCAAGCCAGGTTGCGTTCAAAGGACGCCTGCAACCGGGGCGGATGTTCTTCGTCGACACGACTGAGGGAAGAATCGTTCAGGACGAGGAAATCAAGGAAGGGATGGCGGCGCGCAAGCCGTATCGCCAGTGGCTCAAGGATAATCTAGTTGACCTTGAATCATTGCCGACGCCGCCGTCGTCACCACCAATCAGTGGCTTCGAGCCTTATGATCTACTGAAGCAGCAGCAAGCCTTTGGCTATACACTCGAAGAGTTGAAGATGCTGATCGCGCCGATGGCCGCCAACGGGCAGGAAGCGGTCGGTTCGATGGGGACCGACACTCCGCTCGCAGTACTGTCAGACAAGTCGCCGCTGCTCTTTAACTATTTCAAGCAACTGTTCGCGCAGGTGACGAATCCGCCGGTCGATCCGATCCGCGAAGAGATGGTGATGTCGGCGGAGACGACGATTGGCTCCGAACAAAATCTGTTCGATGAGACTCCATTGCATTGCCGGCAACTGCGGCTCAAGCAGCCGATTCTAACTAATGCGAATCTCGAACGGATTAAGCGGCTCGCGCAACCTGGCCTAAGAACGATCACGCTGCCGATGCTCTACCGCGCTGCCAATGGTGAGAAGGGACTCCATGACGCGATCGAGGAGCTTCGCAAAAACGCCTCAGATGCGATCAAAGAAGGATTTACGCTAATCGTGCTGTCGGATCGTGGCGTCAATGCGGAATGGGCCGCGATTCCCAGTCTGCTGGCCACGGGCGCGGTGCATCATCACTTGATTCGCGAAGGTACGCGGACGCGGTGCGGACTGATAATCGAATCGGGCGAGCCGCGCGAAGTAATGCATTACTGCCTGCTGATGGGTTACGGCGCGGGGGCCATCAATCCATATCTGGCGTTTGCGACTATCTCGGGGATGATCGACGAAGGAAAACTCTCAGATATCAACGAGGAAGAGGCGGTCGAGCATTACGTCAAGGCATTGGGTAAGAGTCTGATAAAAGTCGCTTCTAAAATGGGGATCTCGACGCTGCAGAGTTATCGCGGCGCGCAGATCTTCGAAGCGATCGGACTAAATCGCGAAGTCATAGACAACTACTTCTCTTGGACAGCTTCGCGAGTTGGCGGAGTCGGTCTCGATGTGATCGCTCGCGAATCATGCAATCGCCATCGGATTGCGTTTCACGCTGATCCCAATCTCGACGGGGAGCTCGACGCTGGCGGCCAGTATCAGTGGCGGCGACGCGGCGAGTATCACATGTATAACCCGAACACGATTGCGAAGTTGCAGCACTCGGTGCGTTCGGGCAATTACCGTTTGTTCAAGGAATATTCGCGTCTGGTGGACGAGCACAGCCGCAACCAGGCGACGCTTCGCAGTCTGCTCAAGTTCAAGCCGAATCGTCCGGCGGTGCCAATCGAGGAAGTCGAGCCGGCCGTCGAAATCGTCAAACGATTCAAAACCGGTGCGATGTCGTTTGGGTCGATCAGCAAGGAAGCACACGAAAATCTTGCGATTGCGATGAACCGGATCGGCGGCAAGAGCAACACTGGCGAGGGCGGAGAAGATCCTGCACGTTTCGTACCCGATGCGAATGGCGACTGGCGCCGTAGCGCGATCAAGCAAGTGGCGTCGGCGCGCTTCGGTGTTACGAGTAACTATCTAGTCAATGCAGCTGAGCTGCAGATCAAGATGGCGCAGGGCGCGAAGCCGGGTGAGGGCGGCCAGCTTCCCGGCCATAAGGTCGACGATTTCATCGCGAAGATTCGATATTCGACGCCGGGCGTGGGTCTGATTTCACCGCCACCACATCACGATATTTACTCGATCGAAGATCTGGCGCAGTTGATTCATGATCTCAAGAACTCGAACGACCGCGCGCGGATTAGTGTCAAGCTGGTGGCTGAAGTTGGCGTCGGGACGATCGCGGCTGGAGTCGCCAAAGCCAAGGCGGACGTGGTTTTGATCAGTGGTCATGACGGAGGGACTGGAGCTTCACCGCTTACCTCGATCAAGCATGCAGGGGCGCCCTGGGAACTAGGTTTGGCTGAGACGCAGCAGATTCTAGTGATGAACAATCTGCGCGGGCGGATTTATGTCGAGACGGACGGGCAACTCAAGACGGGGCGCGATGTCGCGATAGCGGCATTACTGGGCGCTGAAGAATTCGGCTTTGCGAGCGCGGCACTAGTCGCGTCGGGATGTATCATGATGCGCGTTTGTCATCTGAATACTTGCCCCGTAGGCATCGCGACGCAGGATCCGGAACTGCGGAAAAAGTTCGAAGGCAAGCCCGAGCACGTCGTCAATATGATGATGTTCATCGCGGAGGAATTGCGCGAGCATATGGCGCATTTGGGCTTCCGCACCGTGAACGAGATGGTGGGTCACGTCGAATGCCTGGACAGCAATGAGGCGATTGAGCATTGGAAGGCGCGCAACGTCGATCTGAGTCCAATTCTACACAAACCCGATGTGCCAGCGGACTGGCCGCTGCATCGAGTGGAAAATCAGGATCATGGACTGGAGCGCGCACTCGACAAACAACTGATTGGGCTAGCCGACGATGCGCTTCAACATCGGAAGCCTGTCGAGATTTACTTGCCGATTCGCAACCTGAATCGTACTGCGGGGACACTGCTATCGGCGGAAGTGTCGCGGAAGCACGGAGAGCACGGGTTGCCGCCGTACACGATCCAGGTGCATCTGAAGGGTTCGGCGGGACAGAGTCTCGCTGCGTGGCTCGCACCGGGAGTTGCGATTTATCTTGAGGGTGACGCTAATGACTATTGCGGCAAAGGGCTTTCGGGCGGTTTTCTAGTCGCTCGGCCACCGCTCGAAGCGACCTTCAAAGCCGAAGAAAACATGATTATCGGCAATGTCGCGCTGTATGGTGCAACCGGTGGAGAGGCGTTTTTCCGCGGGCTTGCGGGCGAACGCTTTGCGGTGCGCAACAGCGGGGCAACGGCGGTCGTCGAAGGCGTCGGCGATCACGGTTGCGAATATATGACGCGTGGCACGGTGGTCGTGCTGGGCAAGACCGGGCGCAATTTCGCTGCGGGCATGAGTGGTGGCGTCGCGTATGTGCTCGACGAGGACGGAAGTTTCCCAGCACGCTGCAACATGGGAATGGTCGAGTTACATACATTGGCCGACGCGGCCGAGGCGAGCCATATCCACGCGCTGCTTGTGCGGCATCATCAGTACACAGACAGTCCAGTAGCGCGGCGAATCCTGGATGAGTGGGACACGCTTGCCGGGAAGTTCGTCAAGGTGATGCCGACTGAGTATCGACAGGTGCTCGAGCGTCAGCTCAAT
>Ga0335072_10006193_pt1 | contig 17531 bp, 12 predicted proteins | sample Lox_Sample_21_FD_206725 | JGI IMG/M metagenome (GOLD analysis project Ga0335072, IMG submission 206725) | Soil microbial communities from Loxahatchee National Wildlife Refuge, Florida, United States - Lox_Sample_2.1 | ecosystem: Environmental > Terrestrial > Soil > Wetlands | place: USA...
GCTGCTGTCGACGATGGGGATCGACTGCCAGGCTGTGGGATCAGTTGCAAATCGTACCGGGATACGGCAGCTCGCGGTTTGGCAGGTCAATGAGGTCCGCCGCCGCATATGGCAAGAACCGCCGGCACTTTGGCGCAGTATCATCGATGAAGACCGGTCTGACGGCGAACGCAGCCTTCACGATTTGGCGCACTCCGCCGGCGAAGGTCCGCTCAACGACAATACAACCTGATACCGGTAACCCTGCTGCAAGGAGTCTTGCAACAGAATAGAAGGCAGTTCAGACCATCCGCTTTTGCCAACACGACTTATGACGAGATTTCCCATGGAGAACGATACAGCTACAGATCTCAAAGAGCCATTGCGCCGCACGTCAACCTTCATCGAGCGGCGCAGGCCCGGGCGGGTCGAGTACACCGATCCAGCCCTCATCGCGCTATTGCGAAATCCGGAGGCCGGCCCGTCGACGCCCGCGCTGCCATGCGAGAGCACGCGAAGCGCAACAATCAGCGATCACGTTGATCACAGGCCGCGCAGTTTCGACCTCACGGATTTCGGCAGCATACGCCCGACGCCAGGCGATCGTCACCGCATTGTCCAACGGAATTTGGCAGCTCTCGACGCTACCGGCGTCCGAACCGGCCAGCTTTGCGGCGACGAGCACCGTTGCGACGAATGGAGGCAGCTTCTCGCCGCCGAAGTAGCGAAGATACAGGCCTTTATGGCGAGCGAGACCTATCCCAAGCAACTTCCGACGACCGAATCCATCAACGCACTGGTTACAATTCTGGTCTCCATGTCCAGCGCTATCCGGCGGATGTGTCTGATCAGCGGCCGCGACGGGACGCCACAGGCCAACCATGGCGTCGCTCAAGCGATTGCTTCGCTCGGATACAGGACGCGGGTTCCGGGCGAATACGCATACTGGAGCGACCTGCGAGCCCTTTGCGCCAGTCTGTGTTTCTATTGGGCCGTTGCCGGCGCTGTCGCGCACCAGGATTTTACCACTGCACGCGCCTTCATGCACGTGCCCGTCTCACGAAATGGCGTTGAGGAGCCAGCCGTTTCGGCGCTGCCGCTGCTGGCCCTTGGTGCAATCGAATGGAGGACGCTCAAAGGCCATCAGCAGCGTAGTACGCCAGCCAGCGATTTCATGTTTAATCTGTTCCGGGCAGATGTCACGGACGCCGCGCTGGATCCCAGCCAGACTGATGAGGATCTGTTCGATCGCGTCGAATTCCTGATCTCGCTGGAGTTCTCGCATCAGCGCCTGGAGCAGATCGCGGCCAGTCGTCGCCCCATGTGGTTCTGGGTACCGCTCGGACGATATGTCTGCAACCTGGGCCGCAGGTCACTGCTCGAACGTCTGGCGGCGCACGAAAACCTTGCAGACAGCCATCCGCTGCTGGCGGCCGGTCTGCTGGGAGGAACGCCGGCTTCCGCCGCCCGCGCCGTGCAGGCGATGCGTCGCAGCTTCGATATCCGAGCCCGCGGCGACTTGCCCTGACGTTACGCCGCGACACGCCGGTTCACAGCTTCCGGCTCATATTGGAGTAATGCTCAGTACTGGCGGAAACTGGACAATTGCCTCAATGCCTCCCTGCGTTGTTCCGCCGAGACTGGCGCGCAATGGAACAATCAGGTGGATGGCTGAGACGTTTTGAAAGGGATCTCAGCGGGTCGGCTCGCTCCGGGTTATTGCACCTGCTACATATCGATTGCCGGCGACCGGCGACCGGCGACCGGCGACCGGCGACCGGCCACCAGCGGGTCTGCCCGCATGCAACCTGTTCGAGAAGCCATCGGCGTTGGGCGTCGCCTAATACGACTTCGGCAGCCCCAGAGCGCGCTCCGCCACGTAGCACAGCACGAGCTCCTGGCTGACCGGGGCGATCAGCGGCAGGATCGATTCGCGGAAATACCGCTCGACGTGGAATTCCTTCGCGTAGCCCATGCCACCATGCGTGCGCACCGCGCGCGACGCGGATTCGAAGAACACCTCCGCGCACAGATACTTCGCCCCGTTCACCTCGGCGCCGCATTCCGCGCCGCTGTCGTACAGCGAGGCGCCCTTGAACAGCATCAGCTCCGCCGCCTGCTGCTTGATCCATAGTTCGGCGAGCGGGTGCTGGATCGACTGGTTCTGCCCGATCGGTCGGCCAAACACCACGCGGTCCTTGGCATATTGCACCGCCTTGTCGAGCACATAGCGCGACGCTCCCAGGATGCCCGCCGCGACAATGATGCGTTCCGAATTCAAGCCGTGGAGCAGGTATTGGAAACCGCGGCCTTCTTCGCCAATGCGGTTCTCCACGGGAATCTCCAGTCCGTCGATGAACAGGGCGTTGGAGTCCACGGCGTTGCGGCCGCATTTCTCGATCTGGCGGACTTCCACCTTGCTGCGGTCGAGATCGGCATAGAACAAGGTCATGCCGCCGCTGCGCTTCGGGCTGTCCTCGAATTTCTGCGTGCGGGTGAGCAGAAGAATCTTGTTCGCCACCTGCGCCGTGGAGGTCCAGACCTTGCGGCCATGCACCACATAGCGGTCGCCGCGGCGCTCGGCGAAGGTGCGGATGTGCGTGGTGTCGATGCCTGCATCGGGTTCGGTCACGCCGAAGCACGCGCGGTCGGTGCCGGCGATGATCGGCGGCAGGAAGCGCCGCCATTGCTCCTTGTTGCCGAACTTCACGATCGGCTGGCAGCCGAACATGTTCATGTGCAGCGTGGAGCAAGCGTTGAAGCCGTTGCGGCCGACTTCCGACATGATGATGGCGGCCTCGGTCATGCCCAGGCCGGCACCGCCGATCTCCTCGGGGAAGATCGCGCCGAACCATCCCGCGGCGGCGAAGGCGCGAGCGAATTCGTGGGGGAACTCGTGATGCAGGTCCTTGCGGTACCAATAGTCCTCGCCGAACTCCGCACAGATACGCGCGATGCTTTCGCGAATCTGGCTTTGTTCTTCGGTGAGCATGAAGTCCATGGTCCGCCTCCGCCGCTGATGCAGGGATTGTGGGCGGCGGCCGGTACTGTGGCAATCAGACCGCCGTCTTGCCCCGCCGGAAACATTCGTGATTTCCTGCGGACGGGAGGCAACCATGGCAGACTCACCCGCATCAACGCACCGGCTCACGGTGCGCGATATCAGCCTGGAGGCCGTGCGTCGCGGTGCCGGCCGGCCGATCCTCGCGTTGCACGGCATGCAGCCGATCGATCCCGCCGCACCCTGGATCGACCTGCTGTCACGCCATGGCGAAATCATCGCCCCGTCGCATCCGGGTTTCGGCGACTCCCCCCGCCCGGCGGATTTCGACACCGTGTACGACCTGGTGCACCTCTATCTCGACGTGCTGGACTCGCTGCCGCACGACAAGGTGACCTTGCTCGGCTTTTCCTTCGGTGGCTGGCTGGCGGCGGAAATCGCCGCCGCGGGCAGCCATCGGCTCGGCCGGCTGATCCTGGTCGATCCGTTCGGCATCAAGCTCAGCAATCGCGAGACACCCGACATTCTCGACGTCTTCAACGCCCATCCCGATACGGTCCGCGCGCGCGAATGGCACGATGCGGACCGCTTTGCCCCCGACTTCAACGCGATGACCGACACCGCGCTGGTGCGCTACGCGCGCGGACGCGATGCGCTGTGCCTCTACGGCTTCCAACCGTACATGTACAACCCGCAGCTCAAACGCTGGCTGGCGCGCATCAGCGTACCCACGCTGGTGCTGTGGGGCGCGTCCGATCGCATCGTCTCGCCCGACTATGGCCGCGCTTATGCCGGGCTGATCCCAGGCGCCCGCTTCGCCGTCATCGACGCCGCCGGCCACCACCCCGAGACAGAGCAGGCGGAAGCTTTCGTCGACCACGTCACCGCGTTCATCGGCTGAGGGACACGACCATGGAAACCTGGTGGCAGTGTGAAATCCCCTATCCCTTCGTGCCAAAGAACGTGCTAGACGCAGCGGATTCCGTGCGCGCCAGCCTGCCGAGCCACTGGTGCGATCCGAAGATCGCGGCCGACCTCTACCATGAAGTGCTCGACGAATTCCTGCTCTGCGACGACGAAGGCCTGAACGTGCTGGCCATCGAGCATCATGCCGGCATCAACTCGCTGATGGGTGCCAACCCGATGTTCGTCGGCATCCTGGCGCGGCAGACGCGCAAGGTGCGCATCCTCAGCCTCGGTACGCTCGTGTCGCTGCGTCCCGATCCGGTGCGCATCGCCGAGGAATACGCCACCGCCGACGTCATGTCGCGTGGCCGCCTGGAAATCGGCTTTGTGAAATCCGGCGGCACGGAGATGCCGTCCAACCACACCAATCCGGTCGGCAACCTGGAACGCTATTGGGAAGCGATCGACCTGATCCGCAAGACGCTATCCACGCATGACGGCCCGTTTTCGTGGGAGGGCAAGTATTTCACCCATCGCCACGTCAACATCTGGCCGCGCCCGTGGCAGCGGCCGCATCCGCGGCTGTGGTCGGCAACCGGCGATCCGTTCACCGCCGCCGAAGTCGGCCGCCGCGGCATGGTGCACGTCCTGGTGCTGCGCGGTCCGGACGGCACCAAACGCGCCTACGCGGCGCATCGCCACGCGCGTGCCGAGGCGGGCCTGCCGCAGGTCTCCACCGACAATTTCGCCTATGCCGCGTTCGTGTATGCCGGCGAGACCGAAGACGAAGGCCGCGCCGGCGGCGAAAAGCTGCTGTGGTTTCTCAACACCAGTCTGAAATCGGCGCCGCAGCATTCGAAATTCCTGCCCGGCACGGTGCCGCCGGAATTCGCGCCGCAGATCTACCGCACTGCACCGCCGCCCACCGCCGCACCGGACATGACAAATGCCGAGAAAGGCGTGGTGCCCGCCAGCCAGAACGCGCGCCGCCTGATGTCGCTCGGCGTCGACGAGGCGATGGCGCAGGGCATTTTGTTCTGCGGCACGCCGGACAGCGTCTACCGCCAGATCATGGATTTCTATGACCAGGTCGGCGGCTTCGGTCATCTGGCAATGATCGGCCGCTCCGGCTTCATGACGCACGAAGAATCGGTAAAGGGCATCAAACTGTTCTCGCGCGAGGTGGCACCACGATTGCGCGACGTGAAACCGATCGTTCCGGGGTGAGCATGTCGTTGCGAGCGCTGCGACCGTGAGGCAGGCCTGATCAAAGCGACGCAGCGCACCTGGCCACCACAACCAAATCGTGGCGACGGCGACTGGAACCCGTCAAATTGCGGTCAGGCCGCCATCCACCACCAGTGACGCGCCGGTCATGTACGAGGCGAGATCGGAGACCAGGAACAACACGGCGTTGGCAACCTCCTCGGGCGCCGCGATGCGTTTCAGCGGCACGCTGTCCAGCAGTTCCTGCCGCCACGGCCCCGGCAGGCTGGCGATGCGCACCGTATCGGTCAGGCCCGGATGAATCGCGTTTACCCGGATGTTGTGCGCGGCATATTCCACCGCAGCGGCCTTGCTCAGCATTAGCACGCCGCCTTTCGCCGTGTGGTAGGTCGTCGCCCGCCCCGACGCGACCAGGCCGTAATGCGACGACGTATTGACGATCGCCCCGCCGCCGGCGCGTTTCATCGCTGGAATGGAGGCCTTCATGCCGAGCCACGAGCCTTTCACATCGGTATCGATGGTCGCGTCCCACTCGGCTTCGGTGGTGTCTTCCAGGCCAGATCGTGCCGGCACGCCGGCGTTGTTCACCAGCGTGGTGAGCGGACCGAAGGTCGCCTCCGCCAGATGCACGATCGCGCCCCACGATGCGGCGCTGCGGACGTCGAGATGTGCGTAGGCCGCCACCGTCTCGCCTGCCGCGGCATTGATGGCCCGCACCAGGGCGTCGCCTTCCTCATCGAGCAAATCGCCAACGACAACCCGCGCACCGTGCCGGCAGAACGTGCGTGCCTCCGCTGCTCCGATCCCGTGCGCGCCGCCGGAAACGACTGCGACTTTGCCCTCGAGCAGACGTTCCACCCTGCGCTCCCACGCTGCATGTCATTGCAGCGAGGGTAGCGGGAGCGTGGCCAGCGGGCAATTGACGCGCGTACTGTCATGGAAGGTCACGACGGTTGCGGATGGCGTGGTGCGCACGGGTCTATGCGGTGGCGGACGAATTTTGCCGCGATGATCGAGCGCCACCGGGACGGTATCGCCGCCAACTGCCGGCTGGAAAACACGGTATCGCTGGGGTTCGTCGAGGGGTTGAACAACCAGACCAGGGTGTTCCAGCGGCGCGCCGATGGTCCGAAGGACGATGAAGATCATCGCTTGAAGGCGCTCTCCTGCACGCTTCCGCCATTCCGTCGATCACCCACAACAATCACGGAAGACCTGGAATTATTTGACCGCCCCTACCGTCAGGCCCTTCACAATCAGCCGGCGTGCCGCCAGCAGCAGCACGGTGGCGGGAAGGATCGACAGCAGCGCGGTGGCCGCCATCTGCGGGTACTGGATCTCGGCATCCTGTGCGAAGGACGCGACCCCCACGGGCACGGTGGCCGTGGCACGCTGGGTCAGCGTCAGCGCGACCGGAAACTCGTTCCAACTGAAAATGAAGGCGAGCACCGCCGCCGCACCCAGCCCCGGCCGGACCAGCGGCACCACGATGCGCCACAGCACCTGGGCCGGCTGCGCGCCATCGATGCGGGCCGCTTCAAGAATCTCGGTGGGAATGTCGGCGATGAACGCCAGCATGAGCCACAGCGTCAGCGGCAGGTTCATCGTCGCGTGCGCCAGGATCATGCCGACATAGCTGTTGTCCAACCCCAGCGGCCGGAACATCGCGTACCAGGCCGATGCGAGCGTGATCGGCGGCACCATGTGGAACACCGCGGTCCAGCCGATCGCCGCAATCGTGCACCAGGCCGGCCATCGCATCCGGTTCAGCGAAAACGCGGCCAGTGTCGCGACCGCCAGGTCGAGCACCGCGCTGCCCGACGCGATGATCAGGCTGTCGAGGCACTGATGCAGATAGTCCGAGGTGCCCGAGAACAGCACGTCGTGGAAGTTGCGCAGCGTGGGATGGAAAACGATCTGGCTGGTCAGCAGCGCGATCTGGGTCTTGAAGCCCGCCAGCGCGATCCACACGAATGGTCCCAGGAAGCACAGCGCGGCCAGCATCAGCACGCCATGCGGCAGCAGCGCCATCCGCGAGCGTCTGCTCATCGCGCCTGCCTCTTGCGGATCATCCGCATCGCCGCCAGCGTCACGGCGCCGAGGACCAGAAATGCCACGATCGACATCGCCGCGCCGCTGCCGGCATGATCCTCGACGAAGAAACGCCGGTAGATCGTCAGGCTCACCACCTCGGTCGTGGTTCCCGGGCCGCCTGATGTCAGCAGATAGACTTCGTCGAACACCTTGAACGCGATGATCGCACGGAACGCGAGCACGACCAGGATCGTGGGCGCGAGCAAGGGCAGGGCGATGTAGCGGCAACGCTGCCAGGCACTGGCGCCGTCGATGCGGGCTGCCTCGAACACGTCGGTGGGCAACGATTCGACGGCGGCGTACAGCAGCAGAAAGCAGAACGGCGTCCAGTGCCAGACATCGACGGCAACGATGGCGCCGAGTGCCGTGCCGGGATTGCCGAGCCAATCGTGCGCCGGCAAGCCCAACGCGCCGAGGCTGGCGTCGACGATGCCGAAATCCGGATTGTACATCAGCGCCCAGATCGCGCCGATGACGATGCCCGGCAGCAGGATCGGCAGCATGAAGGCGGTGGTGTAGAAATCCTTGCCGCGCCGCACTGCGCCGAGCGCGAGCGCCAGCACAAGGCCCAGCACGATTTCGATGCTGACCGCGGCGGCGGCGAACACCAGCGTGTTGCGGATCGACGCCAGGAACAGGGAGTCGTGCAGCAGCGCGGCAAAGTTCGCCAGGCCGGCGCTGGTCAGGATCGGCCGGGCGTTCTGCCATGTCACGTTGCTGAACGACAGGATCAGCAATGCGCACAGCGGCAGCAGCGTCATGCCGATCAGCAGCGCCAGGATCGGCAGCATCATCCCCCAGCGCCACAGATGCTCGCCGCTCGACCGGCGCCGCGTTTGTCGCGGCAGGCGGCCGACCGGCAAGCCGATGGCCCGCGGGGCGGTGGTCATTCCTTCAGGTCGGGAAGAATGCCGGTCTTGTAGCCATCCTTTTGAAGAATATCCTCCATCGCATGCGCGGCCTGGTTCAACGCGGCGGCCGGCGTCAGTTCCCCGGCCAGGGCCTGGTTGAGCTTCAGATCGAACACGGCGGCCAACCCGGGCGCATCCTTGGTGAAGAACGGCTGACGCGCATGCTGCAAACTCTCTGCCAGCGGGCGCATCCAGCCGAAATGCGGATCGTTCGCGAGGCTCGAGGTCAGAACGTCACGCCGCACCGGCGGCGAGCCGGCGCGCGCATAGTCCATCTGCGCCTTGCCGGTCTGGAACCAGGCAAGGAATGCCATCGCCGCCTTCTGCTGGTCGGCCGGAAGGTTATGCGGGATGCCGCCAAGCCAGTGGCCGAGCGGCGGCTCGGAGACCTGGCCGGCGGCATGTGGGGTCTCGGCGTACGCGATCTTGCCGACCACGGCGGACTTGTCCGGATCGTCCATCTGGGCGGCGCCGGCGACGGTGATCATGGCCTGCGCGGCACGGCCGGTGACGAGGTCCTGGATCACCTCCGCCTGCGTGACCGAGGCCGGGTTCGGATGCCCGGCCTCGTGCGCCAGCTTCACGTAGAACTGCAATGCGGCCAGCGCCCGCGGGCTGTTGAGCACGACCTTGAAGTCGCCCTGTTTCTGGTCGCCCAGAATGTCGCCGCCGAAACCATAGAGGTAGGGCAGGAAGTCCCATCCGATGTTCAGTGTGCCGCGGTCGCCGCGCTGCACGAACCCATAGATTCGCGGTGGCGCATTGAGCGTCTTGGCATTGGCCAGCAACTGGTCGAACGTCTGCGGCACCGGCAGGTGATGCTGGGCGTAGAGATCGGCGCGGTAATACAGCACCGGAACGTTGGGATTGACCGGAACCGACATCAGGATGCCGCCGTCCCGCTCACAGCGGCCGGTGGTGGGGTTCCAGAACACCGTGTCGTCGAACGTATAGACCTGCGGATCGAGCCGGAATTTCGGATCGATCGCGGTGAGCGGCTGCAGGAAGCCGCCGGCATAGAACTCGACGAAGTTCTGCACCTGGAAGATCAGGATGGCGTACGGACTCTGGCCGGACCGGACGGCGGCGCGTTCCTTGGCGAGCAGGCCATCGAACGGACTCACCTCCAGATGGACGGTATTGCCCGTGTCTTTCTGGTATTCGTCCACGATGTGGTGGAAGCCGCCGAACCAGGGCGTTTGCGGCGCGGCAATGGTGATCGGCGGTTCGGCCGCCAGGACGGCTGTGGACAGGCAGGCGAGCAAGGCCGCGGCGAGCAGCTTCAGCATGGCGTTGGTCCTCCCGTTGTGCCTGCGTGCGGGCAGGACCCGGCGCGCAAGGTTCTCGCTTGTTTGGAGGTACGGGGCAGGCTGCCTGTCGGCAGCGCCTGCGGCCGGCACCTCGTTCTGTTGGCCGATTGTGCTGTTGAGACACCATAGCGCGATCGGCAAGAGCGAATAGGGGGACAGGAGATAACCGCCGGTTATCGGCGGGGCGGTCTTCCCTTGGTTGCCGGTGCCGTGTCGTGGCGGAGCCCGCTGGAACGAAACGATCCCGATGGCACGCCGTTGCCACGGCGGACTGTTGCCATGCCGCCCCATTGCCCGCATGTTCCGCCCGTCTTCCGCGCGAACGCTGCACCCTTGATGCAGGGGTTCCGGCTGTCGTGTGGCCGACGACCACCGACCGCCGCGCAGCAACGGACCGCACCGGCGAGTCCCTGGCGGCAACCACACGGAGGAAACGGATGCCCGGGCGCACGATGATCGCGGCACTCTGCCTCGCGGCCGGCCTTGCCGCCACGCCGGCGCGGGCACAGGTGCTGGAAATCGCGACGGATCAGTCGCCGGTTGGGCTCGATCCGCATGTCGCGACGGCGTTCTCCACCACAATGGTGCTCAGCACGATCTATGAGGGCCTGACCGCCATCAGCCCCGATCTGCGAGTCGTTCCTGGCCTTGCCGAATCATGGACCGAATCGCCCGATGGCCTGACCTACAGCTTCCGTCTGCGCCCCAACGCGGCGTTCGATGACGGCAAGGCGCTGACGCCGATGGATGTGGTCGCGTCAGTGGCGCGGGTACGCGACCCGAAGACCGGTTCGCCGTTCGCCTCGCGCTTCGCGATGGTTTCGCAGGTGACGCCGGACGGCGACCACGGCGTTCGGTTCGTACTGACGACTCCCTCGGCATCGTTTCTGGCGCAGCTTGCCGCCCTGGCGATCGTGCCTGCCGGGGCCACCGACCTGGCGAAGCAGCCCGACGGCACCGGCCCGTTCCGCTTCAAGGAATGGCAGCCCAACACGTTCATCGCGCTCGAACGCAATCCCGGCTATTGGCAGCATGGCCGCCCGGCGCTGGCGGGCATCCGCTTCGACATCGTGCCGGAGGCGGCGACGCGCCGCCTGGGCCTGACCGGCGGCACCTATCAGTTTCTGCCCACCGTTGATGCTGCCACCGCCGCGGCCCTGAAGCACGCGCCGGGAGTGCGGCTGCTCGAGACGCAGGACCTCGCCTACAGCCTGGTCGGGATGAACGTCACCAGGCCGCCGTTCGACAAACCGGCGGTGCGCGAGGCTTTGAACTATGCGCTGAATCGCGCACAGATCGTGCAGGCGGCATATTTCGGCGAGGCGGCGGTGGCGGGTCCGCTTTCGCCCGCGTTGAAGGACTGGGCGCTGCCGGTTTCCAGCTATCCCTGCTATCGCCCCGATCCTGCCAAGGCCAAGGCGCTGTTGAAGCAGGCCGGACTGACGCTGCCGGTGAAGGTCACGCTGAACGTGCTGGGCAGCCTGCCGGTCGTGGTGAACATCGCGCAGGTGGTGCAGGCGCAGGCCAACAAGGCCGGCTTCGACGTCACGCTGAACGTGCAGGAGGCGGGGCGGTTCATCCAGGATTGGCGGGCGGGCAATTTCGAGGCGTTTGCCTCGCTGAACAGTGGCGGGCCGGATCCCGATGACTATTTCGGACGGACATTCCAGACCGGCGGTGCCACCAACGTCTACAAATACAGCAATCCGAAGCTGGATCAGATCCTGAATGAGGCGCGTGCCGCCCCCCAGGCGCGGCGCAAGGCGCTGTATGACGAGGCGCAGAAGATGCTCGCCTGCGATGGGCCGGTGGCGCATCTCGCCTACGGCACTTTGTTCGCGGCGGAGCGGGCCAACGTGCAGGGGTTCCGGCTGAACCCGACCCGCTCGCTGCTGGGGCTGCGGGATGTGGCGCTGGGCAAGGCCGGCAAGGAATGACGCCGACAGCACGCGCCTGTCGTCCCTGATTTCATGTCTCGCGTCCTGCTGCGCCGTGCCGGGGACCTGCTGTTCGTTTCCTTCGGCGTATCCATCCTGTCGTTCTTGATGATCCGGCTGATCCCGGGCGATGCCGTCCAGCTCATGCTCGGCGCCAACGCCGAGGTCACCCAAAGCCAGATCGACGCGCTGCGGCACCAGCTCGGGCTGGACCAGCCGTTCATCCAGCAATATTTCGTCTGGATCGTCCGCGTGCTGCATGGCGATTTCGGCACCAGCCTGACCACCGGCCGCCCCGTGCTGACGGAAATCGGCGCTGCCGCGGGCGTGACCGCGGAACTGACCGTGCTGGGCCTTGCCGCGGCGGTGTTGCTCGCCATCCCGCTGGGCTGTGCCATGGCCGCCGTACGCTCGCCGGCCGCGAGCCTTGCCATGCGATTGCTGTCCATCACCGGCATTACCGTGCCGTCCTTCTGGCTCGGCATCATGCTGCTGTACGGCGCGTCGGCGCTGGCGCCTGGCTGGGCCGCCGTTGGCTGGATGCCGTTCATGCAGGACCCGCTCGGCAACCTGCACCGCGTGTTGCTGCCGGCACTGTCTATCGCGTTGCCGGTAGTGGCCTCGCTCGCCCGCTTCCTGCGCGCGGCGATCTCCGACGCCCTGCAGCAAGACTATATCCGCACCGCTCGCGCCAAAGGCCTGCGGGAACGCGCCGTGCTGCTGCGTCACGCGCTGCGCAACGCCCTGATCCCGTTCGTCACTCAGACCGGCATCATGGCCGGCTACCTGTTCGCAGGCTCCGTCGTCGTGGAGCAGGTCTTCGCCCTGCCCGGCCTGGGGCGGCTCATGGTCGGCGCGATCGCGGATCGCGACTATGCGCTGGTGCAGGCAGCAATTCTGCTTGCCACCCTGGTCTTCGTCTGCGTCAACACCGTGGTGGACATGCTGTATGCGCTGATCGACCCGCGAGTCCGCGCGGCATGATGGGCGGCCCAAGCCTGGTGCTGCGGCTCGGCGCGGCACTGGTCGCGTTGCTGGCGCTGGCGGCGGTGCTGGCGCCGTGGCTCTCGCCGTTCGGCCCCAACGCGCAGGACATCCTGGCGCGGCTGGGCGCGCCGGATGCCGGACACTGGCTTGGCACCGACAATTTCGGCCGCGACGTGCTCGCCCGCATCCTGTTCGGCCTGCGCACCCTGTTCTTCGTATCCGCGCTGTCGGTGCTGGGGGCACTGGCGGTCGGCGGCTCGCTGGGGCTGATTGCCGCCTGGTGCGGCGGCGTGGTGGACCGCGTGGTGATGCGCCTGGCCGACGTGTTCTTCGCGTTCCCGATCATCCTGCTGGCGATCGGCATCATCGCCTTGCTCGGCCCGGGCGCGTTCAGCGCCGCCGCGGCCATCGCCGTCGCCTATGTGCCGATCTTCGCGCGCACCCTGCGCGGCCCGGCGCTGCAATTGCGGGCCAGCGAGTTCGTCGAGGCCGCGCGCGCCATCGGCGCCGGCACGCCGCGCATCCTGCTGCGGCACCTGTTGCCGAACCTCGCCTCGGTGGTGTTCGTGCAGGCCAGCCTGTCGCTCTCCACCGCGATCCTGGTGGAGGCGTCGCTGTCTTTCCTTGGCCTGGGCACGCAGCCGCCGACGCCCTCGCTGGGCCGCATGCTGGCCGAAAGCCGGGACTATCTGGATTTGTCGCCCTGGCCGGCGGTGTTTTCCGGGGCGGCGATCCTGCTCGCCTCGCTCGGGTTCAACCTGCTGGGCGACGGGCTGGCGGAACGGCTGGACCCGCGTCTGCGGAGGACATGATGGCGCTGCCGGCGACCGAGACTGTCAGTTCCCGCTTCGATCGGCTCGACGCATGGGACGTGCCGGCGATCCTGGCCGCGCTGTGGGAGGGGCAGTTGGCGGCCGTGGCCGCGCTGGGACCGGCGCTGCCGGCGCTGGGCCGCGCAGTGGATGCGGCGGCGGCGCGGTTGGCCGCCGGCGGGCGGCTGGCCTACGCGGGCGCCGGCACATCGGGACGCATCGCGGTGCAGGACGCGGTGGAACTGGTGCCCACCTTCGACTGGGCCGAGGACCGCCTCGTGGTGCTGATGGCCGGCGGCGAGGCCGCTTTGCTGCACTCGGTGGAGAATGCCGAGGACCAGGCGGACCAGGCCGAGGCTGCGGTGGCGGCGCATGGGCTGGGTGCAGCCGACCTGCTGGTGGGCGTGGCCGCGAGCGGGTCCACACCGTTCACCGTGGCGGCGGTGCGAGCGGCGCGCGCCGCCGGCGCGCTGACGGTGGGGGTTGCCAACAGCCCGGGCTCGGCGCTGCTGGCGGCGGCGGAGGTGGCAGTCGCGATCGAGACCGGCGCCGAGGCGATCGCCGGCTCCACCCGCATGAAGGCGGGCACGGCGCAGAAGGCCGCACTGAACCTGTTTTCCACCGCGGTGATGGTGCGGCTGGGGCGGGTGTACCGCGGCCAGATGGTGGACATGCAGGCGCGCAACGCCAAGCTGCGGGACCGTGCGGTGCGCATGCTGCGCGGGTTGACGGGGTGCGACGAGGCGGCGGCACGGGCGGCGCTGGACGCGGCGGGCGGCAAGGTGAAGCTGGCGGTGCTGGTGGTGCAGGGGATGACACCGGCCGAGGCGGAGGCACTGCTGGCCCGGCATGGGGGGAAGCTGCGCGGGGCGTTGGGGGAGGCGTGATGAGTTCGGACATGGGCGCGTCCGCCGTTGCCGGGGACGCGCGTCCGATCGGCGTTGTCCGGAGGCCGCGATCGGCTTCCGTGATCTCGACATCGGCACGGCGTTGGCGGAAGCGACGGATGGCGTGCGGGACCAGCGAGGACCCCAGGGACGAGGCGGGAGGCACGGTGCCATGCCGGCCCGATACAATACGCGCTTTCCCGCCGCCCGCAGCATCAAGGCCGACGATCAGCACGATACCGGTGACGATCGCGCCGGGTTGCGCGTTAGGTACTCGAACCTGCTACATGCTCCTGTGTCGGTTTGGCGAGGGTCTCTGTTACCCGCGCCAGACTTAAGGCAGCGTCGGCAAATAAGTGCGTCAGCACGCCGACAAAGCTGCCGCTAAAGACAAAATATTAGGGCTTGTTCGACCGTGCAATCAGATTCGATTGTTTTCGAGCAAGCCCTAAAAGCCTCTCACCGGCAACTCATTTGGCCGGCCGGCATCCGTCTATGCCCGAAACTTATGGGCTCTACACTACTAACGATTAGAATCGTCGTGGCCCGCAAAGATTTGCCACCGATCCGCGAGGTGGCCCCGGAAGCTGCCAACAGCACCGAAATATCTGCGTGCATCTGCGCCTGCCCCGGACCCGATCCGGGGTTCATCTGCGGCAAAGCTATTTTGGGCTGCACGCGGCACGCACGGCTCCGAATCCTGCCGCGGGGAATCGGGGCGGCTTGCGGCGAAGCAAGGTTTGCCGCCGATGAACGCCGATGCACGCTGCTGTCTCGTACCGACCCGATCTTTTGCGGCTCCCTCACCATCCGCGCGGATTGACCGGCATTGACCGCGTGTCTGGGAGTTTGGCTGCGGCCTGCGGCCGCGCTGTGTAAGCAGGGCACATCATCGGACTCCGAACACGTTTTTCGATCTCCGGCGGATCGCAGCCTGGCGCGACGGAACCGGCGGGGAGCGATGCGGGTGACCGGGCGGCGCTGGCGGCATGCAGGTGCGCTGCACGGCTGCGTTGCTGATCCAGCGGAACATTTCGCGCGGCCGCGGCGAGCGGCGATTCAAGTTGGAGGCGTCCAGCCGCCGTGGTCCCGAGGATTGCGCGGCATCGCAAGGCGTCCGAAGCCAGCTTTCGCGACCTCGATCCCAGGCTATCGCTCGACCGCACCCGGCATTGGGTCCTGGCGCGCCGCGCGCGCCTTTTCGGTGCCTCTCGGCAACGGGCAGCGGATTCCGGTTTCCATGAGGCTGTTGGCACGTTCCGGGATCGGAAAACATGACAGGCATTGCGTCTGACGAAGGCCACCCGACATGACACGGGCCACAACGCCCGCCGCAGGAGAGAACAAGCATGAGCACAGCCATCCGCGCCGAGCCGTTGAGCACTGATGGCGCAATCAGCGCCTACGGCAAGGCGCGATCGACGGTCGAGGGCAGCCCGCTGGGGCCGGACGAACTGCGCAGGATCGACGCCTACTGGCGTGCCAGCCTCTATCTCTGCCTGGGAATGCTCTACCTGAAGGCCAACCCCCTGCTGCGCGAGCCCCTCACGCTGGACCACGTGAAGCCGCGTTTGCTCGGCCACTGGGGTTCGGACGCGGGCCAGTCCTTCACCTACGTGCATTTCAACCGGCTGATCCGAAAGTACGACCTGGACGCGATCTTCATCAGCGGCCCGGGTCATGGCGCGCCGGCGGTGCTGTCGCACGCGTATCTCGAAGGGACATACTCCGAGGTCTACCCGGACAAGAGCGAAGACCTCGTCGGCCTTCAGCGCTTTTTCAAGCAGTTCTCCTTCCCCGGCGGCATCGGCAGTCACGCCACGCCGGAAACGCCCGGCAGCATTCACGAGGGCGGCGAGCTTGGCTACAGCATCTCGCACGCCTATGGCGCCGCGTTCGACCACCCGAATCTGATCGCGCTCGTGATGGTCGGCGATGGCGAGTCGGAGACCGGTCCGCTGGCGACCAGCTGGCACAGCAACAAGTTCCTCAATCCGGTCACCGATGGCGCGGTGCTGCCCGTGCTCCATCTCAATGGTTACAAAATCAACAATCCGACCATCCTGGCCCGCATCAGCCACGATGAGCTGCATGCCTTGTTCACCGGCTACGGATATACGCCATACTTCGTCGAAGGCAGCGATCCCGCCAGCATGCATCAGGCGATGGCCGCCACATTGGAACATTGCGTGCTGGAGATTCGCCGGGTCCAGGACGAGGCACGGCGAACCGGCAAGGCATCGCGCCCGCGCTGGCCGATGATCGTGCTGCGCAGCCCCAAGGGCTGGACCGCGCCGCGCGAAGTGGACGGGCATTTCCTGGAAGGTTTCTGGCGCGCGCACCAGATCCCGCTGACCGACGTGGCCGCCAATCCGGCACATTTGCGATTGCTCGAGAACTGGCTGCGCGGCTATCGGCCAGACGAATTGTTCGGTGAGGAGGGCCGGCTGCTGCCGGAACTGAAGGCCCTGGCCCCGGCCGGCACCCGGCGCATGAGTGCAAATCCGGTCGCCAATGGTGGCCTGTTGCGCCGGCCGCTGGATATGCCGGATTTCTGCGGCTACGCCGTCAAGGTTGAAAAACCCGGCGCGGTCCTCGCGGGCAATGTCCCGACCCTGGGCAACTTTCTCCGCGACGTGACGCGCCAGAACATGCACAATTTCCGCGTCTTCGGGCCGGACGAAACGCAGTCGAACAAGCTGCAGGCACTCTATGAGGTGACCAAAAAAGTTTGGCTGGCGGAGTATTTCCCCGAGGATGCCGATGGCGGCGAACTCGCGCCCGAGGGCCGCGTGATGGAGATGCTCAGCGAGCATACCGTCGAAGGCTGGCTGGAAGGCTACCTGCTGACCGGCCGGCACGGACTGATCAACAGTTATGAGCCGTTCATCCACGTGATCGACTCGATGTTCAATCAGCACGCCAAGTGGCTGGAGAAATGCAACGAGCTGCCGTGGCGCGCCAGGATCGCGTCGCTGAACCTGCTGATCACCGCGCTGGTCTGGCGCCAGGACCACAACGGCTTCACCCATCAGGATCCGGGCTTCCTGGACGTGGTCGCCAACAAAAGCCCGGGCGTGGTACGGATCTACCTGCCGCCCGACGCCAATTGTCTGCTCTCGGTGGCCGACCACTGCCTGCGCAGCGTCAACTACGCCAACGTTATCATTGCCGACAAGCAGACCCACCTGCAGTACCTCGACATGGCGGCCGCGATCGAGCATTGCACCAAGGGTGCCGGCATCTGGTCGTGGGCGAGCAACGATCAGGGTGTCGAACCCGACGTTGTCATGGCGAGCTGCGGCGACTGCCCGACCATGGAATCGCTGGCCGCGACCGCGCTGCTGCGCCAGCACCTGCCGGACATCAAAATCCGGTTCGTCAATGTCGTGGATCTGTTCAAGCTGGTGCCGAACACCGAGCATGCGCATGGCATGACCGACCGCGAATTCGAAGCGTTGTTTACCGCGGGCCGGCCGG
>Ga0335072_10006194_pt1 | contig 17529 bp, 13 predicted proteins | sample Lox_Sample_21_FD_206725 | JGI IMG/M metagenome (GOLD analysis project Ga0335072, IMG submission 206725) | Soil microbial communities from Loxahatchee National Wildlife Refuge, Florida, United States - Lox_Sample_2.1 | ecosystem: Environmental > Terrestrial > Soil > Wetlands | place: USA...
GTTCCTCGCCAGACTTGGCCAGTTCGAGCTGCTCTCCGCCGAAGAGCAGCTCGGGGTTCTCCGATCCCGCGACGACGCTCTCGCAGAGCGCTGCCATCGGCTCCACGAGTTGTCCGGCCGGGCGCGTGGCGACCGCTGGAGCACCCTGGTGACTGCGGAGCTGATCGCCAGGGCAGAGCGCGAGCGAGCCTGGATCGCTGAGCTGGGCAGTGTCGCCGAGCCGCAGAGCACGGCCCAGGTGCGCGGCCAGGTGGCTGAGGCACCCGGAACATACCCACCGCTCGCTCCGCCTGCGCTGGCGGCCCCTGAGGCGCCCCAGGAGTGCCCGGAGCCCTCGGGCGGCGTCGTCGCCGGACAGGACCCCGACGCGCCCCCCAGTAGCGCTAAGGCACCGACGGCCGCGGCAGATGGCGACGTCCGCAGCTAGCGCCACAGCGGCCTGGCCCTCGGGTCGTCTCAGTCCGGCCGCGCAATATGCCCTCCTCGCTGGGCCGTTGTTGTCAATGCTGGACTCGAGCGTTGTCAACGTCGCCGTCGAGCCGATCGCCCGGGAGCTGCACGCTGGCCTGGGCGTGGTGCAGTGGACCGTGAGCGGCTACCTGCTTGCCCTGGGCATTGGGCTCGCCGGGACCGCATACCTGTCGCGCCGCTTCGGCACGCTTTCCGTCTATCGCGTCAGCATCGCCACATTCACACTCGCCTCGGTGGCCTGCGCGCTGGCGCCGGATCTGCCCGCTCTCCTGGCAGCGCGAGTCGTCCAGGGTCTGGTCGCGGCGCCGCTCGTCCCGATGGCCATGAGCATGCTGCTCGGCAACAACCGCTCAGCTCGCTCCATCCCCGCGACCGCGGGAATGCTGCTCTTCCTTGGTCCCGCGCTCGGGCCCAGCGTCGGCGGCGCTCTGATCGCCGTGGCGGGCTGGCGGGCGATCTTCCTGATCAACCTGCCGACTGGACTAGGTGCGGTTGTCGCAGTCCGGCGTCTCCCGCCTTCGATGGGCAGCGGCCCTGTGGATGGCTCATCGCGGCTCGACGTCACCGGGCTCCTGCTACTGGCCGCTGGCCTGGGACTGCTGCTGCTCGGCATCACGCTCGGCGGCACCGCGGGGTGGGCGGCATTCCGATCCTGGCTGCCTCTTGCCGCGGGCGGGGTCCTGCTGAGCTGCTATGCGGTATGGGCCCGGCGAACAGCCCAGCCAGTTCTGGACATCGCCCTGGCGCGAAGCCGGGGGCCCTTTCTCGCGCTGACGATATGCGCTCTGGCGTCTGTCGTTACCTTTTCCGTGGTCTTCCTGCTGCCGGTCTTCGTCCAGTACGCGCAGGGACACAGTCCGCTTGTCACGGGCATAGCGCTGCTACCGCAGGGAATTGTCACCGGTCTGTCGACAACGCTCGGTCAGCGGGCGCTGCGACTGGTCAGCGTCCGGGTCGCAGTCATGGCCGGATTCGGCCTGCTGACGGCGGCAAGCGCGAGCCTGGTCGCTGTCGGCGCGCACACGCCGCTGCCGGTCATAGCAGTCCTCCTCGCGGTCCGGTCGGTCTCGATCGGCCTGGTGATCGCACCCTTGCTTGCCGTCCTGACCGGCCCGCTCCGGCAGGCCGAGATCGGCGATGCCAGCACGCTGTTCAGCATTTGGCAACGGGTCGCCGGCTCGCTCGGAGTTGCCCTGATCGCGGCCATTTTCACCCGGCAGGCCGCCGCTGCCGGCCCAGTCGCTGCGCTGCATCTCACTGCCGTCGTGCTCGCCGGACCCGCAAGCGCGGATCCGGCCCGCCGGATGGGAGTAATCAGATGAAGTCGGCCAGATCCCGCAGCAGCGCGGCCTTCGGCTTTGCGCCGACGATCTCCTTCACGACCTGACCGTCCTTGAACACGCTCATAGTGGGGATGTTCATGATCCCGTAGCGCTGCGTGGTCACGGGGTTGTCGTCGACATTCAGCTTCACAATGTCGATCTTCTCGGCGTGCTCGGAAGCAATCTCCTCGAGGACGGGAGAGACCTGGCGGCATGGCCCGCACCACTCAGCCCAATAATCTACGATGACCGGCTTGGTGGACTTCAGGACCTCCGCCTCGAAGGTCGCGTCGGTCACTGCCTTGGTTGCGCCCACTTCCAGGACTTCCTTTCCTGTGATTCTGATTCCGCGAGGCCAGGCTGGCCAGGCGGTCCGTGTTGCTCGTCGGCAGGCCTCCCGGCCCGCGTGCTGCTCTGTTCTGTTGCTCAGCTGTCGTGCTCGGCGAGCCACCGTTCCGCGTCTATCGCGGCGGAGCAGCCCGTTCCTGCTGCGGTGACGGCCTGCCGGTAGGTCCGGTCGACGACATCCCCGGCGGCGAAGACGCCGTCGATTGCCGTCCGCGTAGACGGCTGCTCCACCAGCAGATACCCGTCCGGATCGGTTTCCAGTTGCTCGGCGAACAGCTCGCTGCGCGGGTCGTGGCCGATCGCCACGAACATCCCGCTGACCTCACGCGTGCTCTCCACGCCGGTCCTGACGTTGCGGAGCAGCAGGCCGGACACCCGGTCATCGCCCAGGACATCGACAACTTCACTGTCCCAGGCGAACTGGATCTTGGGATTGCTCATCGCGCGGTCCTGCATGATCTTCGAGGCCCGCAGGGTGTCGCGCCGGTGGACGATCGTGACAGTGCGCGCGAACCGGGTCAAGAAGGTAGCTTCTTCCATGGCCGTGTCTCCGCCGCCGATGACCGCGATGTCTTGCTCGCGGAAGAAAAAGCCATCACAGGTCGCACACCAGGAAACGCCGTGTCCGGAAAGGCGCTTCTCGCCCGGGACTCCGAGCTCGCGGTAGCCAGATCCGGTTGCGATGATGACAGTCCGTGCCCGGAAAGTGTCCTCGCCGGCCTTCACCACCTTCGGGGTCGCCTTGAGGTCGACCTCGGTGACATCTTCGGCCAGCAGTTCTGCACCGAAGCGCTCGGCCTGCTTGCGCATCTGGTCCATCAGGTCCGGGCCGAGCACGCCGTCCGGGAAGCCGGGATAGTTCTCGACATCGGTGGTGTTCATGAGCGCGCCGCCCGAGGTCACCGAGCCCTCGAACACCAGCGGGCTCAGCCGCGCTCGTGCGGTGTAGAGCGCTGCCGTGTAGCCGGCCGGGCCGGAGCCGATGACGATTACGTCCCGAACGTCGGTCACTTCTTGTCCTGCCTCTCGAATGCACCGGCGTCAACCGCCGGCCGGGCCCGGAGATTCCCCGGCAGGACGAGCCTAAATGCGGGGGAGGTCCAGATGGTCAAGGACATCGCTATGGGTCGCCGAGCACGACAGTCCGACGACCCAGACCTGGGCGGGTCCAGACGATGTGCCGGACGTCACGATGATGTCCGCGGGCTTGCCGTCGAACTTCGCCTGCTCGACCAGGATCAGATCCCGACCGGGGGCCACCAGGCCGATGCAGCCCGCCAGCCGGGCTTCTGACTGGCTGCTGAAGTTGGGCGCCGAGACGGGGCTCCGTGTCGTCGGGCCGGTACTGGAAGGTGCCGGCCTTGACTGAACGCCCTGCTGGCGGGCCTCATGCACTGCTGCGGTGACCTGGCCGGCGAGTCTCGCGGACTGGAAGTTCGTGCCGGACGTCACCATCTGGATGCTGTGAGCCGCCCGCGCGTTCCCGTAGGTGATCTTGGGCCCTACGTGCTCCGTACCTGCTGCTCCGTGGATCGTCGCCGGTGCGCCCGCGGAGCTACTCGGGGAGCTGCCGGTCAGCTGCGATGCGACCGCGTAGCCGGCGCCGGCGACCACCACAGCGGCCGCGGCTCCTGCGAGCGCCCTGCTGGCGGAGACCGAAAGGCCAGGCAGCCGCCAGCCACCGCTGTCGCGGCCCTGCCGCCGGTGACGGGGGGGCGTCGGGCTCCGGGCAGGGAGTTGGCGCCGGTCAGCCTCGGTCGCCGGAGCGCTGGCCTCACGCTGCCGTGACTCAGTCGCCAGCACAGTGTCCAGGCGCGCGGAGAGATTGTCCGGCATCGCAGGATACTGAGCGCTTGCACTGGCCAGCAGACTCGGCACTCCGGCGAGCTCGGAGCTGGTCTGGGTGCACTGCGGGCAGCTCGACATGTGCCGCTCGATCCGGGCTGCCTTGCGCGGCCGCAGCGTGCCGGCCTGAAGGTCGGCAAGCTCGTCAAGGCTGGCATGGCGATTCACGTCGCGTCTTCACCCCCCTCCGGCGCAGGTTGGACGCGCGGGCTCGCCGTCCGGTTCCCGCCTCCCTGACTCGGGACGGAACCGGGGCGAAGGTGCGCCAGGCTCGGGAGGAGGCGCGCGCGGCCACGCGCCGCGCGGCTCTTGACAGTTCCCTCCGATACGCCGAGGACAGACGCCGCGTCGGCGATCGAGTAGCCCAGCATGTCGACGAGCACGAGCGCTGCCTGCTGCTCCGGGACGAGCCTGCGCAGAGCGGCCTGGACGTCCAGGGCGGTGTCCGTGACCCCGGCAGGATCGGAAAGTGGCTGCCCGCCGGCCCCTGTGGCCAGCGCGTCGAGTGCGTCGTCGTCCTGTCCGCCGGTGGTCGGCCGTGCCGCTCGCCGCCGAATGCGGTCAAGCGCCGCATTCACCACGATCCGGTGCAACCAGGTGGTAACAGCGGAGTCACCGCGGAAGCTGCTCGCCCGCCGGAACGCGGCGATCATGGCGTCCTGAAGAGCGTCAGCGGCTTCCTCAGGATCCCCGAGCGTGCGGATGGCGACCGCCCAGAGCCTGTCCCGGTGGCGCTGGAACAACTCGCCGAACGCGTCCGGGTCGCCGTCGACATGCCGCCGGAGCAGCTCCGCGTCAGTCGCGTCGTCGTCCGCGAGCCGGGATCTGCGCTGGTCAGGAGGTTGTCTCTGTTCAGGCAAGGGATAACGGCCTGACGGGTTGCCTTGTTCCGTCGTCCCTCCCCCCAGCGCCGGGCCGCACGTCCTGCGGCCGGATACCTGTCATGCCGGTCGTAGTGCTGGTCGCCGCGCTGCGCCTTACGGCGCTCACCCTAGCGCGGCGGGATTCTCGCGGGAGGTAACGGTCTCAGCCGGTGTCCGGACTGGCGGCCGCCTTCTGATGATAGTGACCTTGCGGGTAGCCAGAGATCAGGTGGTGCCGCGTACGACGACGTTGAACACCTGCGCCATGAACTTGCTCGTACTGCCAGACATCGGCGGCAGTTTGGTGAACCAGATCACCAGGTACTGGCCGGTCGCCTTCACCCGCGCCGTGAACGTGTAGGTACCCGAGACATTGTTCGCGCTGGCGATCGTGGTCATCGAGTCGAGGTTCGCCTTACTCCTGGCCGGGGAGTTGCCCACTCTGATCTGGACATTGGCGCCGGGGACGCTGCCGAACGTCACCGCGACCGAGCTGACCCGAGCCGGGTGGCCAAGGTCGAGGATGAGGCCGGTGCCAGCCTTGAGATGCCCGAAGTACGGGGTGCCGTACCACTGGGTTGCCCAGCCGGCCCGGTTGCCGTCCAGCACGTTGGGTGCCTGCGCGGTGTTCTCGTCGCCGGTGTCCGACAGGTTGAGCGCGTCGAACCCGCTGGCCGACACCGGGGTGATCACGGTGCCCTGGCCGGACGGCGGGCTGGTGGCAGCTCCCGTGTGACCGTGGTGAGACGTCGCGGCCGCCGGCTTGTCCAGCAGGTGCACAGCAGCAGCACTCGCGCCGAGCACGACGACAAGTGCGACCACGCTGAGCGCGATGATCCGCCCCCGCCGCCGCCCGGACGTCGGCTGGTAGTCGAGGGCAGTCGCCGCCTGGCCGCGGCGAGGGATGGCACGTGGTGCAGGCGGCCGGTCGAGGCCTCGGCGGGGATCCCCGCGGATGGCGGCCGCAGGCGGCACTGGCAGCGGCGGGATAGCCGCGGCGAGCGCTACCGCGAGCTGTGACGGCGTGGTGAAGGGCTCGTGACCGTCCCGCCCGTGCAGGGCCAGTGCACGTCCGGTGAGGTCATCGAGTACGGCCGGCACACCAGCGCGCACCTGCCGGGGCCAGCGGGGCTGGCCGTCGGCCTCAGGTGCCGTCGGCAGTTCCGGATAATCCGCGCCCGGCCACAGGCCGGTGACCGCCGCGTACAGAAGCTGCCCGAGCCCGCGAGTGTCGGTGAGCTCGGGGTCGTCGACGCTGACGCCCGACAGCGCGGCGTCGATACCGAGGCCCGTCACCTTCACGCCCCCGCCGGGTGTCCACCGCACGGCGTCGGGCCGCAGGCACAGGTGCGCGAGACCCGCAGCATGGGCACCGGAGAGCGCGGCAGCCGCCTCGGCGACGATCCGGGCGCCGACGTCGGGCTCGACGCCACCGGCCGAGACGATGTCGGCCAGCGTGTCGCCGACGGGCCACTCGAGGACGATGTAAGCGTGGTCCCAGCTGTCCTCGACGTCGAACACCTGAGTCAGCCGCGTGTCCGTCAGCCGGCTCGCTGCCCGGGCGGCGGTCACCGCCTGTTCCAGCCGGGGGAACCCCGCCGCGAAGGTGATCACGCTTACCGGCCGGGCGAGGATCTCGTCGATCGCCTTCCAGGCAGACCAGCCACCGGCGGCGGCAAGCCGGTCCTCAAGCCGGTACCGGCCGCCGAGCCTGACACCCGGTTCTGACGTATACGTGCTCATGGTCGCGGTTCAAGGGCGCGGCCCTCGAACCTCCCCTCGCGGGCAGTAGGTGGTCAACGGTCGCAGATAAGACAATGATGCTGCACACCATGCTAGGGCGCATCGGCGGCTGCTGACAGCGGTGTGTCCAGCCCACAGCAAACCGTTACCACCGGGAGACGTCACCGCCCGAGTCTCGCCAGGACAGTCTTGGTGAGGCTCGTCACTTCCTCGATCCGCAGCGCCCGGCTGAAGACCAGGTACAGCCCGGTGCTGAGGCCACCGCCGATGATGACGTCGATGTAGGGATTGCCCGTCAGCACGCAGACGAGGAGCGCCAGCAGCGCCGCCGGCAGCGCCGCCGCGTGCATCCTGACCAGCGACCTGACGATCAGGTAGCCGTCAAGACCGCGCAGCCGGCCGCTCAGGATCCGCCAGGCGACGAGCAGCCCGGCGACATTGGACAGTCCGAAGCCGACGCCGAGGCCGGCCACGACGGCATGCCGCGGCAGCAGCGCGAGCGCCATCAGGTTGGTCACGATGTTCACCGTCATGGTGACGAGCCCGATGATGGCCGGGGTCTTGCTGTCGTGCATCGAGTAGAAGACCCGCAGCTGCAGCTGGAAGATCATGTAGGGCAGCAGCCCGAGGCAGAAGACGGCGAACACCGCGCCCGTGTACCGCGCCTGGGTTACTCCGTAGTCGCCGTGGCCGAACAGTGCCGCGCCGAGGCTGGCGCCGAGCACCGCAAGTATCAGCGAGGACGGGACCACGATGGCAGCCGCGAGGCGGATGCCGGCCGAGAAGTCCCGCCGTACCAGGCCGAAGCGGCCCTCCGAGGCGTGCGCGCTCATCCGCGGCAGCAGGGCGGTGATCACCGAGATGCCGACAATCGCGTACGGCAGCTGGAAGAGGAGCCAGGCGTAGTTGTAGTCGGTGATCCCGGAAATACCAGCGTCGCCGGCGACTTTGGTGGTGACGAGGAACGCGACCTGAGTCGCGGCGATATAGCCGAACATCCAGCCCGCCATCCGGCCGATCTCGGTCACCTCGGCCCGGCGGAAGTCAGTCCGGGGATGCCACCGGAAGCCGACCTTGCGCAGAGCCGGCACGAGGGCGGCCGTCTGGGCCACGATGCCGAGCGTGGTGCCGAGGCCGAGGAGCTGGATGTCGAAGCTGCTGATGGTGTCGGGGTGCTTGTGCAGTCCGGCCAGCACCACATACAGCGCCAGCACCGCGATCACCACGACGTTGTTGACGATGGGCGTCCACATGGGCGCGGCGAAGCTGCCGCGGGAGTTGAGAATCGCGCCGATCAGCGAGCTCACGCCATAGAAAAAGATCTGCGGAATGAAGAAGATCGCGAACAGGATCGCGAGGTGGATCGCGCCCGGATACCTGGTGATCGAGCTGCCCGCATACAGGTGGACGATCGGCACCGCGAGCGCCGTCGCCACCAGCGTAATCCCGAGCAGCGCCAGCGTGACGAGCGTGAACATGCGCTGGTCGTAGCCGTCGCCGCGGTTGGACTCGCGCCTGTTCGCCGCGACGATCAGCGGCACGATCACGCTGGTGAGGATGCCACCGAGGGCGAGGTTGTAGACAACGTTCGGCAGCGTGTTGGACAGGTTGTACGCGGCGGCAATCCCGGCAGACCCCAGAACAGCCGACTGGGCGATCGTGCGCAGGAACCCGGTCAGCCGGGAGCCGAGGGTACCGACGGCCATGGCACCGCTTGACCGGACGATCGAGGCTGATCCGCCCCCTGCACCCGGGGGTGCCTGTGGTGGCGCGCCACCCGGTGCGCCTGGGCCTGCGTCGTCAGCACCGGGCCCGTACTGGTCTGGCCCGTCCGGCACATCCCGACGCTGGTCCCAGCCCGGTGCCTCCTGCGGCGCGCGCGGGTAACGGTCAGGCGGGTAACGGTCAGGCGGGTAACGGTCGGGCGGGTAGACCCTCGTGCGGCCTGGTCCGGTCTGCTGCTGACCCGGGTCGTATCCGGGCTCCTCGTATCCGGGCTCCTCGTAACCAGGCTCCTCGTAGACCGGGGGGCGTCCCGGTGCCTGGTAGGCCCGCGGCTGGCGGGGGCGGACCGGCGCAGCAGGCTCGTAGTCAGCTCCGCCGTAGCCGTCGTAGCGGTCAGGGTCACGGAGCGGCGGGACGACCCGCCGCGGCTGTGCTTGTGTCTGGCCCGTCTGTGCTCGGGCAGACCGCGCCTGCTGGGCCTGGTCCCGCTGGTCCTGGTCCTGCTGGTCCTGGTCCTGCTGGGCCTGCGCCCGGCGGCGCGACCCTGGCCGCCTCAGGCCTGGCCCGTCTGCGGGACCGTCATCGGCGCGCGCGTGCCGGCCGTGCCGGCCAGCAGGCCTGTCCGTCCAGCCCGACGGTGTCTGCGCAGGCCAGACGTGACCGTCGGCTCCGGCGCGCGGGTCGTCCCGGACGTCGTCGCCGGGATAGGGGGACCGAAACGCGCCCTGCTCGCGCCCGGCCCGCCGTCCATCGCGGTCCTGGCGGCTGCCCGCCCAGTCGACGTCGGACAGGTCGATGTGCCACCCGGTGTCGTCGTACACCGGGCCGGTGTAGAAGTCCTGGCCGGTGGCAGTCCAGCCCGGCACCGCCGGCTGTACCTCCCAGCCGCGGTCGCCGGAGTCCGCATACGGGTCAGACTCGGGCACCCCGGTTGACATCGGCCTCCTTCGTCACGATCGGGGGCGAAAGGTCGCTCCTAGCTGTCGGTGCGCTCCGCCATGACGGTATCTGGTTCCGCGCCGCGCTCGCTCCGGTCAGCAGCGACGTCCGGCCCGGTGGCCGCCTCGGCAGGCTGGTCGCCGGGCTCGCCGGCCGCCGCCTCCGCGGGGGGTGCCCGGCGCCCGTTGCGGGCTGCGCGGGCACCGTAGGCAATCAGCAGCACGCCGAGTGCGACGGCGCAGATGATGACGCCGAGCACGCCAACCTGAGTGGCCTGGACGATCATCCGCCGCGGCGTGGCGGACAGCGGCTGATAGTTCCGGTTCTGGAGGCTGAGAGTGATCGCCGTCGTGCCGACCTTGGTGGCCTGGAACTTGAGCCGGACGGTCTGCGCCGTACGAGGGGGCACTGTGATAAGCCCGCCGGGGTCCTCGGTGATCTTGACGCCGCTGATCTGGCTGAACTGGAGTTTCAGCCGCACCTGCACGGCCGCGTCCAGCCGGTTGTCAATCGAGATCGGGACACTGCCCTTGAGCCCGCCCAGGGTCACCCGGGTTCCGGCGACGATCTGTACGGCAGACTCCAGCGTCGCGATGCGAGCCCGCACAGTCGCGAGCATGGCCAGCGCCGCGGACTTCGACTTGCCCTGCCAGGCAGACGACTCGATCACGGCGACCGCGAGGTACTCCTGCTGATCCGGCGTGGCTTTTACGGTCTCGAGCTGGCCGATCTGCTGGTCGACCTGGGTGAGCTGGCGGAGTTCCGCCTTGCCCAGATGGTGGTGCGTGCCGGTCGCAGCGGGAAGGTTTCCGGTGGCGACATGCTTACCCGTGGTCTGGGATTCCAGGCTGACCGAGCTGAGCCAGGGAGCATTCGCGGTATCGGCGAGCACGTCCGCGGGCAGGCCGGCGGCGGGCGTCCAGCGCTGCGGAGGCGCGACGACGATCGGCTGGCCGGGGTCCTGCTGTGCCAGCAGCGCTGTCTGCGCGAGGTACTCCTGCGCGGTGCCGAACGCAGAGCCTGGCTGGCTGCCACCGCTGCCGAGGATCGACGTGATCGAGGGATCTGCCTGCACCACGGTCATGTAACCGCCGACGCTGTTGAGCACCCGCGTCACTGTCGGTCCGCTGCCGCTGGTTGAGGAGCCGCTGAGCAGCAGGGTGCGAATGCCGTCGGCCGCGGCCAGGTTCTCGAGCGTCGGATAACCGTCGATTCCGTCGGCCGGCCAGCCGATACCGGTGGCGTCGGCTGGGCTGCTGGCGCCCGACGACGGGCTCATGTCCCGGCCCAGGATCCGGCCGCCGATGGCCCGGCCCAGCTGGAATGCCCGCCGGACGTCGCCGGCATGGCCAGCGCTCACGAGCGAGGAGACATTCGGATCCGCATACGGGGTCAGGAACAGCGGCTGGCTCTTGGTCACCCGGCGCACCTCGGCGAGCCAGGCCCGTGCGGCCTTCGCCCACTGCGGCTGACTGCGGCCACAGCCGGCCAGTGCCTGCACGTCCGCCAGGAGGGCCGGATCGACGGCCCAGGTCAGGTTATACGCGCTGCCGGAGCCGGCGGCAGGCGCAGCCAGCAGCTGGCCGAGCCGCCCGGTGCTGTCCAGGCTCCGGGCAAGCTGACCTGCCTGCGGGTCGGTGCAGACGTTCTGCCACGGCTCGCCGAGAAGCGGGTCGTCCATGAGCGGCCAGACCCAGGAGATCTTGGCCCGCGGCGGGATCGTCGAGCTGTCCGGCCCCCTGCGTGAGGGCACGTACGGGAGGTAGGTCATCGCCGTGGCCAGCGGCACTTGCACCAGTGTGCTCTCGGCCTGAGCTGCTATCGGATAGACCCCGAACGCCGTCATGCCGATGACGGCGGCCTTGATGCGAATCGACCAGCTGGCACTGGCCTGCGGCTGGAGCTCGCCGGTCATCTGCCAGGACGCGCCCGTCAGCGGTGTGCTGGCGATCCCGTCCAGCTCGGCCACGGCTGGCTGAAGCTCACCGCTGCTGGTGACCGGCGCGGCGGAGGAGAGCAGCTGCACCGACAGGTGGCCGATCTGCTGCTGCGAGGTGTTGGTGAGCACGCCCGTCACCGTGATCATCGACTTCGGGCCGGCCTCCTGCGGGCTCATGCCGGTGATCTCGACACTGACCGGCGACTGACTGGCCGCCCGGCTCGCACCCGCAGTTCGTGCAGCTGTGGTTCGTGCAGCCGTGATCCCGGCACTGGCGGACTCAGCGCCGACCCCGAGGAGCAGGGCCGGGGCAGCGACGGCAAGGAGGGCGCACACGGCTGCGAGGGCGCTGCCCGCCCGTCGTGCCATCGTCCACCCGCCTGTCGCGCCGCGGCCGCCGCGTGCCGCGGGCCGGGCATCCGGAGGTATGCGGATTCTCGGCGGCGGTGGCATGCCGAAAATGTTATTGCGGTCCGCCGGGTGCCTCAGGCACACCCGCAGTGTCTCCGTGGCCATGGCGCCGGGCAGTATCCTGCGGGGAATCCCGGCCGGTTCGCCGGCTTTCCCGTTACCTACAGGCTACGCGCAGGACCTAATCTCGATGGCCGTGCCAGATTCAGAACCGCTCAACCAGCGGCAGCTGCAGGCTGCCCGTGCGCTCCTCGCCACGGCAGTCCCGCCGCTCGCCGACGAACTCGGCCGCCTGTTCGCCGCCGCTGGCCAGGAGCTCGCGCTTGTCGGCGGACCCGTCCGGGATGTCTTCCTGCGCCGGATCCCCGGTGATCTCGACTTCACCACCGATGCCTCGCCAGACCGAATCCTGGAGCTCACTCGCGAATGGGCCGACCAAGTCTGGACCATCGGCATCGACTTCGGCACCATCGGGCTTCGCAAGGGAAGCACGACGCTCGAGATCACCACCTACCGCAGCGAGAGCTATGACCGGACTTCGCGTAAGCCCGTGGTGGCCTACGGAAGCTCGCTGACCGACGACTTGTCCCGGCGCGACTTCACCGTCAATGCGATGGCCGCGCAGCTGCCGGGGCACGAGCTCGCCGATCCGTTCGGCGGGCTGGCCGATCTCCAGCGCGGCCTGCTGCGGACCCCCGGCGCACCGGAGGCCTCGTTCTCCGACGACCCGCTGCGCATCCTGCGGGCCGCGCGGTTCACCGCGCAGCTCGGATTCACCGTTGCCGCCGAGGCGCGCGCCGCGATGACCGAGCTGGCAGGCCGGCTGGCGCCGCCGACGGTCTCGGCGGAGCGGATCGAAGGCGAGCTCACGAAGCTGCTGCTCTCCCCGCTGCCCGGCGGGCCCGCGGCAGGCATCGCGCTGCTGGTCGACACGGGCGTCGCCGACCGGGTGCTGCCGGAAATACCCGCGCTGCGGCTGGAGTCAGACGAGCACTTCCGTCACAAGGATGTGTACCAGCACTCGCTCACGGTGCTGAGCCAGGCCATCGAGCTTGAGGAACGGTACGGGCTGCAGCAGGACATCGTGCTCCGGCTCGCCGCGCTGCTGCACGACATCGGCAAGCCGCAGACACGGTCCCGGCTGCCTGACGGCCGGGTGGCGTTCCACCACCACGAGGTGATCGGGGCGAGGATGGCACGCAGGCGCCTGGCCGCCCTGCGCTACCGCAAGGACATCGCCGCGGACGTCAGCCGCCTCATCGAGCTGCATCTGCGCTTCCACGGCTACGGCGAGGGCGAGTGGACCGATTCGGCGGTGCGGCGCTACGTCACGGACGCCGGCCCGCTGCTGACTCGACTGCACGTGCTCACCCGGGCCGACAGCACGACGCGGAACAAGGCAAAGGCCCGGCGGCTGGCGCAGGCCTACGACAGTCTCGAGGAACGAATCGCCGAGCTCGCCGCCAGGGAGGAGCTGGATAGCATCCGGCCAGACCTGGACGGCAACGAGATCATGGCGATCTTGCAGATCCCGCCGGGACCGCTGGTAGGCCAGGCCTATAAGCACCTGCTCGAGCTGCGGATCGAGGCCGGGCCGCTCGACCATGACACGGCAGTCCGGGAACTACTGCGCTGGGCGGCGTCGCAGGGGCTGGACGTGCCGCCTGCCGATTAGGCGGCAGCCGCCGCAGACGGGCGGCGGACGGTCAGCCAGTAGGCCGCGGCCACCACCGCAAAGCCGACAGCGACCACTCCGAGGAGGGCGTGCGACTTGCCGCTGGACGGCATGAACGGCACGCTGATCAGCGCGCCCGCCACGAACGTGATGTTGAACATCATGTCGTACAGCGAGAACGCCCGGCCGCGGTAGTCATCAGGCAGCTCTTCCTGAAGGATCGTCGTGGCGCAGATCGCGACGCCCTGCCCGGCCAGCCCCAGGAAGAACCCCATCGCCAGGTACGGGAGCTGGCTGAAGGTCTCGCCGAGTACGCCCGTCACGATCGCGCTCACGGCGAGCAGCACGGCAATGAACGCCGACTTTGCCAGCCGCCTGGTGGCCGGCGGAGTAGCCAGCGCCGCGCAGAAGTAGCCGACCGCCACGGCGGCCACCAGGTAGCCGTAGTGCGCCTCCGCCGTGCTTGGGCTGCGGTGATAGTAGAAGTAATTCCGGTAGAGCAAGATCGACGCCAGGAACAAGATTCCGTAGAAGAACCTGTTGCCGCCAGTGGCACCGAGCGCGGTTGCCGGACCGCGCCGCCTGCTGACATAGCGCAGGCCGGCCACGAGACCCGCCGCGACGATACCGAGTTCGCTGAGGATGCGGCCTGGCGGCTGGCGGCCAGGCTCCTGCACCGGGCCGAGCAGGTCCCTGGGCATGGTCCGGGCGATCAGGCTGGCGGCGACGTAGCAGGCACCGGCGACGAGCAGTGTTATCGCGGCACCACGCTCAGTGTCGCCGGTGGCCGCGTTCACCCCCAGGCCGAGAATCCCGCCGACGGCGGCCATGGTGCCCCCGGCCGTGGGTGACACAGAGTTCCCCATCACCAGCTTGTCCCCGGCGACCACATGCGGCAGCGCCGCCGAGAGCGAGGAGAGGAAGAACCTGTTCACGCCGAGAACGAGCAGGACCGCTACGTACAGTGCCGGCCCGAGGCGGCTGCCCGAGGCCATCAGCGCTGCAGTGAGCGCGACGAAGACCGAGCGGAGGAGCGCCGAGTAGACCAGAATCTGGCGACGTGACCAGCGGTCGATGAACACCCCAGCGAAGGGGCCGATCAGCGAGTACGGCGCGTACAGGACCGCGAACGCGGCCGCGCCCGTCGCAGGGTCAGGGAAAAGCTCCCTGTTGAAGAACACGTACGTGCCGAGACCAGCGGTGAAGATGCCATCGCCCGTTTGCGAGACCAGCCGGGTGGACAGCAGGCGCCGGAAGTCGTGCTCGGCCCACACCACCTTGAGGTCGCGCCAGAACCCGCCGGGCCGGCCCGGATCAGGCGCTCCTGCCCGCGGCGGCAGTGCCAATGACGAAGCGCCTGACGGCGCCTCGGCGGCAGACGGCTCGCGCGGCTCGGACACGCCCTCAGCCTAGGCGTAACGACGGCTAAGATCGGCGCCGCGGGCCTCGTTTCACGGCCCTTTTGACCTTGATCATGACGAAAGCCCCGGCGCTGCTGAGCCGGGGCTCTCGTGGCGGACCGGGACTCGCTAGCGATCCAGCTCGCCGAGGATGAACTTGTCCACCGCGTCCCGCGCCTGGTCGTCGCTGTACTGCTCGGGCGGGGACTTCATGAAGTAGGAGGACGCCGACAGCACCGGACCCCCGATGCCGCGGTCCTTGGCGATCTTCGCTGCCCGCAGCGCGTCGATGATCACTCCGGCTGAGTTCGGCGAGTCCCAGACCTCAAGCTTGTACTCCAGGTTCAGCGGAGTGTCGCCGAACGAACGGCCCTCCAGCCGGACATAGGCAAACTTGCGGTCGTCCAGCCACGGCACGTGGTCCGACGGGCCGATGTGCACATCCGCTTTCGCCATCTCGTGCGGAATCTGGGATGTCACCGACTGGGTCTTGGAGATCTTCTTGGACTGCAGGCGCTTGCGCTCCAGCATGTTCATGAAGTCCATGTTGCCGCCGAAGTTCAGCTGGTAGGTGCGCAGCAGTTCCACGCCGCGGTCCTCGAACAGCTTCGCCAGCACACGGTGCGTGATGGTCGCTCCGACCTGGGACTTAATGTCGTCACCGACGATCGGGACGCCAGCGTCGGCGAACTTCTTCGCCCACACCGGGTCGGAGGCGATGAACACCGGCAGCGCGTTCACGAACGCGACGCCCGCGTCGATGGCGCACTGGGCGTAGAACCGGTCCGCCTGCTCCGAGCCCACCGGAAGGTAGGACACCAGGACGTCGGCCCCGGACTCGCGCAGGGCGCGGACCACGTCTGCAGGCTCCTCGTCCGACTCGGTGATGATCTCGGTGTAGTACTCGCCGAGTCCGTCGAGGGTCGGTCCGCGCTGTACCGTCACACCGCTCGGCGGCACGTCACAGAACCTGATGGTGTTGTTCTCGCTCGCGACGATGGCCTCAGCGAGGTCACGGCCCACCTTCTTCGCATCCACGTCGAACGCGGCTACGAACTCGATGTCGCGGACGTGATAGGGACCGAACTGGACGTGCATCAGGCCCGGTACCCGGCTCGCCGGGTCGGCGTCCTTGTAGTACTCAACCCCCTGAACGAGGGAACTGGCGCAGTTCCCGACGCCCACGATGGCTACCCGTACCGAACCCATGAGGATTGCTCCTTATCTTGTGCAGCGCAGCGACGATCGCTCGCCGCTTCTAGACGATGGTGGTCGCCCCGCCGCTTTGTGGTGTTTCACCCGGTGGTGTGCGTGATGGTCCGCCCGGTCCGGTGCCCGACTGCCGCTCCGAGGCGATGAGCTCGTTCAGCCAGCGGACCTCGCGTTCCACTGACTCCAGGCCATGGCGCTGAAGCTCCAGCGTGTAGCTGTCGACCCGCTCGCGGGTCCTGGTCGCTGCCGCGCGGAAGCCCTCGAGCCGCTCTTCGAGCCTGCTGCGGCGACCCTCGAGAATCCGCATCCTGACCTCAGCCTGCGTGAGGCCGAAGAAGGCGAAGTGCACGCCGAATCCGTCGTCCTCCCAGGACGCCGGACCCGACTGACCGAGAAGGTCGTTCAGCCGCTCCTTGCCGTCTGCCGTGAGCCGGTAGACGATCTTCGAGCGCCTGGGCCTGTCGAGCGGCCGGCCCGTGACCGATTCGGCCACGGCGTCTTGCGCGATCAGTCCCTTGCCGAGCAGGTCCTTGAGGGCCGGGTACAGCGAGCCGTAACCGAACGCGCGGAACGCGCCGAGCAGCGAGTTCAGTCGCTTCCGCAGCTCGTACCCGTGCATCGGGGTCTCGTGCAGGATGCCGAGGATGGCGAGCTCGAGCACGCCAGACCGCTGGCTACTCATACCCGCGTGCACCTCGCAATCCGTACACAGCTACTATCCAGGTCGTAATTGGCACCCATCCGGTAGCGTTATTGCTGAACCTGTCAGCTCGATGTATCGAGTTGATACATCGCCACGATATGCGGAGCGCCGTTTCGGCGCAAGTCCGGCTTCGGCCGGTGCCCGGACCGGTCGTGGCTGTGAGGTCGCTCCCCTGGCTGCACCAGGCGGCCGATGGCCGCTGAGGACTCCTGCTGAGAGCAGTTCCGTCGTAACCTGTCGGGCATGAGGCGATCGGTCGTGGACTACGGACTGGCCCGGCGGGCGACGCTCGCCGCAGTGCTGTCCGGCCGCACGACGCTGACCGACGTCTGCGACGCGCACCCGTACCTGCTGCGCGCGGCGAAATTTCACGGCGAGCCGACCGACATCCAGTGCCCGATCTGCCGCAGAACCAGGCTGACGCACGTCACTTATGTCTACGGTGACGAGCTCGGTCGCTACGAGGGCCGGGTAAAGCGTGGCCCAGAACTGGACGAAATGGCCGCCGAATATGCGGAGTTCCAGGTCTACGTAGTCGAGGTCTGCCAGAGTTGTTCGTGGAACCACCTCGCGTCGTCCTACGTTCTCGGCACTGGCGAGCCAACTCCCCGGCGTAGTCGGCGGGCCAGGGCCAGCGAGTGACCAGCCGCACGGCAGCAGTGGTGGCCGCGGCTGGCGGGTCGGCGGCGGGTGTGTGGCAATACATGCCGGGACGGTAGGTATCGCCAGGTAACGTGTGTTCCTGGCGGAACAGTCGCTTGCGACCGCTCAAGACCCCGGACCAGTGAGGACGCGTGAGTAATCCCGACGTGCCCGGGCCGTACTGGCAGCAGCAGGACGACGCCAGATACGGCTCAGGGAGGCCAGCCAGCTCTGCCCGACCGCAGCGTGAGCCGTCTCCGTGGGATGACGCGGGGGCGGACTTCTGGCGCG
>Ga0335072_10006197_pt1 | contig 17523 bp, 7 predicted proteins | sample Lox_Sample_21_FD_206725 | JGI IMG/M metagenome (GOLD analysis project Ga0335072, IMG submission 206725) | Soil microbial communities from Loxahatchee National Wildlife Refuge, Florida, United States - Lox_Sample_2.1 | ecosystem: Environmental > Terrestrial > Soil > Wetlands | place: USA: Florida...
CCGCCCCGGCCACGGGCAGCGGCGATCTACGATGAGACGCATGCCCGAATTTCGCTACGCCGACCTGCTGCCGCTCGGCGCGGACGCTACCGAATACCGCCAGCTCACCAGCGACGGGATCGCCACGCACTCCGCGTTCGGGCGCGATTTCCTCGAGGTGGAAGCAGGAGTGCTTACCCTGCTCACGCAGACCGCCATGCGGGACATCGCCCACCTGCTGCGGCCCGGTCACCTGCGCCAGCTGCGGTCGATCCTGGACGACCCCGAAGCGAGCGGGAACGACCGGTTCGTCGCCCGCGACCTGCTGCAGAACGCGTGCATCGCGGCGGGCGGGGTGCTGCCGATGTGCCAGGACACCGGAACCGCGATCGTGATGGGCAAGCGCGGCCAGCAGGTGCTCACCGACGGGCGCGACTCCGAGCACATCGCCCGCGGCGTCTACGACGCTTACACCACCCTCAACCTGCGCTACTCCCAGCTCGCGCCGCTGAGCATGTGGGAGGAGAAGAACACCGGCAGCAACCTGCCCGCCCAGATCGAGCTGTACGCCACCGACGGCGACCAGTACAAGTTCCTGTTCATGGCCAAGGGCGGCGGCTCGGCCAACAAGTCGTTCCTGTACCAGCAGACCAAAGCCGTGCTCAGCCCGGCGGCGATGGCGAAGTTCCTGGACGAGAAGATCCGCTCGCTGGGCACGGCCGCCTGCCCGCCCTATCACCTGGCGATCGTCGTGGGCGGGACCAGCGCCGAGTTCGCGCTGAAGACGGCCAAGTACGCCTCGGCCCGGTACCTGGACACGCTGCCGACCTCGGGCTCACCCGCCGCGCACGGGTTCCGCGATCTCGAGCTCGAGCAGCAGGTGCTGGACATTACCCGCCGCGTCGGCATCGGGGCCCAGTTCGGCGGCAAGTACTTCTGCCACGACGTGCGCGTGATCCGGCTACCCCGGCACGGCGCGTCCTGCCCGGTGGCGATCGCGGTGTCCTGCTCCGCCGACCGCCAGGCGCTCGGCAAGATCACTCGTGACGGGGTGTTCCTCGAGCGGCTCGAGACCGATCCGGCGCAGTACCTGCCCGACACCGACGAGGAGGAGCTGGACTCCGGCGTCGTGCGCATCGACCTGGGCATGCCGATGGAGCAGATCCGCGCCGAGCTGTCCAAGTACCCGATCAAGACCCGGCTGTCGCTGTCCGGACCGCTGGTTGTGGCGCGCGACATTGCCCATGCGAAGATCTCAGAACGGTTGGCCAGGGGCGAGCCGATGCCCGCTTACCTGCGTGACCATGCGGTGTATTACGCCGGCCCGGCCAAGACGCCCGAGGGCTATGCGTCGGGGTCGTTCGGCCCGACCACCGCGGGCCGGATGGACTCCTACGTGGCGGAGTTCCAGGCGGCGGGCGGGTCGCTGGTCATGCTGGCCAAGGGCAACCGGTCCGCGGCGGTGACCGAGGCCTGCCACAAGAACGGCGGGTTCTACCTGGGCTCGATCGGCGGCGCGGCGGCCAGGCTGGCCAGGGACTGCATCACCAAGGTCGAGGTGCTCGAGTACCCCGAGCTCGGCATGGAAGCGGTCTGGCGGATCGAGGTCCGCGACTTCCCGGCGTTCATCGTCGTCGACGACAAGGGCAATGACTTCTTCGCGGACGTCACCGCGCCACTGCTGACGATCGGCTCCCCCGGTTAGGAGGCCGGACCTTGGACCAGCCCGGATTCCGCACCGAGCACGACTCGATGGGCGAGGTGCTGGTCCCGGCCGACGCCCTGTGGGGCGCGCAGACGCAGCGGGCCGTCGAGAACTTCCCGGTATCGGGAGAACGGCTGCCGCGGGACCTGATCGGCGCCCTGAGTTCGATCAAGGGGGCGGCGGCCACGGTGAACGGCGAGCTGGGCGTGCTGGACCCGGACCTGGCCCGGGCCATTCATGACGCGGCGGCCGAAGTGGCAGTGGGCCGTTATGACGACCAGTTTCCGATCGACGTGTTCCAGACCGGCTCCGGAACCTCGTCGAACATGAACGCGAACGAGGTCATCGCGACGCTCGCCGCCCGGGCGCTGGGCCGCCCGGTCCATCCCAACGATCACGTCAACGCCTCGCAGTCGTCCAACGACGTGTTCCCCTCGGCGATCCATCTGGCCGCGGCGCGGATGATCAAGCGGTCGCTGCTGCCCGCGCTTGATCATTTGGCCGCCGCGCTCGAGGCCAAGGCGGCCGAGTTCGCCGGGGTGGTCAAGAGCGGCCGGACCCACCTGATGGACGCCACCCCGGTGACGCTCGGCCAGGAGTTCGGCGGATACGCGGCGGCGGTGCGGCACGGAGCGGAACGCGCGGCTGCTGTGCTGCCCGACGTGGGTGAGCTGCCGCTCGGCGGCACCGCGGTGGGCACCGGCCTGAACGCCCCGGCCGGCTTCGCCGCGACCGTCATCGCCCGGCTGGCCGCCGACATGGACCTGCCGCTGACCGAAGCGCGCGACCACTTCGAGGCCGCCGGGGCAAGAGACGCACTGGTCATGGCCAGCGGCGTGCTGCGCACGATCGCGGCGTCAACGTTCAAGATCTGCAATGACCTGCGCCTGATGAACTCGGGCCCCCGGACCGGGCTGGCCGAGATCCAGATCCCCGACCTGCAGCCCGGGTCGTCGATCATGCCGGGCAAGGTCAACCCCGTGATCTGCGAGGCCGTCTGCCAGGTCTGCGCTCAGGTGATCGGGAACGACGCGGCCGTCGCGTTCGGGGGCGTGGCCGGCAACTTCGAGCTCAACGTGATGATGCCGGTCATCGCGCAGAACCTGCTGGACTCGATCGGCCTGCTGGCCTCCGCGTCGCGGCTGCTGGCGGACCGCTGCGTCAGCGGTATCACGACCAACCCGGCCCGGCTGCTGCGGCTGGCCGAGTCCTCGCCCGCGATCGTCACCGCCCTGAACCCGCTGATCGGCTACGAGGCAGCGGCCGCGGTCGCGCACGAGGCCCTGCAGACCGGCAAGACGATCCGGGAGTCGGTGATCGCACGCGGCCATGTCGCACGCGGCGACCTCACCGAGGAGCAACTGGACGCCGCGCTCGACGTCCTGGCCATGACCCGGCCACCCGCCACCAGGTAGTCGACCGCACGTGCCGATAATGCCTGTTCCCCTGCTGCCCGTTCATTGAGATGGGCCGAAACACCGCGGCAACAATCCTGACCGCATTAAGTAACATCCTCAGTTTGCAATATACCCAGGCGGCTGGAAGGAGAAGCAATGTGCCGACGGGCCCATGGTGTCGGCTGCCTGAGCGTTATGCCGTGGAGTTCCGGCGCGACCTGTGCATCGTCCCGGCACGACGCGTGGGGCCGAAGGCTGGCATGAGGGCGTCCGACCAGGGCGGCCATCCGAGCACTTCCCAGGGGCCGTCGTGATTGTCAGCAAGTCTTACACAGTCGAGTCGACCGCCATCCCGGGTGACAACGTGGTCCTTGCCCAGATGAAGATGGGCGACCTGACTGTCCATGCGTCCACGATTGCTCTTACCGCAGACAGCACGGCGGTCACGCACAGCCAACTGGATGCGTCGACGATCTTCGGACATGCTCCCAAGATCGTCGATTTCACCGGCTATTACCTGTGCGGGCCGGGTAACCCCGCCTACGCGGGGCAGCCTGTCGATGAGGAGCAGCCTGCCGGGTCGGTCCACGTTGTGGTTTGGGACGTCACGCAGGAGGAGTTTCTCCCCTCGACGTCCAGCGACCGGCGTCCGTTTCCGTGGCCGCCCGGTATAAGGCCGCCTGTCCTGGTGGTTCACTCGGACGGCACGGTCATGGCCTTCGTGGTCGGTGATCAGGAGAAGTACTACCCGCTGGCGGCGGTGGGCGCCTGGGCGCGGCTCAGCCACGACCTGGGGCTGGGTGCCCGGCCGCTGGTGGACCCGCTGGTGCTGCTGAGCTGTTTCGGGGCGCGGTCCAGCCAGACGATGGCAGATGAGGTGGGGCGTCTGGTCTGGGGCCCCACGGGCGATGTCAGCATCGGCGCCAGCGCGATCAGCCTGGCCGACGAGGCGGCCGGGCTCAGGGTCGGGATCACCTTGTACCGCACCGAAGATGGCCGGGCCGGCCGGTTCGGCTCGTCCTGGCCATACGGCCTCACGGGGGAGCTGGTCAGGTGGGCCTACCGGGAGCGGTTCGCCGGCGGCGATGTCAGCTGGATAGCCGAACAGCTCGCCCCTCTGGGTACGCCCCTGCCACCGTCGGCCCGGCCACGGGAGATCAAGAACGCTGACCGCCTCTTCGGCTGGCACTACTTCGATGAACGCGACTTCAGGTCCCGCCAGGCCGCGCTGACCCCCACCGCCATCAGCTCTTCCTACGTCACACTGGTCCCGAACCACGCCTACCGGCCAGGCACCCCGGCAACAGCAGACCTGCAGACCGGGAAGATCACCGCGAGTGCCGAGCCATGGCACATCCGGGAGCAGGGCACGCTCCCGTTCAGCCCCGACGAGGTGGTCTGGGTCGCCGGTCACTTCGTCCGCGGCCACTTCGTGGTTCCTGACCCGGAGGACAACCGCAGCTTCTTGGCGAGCCCGCGCGACTTCAGCCTCCGGCTCGAGCGCGAGTACCGGGCTGCTGAGCGGGCCGAGGCAGCGCAGGGCCGGGTGCTGCCGCGCACGGTGGTGCTGCTCACAGACCATGAGCGGGTCCCGCCCGAGGTCGTCTCGCTGCTAGCGCAGACCCTGAAAGATGTTGATTTCATCACGGTCTCCCTGCCCGGCACCATGTTCCTGGACGATCACCTGGGCACGGTTATCCCTCAGACCCGCGTGGCGCTGGTACCCGGGAGTGGCGACACCAGCACCCCGGTGTGGACCAAGACAAGCTCCCTGGGAACCGCGCCCATGACGGCGCGGCCCGCCGCCGTTACCGCCGCACCGGCATTGTCGCCGCGGGTCGGCAACGTCCCGGGCAGCAGCCGCACGGCCGAGGCGTTGCTAGACCCGCCCGCCGGGCCACGCCGGCCCGGCGCGCTGCCCGGCGGAGTCGCAGCAGCCGGCCGACCTTCCACCGCGCCCGCACAGGCACCGGGCCCGGCCGCAGGCGGCGGCCGGACGGCTGACCAAGGCGGCCGCACGGCCGACCGAAAGGTGGACGGGCTGGCGCGGTGGGCCGGCGGGGAGCTAGCCGGCCCCGGGCAGGTGCCCGCCGGCCCGGTCGTGTTGTTCGCCGACCCGGCCATGGACTGCCTGGCCCGGGCCGGGGCCGCGTTCCGGGCCCTGCACGGCCGGGGCGGCAACCGGCCGGCCGACGACGCTGTTGCCGGCGCTGGCCTGCCGGGGCTGCTGTCTGTGCTGGGTGCGGTCGCGGGCCCGGCGGGCGACCCGCGGACCCTGGCCGCCGCCCTGCGGCGCGCTCCCGCTGCCGCGGCCCTGATCATGACCCGGCCACCGGGCGATGACCGGGCGCACGTGTACTGGCTGGTCGCCGACGGCCGCAGCGGCCAGGTGGTGCTGCGCTGGGTCGACGAGCTTGCCGACTTCGGCCAGCCCGCCCGCCTCGACGGCCCGGACCTCGACTGGTGGGCCCGGCAGCTGTATGACCCGCATACCCGTATCGCCGTGTTCGGCCCCGACGGCCGCCCAACAACCGCAGACGCCCTGGCTGGGCCTGGCACGGCCACCCAGGCAGACGCGGCAACCGGCCAGGCGGCCGCCGAACCCGCCCAGGCGGCCGCCGAACCCGCCCTGAACCAGCCGCAACCCACCGTCACCGAAGACGACCGCACCGAGCCCGCCGTCCCCGTACCCAGGCGCAGGGGCACCGTCTACCGGCCCAAGATGGCCGAGGAACTGGACGGCCGGCTGGATGAGGACGACCGGGCGCAGTTGCTGTCGTTGATCAGGGCGCTGGCGCTCACCGGGCAGCGGCTCCTGGACGGTCTGGGGGATGACCGGGCTTCGCAGCAGATGGCCGCCATCTTCGCGGAGCTGGCTGTCAAGGCGCAGCAGGCTGACTCGATGACGCAGCTGACCATGCTCGATGCAGCGGCCGGCGCTCAAGTGGCCGGCCTCGAGATGGTGCGGATGATGCGCCTGCAACGGGCCCTGGCCACGGCGGAGACGTGGCGCCCGGAATGGTACGGGAGCTTGCTCGGGCGGGCAGCAGGGCTCTGGTCACGGCTCGCGGCACTGCCGTCGAAGCCATGGCAGATGCCGCAGCGCTCGGGTTCCGGGTCGGTGCCGGTCGGGGATGACCAGACGCTGCCGGCGGTCCGGCGGCGGCTCGCGAATGCCGTGGATGAACTCTGGCGTGCTTACTATTCGGCCGCAATCCTGACCTCGGAGCCAGATCCGGGCACCGCCGGTCCCAGCAGCGCGGCGATCCCCCAGCAGTCCGTCGCCGGTCGTGATCCGCTGGCGGGCGATCCGTCAACAGATGCGGCCGCAGAAGCCCAGGCTGCGTTGCGGGACGCGCGCGGCGAGCTCGACAGCCTGGTGACCGAGATCGAGGACCTGGTCAACGCGATCCGCGACACTCCCATAGACAGGCCTCCGGCGACGCTGCCGCCCGCCGGGGCCAACCCGGATGGCCTTCCCGACCCTAGGCAACTGCTGGAGAAGTTTGACCCGCCGCACCACTTGGCCGCCGATGAGCCCGCGCTGGGCAGCGACACGGTGCTGGAGATTTCCGACGCCGTCGTCACCTCGATCCGGGACCAGGTGTACGCGGCACTGCCGCAGCGGATGAAAGCAACCGAACGGCGGCAGGAGCGGGTCCGCGACCTGATCGACAGCAAGATTTACCGCAACGAGCTGCTGCGCGATTCGCAGGAGCTGATCGGCAACCGGTACGTGGTCGAGATCGACGGCGTGCAGGTGGACATCCGGCTGCGGCCGCTGCACGGGAGGCAGGTCTCGAACGCGATCGCGGTACGGCCGAAGACCATGGAGAACGTGCGCTATTACCTGGACCTGGCCCGAAACCACGGGCACTTCACCGACGTCAACTTCAACGTGGCCTATTCACGCGATGATGTCCGCGGCATGTTCCCGGCCCAGATGACCGGGACGGAAGCCTATATGGGCCTGGCGACGCTGGTGCTGTCGGAACACAACGAAACGGTGATCAGCCGGGTGCTGACCACGAATGAGCGCACGATCAAGAACTCCAGTTACGCGAGTTACCTGTTCAGCTACACCGCGCAGGTGGAGGTGCAGCTGTCGGGCGGGGTGCGGCGGGCGGGCGCCGAAGCGCCGCGTTTCGCTGACGGGGTGCGGATCGTATCCGGCCGGGAGACGCTGCCGCCGCGGCGGGACGCTGACGGGACAGAAGACCCGGCGGCGATGGCAGCGTCTGAGGCAGTCCACGAATCCGCAGTCAACCCGGCACCGCTCTTGCAGCCAGGCCAGGCTTACCGGCTGCCGGCGAACGCGGGGATCGAGGCGATAAACGCGGCCGCGGAGATCCGGGAGCAGATCCTCGAGTACGCCGAGCGGATCGCCCCGGAGGGGTCGTGGAACCGCCGCACGCTGGACAAGCACCTGACCATGCGAGCGCTCAAGCAGAAGCTGCCCCAGGCCGCCACGCCGCTGGGCGCGCGGATCCGGTTCGGCGGCCCTGGCACGGGATCCGCGCACTGGGTGAAATGGTGGGTGGGGCTGGTCCCGGTCAGGGTGCGGGTGCTGCGCGACACCGGAACCTGGATGGACCTGGATGACCGGGAGCACCGCAGTTACGGAGTGGCGGTCACCGACGAGGCAGCGTTCGACATCCCGCCCGGCGTGTTCCTGTTCGCCGTGCCGATGAACCTGCTCAAGCTGGACTGGCTGGAGCCGTTCCTGTTCGCGTGGCCGTCACTGGATGCGGAGCACTCCCGGTCCGGGGCGGGCATGGCGACGACGCGGCTGGTCGGCCTGCGGTATTTGGGCGAACCGACCAGCGTCATCGAATTGCGGGCCACGCTGTTCCTCAGCCGGTCCGGCCGGTCGGCCCGGCCCTACCAGCCGCGGCAGCTCACCGGTTCGGTGTTCGCGCGGCCGCTGACCAGCCACGTCAGAGACAAGGTGGCGGCCGTGCCGCTGGCACCGAAAGAGCCGGGCGGGACCGAGCGCCCGGCACCGCGGGTCCGGGCCCCAGAGAACATCTGGGCCAGCTCACTGGCCCGCGTCACGGAGCTGGATGGGGCCGATGACATCCACGGGAGGGCAGTGCTCGTCTTGCAGCGGCATTTCCGCGGGTTCCTGCCCGGGCCCAAGGGCAGCGACGGCATGATCTGGTTCCTGCCGCGGTGGCTGAACCTCGCGAACAAGTTCGCTGCGCAGAATGAGGAGCAGTTGCGGGCATTCGCCGAAAAGCTGAAGGAGAACTTTCGCACCGCCCGCGGCCCACGGGGATATACCGCCCGTCTCTTCAAGGCCGACGCGTGGGGCCGTACAAAGGTTGCGCTGGTCCGGGCCCGGATACGGGAGGGATATTTCAACGAGAACGGAGAATGGGTGCCGGCCGGGCCAGAGCCGGCGGCCTGGTATCCCGACAGCGAGCTGGATGCGAATTACACCGAAGAGCAGGACACCATCAGCTCGCGGGCGCAGATCGGCGGGTTGTGGGCCGGCGGGCAGGTGGTGGTCGGGATCGGCCAGGCGAAACGGTCGGCCCTGGAAGGAGTAGAGGTCCGGCCGATGCTGCACGGCCGGTGGGTTCTGGTCAGGGGGGGCTACGCCGGGCTGTCGTCCTGGTACATGCACGGCTTCGACATCGACGATCTTCATGCGCTGCGCGGGCCGGCCACCCTGTTCCTGTCGGTGGAGGACGAGCCGGACCGGCCGGTAACCAGGCCGGAGCCGTCGTCGAGGGCTTGGGCGGTGCCCAGCATCCTGCTGACGTTGCTGCGTGTCGCGCTGCTGGCCGCGGTCGTCCCGCAGCTTACGGCGGCGGAGGCGCTGCTGATCATCGGCCCGCAGGTGCTGCACTGGCTGGGCCCGCGCGGGCTGCGCTGGTCGGGCGGAGATGGCGACGAGTCCGAGCCCTTTACCGGGGTTATCCCCGGGCCGGAAAGCGGGCGCCCAATGCGGCCGGTCATCCAGACAGTGCGCGATACGGAGGTGATGTCCGCTATCGGCGAACCCGAAGAGATAGATGCAGATAAAGAGGAACTCGGCGCGCCGCAGCCCCGCGGCGCCGAGGCTCCGCCCGCCGGTCCGAGCGCGGCCAGGGACGGCGCGTACGGCGAGGACGCGATTGCCGCCGCAGAAACCGGCCACCGGAAGGAGGCCGGCGACCTGGAGGGCACCGGCGCCCGGCAGGACGACGATGCCAGGGAACCAGAGGCAAAGGCAGAGGTCGAGATCGAGGAGGGCGAGGTGATCATAACGATGCCCGCTCCCGAGCCGGGGACCGGCCGCACGATCCATGCGCAGCCGATACGCGGCGAATACGAGGTGGTAATCCCGACCTCCATGACGTCGAAGCTGGTAACCGGGCCGGACGGCAAGGAGCAATGGGTTCCATACGACACCGGGCGCACCGACGAGGCGGGCCGCAACACCGGAGTGGGGACAGAGCAACTGATGTTCACCGCCACCGAGGAGAATCCGTTCCCGCCGCATCTCTTCGTGGAAGCCCAGGGCGACGGGATCATCCCGGCGATCGACGAGGCGTTCGAGGAACTGGGGTTCGTCCGGCTTCCGCTGGACGCGCGGGTGCAGATCGAGAGCGCGGTCGCGGCGGCGCTCGGGGCCACCACGACGCTGCGCGAAGCTCGCGAGCCGCTGGAGATCTGGGAGGGCGTGATCGCTCACCCGGCCGTACCCGACCAGAAGCTCACCGGACACTCGGTCACCGGGAGCGTGCAACTCCGCATGGTGGTCGAGCGGGCAGAGACGATCGCCCTGCCGGAAAGCTACGCCACCTACAACGACACCGGGCTGGTCGCGCTAGCCGGGACGTTCACGGAGAAGACCGGCTGGCCGCTGGCAGGCTGGAATGTCTTCCAGTGGTGGTCGCGGTTCCTCGGGCTCCGGACGCGGACCCCCGTGAATGTCGGGAAAAGGTACCCGAACGAGGCTCCCAAGCAGGACGACGACCCGTCAGTCAACAAGCTGTTCACGATCACCATGCAGCCGCAGCAGTTCCACCGGCTGGAGCAGACGGCGGGGTCCGGGAAAGAGGTGGCGGCCAGCGTCGGGCGGATGAATCTGGAGATGAGCGTGGTGGCCGTGGCCCTGGCCGCTGTGCGATTCGACATCATCGTGGATACCCGGCACACCCGCTACCTGAAGGGCGAATACAACGAGCGGCAGGCGCGCCGATGGGTCAGTGACACCGGATTTACGGTGCTAGCGGCGAGCGACGCGACACCCCTCGGGCTGATGCCCGAGGGGCTGCGCGTCGAACTGGACCGCAGCGTGCGCTACCGCATCCCGGACGACCAGGAAGACACCCTGGGCGCCGAGACGATTTCCCGGCCCCCCGTGTTCACAGAATTCGTGAACGCCGTGCTCGGTCACGTGGAAGCGAAACTGGGCAGCGAGGCGCGGAAGCTGGTGGCACAGGAGGTCAGCAAGATCCAGGGCGCGTCGTCCGCGGCGTTCTTGCAGGAACTGAGCAATGGCGGTGTCCCGATCACGGTGACGGTCCCGCACCGCTACGTCATGCCGCTGCCGGGCGGCAACGGCCTGCGGACGCTGCCTGCTACCCGTACCGTCAGGATCGTCCTGAAAGCCCGGCTGACCGGCCAGGAATTCATGGGAGTCGTCCCGCAGAGGCATTACCTGGGCTTGCGGACCGCCGTGGAGCGCTTCGCCGAGATGTTCCGCAGGCGGGTGTCCCGGTGGAGCGGCGACCTGGTGCGGGACTGGTTTATCTTCAACTTGCCCGGGGGCAATCAGCTGTGGAACAACTCTGTCTGGTCGGTCTACGGGCAGACCGCCCGCAAGGCGGGATTCAGTGACTGGCGCGAAGACAGCACCGGCACGGTCGCCGACACCGCTCGCAGCGGGCCGGGCCAGCCCGACGGCCCGGCCCAGTTCCTGCGCACGGTCCTGCCCTCCGCCGACATCTTGGTAACGACAGCCCCACCCGCCGTTCCCGACGCCGCGACCCTCGGCGCGGCGCAGACGACGATGCAGACTCTCACCGTCCCGGAAAGCCCGGGCACCTCCACCACGGTGATAACCCGGCACGATATCTACACGCTGGACCGGGAAGGCGTCCCGGCTATCCCCGCGCCGGCGCTGCCGGCGCCACCCGGCGGCCAGCCACAGCGGTCCCCATCCCGGCGCACGACCACCCGCCTGCCGACCTGGCAACCGCAGCTGCCGGCGGTAACGCTCCAGCCGCTGGGCCGCAATGATGACTTCGCCGGGCTGCGGCAGGGCATTAGAGTGCCGCCGGAACTGCTCGCGCAGGCCCAGGCACGCCGCCCTGGCCGGCTGGACCGCCTGAGCGGCAAGCTCACCCGGCTGCTGCTGCCCATGGCCGCCGCCTACACCACACCACAAGCGGGTGCCAGCCGGGATGACTACCTTTCGGCGCTCGGAGCTAACGCCAAGGCCGTATGGGCTAACTACGTATCCAGCCCGCCCCCGGGCGCCAGCCTGCACAAACCCCGCAGCATCCCGCTGGACCACGCGGGCCTGCTCGCGGGCCATACCTACCTCACCGGCATGCTGACCAAGCTGCTCAGCGGCGCTGCCTCGGTGGAGATCGTGCAGCCGGGGCTGCTGTGGTCGACCGCCACCCTGGAACACCTGGCCGACGTCGAATACGTGCATGTCACCGGCCGGAAAACACCCAACCAGATGCTCAAACAGTTCAGTGCCAACGCTGACGCCGCGTCCCATCAGGTAGAAGCCCTTTCCGGAACCATGTGGCAGCACTGGATCGAACCCGCTGGCCAGCTCCCCCATACCGCCCATGACTTCAACAACGATCTCGGGCCGCTCATCGACGTCGACCACATCACCTGGAACAGCTTCATCGCCGCAAGCCGCGATCGGTACGCCCACGACGTGGGGCTCAAGCGCACCCACCTCGGCATGGTCCAGGTCTTCCTCGGCATTCGGCACGTCTACGGGCTGAACCCTTACCAGCCAGCAAAGTCACTCCTCGAGCTGTCCCGGTACTGGCCCGGGCCGCGACAGTACTTCCGCGATGACGAGATCCGCTGGGCCGAGATATGGGTACCGGCCACCGACGAGCACCTCTGGAGAAAGCTCAGCCGTGGATCCGGTGCCGGGCTCGAGCCCGGTGCCGAGCTCGAGCCCGGCTCCCCGCCCCACCCAGGACCATCGCCGACCCGCCCAGCCACCAGTTCCGTGCCAGCCGATTCCGTGCCAGCCGAGGAGCCCGAGCTCCCCGGCACCGTCGGGCCGGACACACAGGAGGCTGCGAGCCAGACCGGTCCGGACGGTGGACAGCCAGTGGTCGCCCATCTCGGCCACGACGCCGGACCAACGCTCACTCTTGCGCTGCCCAATCCTCCCAGTCGTTCACGAGACGGGGAACGTGAAGTAGTGGAGGCTGACGAAGGCGGGGTTGCCAGGAGCGCTGCTGACGAACTCAAGGTAAACGGTGCGCTTACCGGTGACTAGTGTGGCGCGATGGTCCGCCACGAGCCCCAGCCACCGGTGGAAGCCACCGAGAAGGTCGTCACGGGAGGGGCCGAAGGGTTGTCCAGCACTACCTCCACCAGACCGCTGACCCGGTGCCCGCGCCGGAGGCTACCCGAGCGTCGAACTGTGTGGAGCCCGACCCGAAATTGATGCCTGTATACGTGAGCATGTCACGACCACATCGTGCACCGTGGTCACTGCCGGGTGGCTGAGCTGGGCTGCCGCGCGGGCCTCGCGCAGCGTCCGCCAGTACAGGCTGTCTCGCTCCGCCCGGCTCACGCCCGGCGGGAATCGGACCTCCTTGATTGCGGCGGGACGACGGAGAACTTCGTCCCAGCCGCGCCATACCGTGCCCATGGCGCCCTGGCCAATCGGTGTAGCCAGCCTGTAGCGCTGGCCGATGAGTTGCGCATCCCCACCGGACAGCCTCTGCGCTACATCCGGTATTCGAGGCTCGACCGCGGGCGGGCCGACTGCGGACCTGGCGCCAGGGCGCTCTCGAAGCTGCCGTTCTGGCGCATCCATTGTGTGCCCAGCGCGCTCGCTCATCGGTGGACTGCTCCTCTTGTGTTTGTTCCGCCGACCGATCAGCAGCGAAACTGGCCTCTCCGGCCAGCCACACGTCATAGAGCCTGACCGGATGGGAAATGCAGTGCTCGGGCCCGTCCGCGCTTCCAACTCGGGTGGTGTGGCCGGCCACAGCGCAGGCGAGCGCCGACGGGCGGCGCGGGCACTGGCGTGGCTGAACAATCACCGGGCCGTTCTATGCCACGTCCAGAGAGCGAGCATCCGCACGAGCCTGCGGGCAGGAGGAGCCGCGGGCCTAGCGCCCGCCAGCGCTGCGGGCAACTGGGACTACGCGCGAAGCGCCGCAGAGGTTCGGTTCCAGCCATGCTCACCCCGGGTGGATGCGGCGGCGCGGCAAGCAGAAGCGCTACTCCGAGCCGGTCAGCCTGACTGACGCCCTCGACCGGGAGGACCGCGCCGCCTGGCCGGTCATGGCCGCCCAGACTCGACGTCCTGGCCATGACCCGGCCACCCGCCACCAGGTAGTCGACTACACGTGCCAGCCGGGAGGACGCGGCGATCGCGCCTAGCCGGTACGACCGCGGCAACCACGCTCGCCGGAGACGAGCGCTGACCGGTACCACAGCCCGGGTTTGATGGCGACCGCTCCGGCGGTCGCGGGTGCTGATGGCACTACCTTCTTTCTTCATCTGGAACTCCCGGGAACGCTTCCTGTGCTTGTCCTGCGAGGACTGACATGAGACGGCGTCCCCGGGAGTGACCGGCGGAGGCCGGAAGCCATCGAGGGTGTTCTCGCGCAGGCCAACCATGAGGAGCTGGAGGCCTTCGCCCGCCAGGCCCGGCCTTCTGCAGCCTGTCCCGCTCCGGCTGGGCTCGCGAGTTCTACGACGAAAAGATCGCCGCCGGCAACAACCACCACTCCGCGCTGCGCAAGCTCGGCAACCGCTGGCTCGAGGTCCTGTGGCACTGCCTGGACAAAGGCGTGCTCTACGACGAAACCACCCACGTGGCGAACCGGAACAAGGCACGCAACCTCAAACTCGTCGCATGAGGTTGACAGAGGGTGTCTCATAGCACTACGTTTTTGACGTTAGCTATCTGTAATGTATAACGTAAGACTAATGAACGTGTCTGGCGCGTGACTCGCACCAACAGGACTTGCCCAACCGGGACGCACACAGCCTGCACGCCATCGGCGGCCGGCCGGGAAAGCGATGCAAGGCCATGGGAACCGACGAGGCCAGCCCGGATGCGGGCATCCCGCGGGGGCACGACTTGCGGCCGCACGACGCGCTGGCCACCAGAGCACGCGAGGTCCCCGATGCGGTCGCGCTCATGGTCGACGGGGGCGCGAGCCTGACCTTCCGCCGCTGGGACGAGCGGTCCAACGCCTTCGCCCGGGGGCTGACCGCCCGCGGCCTGCCACCGGGCGGCCGGCTCGGCCTGCTGTTCGGTAACGCCCGGTTGGATGAGTACGCGATCGCCTACGCGGGCGCGCATAAGGCCGGGCAGGCCGCCGTTCCGTTATCAGCCCTGCTGCCCGGAGCCGAGCAGGCCGCTATAGCGGCGGCGGCCCGCGTCAGCGCCGTGGTCTGCGCCACGGGCCAGGCGGCGCCGCCGCTGGAGGTCCCGGTGCTGGCGTTCGGTGACGTCGGCCGAGGGCAGGACGGCCGCGCAGTCCACGGCCCAGTCCGGCCGCACGATCTGGCTGAGGTGATCTTCACCTCCGGTACCACCGGCGGCCGTCGCGGTGTGGCCGTCAGCTTCGCCAATATCGCCTCTGACTGGGTCGAGCGAGGCCCCGGCGGCGCACCGGAACCCGGCTACTTCCTGCACGCGATGCCGTTGGGCACCAACGCGGGCCAGGTCACACTGCGCGGCGCGCTGTCCTGGCCGCCGACCACCCTGGTGCAGCCGGAGTTCAGCCAGCTCCGGTTCTGTGAGCTCGTGGAGTCCTACGCGGTCGCAACGGTCCTGATGGTGCCCGCCATGGCCCTGCGGCTGATCGCTGCCGGCGACTACCGCCGCTTCGACCTGTCCAGCGTCCGCACGGTCATCGTGACCGCGGCCACCCTGCCGCGCGCCGGCCTGGCCCGGCTGGCCGCCGTGTTCCCCGGCGCGGTCCTGCACAACGCGTACTCCAGCACCGAGGCCTGGCCCGCGCGCACCAGCATGCGCTATGACCCAGCCCGGCCGCGCTCGCTGGGCCGCCCGCTCGAGGCGAGCCAGGTCCGCGTGACCGGCCTGGACGGGCGCCCGCAGCCATCCGGTGCGACCGGCCAGATCTGGCTCCGCCCCGGGCCTGGTATACCTTCCCGCCGCCTGCTGGACGATGCTGCGCCAAGCGGGACCAGCGCCGCGGTGCCGGGCCAGGAGGGCTGGATCCCGACCGGGGACACCGGTCACCTGGACAAGGACGGGTACCTGTACCTGACCGGCCGGGACAGCGAGCTGATCAATACCGGCGGCTTCAGCGTGGCCGCGCAAGACGTCGAGGCCGCCCTGCATGACCACCCCGCGGTGGCTGAAGTTGCGGTGGTGGGAGTGCCGCACCGCGTGCTAGGTCAGGCCGTGGCCGCCGCCGTGCTGACCAGGTCGCCGGCGACCCCGGCTGAACTGCACTCTTATGCGGCCCGGCGGCTGCGTCCGCACCAGGTGCCGACCCGGATCGCCATCGTCGGAGAGCTGCCCAGGAACGTGGCTCTCAAGGTCATGAAAGACCAGGTCGCCGCGATGCTGACCGATCAGGCCGAGGCCGGGCCGGGACCGGCCGACGGACAGTGCCACCGCGCGATGAGCTAGAGGCCACCGTGACCCGGCTCTGGGCCCAGGTGCTCGGCGGCGGGCCGCCCGGCTCTGGCGACGACTTTTTCGGGGCGGGGGTGACTTGCTGGTGGCCGCCGAGCTCACCACCCGGATCCACCGCGAGACCGGCGTCCGTCTGACGATGCGGAGCCTGTTCGACGCACCCACCGTCGCCGCGCTGGCCGAGCTGATCGCCGAGGCGCGGCGGGCGAGCACTGCCGCCGAGACCGGCGGCAGGCCGCTGCCCGGCCAGGACGCTGCCACGCCGCCGGTCCCGCGGCTGCGGCGGGCAACCTGAACAGCAAGCCAGCGGACGGGTGCCAGCCCGCCTGGCCGGAGGGCGGCAGGTCATCGCCAGGGCCGACCGGATCGACCTGTGGAAGAACCTGCCGCGCGGGTTCGCGGCCTACGAGCGGCTGCTGCTGCTGGCGGAGAACGCGGGCGCCTACGAGCAGCTCGCGCCCCCGGTCACCCGATTGCAGCCATTCGACGTTGCGGGCACGAGCGCGGGGCTGGGCCAGGCCATGACGGGTGACATCCCGGCACTCCGGCCCGAGGCCAGGGCACTGCTGCGCAGTCAGGACGCGGCCGGCTGGCTGGCGGGCGGGCGTGCCGGGCCGAGCCCGGGCGGCTGACCGACCTGCTGGCGGCGGGATCGGGCGACGACCTGTTCTTCGCCAGCCGTACCGGCCTCCAGGCGGCGGCCGAGCTGTCAGGCAGGCTCGGCCGGCTCATCCGGTGGCTCTTCCTCCAGGACGGCCTGCGTCAGCTCGGCGGCACTTGCCGGCCCGGGGTTAACCGGCTGCGGCACCCCGGGCAGCACGGTAGCGAAGTACGACTCGGCGGCGGCGGTGGTGCCGACGTCGCGTCCCGCCTCTTCCGACAGGTACCAGCGGTGTTCCAGGATCTCATGGAAGATCTCCGGTGGCGGGAGCTTGCCGCGCAGGCCCTCTGGTATGGCGGTGACGACCGGGTCATAGACCTCCTCCAGCCAGCGATGCGCGGCCACGGCGGGGGACACCGGACGGCTCCTTTTCTGCTCCAGATAGCCGCGGAAGCTGGCGATGTCGTTGAGCAGCCGCCGCGCCTGCTGCTCGTCCGCGTCAATCCCGGTCTCGCGGAATAGCTGACGGGTGTGGTGGCCAGATTCGGCAACCCTGGTCCGCACCCGGAGCCTGGCACCTTCCGGCGTGGCGGTCAGCATTACCTCGTCGGCATCGAAGCCCAGCTCGTTGAGCCGCCGCAGCCGCTCAGCGATCCGGTAGCGCTGCTCATCGGGCCGCAGGATCTCCTCTGAGTTCAGCTCGTCCCAGAGCCGCGCATAACGGCGCCGCAGCTCCGCTGCGGTCTCCTCCGGGTCGACGTCCGGCGGCAGTAATCCGCCAGCCTGCAGGTCGAGCAGCTCGCCCCAGATGCGCTCGGCGGCCAGCTGTATGTCCCATTCACGCTGGCCTGTGGTCAGCGACGGATGCTGCTCGCTGGTCTCGGCGTCGACGAGGTAGGCCTCGAGCGTTCCCGCGTCGTAGCGGAACAGGGCATTGGACAGCGAGCAGTCGCCCCAGAAGAACCCGGACAGGTGCAGCCGGACGAGGAGCTCCACCAGCGCGTCGAGC
>Ga0335072_10006199_pt1 | contig 17520 bp, 13 predicted proteins | sample Lox_Sample_21_FD_206725 | JGI IMG/M metagenome (GOLD analysis project Ga0335072, IMG submission 206725) | Soil microbial communities from Loxahatchee National Wildlife Refuge, Florida, United States - Lox_Sample_2.1 | ecosystem: Environmental > Terrestrial > Soil > Wetlands | place: USA...
CTACCGGTCGGACTGGGACTGGACCGCGGAATCGCTGTCGACAGCGTCGCGCCGGCTAGCGACGTGGCGCGCTGCGGCTGCGGCAGCAGCTCCCGCCGCTGGAGCAGACAGTGCAGCCGGGCAGGCAGTGCTGACGGCCATGCGGGAGCGGCTGGCAGACGACCTGGACGCACCTGGTGCGATTGCGGTCGTGGATGAGTGGGCTGCCGACGCCGCTTCCGGTGCCGCCGGCGGCTCGGGCGAGCTCATCAGTCGTGCCGTCGATGCATTGCTGGGGATCGCCCTCTGATCATCCGGCCCGCCGGCTGAGGGACCGGTCGGGGCATCGCAAGTCCGGCGTCCGGGTCAACTGCATTTGCCGGGCTGTGCGTCGCTGGCCCGAAGTCCACGGGCCGCACGTATTGGGTCAGCGCGACCGCGGCGCGACTCCCCATGCTGACCGCATGACTAAGAACAAGCCTGCGGGTGAGAGCTCCCCGCGCTACGACCAGATCAGCCCCGCCAGTCCGACCACGCCGGCAGCACGGCCGGGTGGCATCGCCAGCAAGGTGCAGCTGCGAGCGGCAAGCCCCGAGGCTGTCCTCGCCGTGGTCCCGCACATGCTCGGCTTCTATCCGAGCAAGAGCCTGGTCGTGCTTGGCCTCGGCGAGCAGAACCGGGTGCTGGTCACGTTCCGGTACGACGTGCCGGAGCCGCCCGATGATCAGCTGGCACAGGACATCGCCGAGCACGCCCGTTACGTGCTTAACCGGGAGCGGATCTGGTCAGCACTGGTCGTTGGCTACGGGCCCGAAGATCTTGTGTGGCCCGTCCTCGGCAACACGGCTGTGCATCTCTCGAACGGCGGGATTCACCTGCAGGAGGTGCTCCGGGCAGAGGGCGGCAGGTACTGGTCCATGCTCTGCGACGAACCTGCATGCTGCCCGCCGGAAGGCCGGTCCTACGATCCTGGCTCGCACCCGGCCGCTGCGGCGATGGCTGATGCCGGGCTGGCCGCGCAGCCCGATCGGGAAGCGCTCGCGCGGACGTTGCAGCGGCCCGCCGGTTCCGCGGACGTGATCTCTCGCGCAACTGGCCGCGCCCTGGACAGGCTGTCGGATCTTGTCGAACTCGGCGAGGCAGAAGGTGACCGCGATCCGCAGCTACGGGCAACCCGGACCGGCCGCCGCGAGGTTCAGCGTGCTATCCGCCGTTACCGGTCTGGCGGCAGCATCGACAGCATCGAGCACCTGGCCTGGCTGGCTGTCCTGCTCAGCGATATCCGCGTCCGGGACGACGCGTGGGCGCGGATGCATCCGGCCTTCCGCGATCACCACTGCAGGCTCTGGACCGATGTGCTGCGCAGCGCGGCGCTCGACTACGTGCCAGCGCCCGCGTCCCTCCTGGCATTCACCGCATGGCAGACCGGGAACGGCGCCCTCGCGGCCATGGCGATCGATCGGGCGCTGAACGCTAACCCGAGCTACTCGATGGCCCAGCTGCTGGCCGAGGTCATCGAGGCCGCGCTGCCGCCGTCGGCGGCTCGGATGCCGATGACGCCGGCCGCGGTCGCGGCGAGTTACGTGAGCGACCCGGTCGCCGCTGCCGTGGTCGAGGCCAGCGGCGTGCTCTCGGACGGAGGCGGGTCTGGTAGCGCGAAGTTCGGCGCGGCCAGGACTGGCGGACAGAAGGCCGGTTCGGGTAAGGCCGGGTCGGGCGGGGCCGGTTCGGGCAAGGCCGGGTCTGGCACGGCTGTATCCGGCAGACAGCGGAGTCACTCCGGCAGCGGCCGGGCCGGGCGGACCGCGCCGCACGGCGGGACGAAGCGGTCGCGCGCCCGGCGGCGTGCCGAGACCTGCTGAGCCCAGCTGCTAGCCGACGACGGAGTCGGCCATCGGCTCGCTGTCGCCGGCCAGGACGACCAGGGGTGCCAGCAGCCGGCCTTCCGGGTACCGCAAGGCGGCCGGCGGTAGGGCAGCCGGCCGCCCGCTGAGCAGCACGCGGACGGTGCCGAGCCGGCCGGTTGCCGCGGCTGCTTGGGCGGACGCTGCTTGGGCGGAATCTGATTCGCCGGACGCTGGCGGGGCGGAGCCGGCGCCGCCCGGGATCCGCCGCAGCGCCTGCGCGGCAACCGCCGCAGCGGACCCGAACGCCACGGCGCCGGGGACCGCCTGCAAGATCTGACCGGCTACCAGCTCGTACTCGGTGCAGCCGAGCACGACGGCTTCGCAGCCGGCGGGGGTCCGCGCGGCGGCGGCGGCCACGGCAGCCGCCGTCGCGGCCTGGTCGCCCGCATCGACGGCGTCGGCGAGGCCTGGGCAGGCCACGGGCGTAACCCCCGCTGACCCGCCGAACTCCGCGATGAGCCTGCGCTGGTAGGCGCTAGCCGTGGTCGCGACCGTGGCCCAGATTGCGACCCTGTGGTGCGCTGCGGCGGCTGGCTTGATGGCGGGCACGGTGCCGATGACCGGGATGGCCGGCTCGAACTCCGCTCGCATCGCATCGAGGGCGTGCACCGAGCCGGTGTTGCAGGCCATGACGATGATGTCCGGCTCATACCGCAGAGCCGCACGCGCGCAGAGCAGTGCCCGCGCTGCGATGTCGTCCGGTGTCCGGGGGCCCCAGGGCATCCCGTCCGGGTCCGGCGCCAGCACGAGGTCAGCGTCGGGACGCGTCCTGTGCAGGGCGGCGGCCGGCGCGAGCAGGCCGAGTCCGGAGTTGATCAGGGCGATCCGCATCCGCCAACTCTATGGCGCGGTCAATTCGCTCTTTGCCAGCCGCCGGGTAAGACTGCTGGCATGACTTCGGGTGCCGAGATCCTTCGCGCTGCGTATGCGGCCTCCTGTGACTCGCTCCAGCGGATCCTGGCCGGCGTCACGGACGATGAGTTCTTCTGGGAGCCGGTTGGCGGCTGCTGGACCGTGCACCGCAGGTCCGAAAGTCGCGGTGTCAGCGCCGATGGGAGCGGGGAGTGGGTCATTGACTACGACCCGTCGCAGCCCGACCCGGCTCCGTTCACCACGATCGCGTGGCGAACCCTGCACCTGGCCGGCGTGAACTATCTCTACTGGGACTATGCGTTCGGCTCGGCATCGCTGTCATTTGACCTGGAGCTGCCCGGTGATGCGACTGAGGCCACGGACTGGCTGTTCGCCAGCCATCAGCCGCTGCTCGACGCCCTGGCCAACACTGATGACACCGACCTGGACCGGCTGGTGCCGACCAACTGGGGCGATCGGTGGCCGGTTCACCGCATCTTCACCACGCTCATCAACGAGCAGATTCACCACGGCGCCGAGATCAGCCTGCTGCGCGACCTCTACCGCTGCCGGGCGTCGCTGGCTCTTCAGCGCTGAGCCGCTGGCAGTCCAGCGCGGGCAGCCCGTCGATGCTGATCGCATTCTTCTCGGCCCGGTAGGCGGCGAGCTCCGCGGGCGACTTCCGCTCATCGTGCCGGACGAGCACGTCCCGCTCCTCCGCCAGCTCCATCACCGGGACTGCGTACCCGCAGGAGTCTGCGATCCGCTCCAGGTCCACGACGATGATCGCGCGGCGGCTGGCGTCGCTGCTGCCGAAGCCGGTGGCAGGGAAGTGGCCGATCAGGTCGTCCCACTCGGGCGTACCGGGCAGCACGATCTGGCCTGTCCCGTACAGCCGGAGGATCTTCGCCTGCGGGCCGAACGAGCAGAACATGATCGTGATCTGCCCGTTCTGGCGCAGGTGCGCAATTGTTTCCGCGCCGCTGCCGGTGAGGTCGATGTAGGCGACCTGCCGCGGCCCGAGCACCGCGAAGGTGCCGGCGTAGCCCTTGGGGGAGAGATTCACGTGCCCGCCCCTGCCGTCGGGCGCCAGGCAGGGAGCAGTTGCCACGAAGAAGACAGGTTGCCGGGCGATAAACTTCGTGAGCCGTTCGTCTAGCTCCGGGTAAAGCTTGCCCATGACGGCCTCAGCTCCCAACGGTAGCGTGGTGGGGGATTCCGGGATGCCGATCTGAAGGAGGCCGTGTGACGCAGGTCACCAGCCGGGTCCAGCCGGGCTCGCGGATGGACAAGCACCGGGCGGCGGTCGCCGCGATCGCGCAGGCCTACACCGCAATCCCGCCCGGCAGCCGGATCCGGCTTGCCAAGAACACCTCGAACCTGTTCAGGTTCCGCACCGACTCGCCGGACTACCAGCTCGACGTCTCCCAGTTCGGGCATGTGCTCTCGATTGACCCCGGCGGCAGGACTGCCGTCGTCGGGGGCATGACCACCTACGAGGATCTGGCTGCCGCGACGCTCAGGCACGGGCTGATGCCAATGGTGGTGCCACAGCTCAAGACCATAACGCTCGGCGGCGCGGTGTCCGGCCTCGGCATCGAGTCCACCTCACTGCGCAGTGGCATGCCGCACGAGTCAGTGCTGGCGATGGAGATCCTCACCGGCGACGGTGAGGTGGTCACGGCCACCGCCGGCAATGAGCATGCTGCCCTGTACCGGGGCTTCCCCAACTCCTACGGGACGCTCGGCTACACGCTCTCGCTCACCATCGAGCTCGAGCCGGTCCGGCCGTTCGTGCACCTGCGGCACTTCAGGTTCACCGAGCCGGCCGACTGCTTCGAAGCGGTGGCCGAGGTCGCTGCGACTGGCAGCTACCGCGGTCACCGGGCCGACTTCATCGACGGCACCGCGTTCAGTGCCGGGGAGATGTACCTGAGCATCGGCGCGTTCAGTGACGTGGCGCCGTGGCGCAGCGACTACACCCGGCAGCGCATCTACTACCAGTCGCTGCGCGGGCCGAAGGAAGACTTCCTCACCATTGCCGACTACCTGTGGCGGTGGGACACCGACTGGTTCTGGTGCTCGCGCCCGTTTGGCGTGCAGAAGCCGCTGGTGCGCGCGCTCTGGCCGCGCCGCTACCGCCGCTCCGACGTCTACCGCAAGCTGGTCGCGCTGGACCGCAAGCACGGGTTCACCCGCAAGCTTGACGCGAGCCGCGGCAAGCCGGAGACCGAGATGGTCGTGCAGGATGTCGAGATCCCGGTCGGGGAATCGGCCGCATTCCTGAAGTACTTCCTGTCCGACGTCGGCATGAGCCCGGTCTGGATGTGCCCGCTCCGGCTGCGCGGTGACATGACCTGGCCGCTGTACCCGATGCGGCCCGGTCAGGTGTACGTCAACTTCGGGTTCTGGGGCGCGGTGCCGCTGCCGCCTGGTGCGGCGAACGGGCACTTCAACCGGCGGATCGAGGACAAGGTGACCGAGCTCGGCGGGCACAAGGGCCTCTACTCGACCTCCTTCTACTCGAAGGAGGAGTTCTGGGCGCGCTATAACGGCACGGAATATGCCGAGCTGAAGCGCACTTACGATCCGCAAGGCAGGCTCGCCGACCTGTACTCCAAGTGCGTGCGCAGCGTGTGAGCGCCGCGCGTAGTCGGTAATCGGATAACAGAGGGAAAGGGGTCGGAGATGTCTCTGGCCGAGGTGTTCGAGCGGGTCGCGGGCCCGGATGCCCCAGTCGGTTTCGACGCTTTCGACGGGAGCTCGGCCGGGCCGGCCGACTCGCCGATCAAGATCACGGTGAAGTCCCCGACCGCCGTGGCCTATCTTGCCCAGGCGCCGGGTGCGCTCGGCCTCGCGCGGGCCTACGTCTCGGGTCACCTGGACGTCGAGGGCGACATGTACGTTGCGCTGGCTCGGATGGCGCACGCCCAGGACATGGGCGCCAGCCTGACGGAGAAGCTCAGGCTGCTGCAGAACCTGGGCGGACCGAAGGTGCTGCTGCCACGAATCCCGCCGCCCCCGCAAGAGGTCCGGGTCAACCGGCGGTGGCTGTCCGGGCGCCTGCACTCCCTGCAGCGCGACGCGAGCGCCATCTCGCACCACTACGACGTCTCCAACACCTTCTACGAGTGGGTGCTCGGGCCCTCGATGGCCTACACCTGCGCGTGCTACCCGAGCGAGGACGCCACGCTCGAGCAGGCCCAGGCGACCAAGTTCGACCTCGTGGCGCGCAAGCTAGCGCTCCGGCAGGGGATGCGGCTGCTCGACGTCGGCTGCGGCTGGGGCGGGATGGTGATGCACGCGGCCAGCGAGTACGGCGTCAAGGCCCTCGGCGTCACGCTGTCGGCCGAGCAGGCATCCTGGGCGCAGCAGGCAATCAAGGAACGCGGGCTGTCCGAGCTGGCCGAGGTTCGTCACCTCGACTACCGGGAGGTGCCTGAGACCGGGTTTGACGCGGTCAGCTCGATCGGCCTGTCTGAGCACATCGGCAAGGACCAGCTCGCCAGCTACTTCCGCTTCCTGCACGGCAAGCTGGTGCCGCAGGGCCGGCTGCTGAACCACTGCATCACCCGGCCGGACAACACCGGGCCGTCGCGCGTTACCGCGGGATTCATCTACCGCTACGTGTTCCCTGACGGGGAGCTTGAGGGCCCGGGGTTCCTCATGTCGCAGATGCACGACAACGGCTTCGAGGTCCGGCATGCCGAGAACCTGCGCGAGCACTACGCCAAGACCCTGGCTGCCTGGTGTGCCAACCTGGACGCGCACTGGGACGAGGCCGTCGCCGAGGTTGGCGAGGGAACGGCCCGCGTCTGGCGGCTGTACATGGCCGGCTCGCGGCTCGGCTTCGACCGGAACCAGATCCAGCTGCATCAGATGCTCGGCGTGAAGGTCGGCGACGACGGCAGCGCGGGCATGCCGCTACGGCCGGACTGGGAGCCCGCGAGGGACTTCCCGGCGAGCTATCCTCGGTAGTACTCGGCCACCGTGAAGGCGAGATCGAGGGCCTGGCTGCGGTTAAGCCGGGGGTCGCACGCCGTCTCGTAGCGCTGGTGCAGATCCTCGGCGATGATCTCGTGGCTGCCGCCGACGCACTCGGTCACGTTGTCGCCGGTGAACTCGATGTGGATGCCGCCGGGGTGGGTGCCACTGCTGTGGTGTACCTCGAAGAACCCCTGGACCTCGTCGAGGACGTCCTGCAGCCGCCGGGTCTTGTGGCCGCTCGGCGCCTCGAACGTATTGCCATGCATGGGGTCACAGACCCAGGCGACCGGGATGCCCTCGGCCTGGACCGCCCTGATGAGGGGCGGCAGCAGCGTGCGGATCCGGCCTGCGCCGAGCCGGGTGATCAGCGTCAGCCGGCCAGGCTCGCCGTCGGGGCTCAGCCGTCTGATGAGCGCGCGGACGTCATCCGGGCTGGCGTCCGGGCCGATCTTGACCCCGATCGGGTTACGGATCCCGGCCGCGAACTCCACGTGCGCCCCGTCGATGGCCCTGGTCCGCTCGCCGATCCAGAGGAAGTGTGCGGACACGTCGTACGCGGTGCCGGTCCGCGAGTCGATCCGGGTCAGGGCCTGCTCGTACGGCAACAGCAGGGCCTCGTGGCTGGAGTAGAACTCGACCGTGCGCAGCTCTTCCGACTCGATGCCACAGGCGCGCATGAAGGACAGCGCCCGGTCGATCTCCCCGGCCAGCCGCTCGTACCGCTGGCCGGACGGGCTGTTGCTGACGAAGTCCCGGTTCCACGCGTGTACCTGGTGCAGGTCGGCGTAACCGCCGGTAGTGAAGGCCCGGCACAGGTTGAGCGTCACGGCGGCGCAGTGGTAGGCCCGGAGCATCCGGTCCGGGTCGTGGGTCCGGGCGGCCGCGGTGAACTCGAACCCGTTGATCGCGTCGCCGCGGTAGGCGGGCAGTTCGACCCCGTCCCTGGTCTCGGTCTGCCCTGACCTCGGCTTGGCGAACTGGCCTGCCAGCCGGCCGATCTTGACGACCGGCACGCTCGCCCCATAGGTCAGCACGACTGCCATCTGCAGGATCGTCTGCAGCTTCGCACGGACGGCGTCGGCCCGAGCGCCCGCGAAGGTCTCCGCGCAGTCGCCGCCCTGCAGCACGAACGCCTCGCCCCGGCTGACTGCCGCCAGCCGCTCCCGGAGCAGGTCGCACTCGCCGGCGAAGACCAGCGGCGGCAGCCCGGCCAGCTCGGCCAGCACCTGCTGGACGCGTGCCGGATCGGGCCAGTCCGGCTGCTGGGCTGCGATCCGGCCGAGCCAGCTCGGAGTGAGGCCAGGAGGCAGCGCGAGTTCCTGGGCAGGAAGAAGGGGGCTCACCCACCTCACGGTACTCACCGGGTGCAAGCGGCAAGTTTGCCGGTGGAGAATAACCGGGTGGAATCCGCGAGCAGCGCCGGCCACCGCCGGGACATCATCATGCTGGGATCGACCGGCTCGATCGGGACCCAGGCGGCTGACATCATCGCCCGCAACCCCGACCGCTTCCGGCTGACCGGGATCGCCGCCGGCGGCGGGAATCCGGGGCTGCTGGCCAGGCAGGCAATCGAGCTCGGGGCCGAGACGGTCGCGGTGGCCAGCCCGGCGGCCGTGCCGGAGCTGGAGGCGGCACTTGCCGCCCTCCGCCCCGCGGACGGCGGCCGGCGCAAGTTTCCCGAGGTGCAGGCTGGCCCGGACGCCGTCGCCGAGCTGGCCGCAGCGCCGTGCGATGTGGTCCTGAACGCGGTCACCGGCGCAGTCGGGCTGGCTGCCACCCTGGCCGCGATCCGGGCGGGCCGGGTACTGGCGCTGGCCAACAAGGAATCGCTGATCATGGGCGGCCCGCTGGTGGCCGGCCTGGCTGCGCCCGGCCAGATCGTCCCGGTGGACTCGGAGCACTCGGCGATCGCGCAGTGCCTGCGCGGCGGGCGCGCAGCTGAGGTGGCGAAGCTGATCGTGACCGCCAGCGGCGGCCCGTTCCTGCACCGGACCAGGGCGGAGCTGGCAGACGTGACGCCGGTCCAGGCGCTGGCGCACCCGACGTGGAACATGGGCCCGGTGATCACGATCAACAGCGCGACCCTGGTCAACAAGGGCCTTGAGCTGATCGAGGCGCACCTGCTGTTCGGGGTCCCCTTTGACCGGATTGAGGTGGTTGTCCACCGTCAGTCGGTCATCCATTCCATGGTGGAGTTCACCGACGGCTCCACGCTTGCCCAGGCGAGCCCGCCCGATATGCGCATCCCGATCGCCCTGGCGCTGGGCTGGCCCGACCGGGTGCCCGACGCCGCCCCGCCGGTCGACTGGACCGCTGCCCACACCTGGACGTTCGAGCCCCTGGACGAGGAGGCGTTCCCTGCTGTACAACTCGCCAGGCAGGCGGGAACGGCCGGCGGCACCGCGCCGGCGGCCTATAACGCGGCCAATGAAGTATGCGTCGAGGCCTTCCTGGCCGGGCAGATCCCATTCGCCGGAATCGTGGATACGGTCGCCCAGGTAGTCTCGGAGCATCACGACTCGGCAGCAACCGCCGTGACGCTTGCCGACGTGCTGGCAGCGGATCGCTGGGCCAGGCACCGCGCGCGCGAGCTGACCGGCAAGCAGTGAACCAGGGCACGATGGCACCGAAGGGAGGGGCCGCCTGATGGGTCCGACCGGGCCGACCGATCGGGACGGGCAGAACTGGCACGGTCAGGGCGGCCAGCGCAGGCGGGGATCCTCCGCCGGACAGCTCTGGTCCTGGATCATCATCGTGGCGCTCGTCGTCACGCTGATCGTGGTCGAGCGCCAGCGGCTGGCCTTCCTCTTCGGTGTCCTGATCTTCGTGGTTGCTCTGCTCACCTCGGTCATGCTGCACGAGCTAGGGCACTTCGCCACGGCCAAGAAGTTCGGCATGCGGGTCACCCAGTTCTTCATCGGCTTCGGGAAGACGCTGTGGTCGACGTTCCGCGGTGAGACCGAGTACGGCGTCAAGGCGCTGCCGTTCGGCGGCTTCGTCAAGATCACTGGGATGACGTCAGCCGATGACGTCGATGTCGCCGACGAGCCGCGGTCCTTCCGGAATCAGCCCGGCTGGCAGCGCATCATCGTGCTGGCGGCCGGATCGTTCATGCACTTCGTCCTCGCCCTGTTCCTGCTGTTCGTGCTGGCCTTCGCGGTCGGGCAGCCCAGCACAAACACCAGCCTGCCGGGCACCAACGTGATCAGCTCGATCGCCGCCTGCGTGCCCGCCAGCGTCACGAAGCTGAACAGCACAGCCCCGTGCGCGGGCCACACGCTGGGCAAGTCGCCCGCGCAGATCGACGGGATGCGGCCGGGCGACAAGATCATCTCCGTGAACGGCACGCCGGTCGCGAACTGGAATCAGCTGAAAGCAGCGCTGAAAGCGCAGCAGGCGGGCGTCAGCATCCCGGTCGTGGTGGAGCGGAGCGGCCAGGACGTCCGCCTGCAGGTCAAGCTTGCCGCGATCCCGAAGCGCCCCGTTCCCTTTTTGGGTGTCGAGCCGACGGTGGGGTTTCAGCGGAGCACCTTCCTCGGCGCGTGGGGCTACGCGGGGGATCAGTTCGCTGACACGCTGACATCTTCGGGCTCGGCCATCGCGAGGCTGCCGTCGGCGATCCCGGACCTGTTCAGCAAGGACCGGTCCAGTACGGCCGCCGGTCAGGTCAGCAGCGTCGTCGGCGTCGGCGAGGTGACCGGTGACGTGGTACAGGCCTCGCTGCCCTGGCAGGCCAAGGTCGCGACCCTGCTCGGTATCGTTGCCTCGCTGAATATCTTCGTCGGGGCGTTCAACCTGCTGCCACTGCTGCCGCTGGACGGCGGCCATCTGGCCGTGGTGATCTTCGAGCGGATCAGGGCGTGGTTCAGCAGGCTCCGCGGCCGGCCGGATCCCGGGCAGGTGGACATCCAGCGGCTCGTTCCGGTCAGCCTGCTCGTCTTTGCTCTCCTGGTTGGCTTCGGCACGCTGCTCATAGCTGCCGATATCTTCAATCCCGTTCACCTTCAGGTGTGAGGCGAAATCGAGACATGACAGTAGACCTCGGCATTCCCCAGCTCCCGCCGGAGCCGCTGGCCACCCGCCGCCAGTCGCGCCAGATCATGGTGGGGCACGGCAAGCACGCAATCCCGGTAGGCGGCGGTGCGCCGGTCTCGGTGCAGTCGATGACCACCACCCTGACCGCGAACGTCAATGCCACGCTGCAGCAGATCGCCGAGCTGACAGCGGCCGGCTGCCAGATCGTCCGGGTCGCGGTGCCGTCCCAGGACGACGCCGACGCGCTGCCGGAGATCGCGCGCAAGTCGCAGATCCCAGTCATCGCGGACATCCACTTCCAGCCGAAGTACGTCTTCGCTGCGATCGACGCCGGCTGCGCCGCGGTGCGCGTCAACCCCGGCAACATCAAGGCATTCGATGACAAGGTCGGCGAGATCGCGAAGGCCGCCGCCGCCGCCGGAGTGCCGATCCGGATCGGCGTCAACGCCGGATCGCTGGACAAGCGGCTGCTCGCCAAGTACGGCAAGGCCACCCCAGAGGCGCTGGTGGAGTCCGCGCTGTGGGAATGCTCGCTGTTCGAGGAGCATGGCTTCAACGACATCAAGATTTCCGTCAAGCACCACGACCCGGTCGTCATGATCAATGCCTACCGGCTGCTGGCCGAGCGCTGTGACTACCCGCTGCACCTGGGCGTGACCGAGGCCGGGCCCGCGTTCCAGGGGACGGTCAAGTCCGCGGTGGCCTTCGGCGCGCTGCTTGCCGAGGGCATCGGCGACACGATCCGCGTGTCGCTGTCCGCTCCGCCGGTCGAGGAGGTCAAGGTCGGCATCGCCATCCTGGAGTCGCTTGGCCTGCGCGAGCGAGGGCTGGAGATCGTCTCCTGCCCGTCCTGCGGCCGGGCCCAGGTGGACGTGTACACGCTCGCCGACGAGGTGACCGCCGCGCTGGACGGGCTCGACGTGCCGCTGCGGGTTGCCGTCATGGGCTGCGTCGTGAACGGCCCTGGCGAGGCGCGCGAGGCCGACCTGGGAGTGGCGTCCGGGAACGGCAAGGGCCAGATCTTCGTGCGTGGCGAGGTGGTCAAGACGGTGCCCGAGTCGCAGATCGTCGAGACGCTCATCGAAGAGGCGATGAAGCTCGCGGCTGCCGCCGAACCGGCGGAGAGCTAGCCCGTTCGCCACCGGCTCGTGCCGGGCAAGATGGCTGAATGACCAGAGCCACGTGCGCGGTCCTGACCGTGGCCCTGGGGGTGGTCGCCCTGGCCGGGTGCACCTCCTCAGGGTCGTCCGGCACGGCTACTGCCTCATCGGGGCTGAACTGGCACGCGTGCGCCCAGGCCTCGGCCGGAGGACCGGGCGCGGGGGGTCCGGCCGGCCCTGCCAGCATGAAATGCGGAAGCCTGCAGGTACCGCTCAACTACGCCGACCCGAACGGCCGGAAGATCACTCTTGCGCTGTCGGAAATCCCGGCGACGGCTCCGGCCGGGCGGCGGCTGGGCGTTCTGCTGGTCAATCCGGGCGGACCGGGTGCGGCCGGGCTGCAGTTCGCGGCGCTCACCGCTGCCGGCCTCCGCCCGAGCGTGGCCAGCCGGTATGACATCGTCGGCTTCGACACGCGCGGCGTCGGTGCCTCGGTCCCGGCGCTGAGCTGCGATCCGACGTTCTTCAGCAAGCCCAGGCCGGACTACGTCCCGGCTAGCGCCGCCGCCGAGCGGGTGCTTGAGGACCGGGCCAGGAGCTATGCCGCCGACTGCGAGCGGCGGTTCGGCTGGCTGCTGCCGTACATGTCGACGGTCGACCTGGCTCGCGACATGGACTCGATCCGGGTGGCGCTCGGCCAGCGGCAGATCAGCTACTACGGCGTGTCCTACGGCACCTACCTGGGCCAGGTGTACGCGACGCTGTTCCCGCACCGGATCCGGCGGATGGCGCTGGACAGCGTGGTGGACCCGGCCAGCGCGTGGTACGCCGACAACATCGACCAGGATTACGCCTTCCAGGGCCGGATCACGGCATTCTTCACGTGGATCGCGCAGCACGACGCGGTCTACCATCTGGGCGCCACGCAGGCGCAGGTGAGCTCGACCTTCAACGCCACGATGAAGCGGCTGGAGTCGCATCCGATCTCCGGGCCATCCGGGCCGCTGATCGGTCCGGATGAGCTGTCGGACACCTTCCTGGTCGGCGGTTACAGCGACGCCTGGTGGCCGTTCCTGGCCGCCGGGCTATCGGCCTATCTGCGCGAAAAGTCGGCCGCCGAGCTCGTCTCGCTCTACAACGCCATCGGCAAGCAGAACGAGAACGAGTTCGCCGTCTACACGGCGGTGGAGTGCAGCGACGTGAACTGGCCGCGCAACTGGGCGTACTGGAACTCCGACACCCGGCACGTCTACGCCAGGGCACCGTTCGAGACGTGGGGCAATGCCTGGTTCAACGCCGCGTGCGCGTTCTGGCCGGTGAAGGGCCCCGCTAAGCCGATAGCGATCCACAGTGCAGGCCTGCCGCCCATCCTGATGCTGCAGGGCACGCTGGACGCGGCGACGCCGTATCAGGGCGCGCTGGTGGCCCGTCGCCTGCTGCCGAGCGCCCGCATGGTGGTCGTCGAGGGCGGCGGGAACCACGGGCAGTCGCTCGCCGACCCGCCGAACGAGTGCGTCAACGGCTACCTCAACCGCTACCTTGCCGACGGGTCACTGCCCGCTCAGCCCGGCCTCGTGAACGCGACTTGCCCCGCCTCGCCGGCGCCCAGGGCCTAGGCCGCGGGCAGAGCCGTTAGTCTGGAGGAGTGCTGCGCACCAGGCCATGGCGTTCAGCGTCGCTGCGGCTGCTTACTGATCACGATCGCGACGAGGCTCTGGCCCTCTGCGATCGGGACCCGGTCGCCAACATCTTCGTCAGCGCGCGGATCCGCGCGGCTGGCATCGACCCGTCGCGGCTGGGCGGCCAGCTGTGGGGTTACAGCGACGGCGGCCAGCTCACCGCGCTGTGCTATTCAGGTGCGAATCTCGTGCCAGTCGAGGCCGGCCCGGACGCGGTGACCGCATTCGCGTCCAGGGCGCGGATGCAGGGCCGCCGGTGCTCATCGATCGTCGGCCCGGCCGAGGCGGTAAGCCAGCTGTGGTCGCAGCTCGCGCCGTCTTGGGGCCCGCCCCGCGACGTCCGGCCGGTTCAGCCGGTGCTGGCCATGTCCGGGCCGTCGCCGCTCGAGGCTGATCCGCTCGTGCGGATGGTGCGACCGCACGAACTCGACACCGTGCTGCCCTCGTGCATCGCCATGTTTACCGAAGAGGTTGGCGTCTCGCCGATCGGGGCGGACGGCGGCGTGGCCTACCGGGCGCGGATGGCCGACCTGATCGCTGCCGGACGGTCGCTCGCGCGGATCGACGACGGCAAGGTGATCTTCAAGGCCGAGATCGGCGCCGTGACACCGCAGGCCAGCCAGGTGCAGGGAGTCTGGGTACCACCGGACGTCAGGGGCCGCGGCCACGCCATCCGCGGAATGGCCGCCGTCGTGCGTGCCGCACTGCAGCTGGCTCCCGTGGTCACGCTGTACGTGAACGACTTCAACGCCCCCGCAAGAGCGGCCTACCGCCGGGTCGGCTTCACCCAGGCCGGGACGTTCATGTCGGTGCTGTTCTGACCAGGCTGTCCTAGCTGGGCTCTTTTAGGTGGCGCGCGGCATCGTCAGCCGGCTAAGCTGCTGCGCTCTTGTGCCGCCGCTGCTGCTTGCAACAACCGCCGTTCCCGCTATTAAACCCATCGCAATTCCCAGCTGCCCCGAACGAGGTGATGAGTCATGCCGTCGGCGAGCCAGGAACGCACCGCCGCGGATCACGTACTTGCAGCCGAGCGCGCGCACCTGCGCCAGTCGCGCGACTATCTCGGCCTGATGCGCACCGACGTGCTGTCGCTGCGCGCCATGGGCGGGGATCCGGTCTCTGAGGAATACCTCAAGGCGGACCTGTACCGCCGGGCCGAGGCCCTGCGCGACCTGCCCGATACTCCGCTCTTCTTCGGCCGGCTCGACTACCGGCCGGGAGCACTCGGCGCCGCGACCCCGGATGAGGCGCACGCAGCCGAGATGCCGGCCAGCGAGCACTTCCACATCGGCCGGCGGCACGTGCACGATCCGCATGGCACGCCGGTGGTCATCGACTGGCGGGCGCCGGTGTCGCGGCCGTTCTACCGGGCGAGCCAGGCCGACCCGATGGGGCTGGAGCAACGGCGCCGGTTCGGCTTCGATGGCGGTGAGCTGACGGCGTTCGAGGACGAGCTGTTCGGCGCCGGCGGGGCGCCTGCGCCTGCCGCGACCAGCCGCATCCTGATCGATGAGATCGAGCGGCCGCGGTCGGGCCCCATGCGCGACATCGTGGCGACGATCCAGCCAGAGCAGGACGACATCGTCCGGGCCGGCGTCGAGCAGACCGTCTGCGTGCAAGGCGCGCCCGGTACCGGGAAGACTGCCGTCGGCCTGCACCGGGTGGCCTACCTGCTGTACGCCCATGCGCAGCGGCTGAGCCGCGGTGGCGTGCTTGTCGTCGGGCCAAACAAGGCATTCCTCGCCTACATCCAGAACGTCCTGCCGGCTCTCGGCGAGCTCGATGTCGCGCAGCTGTCGGTGGCGGACCTCACGGCGGCGGTGCCCGTGCGCGGGACCGACTCCGAGCAGGCGGCTCGGGTCAAGGGCGACGAGCGGATGGCGCAGGTGCTCGGCAACGCACTGTGGGAGCAACTCGCCGAGCCAGCCGAGCCCATCATGCTGGCACGCGGATCGCGCCGGTGGCGGGTGTCGGCGGAGGAGATCGCCGAGCTTGCCGCCGAGCTGCGCGACCGGGGAGTGCGGTACGGAACTGGCCGCGACATGCTCGCGCACCGGATCGCGCACGTGATCCTGACCCGGATGGAGGCCGCGGGCGAGACGTGTGACGACCGGACCCACGAGTCCGTCCGGCGCAGCACGCCAGTGCAGGCAGCGGTTGCCCGCATGTGGCCGAAGGCAGACCCGGTCCGGCTGGTGTTCCGCCTGCTCTCCGATCCCGACGTGCTGAAGCGGGCCGCGAACGGCGTGCTCGACGAGTCCGAGCAAGCCCTGATTACCTGGCCGAAACCGCCGCGGAGCCCGGCCTCGGCCCGGTGGAGCGCGGCGGACGCGGTGCTGATCGACGAGACGGCCGACCTGATCGAGCGCACGCCGAGCCTGGCGCACATCGTCGTGGACGAGGCGCAGGACCTGTCGCCCATGCAATGCCGGGCCATCGGGCGCCGCTGTGCCACCGGCTCGGCAACCGTGCTCGGCGACATCGCCCAGGGCACCACGGCCTGGGCGACGACAAGCTGGGACCAGATGCTGAGCTATCTCGGCAAGCCCGACGCTGACTACCGGGTGCTCGACACCGGCTACCGGGTGCCGCGGCAGATACTGGACTTCGCCAGCAGGCTGCTTACCCAGATTGCACCAGACCTGAGCCCGGCGAACTCAGTGCGGCACGACCCTGGCGCGCTGATTGTCCGCCAGCACGTGCCGGCCGCGCTGACCGCAGCGCTGGTGGCCGCCTGCACGGACGCACTCGGCCGGCCAGGCTCGGCGGCGGTGATCGCGGCTGATGACCAGATCGCCGGGCTCGCCGCGGCGCTGACGGCCGCAGCCATCCCGCATGCCGTCCTGGAGGGCGCGGCCACGAGCGAGCGGATCACGCTGGTCCCGGTCACGCTCGCCAAGGGCCTGGAGTTCGACCAGGTCATCGTCTACGAGCCGAGCCGGATCTCGAGCGCCGAGGCGCGCGGCCTGCACCGGCTGTACGTCGCCCTCACGCGTGCGGTGTCGCGGCTGACCGTGCTGCACGCAGAGCCGCTGCCTCCAGCGCTGGCCTGACCGCCTACATCTCCTTCAGCACGGCGGTCATCAGCGCGGCCGAGTCGTCGAAGGACAGCGCGGTTGCCTGCAGGTGATTGAAGAACACCGTGTACCGGTGGACCTCCTCGACGTTCTCTACCCACAGCGCGCTGGTCAGGTCCTCCAGGTACACCACATCCGGATCGGCATCCTCGCCGAACGAGAGGATCACGAACGGCCGGCCCATCGCCGGATGCGCGCCGCCGCCGAACGGGATGACCTGCAGCGAGACGTTCCGCATCTTGCTGAGCTCGCGCAGGTACTCGAGCTGGACGCGCATCACCTCGGCGCCGCCGACCTGGCGCCGCAGCGCGGCTTCGTCCAGCACGGCCCACATCTTCGGCGGGCTGGTGATCGTCAGCCGCTGCCGTTCCATCCGCAGCGCGACCTGGCGCTCGATCGCGTCCCGCGGGCTGTTCACCATCCCTGCGCTGATCACGGCCCGCGCGTAGCCCTCGGTCTGCAGCAGGCCGGGAATGAGATTGACCTCGTAAATCCTGATCTCGGATGCTGCGCTCTCCAGTCCGAGGTAGGTGGCGAAGTGCGGTTGCACGCTGTCGCCGTATGCGTGCCACCAGCCCTTCTGGCGGGACTCGCGGGCGAGCTGCACGAGGGCGTCGCGCTGCACCTCGGGCACGCCGTAGATCTCCAGCATGTCGCGCACGTCCCGCGGGGACACTGAGACCCGGCCGGTCTCGACCCGGCTGATCTTGGACGCTGAGCACTCAAGCTGCTCGGCGACGTCCTCGCAGGTGAGCTTCGCTGCCTCGCGAAGGCGCCGCAGTTCCAGCGCTAGCCGACGGCGTCTGACGGTGGGGCTCTGCGCGCCTCCCACTGCATCACCTCCCATGGCGGCCATTTGCTCGTCGTTTACCTGGGCGGTGCACCTCAGTGTGGCCGCGACGAC
>Ga0335072_10006201_pt1 | contig 17513 bp, 16 predicted proteins | sample Lox_Sample_21_FD_206725 | JGI IMG/M metagenome (GOLD analysis project Ga0335072, IMG submission 206725) | Soil microbial communities from Loxahatchee National Wildlife Refuge, Florida, United States - Lox_Sample_2.1 | ecosystem: Environmental > Terrestrial > Soil > Wetlands | place: USA...
GAAAAGGCCTAATAGATAGTTTCGAAGTCGCCTTGCGCGGCGTGGGTTTCCTCGAGGATCGTCATCCACGCGATGTTGTAGCCGCGCGGATGCAGCAGCTGAGCCGGATCGCCCAGAGGAATCTTCCGCAGCATGTCATCGATCGACTCGAGGACCGTAACCGAAGGCGTGAATCCGAGCCGCGAGGTCATCTTGGCGTTCGTCATGCGGTAGTCGCGCACGATCTGCGGAAGACCGGTTTCTTGCAGATCGACGCGGTGACTGGCTAGCTTCATCTCGAGCGAGCCTTTGACCAGCATCGCGAGCTCGCGGATCTGATAGTTCTCCTGCATGACATTGAAGATCTCGGCGTGAACGTCGTCGCGTTCTGCAAGGTAGCACGCGATGTGCGCCCGCGCGACGTCCGTCACGTCGACGAGCGGTCGCCACTGCCAACCGCCGCCGTGCAGAAACAGCTTCCCGAACACCGCCGCATCCTTGACGAAGGTGTTGACCACCAAATCGAAGCGCATTCTCGGACTGTAACCGTAGACGGTACCCTGGCGCAGGATGACCGGCGTAAAGGTTGAGTCGGCGGCTTCGAGCAGCTTTTCTTCGGCGTATTTCTTCGAAACCGAGTACGCGCCGCGCGGTTTGACGTCGGCACTCTCATCGTACGTCCCCGCACCGATTCCGTCGTAGATCGAGGCGCTCGAACCGAACACGAGGCGCGCAACCCCGGCTCGCTTGCACGCACGCGCAAGCTCTTCGGTCGCAACCGCGTTCATCTGCCAATTGGCTTGCGTGTTGTATTCGGCCGTCGGATCGTTCGAGAGTCCCGCCAGGTGGCTTACGACGTCGATGCCATCCAGCCAGCGCGGATCGAAGCGGCGCACGTCTCCCGCGATGCATTCCACGTTCTCGAGTCCCGGCGGCATCGAGCGTCCGAAGAAAAAGCGATCGATGACGCGGACGTCGTCGCCGCGCGCGATCAGCTGGCGGCAAAGCTCGAGACCGATGTACCCGGCGCCGCCGGTGACGAGTACCTTCAGCGGCGAGCCTCGGACATGAAGGGAGTGATCGGTACGTTTGCATCGGCACGCTCGAGATAACGCCAGATTGCGGAGAGTCCCGCCATCGTCGCGCGTGCGCGAATGTCGCCGCGGTCGCCCGGAAACGTCGCGCGATACGTGCGCGGCTCACCGTCCGCGACGAGCGCGAACCACACGAGGCCGACCGGCTTGTCTTCGGTCCCGCCGCCCGGACCCGCTATCCCCGTCGTCGCGATCGCAACGTCCGCGCCCAAACGCCGTCGCGCGCCACGCGCCATGGCGACCGCCGTCTCGACGCTGACGGCGCCGTGCTCGCGCAAAATGTCAGCGGGAACGTCGAGCATCGAACGCTTCACGTCGTTGTTGTACGCAACGACCCCGCCGCGGAACACGTCGGAAGCTCCAGGCACCCGGACGAGCGCATCCGAGATCGCGCCGCCGGTGCACGATTCGGCGGTTGCAATCGTTTGCCGCCGCCGGCGCAGTATGTCGACGATCTGACTTTCGACCGTCTGCTGGTCGACGCCGTAAATACCGTAGCCGATCCGCTCGCGAATCTCGCGCTCGACCGGGGCGATCATAGCTTTGGCGGCGTCGGCGGTTTCGGCTTTCGCCATGATCTTGACGTCGCAGCGTCCGCCGTGCGCGAGGACCGCGATCTTGGGGTTCTCCGAGGACCGGAAGAGATCTTCGATGCGCCGATCGAGTTCCGATTCGGGGATTCCGATGGTGTGAATCGTGCGCGTCGTAATCGTTTGGCGCAGCTCAAAGCGCTCGAGCAGCCACGGCACGAGCTTGTCCATCATCATTGCGCGCATCTCGCGCGGCACGCCCGGCATGCCGGCCACGAATTTTTTATCTTCGCGCAGCGCGATGAACCCCGGCGCGGTCCCGTGCGGATTGTCGAGGACGGTTCCCGGGACGGGCAGCATCGCCTGACGGCGATTGTTGTCGCTCATCGTCCGGTTCATCATCGCAAACCGCTCCTCTATCGCGCGCAGCGACGCCTCGTGGAGCTCGAGATGCGTTCCGGTCGCAGCCGCGACGGCTTCCTTCGTGAGGTCGTCGACGGTCGGACCGAGCCCGCCGGTCGTAATCACTCCGTCGGCACGATCGAGCGCGCCGCGCAACATCATCTCGAGACGTTCGGGATTGTCGCCGACCGAGTGCTTTGCGTAGACGTCGACGCCGATATCGGCAAGCGCGCTCGCAACGAAGGCCGAATTGGTGTCGACGAGGTGGCCGAGCAGCAGCTCCGTCCCGATCGTAACGATCTCTATCGATGCCATAACGGCCTGTGCCCCACCGCGCTCCTTATTCGAACCAGTCGGGGTAGCGTACGCTGATCTGCACGTCGAATCCCTCGGCCGCCTCGCGTCCAGCCGCTTTTCGCGCCTCCGAATCGGGGAGCGTTCGATTCGCGTTGCGGCGCGTGCGAAGCGCATCCAGAAATCGCGCAAACTTCGCATCCAGCGCGCGCTGAATTGCGATCCGCCAGCGTTTGCTCACCGCCGGTGAGACGCCGCCCGTCGAAACGGTAATGCGCGCCGGTCCGGCCTTTGCAATCGCCTGCATCGCGACGAATCCGTACGCCGGTTGATCGATGCAGCACAGCAGAAAATGCCCGCGATCCGCAAGACCCCGCAGGCGCGCCGAAAGACCTTCGTCGAGCGGCGTCGAGATCACGAAAAACGCACCGTCGAGATCCTCGTCGCGCAGCGCGCCGGGATCGCGAATCCAACGCACGTTGGCGCCGACCTCTTCGAGCGCGCGCGTCTTCTCGATCGCCTCGCGGTCGTCCGGCAGCCCGATAACGACACAATCGCGTCCCTCGAGGTTCAACCCGACCGGGAAGAACGCCGGAGGCAGCGGATCGCGATTAATAGTCGACCGGCCTGAGATAAAACTCGTTGATCGCGGTGCTGCTCAGCATCGCCGTCGTCGGCAGATGCCGCTTCCAGTGCGTCGAATCGACGCGCTTGCGAACGATCCGCACTTCCTCGGGTGCGAGACCCATGCGGACGATTTGCGAGTCGTCGAAACCTTGCAGCATCGCAGCCAGGATCGCGTCCGCCTTGCGATAGGTGATCCCGAGATCGCCTTCGTCGGTTTGGTCCGCTTCGAGATCCGCGCTCGGAGCTTTGTCGACGATCGGCAGCGGGACGCCGAGGTAACGGGCCAGATCCCAAACTTGCGTCTTGAACAAATCGCCGATCGGATTGACGGGCGGTGTATCGTCGGCGTGCCAGGTGAAGTAACCCATCATCCGCTCCGTCTTGTTACCGGTGCCGATCGGGAGTGCGTTCAGCTTGGCGGATTGGTCGAACAAGACGACCATGCGGACCCGCGCCATCACGTTGCCGGCGCGGCGCGGATCGACGCCCGGCTCGAATTGCAGATACCCGTCGACTGCAGCCGTGATCTCGATCGTGCGCTCGTTGATTCCGAGCGCATCGACGACGAGCTGCGCGTCGGCGAGAGATCCCGGACTCGACGATTTGTACGGCATGCGGATCGCGTAGACGTTTTTAGGCCCAAGCGCGCGCGCACACAAATATGCCACGCATGCTGAATCGACGCCGCCCGAGAGCCCCAACACCGCTTTGTGAATACCGCGCCGGCGGACGAGCTCGTCGGAAAGAAATGCTTCGAGCCAGCGCGCCGTAACTTCCGGATCGCTCTTGACCGAAGCATACGGATCGACCGGCGGAGCCTGAATGATCGGCAGCGTCATCGGCGCAGCTCGCTCGGGAGCTCGGTGACGCTCGGTGCCTCGAGCTCCGCAAGCAGATCCGGAAGAACCGCATGCAAATCGCCGAGCAGCGGCAAACCGGCACGCGCGACATCGATCTCGGAGAGATCGATCTCGGCGCGGACGATGCACGCATCGAGCGGACCTGCCGTCACCACGACGTCGCCCCGGGGACCGATCACTTGCGAGCTGCCCGTCATGCCTTTGCCGCCTTCGAAGCCCGCCAGCCCCGCGTAGACGATGAAGACTCCGTGCTCGCTCGCGTAGTTCTGCAAGAGCGTGCGCCAGCGCCCAATGCTCTCGAGCTCGCCCGTGCCCTGGATCCCGCGGCCCGGCGACGCGCTCGGAATCAGAAACAGCCGCGCACCTTTGACCGCGGCGATCGTCGGAACGATTCCGTGCCAGGCATCCTCGCAGATCATGATCGCAGCACGGCCGAACTGGGTTGGGAAAGCTTCAAGCCGCTTTCCGCGCGAATGAAAGCGCTCTTCGTCGAAGACGCCGTACGTCGGCAAGAACAGCTTGCGATGAACGTGCACGATCTGCGCGCTTCCCGACGGATCGAGCTTGGCGTAAACGGCGCTGTTGTAATACGTCCCGTCGTCGTTCTCGAAAAATCCGCTGACGATGTCGACCGCTTTGCCCGCGCCGGATGCGTGCCACGCCGCTCCGAGCCGCCGTCCAAATGCAGAGGCGCTCTCGGCCAGCTCGTAAACGCCGCCTTCCAGAAAATACCCGGTCAGCGCCGCCTCGGGCAGCGCAACGAGATCCGGCGGGTCCGAATGCAGCTGCTTGAACGCATCGATCAAATCGCGGACGTTGGCGTCGCGATCTCCTTTGCGCGGCTTCGTCTGAACGATTGCGATCTTCACGGTACCGCCGCGGCGACCGGAAGGTCGCCGCGCTGCGCGGCCATGCGCGCGCCCTCGATTCGCACCACCAATTCTTCCGCAGGATAGGTCAGAATCTCCGCAAGCGTCGGATGCAGATGCGGAATGCGCACGAAATCGAACACGGTCGCGTGGAAATGCATCGCGGCGATCGCTTCGTGAATCAAATCGGATGCTTCCGCTCCCAGGATCTGCACGCCGATGATGCACCCGTCTTCGGGGTCGGCGAGCATTTTCACGAAGCCTTTGGTCTTTCCGATCGAGATCGCCTTACCATGATCGCTGAACGGATACGTCGCCTTCAAATACGGGCGGCCGGCGGCAGCCAGCTCCCGCTCGGTCTCGCCGGCGACGGCGATCTGGGGATCGCTGAAGATCGTGTGGGCTTTCGAGAGCGAATAATCGATCGCTTCGCGCGTCCCCCGGATCGCGTTGCGGGCCGCGATCTCGCCCTGCTGAATCGCGACGTGCACCAGCGGATAACGCCCGGTGACGTCACCGATCGCGAAGACATGCGGATTCGACGTGCGCAGCGTTGCGTCGATCTCGATTCCGGAGATGGGATGCGCTTTCACTCCGGCACGCTCGAGCTCGAGCCCCGCGATGTTCGGAACGCGGCCGAGCGCGTAGAAAATCTCTTCGGCCTCCAGCGCGTGCTCCTCGCCGCCCTTGCGATAGACGACGCGCTTGAGCTTTCCGTTTCGTTCCACGCGTGCGACCGTCGCTTCGCCGACGACGCGTATCCCTTCGTCGCGAAGATAATTCGTCAGGGCGCCGGCGACGTCTTCATCGACGTCGCTGAGCAGGCGGGGTTTTCGAATGAGTATCGTCGTTGCAACGCCGACGCGCGAGAAGAATTGACCGAGCTCGACGGCGACGTAGCCTCCCCCCAAAACGATCATCGAGCCGGGTGGCCCGTTCAAATCCAGCGCGGCGTCGCTGTCGATGTAACCGGCTTCTTTCAAGCCGGGGAAGATCGGGGGAGCTACGACGCTTCCCGTCGCCACGACGAAGTTCGTAGCGCGCAGGACGACGTCGCCGACCTGGAGGGCGTGCTCGTCGATGAACGACGCCCGGCCCTCGTAGATGTCGAACGTCTCGAGCCCCTCGATACGATAATCGGCAAAGCCTTTGATGACTTCACGCTTACGTTCGATCATTGCGCGATAGTCCACGCGCGGCTCGTCCGAACGGACGCCCAGCACGTCGGATTCGCGAACGGCGTGCATCAAATCGCCGGTTGCGATCAGCGTCTTGCTCGGCATGCAGCCGTTCAGGATGCAGAGACCTCCAAGCGGACCCGCATCGGCAATTGCGACGCGCGCTCCGAGGTCGCGCGCGGTCCGCGCCGCGGCGTATCCGCCGGAGCCTCCTCCGATGATGACGAGATCGTAGCTGTGTTCGGTCATGAATTTCGGGGGCTCGCGCCCCGGGCGATTATTTCGCGCGGTACGGTTTGGCCCCAAGTCTGTGGACACTTTCGATGTGGCGCACGGTTCCGCTTTGCGCGTGCATCATGATCGAATGCGTCTTGGCGGAGTTCCCGAAGAAGCGGACTCCGTGGACTAAGTCGCCGTCCGTGATGCCGGTTGCGACAAACATCAGATGCTTGCCCGGCGCGAGATCCTCCATGGTGAGGACGCGGTCCAGATCCCCGAAACCCATTGCTTTGGCGCGCTTTGCTTCCTCGTCGTTGCGCGGCTTCAAGCGGCCCATGAACCCGCCGCCCAAACACTTGAGCGCAGCCGCCGCGAGGACACCTTCGGGCGCGCCGCCCGTACCCATGCAGACATGCACGCCCGTACCTTCGATCGACGTTGCGATCGCCGCATCGACGTCGCCGTCAGAGATCAGCTTGATGCGTGCACCTGCGTCCCGCACGGCTTGAATCAAATCTTTGTGACGCGGACGATCCAAGATGATGACCGTTATGTCGTTGATCGGACGCTCGAGGGCGTTCGCGACCGCATTGAGGTTGTCCGAAACCTTGGCGTCGATGTGCACGTACGGCGCGGCTTGCGGTCCGACCGCGAGCTTCTGCATGTACGAATCGGGAGCGTGCAGCAATCCGCCGCGCTCGGAGATCGCCATGACGGCGATTGAATTCGGGAGCCCGTTTGCGACCAGATTCGTGCCTTCGACCGGATCGACCGCGATGTCGACCTCCATGCCGCCGCGTCCGAGCTCCTCGCCGATGAAGAGCATCGGCGCTTCGTCGCGCTCGCCTTCCCCGATCACGATACGGCCCGAAATCTGCATGTCATTGAGCGCGTCGCGCATCTTTTCGACGGCCGCACCGTCGGCGATATTGCGTTCACCGCGACCCATCCAACGCGACGCGTTGAGCGCCGCCTCTTCGGTTACGCGCACGAAGTCGAGCGAATCCGTCGGATACTCGCTGACAAAGCGCGGAATCATCGTGGTCGCCATACCTCGCTCCCTTCCCTAACCGTCGCTTCCCTATGCTTGCACGGGACCCCTAACCTGCCAAATGTCCCAAGGGAAGGCGGCGCGTGCAACCCGAACCGCATCGCGTCGTGGCCAGCCGCACTACCGTCCTCGCGCCATATCTGTACGGCGCCGGCATTGCCCCTCTTCTGATCGTAAGCGCGGCAGGCGCGACGCTCGGATTCTTTGGATTCTACGGCTTCGTCTTGCGCGTGCGCGCGTCGCTCGCCGTCGACGACGTCGTCTTCCTGATTGCGATCCCGCTCGGCGTCATTGCGGCACTCGCTGCCTGGAACGCGTACGCGCGTTTCTTTGCGCGGCATTGTGCGGTGCCCCTCGAGACTGCGCTCGGCGTCGACGCGTTCTCATGGCTTGCGCTCCTGATCATGTGGATAGGCTTCCTGCGTCCGTTCGGGGCGAGCGCAACGGGTCGCGGCATCGCGGTTGCAATGGTGATCTTCGCATTCGTCAAGCTCGCGGCGGCCGCGCGTTTCAATGCCGCCGTTCGCGACGTGGCGATTACGTTCGTCGTCAGCCGGGCCGCGGTGATCGTAATCGCCGAGCTTGCAGCGATGGTCGTCGCGCAGCGTCCCGGAACGCACGCCGTCGTATCGACGATTCCGATCCTGGCCGTCTGGGGACGTTGGGATGCCGTTCACTACATCGACATTGCTTCCAGCGGCTACTACGGAACGGACATGGCGTTTTTTCCGCTCTATCCGATGCTGATCGCATTGCTCGGGAAACTGACCGGGAGTCATCTGGTCGCGGGCCTCGTCATCTCGAACGCCGCGCTGTTCGTCGGGCTGATCTTCTTTTACAAGCTGGTCGAGCATCAATATAACCGGCAAGTCGCGCACCGGGCCGTGTTCTATATCTCGATTTTTCCGACCGCGATCTTCTTCTCGGCGGTCTACACCGAGTCGCTGTTCCTGGCATTGACCGTGGCGTCGTTCTATTTCATACGCGAGCACAAATGGCTGACGGCGGGAATCATCGGGTTCTTCGCTGCGCTCACGCGCGTCGAAGGCGTGCTGCTGATAGTCCCGATGGCAATCGAGTGGCTCCGCTCGCCCGGCGCACGCGCGGTCGCGCAATATCCGCTCGAGCAGCTCATACGTCCGCTGCTCGGGATGGCGCTCATTCCGCTCGGCCTCGCGTCGTATATGACGTATCTCTGGATACTCACGGGCGACCCGCTCTACTTCTCGCACGTGCAGATCAATTGGCACCGGCACTTGGCGCCGCCCTGGGTGAGCGTCCGCAACAGCTTGACGCTGCTGGCACACGCCCACAACGGGAACATGATCGCCAACCAATTTCTCGAGTTGGTCTTCACGCTGCTCATGGTCGCTCTTCTGATCGCCGCGTTCCGCCGGCTCTCGCCGACGTACTGGAGCTACATGGCGCTCTCGATTCTGGTACCGATGTCGACCTCGAGCTTGATGAGCATGCCTCGCTTCGCGCTCGTTCTCTTCCCGATGTTCGTGCTCATGGGGCTTTGGGGTTCGCGGCCGTCGGTCAACAACGCCATCGTAGCCTTTTCGCTTCCGCTGCTCGGGCTGTTCACCGTACTATTCGCGAACTGGTATTGGGTTGCCTGAGCTCGCCAGCGCCGCGGCGTCCCTGATCGGACGCGTTACACAGCGGCGTGGCGTCCGGCAGTTCGTGAAGTTCGCGATCGTCGGGACGTCGGGCTTCGTAGTGAACGGACTGGTCTTCACGCTGCTCCAACTGCCGCTGAACGTCGAAGAACGGCAAAGCTCGTACTACGTGCTGTTCTCGATTGCGTTCATGGCGGGCGGCGTTTCCAACTATTTCCTCAATCGCGTCTGGACGTTTCGCTCATCGGGGCACGCGCTCGGCGAGGGCGTCAAGTTCCTGACCGTCTCGGCAATCGCGTTGTGCGTCAGCTTGTTCGTTTCGTACCTTGCCGCACCGGGTCTGGGCAAAGGTCACAAGCTCTGGTTCGTCTCGACGTGCGCAGGCATCATCGTCAATTTCTTCGTGAACAAGTATTGGACGTTTCGTTCCGTCCTTTAGCTATCGGGCTCGCAGGCGATACGCCGAGAAACTGGTGGATTGCGCTCGGCGCGATCCTCGTGCTGGGGCTGGGGTTGCGGCTGGTCGGATTACACGATCCGGTCATGGATCATCCGCAGTGGAGGCAAGGCGACACCGCGGCGATCGCGCGTAACTTCGCGCAGCTGAACTTCAATATATTCTATCCGCAGACCGACTACGACGGGCCGCCGCCCAATTATGTCGAGCTCGAGCTGCAGATCGTTCCCTATCTCGCGGCGATCGGGTACAAGATGTTCGGCGTCCACGAAGTCTTCGGACGGCTGATCTCGATCGGTTTCTCGCTCGCGAACGTCGTGGTCATCGCGTACTTCGGCTGGTGGCTTTTCGAATCGGCGCTCGCAGGGCTCGTCGCCGCCTTGCTCTTCGCGATATTCCCCGGCAGCGTGTACTACGGGCGGACGTTCATGCCCGACACCGCAATGACGTTCTTCTTCACCCTGGCGATGTACGCATCGGCGCGGACCCTGCTCGCAGCGCCCGCCAGGCCGATCCCCTGGAAGGAGGTCGGCTGTGCCGCGCTGCTCGCGCTTGCGTTTCTCGCGAAGCCCGTTTCGCTGATCGCCGTTTTGCCGCTGGCGTGCGTCGGCCGAGCGCGCAGCCTGATCGTCATCGTCCCGGGTCTTGTCTCGTTGTTCCTGTATCTGCACGCAGTCGATTCACACGCCGAATGGCATTGGGCCAGCGGGATCACGCGCGAGCACGTCCTTCCGTCGCTCGCGCACGCATTCACGTCGCCGCACGCGTTGGGGGCGAAACTGCTCGTTACGTTTACGACGATTCCGTCGATGCTCAGCACGACGATGCTCGGACCGGCCGGATTCGCTCTAACGGTCCTCGGCTTTCTCATGCCGCTGCGCTCGCGCTCCAACCTGCTTTTGTACTCCTGGCTGGTTGCGTCTGCACTCTATGCCTTCGTCGTCGTTACCGTCGAGCGAGTCGACTACTATCTGTATCCCGTCCTGCCGCTGGGGGCGCTGGTCGGCGCGGCGTGCATCCGGAAGTTCGCAGAGGTTTGGTCGCAAGCTGCGCCGCGGATGCAAAGGGTCGTTCTGGGCGGGGTGCTCGCGGCGCTGATCATCGTCGTCGGCGACAACACCGCGCAGATCGAACCGTACTATTACTACAAGCGAACGGTCTATCTCGAAGCGCGCCGGCTGCATGCGCTGCTTGCGCCCGATGCGCTCGTCGTCATGGCGCATTACGACCCCTCGATTCTCTATTACATGCAGCACAAGGGTTGGGAAGAGGACCCGCTGCTTTGGACGCCGTTCGACGAAGAAAGCGCGATCCGCAAAGGTGCGCGCTACTTCATCGCAGTGGAGCCGAACCGTTTCGAGAAAAACGGCGAGCTCTACGCATGGATGCAGCGCTTTCCGTTGCTGCCGAAGAGCGGCATTTGGCCGGTTTACGAGACTGATTACGCCAAGGTAATTCCCGGCGCAGAGGAGCGTTGGCGCGCGTTCCGGCGGAAAGAGAAGGCGGGGAGAACGTAGATTTCGTTGCGTCCAAAAGTCTGTTGGAGCGGGGATTTCTTTTCGGGGTTTTCGCTTGCGTTCGTCAATCGGCGACTCGTCCAGAGACTCATCGAGCGCGACAATCTCGAGATCTCGATACGAACGGAGCCCGTTCGAGTCGATCTCGTCGAACCTGACTATCGGCATTTTGCGGCACGCGCGACTGCCGGGATCGGTAAGCCCGACATCACGGTCGTAACCGGACTCATTCCGCTCACGCACGGCGTTCCGACCGGTTCGCGTTACATTCGCTATCTTCCATGGGAATACGGAGCGATGCCCGAGATTTGGTACGACTACTTGCACGAGGAATGCGACGATCTTTGGGCGCCTTCGACCTATAACGCCGATGCATACGTTGCAGGTGGTTTTCCGCGCGAACGCATTGCCGCAATACCACACGGCATCGATCCACGCATCTTCAATGCCGCACCGAGATCGCGATCGGAGGATGAGCCGTTCCGGTTCTTGTACGTCGGCGCGACGATTCCACGCAAGGGTATCGACCTGATGGTCAATGCGTACTTCCGGACCTTTGCGCCCGGCGATAACGTCATTCTCACGATCAAGGACGTGAACCCGGACACGTTTTATCGCGGAACCAGCAAGGGCTCCGAAATACGACACTTCGCCAACGTCCCGACGCTTGCGCGCATGGAATATGTCGACGCCGTCATCCGGGACGAGGACATGGCCTACTTGTACCGCAACGCCGATTGCCTCGTGCTTCCCTATCGCGGTGAGGGTTTCGCGATGCCGGTGCTCGAGGCGATGGCGTGCGGAACCGCCGTCATGGCGACCGCCGGGGGCGCAACGGACGATTTTGTCGACGAGGCGGTCGGCTGGCGAATCCCCAGCACGCGCGTCGATACACCGCCCGGCGAGCCGGTTCCGACGCGCGGACGCGCTTGGCTCATGGAGTGCGATCTCGACGCACTCTCGCAGCTTCTGCGACATGCATACGAGCACCGCGGCGAAACGCGAATGCGCGGCCAAGCCGGAGCGCGGCGCGCAGCCCAATGGACATGGGATCGAGCCGCGCGCATAACCGAAGAACGCCTCCTCGAGATCGCCGCGCGTCCGGTCGTTCCGTCTGCGTCGCGCGATGCACGCTATCGCAATGCGCGCGTTTACGAAGACAGGCGCTCGGGGCCTAGCCTTCTCGACGGCGTGCTGCGCGAGCTCTTTGCGCGCATGACCGTAACCGATCCGCACTATCTCGAGATCAATCCGAACGGCAAGGCCGTCCTTACTGCGGTGCTGGCTGCATTCCAATGGAACGGCGTCGTTCTTGCCCCATCAGACCCCGAGACGCTGACGCTGCAGATCAGCGCGCATGGGATTCGCGAAGGCTTTGATGTACTCGCACTCGGATGCGAAGACGCCGCCTCAACCTGGGAAACGCTGGCCACGCTGCGGCCGCGTGCCGTAGCCAGTTCGGGCGTGCTGCGCTCCGCACTCGAGCCGATTGCGACGCAGCTCGGTTACGCGCGCATTGCGACCGAACAGCAGGACGGCGACTCGATATTTCTGCGCAGCGACTTGCTGGGCGCCGCCGCCTTCGATGTTCTAGGGTAGCGGCAGCAGCGAGGACGGCGCGCCGAGATGATCGGTTTCGGTTTCGCCGGTTCCGGTTTCGACCGTCTGACGGAAACGGGTGAGGCGCGCGGTGTTGCGCGTTACCTCGCTGGCCAATTCGTATGAGTTCTCAATCGCGCGCGTGATATTGATCGTATCGTAGCTATACTGAAAGCGTTTGAGACTCGTCACGATCGAAGCATCCAATGTCTTGAGGGCCGTGTACGAGCGAACCAGATCGAGACCAGCCGCCTTATAGGCCGGATAGTTTGAGATGACGATCTCGCGTTTCAGACGCGCTTGCGAAAGCTGCTGACGCAAATCCATGACCGCGGTATTTGTGGGTGAGATCTTTTCGGCGACCGCAAGATAATTGATTGCATCCTCGAGCTTACCGAGCCGGTAGGCATCCTCGGCCAACGTCAATTGAACGGAGATGGCACCCGCGCGCGCATGCGCATCCTTCGGATTGATGTCGAGAGCTAGCCGATACGCGAGCGCTGCATCCTTGAGATTCCGGGCCTCGAGCGCACGATCGCCCTGATGATCGCGCGTACGCACGATCCACGACTCGACCGACCCCGCGCATCCCGACAGCATTACCGTCGCGATTGCGGGGAGAAGCGCCAACACCAGTTTCTTGAGCATCGTCCGATCTAGTTTACCTTCGAAATCCGTGAACGAAGAGCGACGCCACATGTGAAATCGCCCACGCACCGGGCCACAGCAACAACTGAGAGAGAATCGTCCCGCAGATGGCCGTGACCGTTAGGCCAACGACCATCGCCCGAATCGAATTCAGCGAACGCTCGCCTTTGACCGCTTGATCGACCATCAGTGCGGACGTCGGATCAACGAAGAACGTAAATGCCAAGGTTCCGATGCCATTGACGATCCCGGAAAGGCCGGCGGCGGTGGTGCGCGCGTCGAGGTTCAGCACGCTGGCATAATATGCCGACGGAACGCCGATCGCGTAGATCGCCATGACGACCAAGTTGCCGATGAGCAGCTTCGGGGGAATCGCCTCGCGCGTGTACGACAAGACCGTTCGGATCTCCGGAAGCCGGACGCTCGAGAGGACGTCCATCATGACGCGCGGATCGCCCAGACGAACGACTGCCTGCAAAACGGAGTTCTTCCGCTCGAACGATCGAATCCCCCGCGCGAAGAGATAGATGAACATCGGCAGCAAGAACGCGCCGACACACGTGCCAATCGTCCCCGCCGCGACGATCAGGCGCATCTGAAGGTCGAACGTCCCGATGACGTCCGGTGGAACCGCGCTCAGCTTTGCAGCGACCGTCGGACGCGTCGCGTTGTCGGCAAGCGCGCCGAGCGACGGCGTGAGAAACAACGCAGCCAAACGGCTCGCCGTGACGAACAAATTGAACAAGGAAATCGACGTCGCGATGCGGTGCGTTTGCACGCCGGCGTAACGCGCTGCATAAGCGCCGATCTGAATCGCTTGCGTGATCCCGTTGAGCGCCATTGCAACGATGAGCTGCGTCGCCCACAGAGAGCTATGGCTAAGCGACGGCGGCCGTCCAATCGACGTCATCCTCGCCGATCGGGCCGAGGACGCACAAACCCCACTGCTCCGGGGCAAAGATCGAACGCGCGAGACGCTGCACGTCATCGAAGCTCACGGCGTCGATCTTTTGATCGAGCTCTTCTTCCGAGATTTGCCGGCCAAACGTCAGCTCGTTGCGTCCCAGGCGCATCATACGGCCGGAGATGCTCTCGAGTGCGAGCGTCAGGCTACCTTTGAGATGCTCTTTTGCGAGCTCGACTTCACTCTCACGCAGGCCGCGTTCGTGCGATTGCGCAAACGACTCGCGAATCAAATTGATTACCTCTTGCGCGTGCTCGACCGACGTGCCGGCCGAAACGGCGAATAGCCCCGCCGGCCGATAGGCAATTTGAAAAGAGCTCACGCTATACGCGAGCCCGCGCTCTTCGCGAATGTCTTGAAAGAGACGGCTCGACATTCCACCGCCGAGTGCCGTGTCGATGACCGAGAGCGTGTAGCGATCTTCATCACCGGCAGGCAGACCGCGCGTTCCGACAATGAGATAGACTTGCTCGACGTCGCGCGTGATCACGAGGCGGCCGGGTGAAAGTCGAACGCGCTGATCTGCCGGAACATCGCCCTCTCCGGCGAGCGGTCCGAGGCCTTGCGCGAACGATTCGACGACGCGTTCGTGCTCGACATTCCCGGCGACAGTCACGACGACCGTCCTGGGCGTGTAACGCTCGCGCATGTGCGCACGCAAGTCCCCGGAGCCGAGGGACGTGATCGTATTCGGAAAGCCGATGACCGGATCGCCCAGATTAGAACCCGACCACATCAGTCGCACGAATGCGTCGTTGATGACCTCGTCGGGGGCATCGTCATACATTTTGATCTCTTCGAGAACCACGTTCTGCTCGCGAGCCAGATCGACCGGATCGAAGCGTGAGTTCAAGAACATGTCGCACAGGACGTCGGTCGCAAGCGGGACGTGCTTGTCGATCACGCGCGCGTAGTAGCAGGTCGATTCCTTATCGGTGAACGCATTGAGGTTGCCGCCGACCCGATCCATGGCCTCGGCGATCTCGCGCGCGTTGCGGCGCTGCGTCCCTTTAAAGAGCATGTGCTCGACGAGGTGCGAGATCCCACGCTGTTCGGGACGTTCGTACGCCGAGCCGACGTCGGCCCAAATCCCGATCGCGGCGGACCGCACCGCTGGAATGTGCTCCGTCACGATCCGCAGGCCACTTGGGAGCACTGTCTTCCGGTACACTTTAAAGGCGCTCCGCCCCCCGTAACAGCATTAATATGCTTGCGCGAAGTACGCTTGAACGTTCGCGGGTTCGCCGCACGCGACGCAGCGTGGACCTTGCGCCGGCGGTCGAACGTTTCGCGTGGCGCCGCTTGTCTCGGCCTTCACGTGCTCCTCGCACTCGGGCCGTCCGCACCACGGAATCTCGATCATCCCGGCGCGTTCGCGCAAGAGCTTGAAGAACTCAGCCTGATCCTTTGGACGCAACGTGTGCGATTTCAAGAACCCCTCGGCTTGTTCGAAGAGCACAGTTTGTATGTCATCGAGCAGCGCCGCCAAGCGAGACGAAACTTCAGCCAGCGGAACCGTCGTCTTCTGGCCTTCTTCTTTGAAAGCGCGATCGCGGCGGACGAGCGTCGCGACACCTTGTTCGAGATCGCGCACACCCAACTCGATGCGAACCGGCACGCCGCGCATCTCCCACTCGTTGAACTTCCAGCCCGGCGATTGATCGCGCACGTCGAGACGAACGCGGTAGCCATCGTCGCGCAAACGTTCGTAGAGATGCTGCGCGGCATCGCGGACCGCCGTGCTCTCACCCCGCACAATGGGGACGATGACGACCTGATAGGGCGCGAGCTTGGGCGGAAAACGCAGACCGCGGTCGTCGCCGTGCACCATGATGGCGGCGCCGATCATTCGCCAGGACATCCCCCACGACGTCGTCCACGCGTGTTGCAGCGACTGGTCGTCGGCAGTGAACTCAATGTTATATGCGCGCGCAAAATTCTGACCGAATTCGTGTGAGGTCCCGGCCTGCAGGGCGCGGCCGTCCGGCATCAGCGCTTCGATCGAGTACGTGTGCAGGGCTCCCGGAAACCGCTCGCTCTCGCTCTTCTCGCCGGCGTACACCGGAATCGCCGCGACGTTCTCGGCGACGTCTTCGTAGACGCCGAGCATGCGCTGGACTTCTTCGGCCGCTTCGGCTTGATTCGCATGCGCGGTGTGGCCCTCTTGCCACAGAAACTCGAGCGTTCGCAGAAACGGTCGCGTGCGCTTCTCCCACCTCACGACGTTGCACCACTGATTGATCAAGAGTGGAAGGTCGCGATAGCTTTGCACCCATTTCGCGAACATCGTCATGATCGTGACTTCGGAAGTGGGACGAATCGCGAGACGCTCGGTCAGCGCCTCGCCGCCACCCTGCGTCACCCACGCGACCTCGGGAACGAAGCCTTCGACGTGCTCCTGTTCGCGGGCGAGCAACGATTCCGGAATCAACAACGGAAAATATGCGTTCTCGTGCCCCGTGGCTTTGAAGCGCACGTCCAATTCCGCGACCAAACGCTCCCAAATCCCGTATCCGTAAGGACGCAGGACCACGCAGCCGCGTACCGGAGCGAGCGAGACGAGCTCGGCCTTGTAGCAGACCGTTTGGTACCATTCGGGCAGGTCAACGGCCTTTGGAGGTATCTCCTTGACGAACGGTTCTGACTCGAGCTCGTCCTCTCGCGTTTGCATAACCCGACCCAGATTCGCAGCTTGTTACGGGCCCCCTCGTCGCAAGGGGCGCTGGGAGCGTAGCGCCTCTTAAACGAAAGCCTCACTGCATGCCGAGACTCACCAAGATTTACACGCGCACCGGCGACGCGGGAACGACTGCGCTTATCGGCGGTCTACGCGTAAAGAAAAACGAAATGCGTATCGAGACATACGGTACTGCCGACGAGCTTTCGAGCGCAATCGGCATCGCGCGCGCGGAGGTTGCGGAGATTCGCCGCTCGCGGGCGCTCGACGAGGCGAAGGCGATCGACGTCGCCGGGCAGCTCGACGCATGGCTCGCGTGGACACAAGACGTCATTTTCAATCTTGGCAGCGAGCTCGCGACGCCGCCGGGAAAAGCGCGCGAAGGCATGCCGGCCATCCGCGAGGATGATGCGGCTGCACTCGAACGCGCAATCGACAGCGCGCAGAAGGATCTCCAGCCGCTTCCGAATTTTATTCATCCAGGCGGGTCGCTGGCTGCGGCGCATCTGCATCTCGCACGCACGATCGCGCGACGACTCGAGCGCGCGCTGATCACGCTTGCAGAAAAGGAAGAGGTCGGCGCGGACATTCTCCGCTACGTCAATCGCCTTTCGGACGCGCTGTTCGTATGGGCGCGCTGGATCAACCACGCGCTCGGCGTTGCTGAGCCGCTGTGGGTGGCCGACACACGTCCACCCGCGTGAGGCGAAATCTCTTTGCGCGCGCTCCCCTCGATCGCTTAACCCCGAGCGGGGAAGGCTCCGGGCTTCGGCGCAAGCTCGGGGGCGTCGATCTCATCGCGGTCGGAATCGGAACGATGATCGGCGGCGGCATCTTCACGACGATAGGTCCAGGCATATCGATGGCTGGTCCCGCAATCGTCGTCGCGTTCTTGCTGGCCGGACTCGCGTCGTTCTTCGCGGCCC
>Ga0335072_10006202_pt1 | contig 17511 bp, 15 predicted proteins | sample Lox_Sample_21_FD_206725 | JGI IMG/M metagenome (GOLD analysis project Ga0335072, IMG submission 206725) | Soil microbial communities from Loxahatchee National Wildlife Refuge, Florida, United States - Lox_Sample_2.1 | ecosystem: Environmental > Terrestrial > Soil > Wetlands | place: USA...
CCGCGATCAACACTGCGGACGGCAAGAACCTGGTCGGTGTTTTCTACCCGCCAGCCGGAGTGCTGGCCGACACCTCGGTGCTGGCCACCTTGCCGCCGGCTGAGTACGTCAGCGGGCTGGCAGAGGTGATCAAGGCAGGCTTTATCGCCGACCCGGCCATCCTGGACCTGATCGAATCCGACCCGGCCGGTGCCGCACGGCCAGGCGGGCCGCACGAGCGCGAGCTGATCGAGCGGGCAATCCGGGTGAAGGCCGCCGTGGTATCGGCCGATCTGCGGGAGTCCGGGCCGCGAGAAGTACTCAACTACGGCCACACGCTAGGTCACGCGATTGAACGCGCCGAGGACTTCAAAACACGGCACGGCGACGCGGTCTCGATCGGGATGTGTTTCGCCGCCGCGGTTGCCAGGCTGGCCGGGCGGCTGGAGCCGGCCACCGCGCAGCGCCATCGGTCGGTGCTCGCGGCTGTCGGGCTTCCGGTGCGCTACCGGTCCGGCGCATGGCAGGCGCTGCGCGCGGCGATGGCCATGGACAAGAAGGCCAGGGCGGCGAAACTGCGGCTTGTGGTGCTAGACGGGCTGGCCAAGCCCGGCATCATGACCGACCCGCCGGAGGAATTGCTTGAGCTTGCCTACGCAGAAGTTTCCTGAGCTGGGGGTGTGCTGAGTGGGCCAGCCAGAAACAGTCCAGCCAGCAACCGTGCTCGTGCTGAACGGCCCGAACCTGGGCATGCTCGGCGCTCGTGAGCCTGAGATCTACGGATCGGCCACACTGTCCGACATCGAGGCAGCATGCACGGCGCTCGGCGCCGAGCTCGGGCTCCGCATCGACCTGCGGCAGACTGATGATGAGGCGGAGCTGATCGGCTGGGTACACGAGGCGTTCGAGCGGCGGCTAGCGGTAGTGATCAACCCGGCCGCGTTCACGCATTACTCCTACGCGCTGCGCGACGCGCTGGCGATGCGGCGGGCGCCGCTAGTCGAGGTGCACCTGTCGAATCCGGCGGCGCGCGAGTCCTTCCGGCATAACTCGGTGGTATCGCCGGTAGCCGACGGCACGATCGCCGGCTTTGGCGTGCAGTCTTACGAGCTTGCGCTCCGCGCGGTTGCAGCGATGCTCGGATCGGCCAGCGCAAAGCGCTAATGCACTGCCTGGCTGCGGCGCACTGCCTGCCGCGCCGCGCTGAGCAGAGCGGCCGCCGGGTACAGCGCTGACACTTGCCGCCCGCCAATCGATACGTCGACGAACATGCAGTTGGTGGGGTTGATTACGACTCGCGGCTGGTCACCGGCCGGGATGAACGCGATCTGGTAGTCGTTCCTGCCCATCCCGGCGCCGGCGTTCGGGCAGCTTGTCTCGACGTCGGGTGCGCCGTGCAGGCCGTTGTACAGGCCGGCGTAGTAGAGCACGGCGTGCCTGGACGTGAACGTCCTGGCCGTAACCGAGTAGCCGTGCAGCCACCGGACGGTCACCGCGCGGTATGCCGTCGCAACAATGCGCCTGGCCGTGCCGCGCGGCGGGTACCAGGCGACAAATGCGTCCGCGCGCAGCAGTGAGCCGCCGCCCGGCCGCGGCTCGATAACCGTGTTGAGGTCGGCCGAGAAGATCCCGTCTGGCGTGTGTGCGCGGCTGAAATCGGCGAACTGCGACGTCACCGCACCGGACAGGGTGCCTTGCCCGTACGCATCGGCCGTCGTCCCGGCTGATTGGCGGGCGAGCAGGAAGTCATAGGTCGCGCTCATCGACTGGCGGACTTGGTACAGGGCTTTGAGATCGACAAAGTCGGACAGCACCGCGGGTCGTGCCGGGAGGAGGCCCGCGGGGACCCTGGCCGGCCAGGACAGCTTCCGGGCGCCGGCCGGCAGCACGAGGCTAGCCAGCAGTTCGCGGGCATACGCGGTCGCTCTCGCGCGCGAGTCGGCAGGCTGGACAGCATGTGTCCGGGCCAGCGCGACCCTCGGCGGATTACCGTGTCGGCCCGGCCCAGTGCCGCAGGCTGTTGCCAGCACCGCAGTGGCGGCGATCGATGCTGTCGCCGCGGCTAACCACAGACCGGACCGCCGTGCTGTCAGTGATGCGCGCATACCTTGCTCCTGAAGTCCGCGCCTGCAGGCGCTGCTGCGCTCTGCCGTCCCAGCTTGGACGCTGCATCCCAGGCGGCCGGTTCCAGCACCCTGGCGCCGACGTCTGTGCTGAGCCGATCGTGACAGTTACGATTCATCCCTAGCGAGGGACCGTGGCCAGCTGGGCCGCGGCCGGCCGGTGAAGACCGGCCTCAGGCAGCGTGAAGGGGTCGGCGCATGCGTATCGGGATGGCTCTGAACTACGCGGGCGGTTTCAAGGAGACGGCGGCTGAGCTTGCCGACTTCGAGAAGGCCGGGCTCGACATCGTTTTCGTGCCCGAGGCCTACAGCTATGACGCGGTGAGCCAGCTCGGCTACCTGGCGGCGGTGACCGAACGGGTCGAGCTCGCATCCGGCATCATGCAGCTGTACTCGCGGACGCCGACGCTGACGGCGATGACGGCTGCCGGTATCGATTTCGTCTCCGGCGGTCGGTTCTCGCTGGGCATCGGCGCGTCCGGGCCTCAGGTGATCGAAGGCTGGCACGGCGTGCCGTACGACGCGCCACTGGCACGTACCAGGGAGACCATTGAGATCTGCCGCGCGGTCTGGCGCCGGGAGCGGCTTGTTTACAACGGCGCGCATTACCAGATTCCGCTGCCAGAAGGCCAGGGCACCGGGCTTGGCAAGCCGCTGAAGCTGATCAACCACCCGGTGCGCGACCGTATCCCGATCATCCTGGCCGCACTCGGCCCGAAGAACGTGGAGATGGCAGCCGAGCTTGCCGAGGGCTGGGAACCGATCTTCTACTACCCGGAGAAGGCCAAGGAAGTCTGGGGTGCCTCGCTGGCGGCCGGTGCCGCCAAGCGTGATCCCTCGCTGCCGCCGCTGGACGTCTTCGCGCAGACCGCGCTGGCGATCGGCGACGACGTCAAAGGCCTGATCGACCTGATCCGGCCAGTTCAAGCGCTGTACATCGGCGGGATGGGCGCCCGCACCAAGAACTTCTACAACAACCTGGCGGTCAGGTACGGCTACGGCAAGGAGGCGGCCGCGATCCAGGACGCGTACCTGGCCGGGCGCAAGGAGGAGGCGGCCGGACTGATCCCGCAGGAACTGCTCGAGCACGTATCGCTGATCGGCCCGAAGTCGTTCGTGGCCGAGCGGATCGCAGCGATGCGGGAGTCTGGCGTGACCACGCTCAACGTGGCTCCGATGGCCGCCACGCACGCCGAGCGGCTCGCGCTGATCGAGCAGATCAAGGACATGGCCGGCTAGGTCCCGCGGTGCTGCGCGGGCTGCTCAGGCTGCGCGGGCCGGCCGAGCCGACCGTGGTGCTGATCACGGCTATGGCGGTTTTGACGGCAATAGCCTGGGCAGGCCCGCTCGTGATGAACGAGAGCGGAGCATGATGCAACGACGCCGCGGACGGCGTAACCCAGGCGACGGACCGGCGGTGCTCGTCGTCGGCGGCGGTTTCGCCGGGATCTCGGCGCTGCAGGTTCTGGCACGATCCAATGCCCGGGTGACGCTGGTCGACCGGAACGTGTACAGCACCTTCCAGCCGCTGCTGTACCAGGTGGCCACGGCCGGGCTGACTTCGGCGGATGTCGCCTACCCGTTGTGGTCGGCCACTGGCCGGCGCGGCGCCCGCTTCAGAAAGGCCGAGCTGGTCGGGCTTGACCTGGACCGGCAGGTGGCGAAGCTGGACTCCGGCGAGGAACTCGGCTATGAGTACCTGATCATCGCTACCGGAGTCAGCGCCGCATTCTTCGGCGTGACCGGCGCGGCCGAGCACAGCCTGAGCCTGTACACCCGTCGGGACGCGATCATCTTGCGCAATCAGCTGATGGACGCCCTGGAATCCCGGAACGAGTGCCGGACCGATCCGGAACTCGATGTGACCATAGTCGGCGGCGGCGCGACCGGCGTCGAACTGGCCGGCACGCTTGCCGAGCTGCGGAACGTCGCGTTGCCTGCGGTCTTCCCTGAGATTGATCGCTCGATGTTCCGGGTCCGGCTGATCGAGATGGGGCCTGCGCTGCTCGCTCCCTATCACGACCGGCTACGCCGCTATACCTGCCAGCAGCTGGCGGACCGGGGGGTCGAGGTCCTGCTCAATACGGCGATCAAGGAGGTCCGGCCCGGATCGGTGGTACTGGCCGATGGCAGCGAGCATCGCAGTGACATCACCGTCTGGGCGGCGGGTGTCTCCGGGCCGGACTCCGACTGGACGTCCGGGCTGCCTCGCGGCAAGGGCGGGCGGATCCGGGTCAACGCCGACCTGCAGGTGACCGGCCGGGAGCGGGTATTCGCCACCGGAGATGTGGCCATCTGCGAGGAGGACCCGATTGCGCAGCTCGCCCAGCCGGCCATTCAGCAGGGCAGGCATGCGGCGGAGCAGGTAGTCCGGCGGATAGCCGGACAACCGACAAGGTCGTTCCGCTATCACGACAAGGGCACGATGGCGACTATCGGCCGCCGGTCGGCCGTGGTGGAGCTTCGCGGCGGGTTGCAGCTGCGCGGCACGATTGCGTGGTTTGCCTGGCTCGGGCTGCACCTGGTCTACTTGCTCGGCAACCGGAATCGGGTAGTCACGCTCGTGAACCTGACCTGGCGTTACCTCAGCTGGAGCCGTGGCGGGGGCGTGATCGTCGGCGACGACGTGCCAGGGCAGGACTGACGGCGCCGCCAGTCCCGCCCGGCAGCGCGATCACGAGTTGCGCGGGTATGCGACACCTGCCAGCGAGGTGTACGACTGCGCGTACGAGGCTGGCGTGCTAGAGGCGACGCCGAAGGTCTCGACGGTGAGCCCGCCAGTGGTGCCGCCGAAGGTATAGACCTGCCGGGCAACGAGACGGGATGACTGGGCCACCTTGGGGAAGCTGGCGAAGAAGGCTGAGCCGCCTGAGGAGGTGCTGAAGTTCATCGACCCGGCGAGGTAGACGATCGGCCCGCTGACGGCGTACTCAGGATCGCCGGTCTGGTAGGCACTCTGACTGGACGTCCAGCCGGTGGCGAGCGTGAACTTGTGCCAGCTGAGCTTCGCGCCAGCCGCGGGATACGACACTCCGTCGAACGCTGTCTGCACGTCAGCGGAGGCGCCATCGGTGTAGACGAAACCGTCGGGATAGATCACCACGTACCCGGCCGAGCCGCCATGGTTGTAGTCCGAGATGTACAGGACGCTGCGCGGGCGGGCATTCTTGCCGAGCCTGGCTACGGCGGTGCCGGTGCCGTTCTTGAACGACGAGCCGGACAGGTAGACGATCCCGCTCCGCACGGTATAGGCGGGGCGTCCGGTGTGGAACCTCGCGGCGCCGGATCGCCAGCCCGGCCGCAGCGCCATCCGGGTCCACGAGCCGCCTGCGGCCGGGAAGTCTACGGCGGCCAGCGACGTGAGGGAGCGGGTTGAGCCGCTTGACGAGGACGCCGTCATGATGCCAGCCGGCGTGATCTCCACCGTGCCCGGCGTGCCGGTGCCCGCGCCCGCGAGCACGGTCAGGAACTCGGTATGGGCAGGCCGGGCTTGAGGCGGCAGCGCGGCGAACTCGGTCTTGGACCCGGTGGCCTGGTGGAGCGCACCATCCAGGTAGACGATTCCGTGGCTCACGGCGTACGACGGGTTGGCCGCGTTGTAGCTCGCCGACCGGGCCGACTTCCATCCGTTGCGAAGCGTCAGGCGGTGCCAGGTCACGGTCGTGGCGGCAGCCCGGTGCCCGGCTGGCGCCTGCGTGGCGGCCAAGGCGGTCCCGGCCGTGAGGCCGCCGACCACGACCGCGGTCGCGGCAACGGCGAGCGGGCGGGCCGGGACGAATCTCAGACGGCTCATCTTTCTCCTTGCTCGGTGAGCGTCAATTCCACCGCGAACGCGGCGTCCGTCCGAGATTAGAGATGATCCGATGGATTTCTCCGTCATACCGGTCCCGGTAGGGTCTCTGCTTCGTCTCAGCCTGTCCGGTTACTAGAGTCCAGGCATGGCTCAGATACACGCACGCCGTCGCGCCCGGGCGCAGCAGAAGATCGCCGAGTCTGATGCCGGCGCAGCGCTGATCACCAGCAAGCCCAATGTCCGGTACCTCTCAGGCCTGGCCAGCTCCAACGTGGCGATATTGCTGCCCGCGAGCGGCCCCGGCGTGCTAGCAACCGACTCCAGGTACGCGGAGGCTGCCGAGCGCGTGTGCCCGGACCTTCAGATCGTGACCGAGCGCCAGGTGGAGCCGGCGCTCGCCATGCTGGCCGCCCAGCTAGGCTGCGGCACGCTCGGCTTTGAGGCGCAGGAGATGACCGTTGAGCGGCATGCCGCGCTCGCCGGTCTGCCCGACGGCCCCGCGCTCATGGTGCCGCTTGGCTACCTGGTCGAGGACATCCGGATGATCAAGGATGACGCCGAGATCGAGCTGCTAGCCAGCGCATGCGCGATCACGGCGAAGGCATTCGCCGCGGTGCTGCCCGACGTCAGGCCTGATCGCACCGAGCGCGACCTGGCGGTGTTGCTTGAGCGGGCAATGATCGACCTCGGTGCCGACGGCGTGGCATTTGACACGATCGTGGCCAGCGGCCCGAACGGAGCGATTCCGCATCATTCGCCGGGGGACAGGGCGTTCCGGCCCGGAGATTTGATCACCATCGACTGTGGTGCGCAGGTAGGTGGCTACCATGCGGACATGACCAGGACGGTGGCGCTCGGAGAGCCTGCCGCCTGGCAGCGGGAGATCTACGACCTGGTGGCAGCGGCGCAGCTAGCTGGCATCCGGGCGGCCGTGCCGGGCGCCGATGTCGACGCGGTGGACGCCAGCGCGCGGGACCTGATCGCTGCGGCCGGCCACGGCGACCATTTCGGTCACGGGCTTGGCCATGGCGTGGGGCTTGAGGTGCATGAAGCACCGCTAATGGGACCCGGCCGGACAGGTAAACTCGTAGACCGGGTTCCCGTCACCGTCGAGCCAGGAATCTACCTGCCGGGCAAGGGCGGCGTCAGGATCGAGGACACCCTCGTGGTCCGCTCCGCCGCCACCCGGGCAGGCACTGCTCAGGCAGCTAACGAGGCGGCGGGAGCAGCGGAAGTACTCACTACGACCACCAAGGAACTGCTGGTGCTCTGACCGGGCACCAGGTTCCGGACGCATGCGGGAGACACACAGACGTGGCCACCACCAACGACCTGAAGAATGGCATGACGCTGAGCATCGACGGCGCGCTCTGGAGCGTGGTGGACTTTCAGCACGTCAAACCGGGCAAGGGTGGCGCATTCGTGCGCACCAAACTGAAGAACGTGCTGTCCGGCAAAGTCGTGGACAAGACGTTTAACGCCGGGGTGCGGGTAGAGGTCGCCAATGTCGACAAGCGCGAGATGCAGTACCTCTACCGCGAGGGCGAGGACTTCGTGTTCATGGACACCACCGACTACGACCAGCCGCACATCCCGGCTACCGTCGTGGGCGACGCGGCGAACTACTTGCTGGAAGAGCAGACCGCCACGATTGCGTTCAATGACGGCACGCCGCTGTACGTCGAATTGCCAGCGGCCGTCGAGCTGACAGTCCAGCACACCGACCCTGGCCTGCAAGGCGACCGGTCCACCGGCGGGACGAAGCCAGCCACGCTAGAGACTGGCGCGCAGATCCAGGTGCCGCTGTTCATCACGACCGGTGAGAGAATCCGCGTCGACACCCGCTCCGGCGAGTACCTCGGCCGGGCCTGAGCCCGCCAGGTGAGCCGGTACCGAGCTAGCTGCAACCGTGGCAGCGCGCAGTAAGGCCCGCAAGCGGGCGCTTGACATCTTGTTCGAGGCCGAGATCAGGGGCGAGCCGGTGCTTGACCTGCTGGCTGTCCGCACGCACGAGGCTAGCCCGCCGGTTCCTGCCTACGCTGCGGAGCTGGTACGCGGCGTCCACGAGCACGGCACGCAAATCGACCAGCTTCTGGCGGAGTACGCACAGGGCTGGACGCTAGACCGGATGCCGGCCGTCGATCGCAACATCCTGCGGCTCGGTGTGCAGGAGCTTCTCTGGAACGACGACGTGCCTGACGCGGTCGCTATCAGCGAGGCGGTCACGCTGGCTGGCGAGTTGTCTACCGACGACTCAGCTGCGTTCGTCAACGGCCTGCTTGCCCGGCTGCTCGAACTGAAGCCCACGCTGTTGTCATAGCTCAGTTGCGAGTGCCGCAGGGCCGTCGGCGGTCCGCTCGCGCTGTCGGTACCGGGCGCTACAGTCGGCTTAAGCCGCCGCGTCACGCGCTGGCGGGCAGTGGCTGGCAGGTGGGCGCATGGGCAGGCAGTCGCCGTCGCGGGTTACCGGGCCCCCCGGTGACGACCGCGGCTGTCACATCCTCCATGTGGATATGGACGCGTTCTACGCCAGCGTCGAGGTCCGGGACCGTCCTGAGCTTGCCGGGCAGCCGGTCATCGTCGGCGGGCTGTCCGGTCGTAGCGTCGTTCTCTCAGCCACCTATGAAGCACGTTCGTTCGGGGTGCGTTCGGCCATGCCCATGTCACGGGCCCGGAGGCTGTGCCCGCGTGCCATCGTGATACCGCCCAGCCATGGCCTTTACGGTGCGGTGTCGAAAGAAGTGATGGCGATCTTCCGGACGGTGACCCCGCTGGTCCAGCCGCTCTCGCTGGACGAGGCATTCCTTGACGTGTCCGGGGCGATCCGGCTGCTTGGCTCGCCGGCCCGAATCGGCGAGCTGATCCGGCGCGAGGTGGCGCAGCAGCAGCAGATCACCTGCTCGGTCGGTGTCGCCGCGACGAAATTCCTTGCCAAGCTGGCATCGGTGCATTGCAAGCCCGACGGGCTACTGGTCATTCCGGCGGACCGTGCGCTGGAATTCCTGCATCCGCTGCCTATCTCGGCGCTGTGGGGCGTGGGGGAGAAGACTAGCCAGACACTCACCCGGCTGGGCTTGCGAACGGTGGGCGACATCGCAGCCACGCCGCTCCCCGCGCTCGAACACGATATCGGGAAGGCTGCGGCAGCTCATCTGCACGCACTGGCTCGCGGCAAGGACGAGCGGCCCGTGGAGTCCGCAGTCAGGGAGAAGAGCGTCGGCAGCGAGGAGACCTTCGAGGTTGACGTGACCGACGCTGCTACTGTCCGGCGTGAGCTGCTGCGACTGTCGCGGCGGACGGCACGGTCGCTGCGCTCGTCCGGCTATGCGGCAAGGACCGTCGTCGTCAAGCTTCGCAAGGCGGACTTCACGACCATAACCCGCTCCAAGACGCTGCCTGAGCCGACCAGCGAGACGCAGCGCATCTATGCCACGGCGTGCGCGCTCTATGCGTCCTCCGGGCTGAGCGGCCAGGCCAGGCTGCGCCTGGTCGGAGTGCGGGCTAGCGGTCTGGTGCCAGCCGGATCTGCCGCCACTCAGCTGGCGCTCGGTGAGCGTGGCACGTCCTGGCACGACGCGGAATCGGCGCTGGACAAGATCACCGGGCGCTTCGGGCCGGATGCCGTGCGTCCGGCCACCCTGGTCGATCGCGGGAGTCCCGGCCTGGCCCCGGGCCGGCCAGCGCCCGGCGCCGGTGAGACATAACCAGGGGAAGTGGCGACGGAGCGTAGTCATGATGTACCGGCTCGGTGCCTGTGGCCGTGTACCCTTCCACAGTGCGGCCCAGCGCTCGTATTCTGGACGTAAGGGCAAGGCCACAGCAGAGTTAGCGATGGCCTGGTTGATGGGAGGCACAGTGCCGCTCTCTGAGCACGAGCAGCGTCAGCTCGAGCAGATTGAGCAGGCGCTCTATGCCGAGCATCCGCGGCTTGCTCGGGCAATGCGGGCGAAAGATCCCAAAGTTCACTATAGGCGCCGGGTCGTCCAGGCCGCGGTGGGATTCCTGCTGGGCGTCGCCATGGTGGTCGCGGGGATCTTCCTGAAGTACGAGTGGCTCGTGGCGGCAGGCGTCGCGGTTCTGCTGCTCAGCGGCATTATGGCCATCGTCAGCTACCGGCGGATGGTGGGCATGCTAACCGACCGCAAGCGGCGCCGGGATCGTAAAGCCGCGGCGAAGGCGGCCGCGAACAGCGGCCTCATGGAACGTCTTGAGGAGCGCTGGCGGCGGCGTCAGGAGGGCAATAACCGGTAGCCGTAAGGCTTGGCCCGTGCCGCGCGGCCGGATTCGATGCGGCGGTAGCCGCTTCCACTTGGGTACGTTCCGCTTGCCCGTTTTATTCTGCGCGGCGTGTTCTGCGGAGTTGGCGCTCGAGAGCCGGCCATGACGAGTCCAGCCAGCCCAGCATTTCGCTGGCGCGCTGGAACAGGTGCTTCGCAACCAGCAAAGTGGAAGCAGGCAGAAGCCTGGCGCGCAACCGCTGCTGCCGCGCCACCGAGGAAGCAACCGCCCGCCGCACGGTGACTGCGGCGGCCTTAAGACCCGCACCCGGATCTGGCAACCGCGCATACCGGGCACGCTCCTCCGCTGCCGCGAGTCTGCTGAGTGCCTTGGCTGCCGTCTCGTCCAGGCGCGCCTGTCTCGTCACCCGTCGTGCGACGGCGCGCGGTGTCTCGCCCGGAGCGCAGCCGAGCCCGTAGTCTGCCAGGTCGTCGGTCAGTTCCCGCCAGGCAGCGTGGGCGATCGCCGCGTCGCTAGACGCGCTCAGCCAACGGCGGCGCCTTGTCAGCAGCCGGGTTAGCGCTGGCCACGCGATGAGCAGGAACAAGGCGGCAGGGATGGCAATTGCGAGCCAGAGCTTTGAGCCGGGGCGCTCGGCTGGACTAGCGGCGCCGGATTGCGCGAGTGCCACATTGCGGTTAGGGGGCAGTTTCCCGTTGAGTTTCCGGCCGGGGCCGGTGAGGCTGGTTGACGGGTTGTGCGGGGTGGAGTTCCCTATCTGGCTGCTGCCGCTGGGGTCGCCGCCCGCGTAGCCGGGTACCTCGGCCGTCCCCTGGCCATGCGAGCCGCTGGGCGTTGGCTCGAACCGCAGCCAGCCGTACCCGTAGAAGTAGAGCTCTGGCCAGGCGTGCGCGTCTGCAGTGGTTACCTGCCAGGTCTGGCCGGCTTCCTGGGTGCCGCCGGTATAGCCGATGGCGATCCGCGCAGGAATCCCGAGGACTCGGGCGAGGATCGCGAATGCCTGCGCGAACTGGACGCAGAAGCCGCGGTGAACTGTGTTGAGGAAGGGCAGCAGCCAGTTTTTCTGGGGCAGATCCGGCTTCAGGCTGTAGCTGAAGGCGGACGACTGGAACCAGTTCTCCAGATCCTGGGCTTCGGCCAGTGGGGTTTCAGCGCCACCAGTGTGCGCGGAAGCGATGGCATGCAGCTGGGCGAGATCGGGCCCGGTGTACCCGCCGTACTGGGCGGCGATGTCGTTCGGCGCCTGAACGTTCTTGATCTGGGTCGCCTGTGGATTAACTTCCTCGCTCTGCACTGTGTAGTGCAGGTTCGCCATCGCCATACCGGGGTTGAACACCATCAGAGTTCCGGCTGTCTCACGCCAGCCGGTGTCGCGGACGTGCAGCTGGGAAGGGGCGTACGGCATCGGCAGGACAGCGTAGCCGCTATCCTGCTTGCTGATCGTGACCGTTGTCGTCACCTTGCTGGCCGTCGTCGTGTGCTCAATTCCGGGCACTGCCAACGGCAGCTTCGACCCGTTCACTGTCTTGAAGTTCTGGTACGAGGGCAGCAGCCAGGCATTCTGCCGGCCGCTGTAATTCACCGCGTACACCTGGAAGTACTGCTCGCCGGGGTCTTTGGCCGTGGTCGTGTACGACAACACTGGCTGCGGCTTGCCTTCCAGCACATTGCGGAGATTCAGCAGCGGCGAAAGGGCCGCACTGCTGCCGCCTGCCTGGTGACCGGTGCCGTTATCGGATGTGCCGAATACATCCTTGACGCGCATGGAGGGGAGGACGACCGGGATAATGATCGCCAGGCAAACGGCCGCAAGGCCGATCCGCCGGCCAGAGGCGCTGAGTTCCCTGGTGTCCGGTCCTGACCCGGTCTCGTCAGCGGACTGGATGTGCCGGAAAGTCACGAGCCGGCCCCACAGTCGCAGCCGCTCCCGGCCGTCGGCCGACAGCAGAGCGAGGTAAGCAGCCAGGCTGGCTGCGAACACGATCATCTGCGGTGCGCCGAAGACCTTCAGGTTGCTGGCGACAGGCACGCTGAACAACAGCAGCAACGGCAGCCCGGCGACCGCCGGTCGCCGGAGCCGGACAGCCAGAATGTCCACCGCGATAGCCACGGCTCCGATGCCGGCGGCTGTCACCAGGCTGACGGCCTGCTGGTCAGGTACCGGCGGTGCATATTGGAACTCAGCGAACGCAGCATGCCAGAGCGCGGCGAGGGCGTGAATGGAGTTGTCGCTCGGAATGAGATGGCCGAGGGAAGACTCGTGCGCGAACGTCACGTTGAGGTAGAGCAGCAGCGCGGCAACATAGCTGGCCAGAACGGCGAATCCGCGGAAGATGCGGGCGCCGGTAGCGCTGAGAGCGGTGATGACAAGTATCACCAGCGCGGCGCTCCGGTCCGGCCAGCCGGGCCTGGTGAGCATCGGGACAAGCGCGATCAGGACCAGGAATGTGGCAACGACCGCGGCAGGCAACCTCGCCAGTCTGGTCAGTCCTCCGGCAACCGCGACGATGACAATGGCACCGGCGCCGGTCGCTATCCACGCGCCAGTGGCGATAACCGAGCTCATCGAAAGCGAGGCCACCAGCACGGCTACTGCCGCCGTGATGGCGATGCGGTTCATGCGGGTGACCCGTCGGGCCGACCCACCGCGGCGACGAGCATCTCGGCTCCCCTTGGCAGTCGTTGCCAGGCAACAGCTAGCGGTGTGCTGGCGTCGATGGTTGTGACGTGCCAGCCGGCGCTGCGCAGTACTGCGGCGGCCGCGGCGTTCTCAGCGCGGCCTGCCGGGTCGCGGGTAGCTGCGGCAGTCGCGTCGCCGGGCATTTGCTGCGGGATCGGCGCTGCGACTGTGTCGTCGACGATCGGGCCGTCGGTAGCTCCGCTCCGAGTGCCGGGCGCGCTGCTGGCAACCTGCCCGTCGCCGTTGGCCGTGCCGCCTTGCGTGCTCATGCTCCCCGCTGCCCGGACGGCCGCGTCCGCCCAGCTTGATACCTCGAGCAGGAGCGCGATCCCCTGGCTGCCGTCCGCCCGGCAGGCAGCTAGCTGCTGTGCCTCCGTGACTGACAGCCTGCCCATCACCGCGATGATCACCCCGGCACCGGACGCTCTGAGCTCCTTGAGTGACGGGGTAAGATTGCGCCTGGCTGATGGCCTGATAACGGCCAGCGAATCCAGCACCCTGTCCTCGAAGTAGGGCACGCTCTTGATTACTTCACTGTCGGAGATGAACTGCCCCGTCAGGCCCTCCTGCGCGATATGCACGCCGACGGACGCCGCCGCGCTGACAGCCACCTCGAAGGACGACGCAGCTCCGCTGCCCGCGTGTGCAAGGGACCGGCTGTCCAGGAAGACGGTCGCCTTGTTGCGCCAGCGCTGCTCTTCCCTGCGCACCATGAGCTCGCCGTACCGGGCCGTGGATCGCCAGTGCACGCGCCGGAATTCATCGCCGTCCCGGTAGGCACGCGGGATGACATCGTCCTCGCCTGCCGTGGACGTCAGCCGCGCTCGTCCGTTGCCCTCACCGGCCCACGACCGGCTTATCACTGTCCTCGCTAGCGGCACCACTCGCGGCGTCACGACGAACATCGTCCGGCCGGACAGCGACCGGGTCAGCTCGACCAGTCCGAAGGAGTCTGCGACGCGCAACTGCAACGGGCCGATCTCGAACTTCCCGCGCAGATCTGATCGCAGCGGGTAGGTCAGCTCGCGACTGCCGCCGCGCTCGATCTTGTCCAGCACGTACCTGGGCCGGGAACCAAGCGCGTACGGCACGGTGTCTTCGGCCATGAGCAGCCCGGTCGGTACTCGTGAAACGTTCTCCAGCCGCAATGTCACGGTGGCGGTATGCCCGGCCGGGACCCGAGGCGGACTGACCGTCCGGCCGGTGGCCAGCCGGTACTGCCCCCGGCGGGCACCAGCGGCAGCGAGCAGCGGCAGCGCGAGCAGCGCGATCCCCACGCAGAACAGTCCGCGCTCGCCGAGCAAATAGCCCGCCAGGGCAGATGCCACACCGGCGGCAAGGAACGACGTCCCCCTGGTGGTCATCCCAGCGAGCAGCGAGGTCCGCATCTTTATTGTCCTTCCGGCTGCTCTTGCGCGAAATTCTACGCGTTTAGCGGCTCGGCAGCGGGAGCCGTTGGACAATGCCGGCCAGGACCTGGTCTGGCATTTCCCGCCCGACCATGGCTTCGGCGCTGGGCAGCAGCCGGTGGGCGAGTACCGGTACCGCAAGGGCCTGAACGTCGTCAGGGATGACGAAGTCCCGCTCGTCGAGCGCGGCGTGGGCGCGGCTGGCTCGCAGCAAGTGCAGCGCGGCACGCGGTGACGCGCCGAGCCGCAGTTCCGCGGACACCCTGGTCGCGTTGACCAGGTCGATGATGTACTGCCGAATCGGCACTGACACGTGCACGTCGCGAACGGCGGCTACCAGCGCCCGCACGTCGCTCGCGTGAGCGACCGGCTTGAGTTCGTCGAGGGGTGAGCCCCCGCCATGTGCGTCGAGCATGGCAAGTTCCGACGCCCGGTCCGGATAGCCGATCGAGATCCTGCTCATGAACCTGTCACGCTGTGCTTCCGGCAGCGGGTAGGTGCCTTCCATCTCCACCGGGTTCTGCGTGGCGATCACCATGAACGGCGACTCGAGCTGATACGTGCTGCCGTCGACGGTGACCTGCCGCTCTTCCATCGACTCCAGCAGTGCTGACTGCGTTTTCGGTGACGCCCTGTTGATCTCGTCGCCAAGCACGATATTGGCGAAGATTGGGCCGGGCTTGAACTCGAACTCACGCAATTCCTGGTTGTAGGCGTTCACGCCGGTGATATCGCTCGGCAGCAGATCAGGGGTGAACTGCACCCGCCGCACCGAGCAGTCGATGGACCTGGCGAGTGCTTTGGCAAGCTGGGTTTTGCCAACACCAGGAACATCTTCGATGAGTACGTGCCCTTCCGCGAGAAGCACGGTTAGGGCGAGGCGGACCGCCCCTGGCTTGCCAGAGATGACCGTCTGCACGGCAGTGCTGACCTGTCTGGCTACGCCTACGAGTTCATCAAGCGATCGGTCGGCCTGCTGGTCGGTCTCCGTGACCACGCGCCCTCCTGGCGGCTATTCCCCAATTAGCTGCTCTCATTGCCCACCAGCCACTTCAGCGCTAACGCTCCACATCAACGCTGACGCGGCGGGATCGGCCATGCGATCAGACAGTACGTCCTTGTACGGGTCGCGGGCGATCCCGTCCCCATATCGGGCGCGTAACACTGAGATGACTATTCCCCACGATCGGCTGGATCGCACTAGGTGGAAGTCTGCCTGATGCCAATTTGCAGCCAACCGGTGGCCGGTCCCGCTCTCCACTTCACCCCACCTCCCTGACCTGGTAACTCCGGCGGCGAGTGCCAGGTTCAACGGCTCGCCTAGATTGACGGTGGGGAAGAGTGGAGTACAGTGGTGAGCCGTGGGGCGAGAAACGCGTCCAGCGGGCGTGATGTGGATGGCCTGGGGAGGTGAGGCGGGTGTTCCTTGGCACCCACACGCCTCGGCTCGACGAGAAAGGCCGTTTGATCATGCCCGCCAAGTACCGCGACGAGCTGTCCGCCGGGCTGGTGCTTACCAAAGGCCAGGAGCGGTGCTTGTACGTGTTCCCGGTGACCGAGTTCGGGCGCATCACCGAGGCATTGCGCACGGCACCGGTGACGGCGAAGGCAGTCAGGGATTACAGCCGGGTGTTCTTCGCCAGCGCATCGGACGAGGAGCTCGACCGGCAAGGCCGGATCACCATCCCGCCGAGCCTGCGAGAGTACGCCGGCCTGCAGCGCGACTGCGTGGTGATCGGGGCGAACACGCGGCTGGAGATCTGGGATGCCACCGCGTGGACGACCTACCTAGAGCAGCAAGAGGACGCGTTCGCTGACGCATCGGAGGAGGTTCTGCCAGGAGTTCTGTAACGGCGCGCTGGATGCCCGGCGAGGTCTCCACCCGTGCTGGAGGGCCTGAGGACCCGGCTGACGTCACTTCCCCGGCGTCAGGCGGATACCGGACCCGTCAGTGCAGTGGCGCGGATGGGGGCCTGGCCGGGCATCGCGGCAGCCGGGGGCGGGAAGGATCGCCGCGGCACGCGGCGAAGTAGACAAACGAGGGGGCGCGATGGCAACGGCTGCGGCCGCACATCTGCCGGTCATGCGTGACCGGGTTCTCGCGCTGCTCGCGCCTGCCCTCGATCCGCCCGGTGCGGTTCTGGTAGACGCGACTCTCGGCCGGGCCGGACACGCGCGGGCTCTGCTGGCGGCGCACCCAGGGCTCAGCCTCATCGGCATCGACGCCGACGCGACCGCGATCGAGGAATCGCGGCGGGTCCTGACGAGCTTCGGCGACCGGGTGACGCTGGTCCAGGCGGTCTACGACGAGCTCCCGCAGATCCTGACGCGGGCCGGTCACCGCGCCGTCCAGGGCATTCTGTTCGACCTCGGCGTCTCATCACCGCAGCTGGACAACCCGAGCAGGGGTTTTGCCTACTCGCAGGACGCGCCGCTCGACATGCGCATGAATCAGGCCAGCCAGTTGACCGCCGCCGACGTGCTGAACACCTACCCGGCCGATCGCCTGGCCAGGGTGCTTCGTGATTACGGTGAGGAGCGGTTCGCGCGCCGCATCGCCGACGCTGTGGTAGCAGCGCGGGCGCGAGAACCACTGACCAGCACCGCCAGGCTTGCCGACATTGTCAGGGACTCGATCCCTGCGCCGGCCCGGCGGACGGGCGGCAATCCGGCCAAACGCACCTTTCAGGCCCTGCGGATCGAGGTCAACGACGAACTCGGGGCGCTACGGCGTGCGCTTCCGGCTGCCCTGGACGCGGTGGCCGTGGGTGGACGAATAGTCACTCTCGCTTATCACTCACTTGAAGACCGGGCGGTAAAGCAGGAACTGGCCAGCCGGACGGCAGATACCACGCCGCGCGGGCTGCCCGTCTCGCTGGAATCCGCCAGGCCGCAGTTCCGGCTGCTCACCAGGGGCGCCGAGCGGCCGACCGCGGAAGAGCTGGCGGCGAACCCGCGGGCGGCGCCGGCCAGGCTGCGCGCAGCGGAACGGGTCAGGGCGGCGGCATGACACCGGCTCGTGAGCAGGACGCGCCAGCAATCGACGCGGCGGCAATCAGGGCAAGGAGCCAGGACCGGCTGGGAGGGGCGGGCTAACCCGATGGACACCACGTCACAGGTGCCTCGCCGGCTGCGCCCGGCAGGGCGAGGCGGCACGCCGGATCAGCGCCGTGCACGGATACCCGCTGGCGACAGGCCCCGCGCCCGTGGTCAGGACGCGCGTGGTCAGGACGCGCGTGGTCAGGATGCCCGTGGTCAGGATGCCCGTGGTCAGGATGCCCGTGGTCA
>Ga0335072_10006204_pt1 | contig 17504 bp, 11 predicted proteins | sample Lox_Sample_21_FD_206725 | JGI IMG/M metagenome (GOLD analysis project Ga0335072, IMG submission 206725) | Soil microbial communities from Loxahatchee National Wildlife Refuge, Florida, United States - Lox_Sample_2.1 | ecosystem: Environmental > Terrestrial > Soil > Wetlands | place: USA...
GCGGCTCGCCGCGGGGCAAAGGCCACGTAACAGGCCGGCCAAACCACCAGCGTGGGGGGTGTCAATTCCCGCCAGGCCGATGTTAACGTTCCGTTATGGGGGCACTACGTTGCGTCGATGGTTCCGTGCTGTCCGTGCAGGCTGTGACCTGCCGGGACAGGGCCGGGCAGCCGTATGAGATCACGCTCAACCTGACCAGGGACTCGCGGCCGTTCGCGGCCGTGGGCCAGCGCTGCGGATACCAGCTGTCTCAGCTGGCCGCACGGATCGCCGCGGCCCGGCTCGACCCTGAGCAGGCCGCCGCCTGGCCGGACCCGGACGACCGGTTCCCCACCAGTGGCGGAAGCCCGGATGGCGGCTGCCTGCCCGGCGACCATGAGTACTTCACGCTGCGCTCCCGCGACCGGGGAGACCTGCCTGGCACTGGCGAGCTGCGCTGCGTGCTGCGGTCCAGCGCGCTGTGGCTCGGCGAGTGCATGGGTACCGGCCCGCGCCCGCAGCCGGGGCACTGGCCAGCGGGACAGAACGTAGCGGGACAGCACGTAGCGGGACGGCACGTTCCCGGGCAACATGTTCCGGGACAGCACGGGGTAGGACAGCACATTCCGGCACAGCACGTCGCTGGGCAGCATCTGCCGTCGCAGTCGGCCGGCCAGCGGGCCTGGCCGTCGCGCCACCCGGCTGGCGGTCACGGCCGGTGGCAGGTCACCAGGCGAGCGGTCATCGAGGCCTGGGGAGCCGACGGCACGGGCGTGCGCGCTGTCCTGACTTCGGCCGAACTGGTGGCATTCTTGGATACGGTTCTTACGGAGCCGGAAAGTGCTGAGCCAGCACGGGCTGCTGGTGCCTCAGCAAACGGGGTCTCGGATTTCTCGGACGCGGCTGTCTCGGTCGGGTCCCTCTCGACTGGGCGCGTCCCGGTTGAGGGCGTCCCTGGCGGTCCCCAGCCAGCCGAGAAGCGGTCGGGCGACATGCCGCTGTCGCGGCAGCGAGGAAGGATGCCGGATGGGATTGCGCGGTCTCGCCTACCGGCTCTACGAGCGCAGGCTCGAGGCGACTCTGACGCCGCAGGCGATACCTCGTCACGTCGGGGTGATGTGCGACGGTAACCGGAGATGGGCGAGGTCTGCCGGACTCGCCGACGTCAGCAGCGGGCACCAGGCCGGTGCTGACAAGATCTTCGAGCTGCTCGAGTGGTGCCAGGAAACCGGCGTCGAGGTCGTTACTCTCTGGCTGCTGTCGACCGACAACCTCGCCAGGAAGCCAGACGAGCTCGACCCGCTGCTGCGCATCATCGAGGGCACGGTCCAGGACCTCGTTGCCCAGCAGTACCACGTGAAGCCGGTCGGCGCGCTCGATCTGCTCCCCGCTGACACCGCCGAGGTACTGAAGGACGCCGCCGAGGCGACGGCCGGACGCGGTGGCCTCCTGGTGAATGTCGCTGTCGGTTACGGCGGGCGCCGGGAGATCGCCGATGCGGTAAGGTCGCTGCTCCACGATCACGCCACCAAGGGCACCAGCATCGAGGAGCTGGCCGAGGTCCTCGACGTCGAGCACATTGCCGAGCACTTGTACACGGCCGGCCAGCCCGATCCTGACCTCGTCATCCGGACCTCCGGCGAGCAGCGGCTCGGCGGCTTCCTGCTGTGGCAGAGCGCGCACTCGGAGTTCTACTTCTGCGATGCCTTCTGGCCGGCTTTCCGCCGGGTTGACTTCCTCCGTGCGCTGCGGTCCTACGGTGAGCGGAACCGCCGGTTTGGTGCCTGACCAGCTCTCACGAGCCAGCGCCGCACGGTTGCGGCGTCTCTGCCGGTCATGAACAGCTCGTTACGGTACTTCCGTGGGTCGATTCCCTTAGGTACGGTCTGAGGTGACGGGCGGTACCTAGCCGCCCGCCGGGAAGGCCCTTGAGATCCTCGAGCTTCGCGTCCTGGTGCGCAGGCGAGATGACCGAAGGGCCGGGTTCCCGGCCCTTCGGTGGCCGGACCCGGTCCCTCCGACACGTCTGTGTCCAACCGCGGCGCCCGCCCGGCGCCCAGGGGAGAGCGAGTGGCCACTTCCTCAGCCCGCCGATCCACGTCCGCCTCGCAGGCTGCCGCGTCTGCAGCAGCTGCCCAGCCAGGTTCCGCCGCGCCGGATTCCGTCCGGCAGATCTCCGCTCCCGTTAAGGGCAGCCGACGGGCGGAATTCGTCAGCACCAGCCAGCCGCGCCGTACCTATGTCCTGGACACCAGCGTCCTGCTGGCTGACCCGGCGGCCGTCGGCAGGTTCGCCGAGCACCGCGTGGTGCTTCCGGTCGTTGTCATTACCGAGCTAGAGGCCAAGCGCCATCATCCAGAGCTCGGGTATTTCGCCCGTCAGGCACTCCGTTACCTCGATGATCTTCGGGTCGAATACGGGCGCCTGGACGCCGACCTGCCGGTCGGCGACTCCGGTGGCAGCGTCCGGGTCGAGCTGAACCACTCCGACCCCTCGGTGCTGCCGGCTGGCTTCCGGCTGGGTGACAACGACACCAGGATCTTGTCCGTCGCGTGCAGCCTGGCTGCCGAGGGCGAGAGCGTCATCCTGGTCAGCAAGGACCTGCCGCTGCGGGTCAAGGCTGCGGCGGTGGGGCTGACGGCGCAGGAGTACCGGGCGGAGTTGCCGCCGGACTCCGGCTGGACCGGCATGGCGGAGCTCGACGTGACGGCCGCTGAGATCGACGAACTCTATGAGAATGGCCACCTGGACCTGCTCGCGGCCCGCGACCTGCCCTGTCACACCGGCCTGGTCCTGATCTCCGGCGTCACGGGCGCGGGCAGCGCCCTGGGCCGCGTGCTGCCCGATAAGTCGGTGAAGCTCGTGCGCGGCGATCGGGAGGCCTTTGGGCTGCGCGGTCGTAGCGCTGAGCAGCGGATTGCCCTTGACCTCCTGCTGGACAACGAGGTTGGCATCGTCTCGCTCGGCGGCCGGGCGGGCACGGGCAAGTCGGCCCTGGCCCTGTGCGCGGGCCTCGAGGCAGTGATGGAGCGGCGCCAGCACCGCAAGCTGGTGGTGTTCAGGCCGCTGTACGCGGTCGGCGGCCAGGATCTCGGATACCTGCCGGGGTCGGAGGCCGACAAGATGAACCCCTGGGCACAGGCGGTATTCGACACCCTGTCAGCGGTGACGTCGCAGGCAGTCATCGAGGAGGTGCTCGACCGGGACATGCTGGAGGTGCTGCCGCTGACCCACATTCGCGGCCGCTCCCTGCATGACTCCTTCGTGGTCGTCGATGAGGCCCAGTCGCTGGAGCGGGGCGTACTGCTGACCGTGCTGTCGAGGATCGGCGCTGGCTCCCGGGTGGTGCTGACGCACGACATTGCCCAGCGCGACAACCTCCGGGTCGGCCGCCACGACGGCGTCGTTGCGGTCATCGAGAAGCTCAAGGGCCACCCGCTGTTCTCCCATGTCACCCTTGTCCGGTCTGAGCGATCGCCCATCGCGGCACTCGTCACCGAGATGCTGGAGGACTCGGGCCTCTAACCCAGGCAGCCCGGCTCGCGCAATGGTGCCGGGGAGGGTACGGTGACTCGCGTCATGAGCCAGAAGTCGGACGCGCCGAGCAGCCTGCCTGCGGCGGCCGAGCACGCGGTAATTGGCCTGGCGGAGCCGGTATCGGTCGTGATGCCGGTGCGCAACGAGGAGCGCTATATCGCCGAGTCGGTCGGGCGCATCCTCGGCCAGGACTACGACGGCGAGCTTGAGCTGGTCATCGCGCTCGGCCCATCGCGCGACAGGACCGCCGAGGTCGTCCGCAGGCTGGCCGAGTCCGACCCGCGGATCACGGTCATCGACAATCCCGGCGGCCAGATCGCGGCTGCGATCAACCTGGCGCTGGCCGCCTCCACGCACGCCGTGATCGTGCGGGTAGACGGCCATTCGATGCTGCCTGACGGCTACATCAGGACTGCGGTCGACACGCTGCGCGAGACCGGCGCCGTCAACGTCGGCGGGATGATGGCCGCGGAGGGAATCACCCCGTTCCAGCAGGCTGTGGCCTGGGCCATGACGTCGCCTTTCGGGGTAGGCGCGGCCAAGAATCACACGGGAGGCGAAGCCGGCCCGGCCGAGACCGCGTACATGGGCGTCTTCCGGCGCGCGGCCATCGACCAGGCCGGCGGCTACAACGAGGACTTCCAGGTTGCCGAGGACTGGGAGCTGAATCACCGCATCAGGAAGGCTGGCGGTCTCATCTGGTTCCAGCCGGCCATGCGGGTGACCTACCGGCCCCGTGCGACGGTCGCGGAGCTGGGGGTCCAGTACTTCCGTTACGGCAGGTGGCGCCGCGTGGTCGCGCGCCAGCACGCTGGCACGATCAACCTTCGTTATCTCGCTCCGCCTGCCGCGGCCGGCCTGGTAGCGGCCGGGACGCTCGCTGGGCTGGCCGGCCTCTGCGGCCTGGCGGCAGGCGCCGGGGGAGCCTGGCCGGAGCTGCTCACAATCGGCCTCGCGCTTCCGCTGGGCTACGCCGCCGGGATACTGGCCGTCGCCGCCTATGCCGCTCGGCGGCTGCCGCTCCGGGTCGCGGCCAGGGTGCCGCTCGCGCTGGCGGCAATGCACATGTGCTGGGGAAGCGGATTCCTGACAAGCCCGCGGAGTCTCGTTCCGGGCGTTCGCGGGGGCGCCTGACCCGAGGCTGGCGGGATCCGTCCGCGACGGGAGCTCAGCTGGTGCCGTCCGGGTAGTCCAGCAGGGCCTGGGCGACCGCGAGGTCGGCGGCGTAGGTGATCTTGAGGTTCCGCTCGCTGCCCCTGACGACTCCGACCGGGACGTCGGGCAGGTATCGCAGGACGACGCCACAGTCATCGGTGGCCGGAACGGCGGCGAAGCCAGGATCGGCATCGGCTAGCTCGTAGGCCCGCCTGATCACCGACAGCCGGAATCCCTGCGGCGTCTGGCAGCGTGCCAGCGCATCACGGGCCAGCACCCGGCGAATGGCGCCGTCAGCAACCTCCACGATGGTGTCGGACGACGGCACGACCACGCCGACGGCTAGCCACTGATCGAGCGCGGTGACGACGTCCGCGATCGTCTGCTGGTCGACCAGCGGCCGGGCGGCGTCGTGGAACAGCACCTTCATGTCCGGTCCGCCGGGCTCGGCCGGATCTGCCCCGGCCCGCCCGCCAGTGGTCAGCCAGCCGATTGCCTGCCTGGTCGAGTCGGTTCTGCTAAGCCCGCCGAGGATGACGCCCGCTACCTTGCGGTAGCCGGCAATGGCTTGCCTGACCTCATCCTCGATGTCCGGGGCGACCACGACGAGCACGTCGTCCACTGCAGGAGCCTGGTCGAATGCGCGGACGCAATGCTCGATCAGGTTCCGGCCGGCCAGCGCGCGCAGTTGCTTCGGCCGGTCAGAGCCAAACCTGCTCCCGGACCCGCCCGCCAGCACCACCGCCACCGTCCGCATGGCCGGACCCTATCCGGTCATGCGGCGGAGTTGGTCGGCTGCCATCCCCATGCACGCTCAGTCCGGTGGCCGTCCCGGTGCCCTCCACCAGCGATATGTACGCTGGGTAGCAGTCTCGCTACTTGTTGCTCTCGGGGAAGATCAACACGGAGGATGAAGCCGCCGCCGGCCCCAACAGGCCGGCAGCCGAAGGCAATCCAGACCCGGCTGCGGGAACACCGGCGGCCGGTGGCGCCGTGCGCCCGCGGGCTCGCCGCCGTTCTGGCCGCCGAACAGCTGATGGCAGGCCACCGAGCGCGCGGCTGCGGTCCGGCCCGCCAGCTCAGCCCGACCTAGCGGGCATGGACAGCCTCCTGTCCGGCGGCGCCCGTCCGAGCCGGTCGCTGGCGGGTGCTCCGGGTCAGCCCGATGTGCCGGCAGCAGCGGATAAGCAAGTAGTGCCGGATACGCAGGCAGCGCCGGATACGCAGACTGGTTCTGGCGCCAAGCCGAGCGCGCGCGCCCAGGGGCTGGGAGAGGCGCCGGTCGCGGATCCTCCGGCGCTTGTGGACACCACGGCGCTCGCGGACGCCCGGCGATCGCCAGAGGCGCCGCTTCCGGCCGTGGAACTGCTGCCGACCGAGCCTGCGGCCGTGGACCTGCTGCCGGCCGAGCCTGCGGCCGTGGAGTTGCTGCCGGCCGAGCCTGCGACGGCTGGTTTGCTGCCCGCCGAGCCTGCCGTGACTGGTTTGCTGCCCGCGGAGCCTGCCGCGACCGCCTTGCTGCCCGCCGACGTCGGCGCAGCAGACCTCGCCCAGCCGGCGCACCTCGATGAACCACTCGGCGACGGCGATCTGGACGCCGCCGCTAGCCAAGCCGGCGTCGGGCCAGACGCAAGCGCGATGGCCGAGCTGCCGCCTCCTGAGATCGAGCCGCAACAGGTTGATGCGGGTCTCGGCATCCTGGAGCAGCGCGACCCGGACGGGAGCGAACCGGAAGATCTCGATCCGGACCCGACAGTCTCCGGCCGGCTCATACCGATCGGGCTCCTGTCCGGGAGCCGTCGCCTCTCGCTAGCGGGCGTAGCACCCGATGTGCCCGCAGTCTCCGGCGCGGCCGCTCCGAGCGCATCGGCGTGGCTGGCTGATGCGAGCCAGGCCGTGCGGGACTGGGCGAGCCGCCGCAGCTTCGGCCTCAGCTCGGCCTGCGGCGTTTCCCTAGCTCTGGCCGTGTGCGCAGCCGGCTGGTTCTCGGCGGGGACTAGGACCGACATCCTCCGCGGCGTCGGTGCCCTGTGGGCCGGGTACCTGGCGCTCAAGGCCGGTCAGCTCATCTCCGCCCCGCCGCAGCTGCCGCCGTCGGCACAGGCGGCGACTCACCAGCAGCAGGACAGTGAACGGCTCGCGTCTTCAGTTGCGCTGGACATCGCGGCACCGGTCATCCTGGAGCCAGGGCCGGAACCGCAGCCGCAGCCGCAGGGACCGCCGCAGCCTCCGGAGTCGCCTGAGGCGCAGCAGCCGTCGCCGGCGGAGCAGCCGTCGGGGGTGGAGCAGTCGTCGGGAGCGCAAGCTGGCCGCGCTGCCGTATCTGGTCGCGCTGATGCGCTCCGGCGGCCGACCACAGCGGCTAGCTGGCTGGCCGCGCTCGGCATGTGCCTGGCCGAATCCGTCGTCTACATCGGCCTGGCCCTCGGCGCTGCCGCCGAGAGCTGGGGCCGCGCCTGGCCAATTGCCATCGCTGTCATCGGCCTGGTCGCGGTGCGCAGCCTGATGACCGTCTGCTCGACGCCGCCCGGCCTTGGCGACCATCCTTCAGGCGTCTTCCGCAAAATGTGCGCCGCACTGCTGACGATGCCCGTCGGCGGCCGCATCCTGCTCGTCGGTATCGTCGCGCCCATCTGGGGTGCCAAGGCCGCCCTGCTGGCGGTGCTGGTATGGGCGATGATCTCGATCGCCGTCGGATTCGCGGGGCAGGCTGCTGCAGGCATCCTGACAGCTGACACCGAGCTCTCGTCCGGCAAGACGCCATCGCTACTGCTGCTGCGCGACGACGGGGCGCTGGCGCGCGTGCTGGGCACGGTCGTCCGGGGAAGCCTGCTCCCGCTGCCGCCCGCCGTGCTGGGCCTGCTAGCTGTCTCGGCGCTCGCCTTGCTAGGGATGCACGACTTGCCGGGGGTGCTGATGGTCGGCCCGGCCGTCGTCATGCTGCTGGCCGCGCCGGGGTCAGCTCATCCTCATGCCGGCCGATTCGACTGGCTGGTGCCGTCGCTCCTGCTCGGCGCCCAGGTGCTTTACCTTGCCGCGATCGGCTTCGCGGTCAGAGTGCCCCCGCCGGTGATCTTCGCGCTCGTCGTGGCCGTGCTGCTGCGCTACACCGACCTGGCATCCGGAGACCGGCCCGTGCTGTTGGCCAAGCAACGGCGCCCCGGTGAGGACCGGGGAGAGCGGGGCACCGCGCTTGGCTGGGAAGGGCGGCTGCTGCTGGCCGGCCTTGCCGCGGCCATGGGCATCGCGACATTCGCCTACCTGGCGCTAACGGCATATCTTGGGGTGCTCATCTGTGCCAAGGTCGTGCTGAGCTCGCTCTCGCCGCAGGAGGAAAACGCTCGTGATCGGACTGGTCCTGGCGGCAGGCGCTAGCCGTCGCCTGCGCCCCGATACCGATCATCTGCCGAAGACCCTCCTGCCCGTAGACGGCCAGGTGACCATTCTCGACATCGCCATGAGGAACCTGGCCGCAGTCGGGCTGACTGACGTCGTCGTGCTGACGGGCTACGCCGCCGCCGCAGTTGCCAGCCGGGTCTCGGCCATGGAGCGCCAGCACGGCGTGGCGATTGAGCTGATCTATAACGACCGGGCTGAAGAATGGAACAACGCCTACTCGCTCTGGCTGGCTCGCGACCATTTCAGCAGCGGCGTGCTGCTGGTGAACGGCGACACCCTGCATCCGGTCAGCGTCGAGCAGACCCTACTGACGGCCAGGGATCCTGGCAGCGGCACTGACCTCATCCTGGCCCTGGACAACGTGAAAGAGCTCGCGGACGAGGAGATGAAGGTTGCCGTGGATGGCCGCGGCCTGATGGCGAGGATCACCAAGCAGATGGATCCTGCTGAGGCGGACGGCGAGTACATCGGCGCCACCTTGATCGAGCCGGTCGCGGCCGGCGCGCTTGCCGACGCGCTCGAAGTCACCTGGAAGCGCGACCCTGGCCTGTACTACGAGGATGGCTATCAGGAGCTAGCTGACCGCGGCGGCTCAGTGGCCGTGGCACCGATCGGCGAGGTCGAGTGGGTCGAGGTCGACGACCACCGGGATCTGCGACGGGCCAGGGAGATTGCCCGGCGCTGCTAGGGTCGCGGTTGGCTGTCGCGGTCACCCGCCGCGATGCCCTGGCAGCCGTCATCGCAGCTGAGGAGGAACATGCCGCTACTGGCCCGGATGCTGCCGTCGCCGCTGGTCATCGACGTCCGGCCGGGGGCGATCGGGAGCCTCGGCGGGCTACTGGCCGACCACCGGATCGCGACCGAGGGCCGGGTGGCAGTGGCCGTCGGCCCCGGCCAGGGCGACATCATCGCTGCTGAGGTAAGCACTGTGGCAGCTGAGATCTTCCGGATCCCGGACGGCACGCTATCGGCGGCGGCTGCGCTAGGCCAGCGGCTGCGGGCCGGATCCTACGAGGCGGTGGCGGGGATCGGTGGCGGTCAGACGATCGACGTCACCAAGTTCGCCGCGCACATGGCCGGGATCCCAATGGTCGCAGTAGCCACCAGCCTGTCCCATGACGGGATCTGCTCGCCGATCAGCACGCTCCGGCATGAGTCGGGAACGGGGTCGTACGGCGTGGCCATGCCCGTCGCCGTGATCGTGGACCTGGACCGGGTCCGCAGCGCGCCCGGATCCCTGGCCACAGCAGGCCTCGGCGACGTGGTTGCCGACCTGTCCGCGATCGCGGACTGGGAGCTGGCGGCTGCCGACCTGGGTGAGAAGATCGACGGCCTGGCAGTCGCCATGGCCAGGTCGGCCGCCGAGGCCGTCTTGCACCAGCCCAGGCACGCCAGGTCTGACGAGTTCCTGACGGTGCTGGCCGAGGCACTGATCCTGTCCGGGATGGCGATGGCAGTCGCCGGGTCAAGCCGTCCTGGCAGTGGCAGCGAGCACGAGATCATGCACGCGATCAACCAGCTCTACCCGGGAACGAGCAGTCACGGAGAGCTGGCCGGTGTCGGCACGGTGTTCTGCACCTACCTTCGCGGGGACCTGGAACAGGCCGAGGTGATCGCCGCCTGTCTGCATCGTCACGGGCTGCCGAGGACGCCGGCCGAGCTGGGCCTGCCGGACGCTGATTTCGTGGCAGCGGTTCACTACGCGCCGCAGACACGGCCAGGTCGCTACACGATCCTGGAGCGGCTCGAGCTGTCCGAGGCGGGGATCGCCAGCCGGCTAGCTGATCTGGCCAAGGTGATCAGCAGCTAAGGCAGCGGGGCGCTGAGGGCGGTGCCGCAGCCGCGCTGCCGTCATCCTGAGCTAACGGACCCCGTGCTGGCTGACCCCGTGCTGGCTGACCCCGTGCTGGCTGACCCAGTGCTGGCTGACCCAGGCTGAGCTAGATACGGCGCGTCAGCCGTCAGCCGCCAGCCGAGGACGAGGTCATTCTGAGTGGTCGGCGGGCCGAACAGTTTGATGAGGAATTTGCCCAGCGGACTACCCGGCGCGGCCTCCGCGACGACGGCATTGGGCTCCATCGAGGCGAGGTTCGCCCGGATTGTCGCGTTCGATGGCAGCGGGTAAGGGATCGCCCTGTCGTAGAGATAGTTCAGGTAGTACGACGTCGGCGTCATCGCTGACCGCCCGGCCCGGCTGAGGTGAGGGGGCTGGTTGGGCGCGATGAAGTCACCGCCGATCATCGTGCTCGGGTAACCGCTGACTGCCTGCCAGAGCATGACCTGCGAGGTGGCCGAGTACGGGAAGGGCACGAGCAGGACCCTGGCGTCAGACGGCAGGTGCAGTGCCCGGAAGGTGGCACTCCAGCCAGCCGGGGGCCGGCCGGTGTACTGGGGGTCGTACGGCGCCGGCACGATCGGGAGCAGCGCGAAGATGGCGATGGCGGCCGCGACGATGCTTCCCCTGCGCCATCTGGCGAACGGGGCGACCTTACCGCTGCGGGCCAGGTCGAGCGAGAAAGCCAGCACAACTGCGGCGGCGGCGTCAGCCAGGATGCACAGCCGGTCTGGCACCATGCCGCCGATCACAGGCAGGTGCTCGAGTGCCCCCCAGGGCAGGAGGAACCCCGGCAGGGTGAAAGTGCCCGACCGCATTGGCGTTGCGCCCATGCCCAGCCATTCGAGTATCAGGCAGGTCAGGCCGGCGACCCGGATCGGCAGGTAGCTCCAGAAATAGACGATTGCAGCTAGCAGCAAGATGATGAGCGGAACGCCCAGGTACGCAAGGTACTCAGGCAGCGGCTGCGGGTACAGGTTCGCGATGTTCCCCGTGGCGTGGGTGTGCAGCAGCACCAGGCTTGACGGGTTGATGAAGGAGTACGGCAGCGTGCCGAGGTTCGTCATCTGGTTCTGGTAGTTGATGATCACCGTGGCCGCTGCGGAGCTTGCCTTGACGCCGTGGAATTGCACCCACAAGGCGCGCCCGCAGAGAACGAGGGCCACTACCCCGCAGGCGGCAAGGCCAACCGCGAGCGGCCGGATCCGGCTGCGGATCTCGCGGGGGCGGCAGGCCGCCAGCACGGCGAGCAGGATGATAGCCGCGATGACGGTGTCGACCAGCCCCTCTTCGGAGATGAAGAGCTGGCCGGCGACCAGCAGCCCGAGCCAGAGCCCGTTGCGGATGGGACCACCGCGGTCGGTGACGAGACGCAGCACCCGGTCGAGGATGAGCGGGGGGAGCATCGCCAGGACCAGCGAGTAGTGGCCGATGCCTGAGTCGACCAGCGCCGGGGAGAAGCCGTAGAGCGCACCGCCCAGCGCCGCCGCGAGCGGGCCTGCCTGCCAGCGCCGCAAGACGTAGTACATGCTCGCAGCGGAGCCCGCGAACCCGATAACCAGCAGGAGCGTCAGGCTGACCTGCGGGCCGAACAGCGCGGTGACCGGGGTGACGACGATGCCCGGCAGCAGGAGCGAGGTGTTCCACATCAGGTTGACGGTGTGTGGCGCGTTCATCGCCGTCGTGCTGAGCGCCGGGAGCCTGAAGTGCTCGATTGCCGTCGCCGCGTAGCGGATGAACCAGGTTGCCTGGTTGACGTCCTGCGGGTCGCCCTGCTGCCGGAGCCCGGCGGCGTTCGGCCACAGGGTCGAGGTCACGTAGTAGCCGCCGATGACGTAGCACAGGATGGTGATGAGCGCCGCCCGGTCGGCGAGCCTCCGCCTCGGCTGAGACTGCTGCGATGACTCGGCCACCTCTGTGGCAAGTCTCGTCACCGTGGCTCCTCCGTCATGTCGGGTCTTCTGTCGACCGTAAGTGTCAAAGGGCTATGCCCTTTACTCGCCGCGTTGGGTCGCAGCAAAGCTAATGCAATCTCTCAGCCAGCCCTGCGCAAATGAGGGTTGCGATGCCGTACTTTGGCGAGGACCATCGCGTACCCCCAGGCTGAACAAGCGAAATGTCGACGATAGTTTACGGTGCGGCCTACAGCGACTGAGGCGATGAACCTTTGTCAGTTACTTGACCCTGCTGCGAAGATCCCAAACTGCACCGGAAGCGGTTAGCGAGCTCGCCTGGGTAGGTAGGCTCTGGAGCGCTGCCGTAGCCCTCTTCGGGGAGTCGTTAGTGCAAGACCTGAAAGTCATCGGGCTGCGAACGCAGCCGACCGGGCAGGGCCGGCGCCGTCGGCTGCGCGGGGACAGCCTCTTGTGGCTGGTGCTGGTGTCGGTGCTGTTCCTGGCAGCGGAGCTTACACCGCCGCTGCTGCGGATGCCGCTCGGTGCGGATGAGATCACCTACATTGCCCGCACCAGCGTGCACCCGTCACTGATTTCGCTGCCGCCCGTCCACGGCCAGGGGGTTGGGCTGCTGGCCGCGCCTGTGACGTTGCTCACTAACTCGCTGCTCGCGATTCGCATCTGGATGTCGCTGCTGTCCGCGACCGGGCTCTTCCTGGCCATGCTGTGCTGGCGGGGCCTGCGGCCCATATGGGTGCTCGCGCTGGCCGAGCTCATCCTGGCGAGCCTGGCGATCACCCAGAACAGCGGCGTACAGATCTACCCCGACTGGTGGGGGGCGCTGGGGGTACTGGCGCTGACCGGACTGTTCCTGCACGCGGTCAACGCCACTATGAGTGACAGGGTCGTGCTGCCGCTCATCGCGGTGGCCGGTCTGCTGATCGCCCTGATGCGACCGCAGAACGTCGTGTTCCTGATGGGGCCTGCGATCCTGGCCGCCCTGGTGGTGCGGCGCTGGCGGAAGCCGAAGGTGCTGGCCGCGATGGGGATAGGCGTCGCGGCTGGCTTCCTGGAGTGGCTGGCCGGAGCCTACTTGTGGTTCGGTGGCCTATCCGAGCGGATACAGCTGGCCGGTCAGGAGCCGCCTCCCCTCCACCTGTACTTCGCCCTGGGCACACAGGTCAGGTACCTCAACGGCCCGTGGTATTGCACGCCGCCGTACTGCAACTCCTGGGCCGTGTGGGAGGAGACCCCCTGGTGGGTTGCCTTCCTCGCCGCCGCAGCGATCGGCGTATGGGTGGCGTGGCGGACCAAGATGAAGGCGTCCTCGGTGCTGGCTGCAGCCACCGCGGTCTGGGTGTTCGTGCTCTACGCGTTCCTGGTGCCGTTCGGAGCGCCTCGTTATCTGCTTCCCACATTCGCCCTCATGGCCATCCTGGCAGCGGATGCGATCGTGTGGGCAGTCACTGAGTCCCGGCGGAAGAAGCTGGCGGCGATTGTCGCCTGCGTGTTCGTGCTGGGCGGCATCGCCTCGCAACGCGAGATCCTTCAGCACCAGATCGCCGATCAGGATGTCGGCAGGCAGTTCCAGGCTCAGGCCGCGGAGCTCAGGAAGATGGGCATCCATGCCCCCTGCGCGATGGTCAATACCTCGATCGCCTGGTACCTGGGATGCTCAGCGCCCTGGACGACGAACGGAACCAACGATCAGGTCATGGACTGGTTCCTCGAGCACCGGACGCCGCCAGGGCTGAAGCGCTGGGAAGTGTTCGAGGTACCCGCCACCGCGGCAAATGTCACCCTGTTCGGCACCGAGCTGCCCGTCATCTACGTGCCGGTCAACACGCCATTGCCACCCCACACAGGGCTGATTAAGGCGAAGAGCGCGATGTACCCGCCGACTATCATTCCGGATTACGCCGCGCTCCAGCAGCCAGCGTCCTGATAACGGCAGATCCCAGGCGGCGTCCTGATGGCGGCGCGCTCCAGTCGGCGTCCTAACTACCGGCCCGGTGTGACTACTGCCAGGCGCAAGCTCGCGAGTGCTTGCTAGCCACCGTCAGGACCGGCGAATGCGGCGGTGTCGTGGCAGATATTGGTGTTGCCCTTCAGCCCGCTGTAGGTCTGGGCCAGGTTCGATATGCCGCTGTTCCCGCTCGCCGGCTTAAGGCTGGTGAACGTCGAGCCAATGATCAGGCGCAGTGTTGTCGTGCTCTTCAGGCGTGGATTGAGCTTCAGCTTGACGTCGCTGAAAAGCCCGGCCAGGGCCTGAGCCGCAGGAACCTCGGAAGCGTCGCGGTACTCGATGACCGTGTCGGTGTAGGTCTCGGTGGCCGCGTTGCCGGCCGCCCCCACTACATGGAACCCTCGGTTGGAGAGATTCGTGGCCGTCGTCGCGCCGAGGCCTTGCTGACTGGTCCCGTTGAGTACCTTGACCGCGATCGCCGACGGCGGGACAGCCTTAACCTTGATCTTCGTGGTCGCGGGCAGCTTGGTGTCGTGCGAGATCGCGCTGAAAAGATCGTTCGCTCCCGGCTGCACCCACTGGATCCAGTTGGCGTTTCCGGAGGTGGGCGTCTCAGCTGAGTCGATCCACTGGGCGTTCCCGGTATAGGTAGTCCATGGCACGGTAACGAACTGCACCGACTCGGTTGAGATACCGCGGAGGTCCTCGGCGAGCTGGAGCATGCGGTTACTGGTCAGCCCGTTGTCGGTGGTGACGTCGCCGTGGCTGGTGAGCGTGTCGATGACGCGGAGCATCGTGCTCGGGCTCTTGAGCAGGTCACTGTGCTCGATGCCCTGCAGCAGGGACGCCATCAGGAACTGGTCGCGCTGGATTCGCTGGGGGTCGTCGCCCTCGCCGAGATCCTCCCTGGTACGCCAGAAGGCGAGCGCCTCCACGCCGCCGATGTGGTGACGGCCAGCGGCCAGGTTCAGGTGCGAGACGTGATCATGCACCGCTTCGGGCAGGCACACCTCGACACCGTGCAGGGCCTCGATGACCCGCTCGAACCCGATGAAGGTCAGCTCGATGAAGTCGTTGATGTGGATGTCGGTGGTCTGCTCGATGGTCTTCCACAAGCAGCCCGGCCCGCCGTAGGCGAAGGTGGCGTTGATCTGCTCGATGACATCCGACGGCTGGGCTACCTGTCCGCCCGCGTGACCCTCTCGAGTGCAGCTCAGGATCGGGACCACTGAGTCGCGGGGGAAGCTCAGTACGACGATCTGGTGCGCTCCCGGCGCAATGTGCACAACCATGATGGTGTCTGATCGCTGGCCGCCGATGTTGGACCGGCCGCCGATCTTGCCATTGATGCCTGAGCGGCTGTCTGAGCCGATGAGCAGGAGGTTCAGCGCGTGCGGGTCGGCTGGCGGTCGCTTGCCTTCCAGGTCCCCTGACACGTTGACGCGGTTGATGCCATCCCAGACGGTGCGGTACTTCGCGTAGACGGCGAGCGAGCCGCCCACCAGGACCACCGCCATCAGCACGGCCAGGCTGCCGAGAACCATCGTGGTAGCGCTGTGCCGTCGCGGTCGGCGCCCGGGCGTCAAGGAAAGCCAGGACCTTGACCTGGCCCGACCCTGATTGCCCGCTTGGGTGTGGCGCCGCATAGCTCCTCGGGGGTCTGATGCTGTATTTGTCAGCTACCTGGCAGCGGCCAGGTTGCGGTCCATGGTACGTGGTCTAAATATGAGGAATCGCAATTGGCGGGCAAAGGTGTGGGAAGCATCGCGAACAGAAGCACTGGCGGCCCGGCCGGACAAGCACTGACCGGGCGCATCGGCGCCCCGGATGGATGGCGGATCCCCACCAAGGTAGCGGGCGCGGTCGCCCGCCTGGGGGGCCTTGCCGTATCGGCAGTCGGAAGCATTGGCCTGCGCCTCTACAGTTGAGCCGTGCTCCCACCCGACACACCCGGCGGCGGTGCCGACGACACTCGGCATCCCGCCGCGGCTGACGGCGATCAGTCTGCCGCGCTCGGGGCGGCTGTGACGGAGAGTGAGCACACCGACACTGAGGCCGGTCGTAAGGCGGCGGATCTGACAGCCGATACTGCTGTCGAGATTCCTGTCGTTCAGGTCGGCGGTGATGAGGCTCTGTCTGGTAGCGCGGGTGATGAGGCTGCACGCGACGGTCCGGTGCGGCCGACTTCGAGTCGCGGGCTCGGCCGCGTACTCGGCGGGCCGCGCGGTGCTGTCGTCAGGACACTAGCTCCGGTTACAACAGTGCTCGCTCCGGTCACCACGGTCCTGGCGCCAGTGACCAGGCGGCGGCCGCACCCGAGCCCTCACGACAGCGCCGCTGGCGATGCTGCTGCACCCCGGACGACCGACATCGCCGGTGCCCTGTTCGCCCGGCTAACCGTCTTGCCTGCTCTGGTGATCCTGGCCTGGCTGATTCCCGGGCTGCCGCTGCTGCTGGGTCACTACTTCCTGCCGGTGCCCATGCTCCTCATCTCAGTGCCGCTGATCGTCGCGCTTGGCGTCAACGGCCTGCGGGTGGTGCCGGCCAGCTGGCCACGGCTGCTGTCGGCCGATCGCACGGCTGAGCCAGCCTGGGCAACCTGGTTTGGCTTGCTGGCGACCGTTGCCATCGTGGCCGGCCTGACCGCATGGCAGCTGACCGAGGGCTCCGAGGCGCTGATCGTGCTTCGCGATCCAGGCGTCTATCTTCAGGTCGGCTACTGGCTCGCACAGCATGGCTCGCTGCCGATACCGGAGATGGCCAAGGCCTTCGGCGGCGCGCACCCGGGCCTGAATTTCGCGAGCGCCGGATTCCTGGCGCGAGGCGGATCCCTCTATCCGGCCGCGATGCCGGGCGTGCCGCTGCTGCTGGCCGGCGGCTTCTGGGTGCACGGCGTCAGCGGGGCTACCGCCGTCGGCCCCGTGCTCGGGGGGCTTGCGACGCTCGCCTTCGCGGGCCTCGTGGGGCGGCTGGTCGGCCCCCAGTGGGCTCCGGCCGCAGCCCTCGTCCTCGGGCTCACCTTGCCGCAGCAATACGCTGGCCGGACCTCGCTGAGCGAGACGGCGTTGCAGATCATGCTGTTCGGCGGACTGTGCCTGCTGGCCGACTCACTGACGCTGCGCGGCCTCGGAGCGCTCGCCGGTCACCGCCCGGCCGCCGATCCTCGCAGCACTGCAGCCGAGACTCCTGATACCGGCGGGCAGCCTGCCGGGGGCCCGGATGGCGCTCCGGCTGTTGGCCCCCCGGCCGGGCCAGCCGACACCGTCGTGCTGGCTCAGCCGGTAGCTGCTGAGCCCCGGTCCTCCGGTCTGCCCGCTGCCGCGCGCCGACTCTTGCGGGCCGGTCGCTGGGGTGCCTGGCTAACGCCGCAGCGCCTGCTCGCCGCGCTCGCCGGGCTGTCACTCGGCTTCGGGATGCTGATCAGCCTCGATGCGATCATCTACCTGCTTCCTGTCATCCCCTTTGCCTGCGCGCTGCTCATGGGCCGCCGGCCCCAGGCCACCACGTTCCTGGCAGGAAGTCTTGTTGGTGTTGGCTTTGGCCTGCTCGGCTGCTACTTCCTGGACCGGCCGTTCATCGACACCGTGGGCCAGACCGTTGCGCTGTCCGGGGTTGTCGCGGTCTGGCTGATCGCGCTGTGCTGCATTGCCTTCCAGCTGGGCCGGATCGGCCGGGTCCGCACCTTCGTGCCGAAGGCGCTTGCCGGCCGCCCGCTGCGGTGGCTGCCTGAGGTGTGCGC
>Ga0335072_10006205_pt1 | contig 17504 bp, 19 predicted proteins | sample Lox_Sample_21_FD_206725 | JGI IMG/M metagenome (GOLD analysis project Ga0335072, IMG submission 206725) | Soil microbial communities from Loxahatchee National Wildlife Refuge, Florida, United States - Lox_Sample_2.1 | ecosystem: Environmental > Terrestrial > Soil > Wetlands | place: USA...
CGCGCTGCCCTCGATGCAGCGCGACCTTGGCTTCTCGCAGGCCAACCTGGCCTGGGTGATCGACGCCTACCTGATCGCGTTCGGGAGCTTCCTGCTCCTGGCCGGCCGCCTCGGCGACCTGCTCGGCCGAAAGCGCCTGTTCCTCGGCGGACTCGTCCTGTTCACGGCCGCCTCGGCGGCCTGCGGGATCGCCGACAGCCAGGTGGTGCTGATCGTGGCCCGGTTCATCCAGGGCCTCGGCGGCGCGACCGCGTCGGCCGCGGTGCTGGCGCTGCTGATCACGGAGTTCCCGCAGCCGTCCGAGCGCGCGATCGCGATGAGCGTCTACACGTTCATCGTCTCGAGCGGCGGGTCGATCGGCCTGCTCGCCGGCGGCGTGCTCACGCAGTCGCTCAGCTGGCACTGGATCTTCTTCATCAACGTGCCGATCGGGATCGTGACGTTCGTGCTCGGGCGCGCGCTGATCACCGAGACCGCTCGCCCCGGCCTCGGTCAGGGCGTCGACGTGCTCGGGGCGCTGCTGGTCACGGTGTCGTTGATGCTCGGCGTGTACGCGATCGTCAAGGCGACCGAGTACGGCTGGGTGTCGGCGCACACGCTCGGGTTCGGCGGGGCGTCGCTGGCGCTGCTCGCCGTGTTCGTGGCGGTCGAGTCGCGTCTGGCGAACCCGATGTTCCCATTGCGGATCCTGCGCGTTCCCGGCCTCGCCGCCTCGAGCGTCGTGCGCGCGTTCCTGGTCACGGGGATGTTCTCGACGTTCCTCCTTGGCGTGCTGTACCTGCAGCACGTGCACGGGTACGGCGCGCTCGAGACCGGTTTCGCGTTCCTGCCGCTGACGCTGATCATGGGCCTGATGTCGCTCGGCGTGACCGCCCGGCTGATGGGGCGCTTCGGCCCGCTGCGGGTCCTGCTCGTGGGCCTGGCCGCGATCGCCGCGTCGCTCGTGCTCCTCTCGCAACTGCCGGCGCACGCGAGTTACTTCCCGACGATCGTCGTGCCGTTCATGCTCCTGGGCTTCGGCGCGGGGCTGTCGTTCCTGCCGCTGATGACGATGGCGATGGCCGAGGTGCCGCTCGCGGATGCCGGTCTGGCTTCGGGGATCGTCAACGCGTCGCTGCAGATCTCGGCGGCGATCGGGATCGCGGCGCTGGGGACGGTGGCGGCCGCCCGGACCAAGGTGCTAACCGGGCTCGGGCAGCACCCCGTGCAGGCCCTTACCGGTGGCTTTCACCTGGCCTGGGCGATCGGGGCGGGCGCCGTGCTGGTCGGAGCGCTGATCGCGGTGGTGTGGCTGCGTCCGTCGGGGCGCTCGGCCGAGGTGGTCGCGGACCTGCGCGAAGAGAACCCTGTGGAATTCGAATTGGAGGCAGCATGACCGACACGACAACCCCCGTTTCCGAGGTTCAGGTGCGGCGCTCGCTCGACCGGCAGCAGCGCCGCAAGCCGCTGCGGCTGTGGATCACGCGCCGGACGGCGCGCAAGCCCGACGGCGCCGAGAAGTTCTTCACTCAGGTGAGGATCGGCAAGGCCGAGGCCGTGGTCGTTCCCTGGCCGACATAGGCCTCGAGGGCGCTGCGCGCGTCCGCGTCGAGCTTGTGGGGGACGTCCCGGTCGATGATCGCGAGCGCCTGCTCGACTGGCAGCGGGCCGCGGTAGGGGCGGTCCGCGGTCAGCGCCTCGTAGACGTCGGCGACCGCGAGGACGCGCATCGGTAAGTCGAGGTGGCAGGCGTCGAGCGCGCGGGGGTAGCCGGTGCCGTCGAGCTTCTCGTGATGATTGGCGGCAAGATCGGCGAGCGACGCGAAGCACGGCGCCCGCTCGAGGATCCGCAGCGTGTGCACGGGGTGGGTCTGAATCGCGCGGAACTCCTCGTCGGTCAGCTTGTCGGGCTTGTCGAGGATCCGGTTCGAGATCGCGAGCTTGCCGATGTCGTGGAGCAGGCTCGCCCGTTTCAGGGTCCGCCGACCGTCGGGGTCGAAGCGCAGGCCCGCGGCGATTCCGTCCGCGATCTCGGCCACGCGCACCGAGTGCCGGGCGGTGAACGGCGATTTGGCGTCGATCACCCGCGCGAACGCCTCGGCGATCCGGTCAAGGCGTGCGTCGTCGCCGGCGAGCGCGAACTCGGGCGGCTCCCATTCGGACACGTCGGGCGACTCGAGCGCGGCCCAGAAGTCGCGATCGCCGCAGAAGCGCAGGAACGCGTCGACGAGCGCGGGGTCGAACCACTTGCCGCGCCGGCGCAACGCCATCCGGCGCGCGGCCTTGACACCGCCGGCGGCGTGGAACACCTCGACCGTTTGCGCCAGGCACAGGATCCGGGCGGCGAGCGGGATCTCCTCGCCACCGAGCCCGTCGGGCATCCCGCGCCCGTCCCAGTGCTCGTCGAGACTGCGGATCGCCGCCGCGGTCTCCTCGGACAGGAACAGCATGCGGGCGATCTCGGCGCCGCGGTCGCAGCGGGCCTCCATGAACTTGCGCGTGACCTCGCCCTCGTCGCTGATCCCCTTGAGCACCTCGATCCGGCGCCGCAGCCCGGTTCCGGGCGCGACCGTGCGCAGCGACCACACGAACGCGGCCCGCGGGTTCGTCCAGTCGACGAGCTTCGAGGTCGCCTTGGCGGCGCGGTCGTCGGCGGCGAACAGGACCGCCATGCGGTTCGCGTTGGCCGAGCAACCGGCATCCTTCAGCAGCAGCGCGTAGAACAGATCCGAGCGATCGGAGTCGCTCAGGTCGATCTCCGCGGCGAGGCGCATCCCGATCAGGCACGACCGGATCGCGTGGCCGGGCGGCTGTCCCTCGGCGATGTCGAGCGCGTAGGACAGCGCGCCGATCACGCCGGAGAGTGCTATCTCGGTCATACCCGAGTGCATCGGTTCCGAACGCCCCCGGACTTGAGGCATCAGGAGTTCTTCCGACCGGTCGGCCAGCCACTGATCGCGGCCGCGACGCCAATCGCGACCGCGAATAAGTCAACTCTCGCCGGGCTTGGTCGCCTCGAGATTGCAGCAATGCGTACCAGAGCCGAGTGGATCCACATCCACCTGCCGGGGCGCGGTCGAGTGTGGAGAAAATCGGGACGTGGGGTGGTGTGGGGTCTCGCTGCGCTCGACGTCCGTGGGGCCGGTGCGGCCGGGCATCCTTGCCCGGCCGGGGTGGTCGCGCACCCTTGAATGGCTGAGAGCTAGCGGATGCGTTTTTAACGGCGGGCACCTGGAGGATGGGTGGGGTCGTCCCCTCGTCCGTTCCGCGGGCCGCCAGCATGCGTGACGCGCCTGTCGGTGAGCTTCGGGCCGGCCGTGGCCTCTCACGCATGCCCCACATGCCTGACAGGCCACGGCCGAGCGGGAACGCGTCAAATGGCGCGTCACGCATGCTCCGGGACTGGTTGCGGCTAACGGCGGGAAGGCCACACCCTCTCTCCCGGGCCGCCGCGCCCGTCCTCGCGCAGGTCGTCATAGAACGTCATCCGCGATCCTCCTTCAGCGTGTTCCAGGCGGCGTCGGCAAGCACGCCGGTCATCGCGACCGGAGACCGCTTGCCGCGAGTGTCGAGCCATTGGCGGGTGTATTCGTGCGCGGGTCCGAGCCACAGGGCGTGCACGAGGTCGAGCGACAGCGGTCTGAGCGCCCCATAGTGGACGTGGGTGTTCCACCACGCCTTGAGCTCTGAGAGGAACGCACGGTTGAGTTCTTTGAGCGCGTCGTGGTCGGGCCGGTGACCCAGCAGGACCCGGGCGCCGGCGCGATTGCGGCTGACCCAGCGCAGGTAGTGGGCGACGCCGGCCTTGACCGCGCTCTCGGCGGTGGCGTGGCGGCGGAGCTCGGCGAGGAAGCCGGTCTGGAAGTCCTCGGTCAGCTCGAGGTAGAGCGCGTCGATCAGCGCGGTCTTGTCCTCGAAGTGGTGGTAGAGCGCTCCGACACTAACCCCGGCTTGGATTCGAACGTCCTCGAGGCTCACCGCCACCGGTCCGTCGGTCCCGAACCGGTCAAGCGCGGCGCCCAGCAGTCGGTCGCGGGCAGATGGTGGTGCCACGGTGGCAGTCATAGAGCAATTATCTTTACACACCGAGGAATCCTCTGTTACCTTTTTGGCAAGTGCGATACGAGCGGATCGGACGCGGCTACGCGCAGACCCGGCGGGAGGACCCCCGGCTGGCGGGGCGGATCCACGCCGCCCTCGGCGACGCCGCCACGGTCGTCAACGTGGGCGCCGGCACCGGCTCATATGAGCCGCGCGATCGGCATGTCGTGGCCATCGAGCCGAGCGACGTGATGGCCAGCCAGCGCCCGCCGGAGCTCGCCCCGGCGATACGCGCGAGCGCAGGAGAGCTTCCACTCCGCGACCAGAGCGTCGACGCGGCGATGGCCGTACTCACGATCCACCACTGGGACGAGGAGCGGGAGCGCGGCGTGCGCGAACTGCGTCGCGTCGCGCGCGGACCGGTCGCGATCCTGACGATCGACCCCGACGTGAGCGGCCGGATGTGGCTGATGGCCGACTATCTCCCCGAGGTGGCCGCGCTCGACCGCCGGATCATGCCGCCGGTAGACGCCATTGCCGGGTGGCTCGGCGGCGCGGTCACCGCCGAGGTCGTCAAGATCCCGCATGACACTCCCGACTGGACGCTGATGTCGTTCTGGGCCCATCCCGAGCGCGTCCTCGACCCCGTCGCTCGCGCGTCGACGTCGGGGTTCGCGCGGATGAGCGATGAGGTGGTCGAGCGGGTCGTCACGGCGGTCGAGGAAGATCTGACCACCGGCGCGTGGGATCGGCGGCACGGCCACCTGCGTCAGCTCGAGTCCTTCGACGCCGGGCTCCGGCTTATCGTCGCCACGCCGGCCTGACCGACGCGTTCATACGGCGACGTACCGCGCTCCGAGCGCGGCGGCGAGATTGCGGTGCGCGGGCCCGGTGCCGATCAGGACCGAGCGTGCCGGGTCCACGTGGCGGGCGCGCGCGAACGCGAGCGGCAGCCCCGGGAGCGGCGGCCGGCACCAGCACACCGGAGGGCCGGCGGGGTGCGGGCACATCGCGACGTCCACGCGACCGGTCATCGCCGCCTCGAGGCGCAAACGACTCGGCTCGAGCGCCGCCGGCGTGTCACCGGGGCTCCAATGGAACAGGAGGTGCGGCGCTGTCGGGTCGCCGTGCGCGAGCGCATGTTCCCAGCCCGGGCGGTCGAGCGCCGCCGCGGCGATGAACACCCCGGGGCGTGCGTGATCCGGCGCTGAGCGGCGCACGAACACGATCACCTCCACGTCCGCGAACCCCTCGTCGACCGAGGGTGGCTCGAGCTCGCGAACCGTCCTCATGTGCGAGGTCGGCGCGAGCAGACCGGGGTGGCGGCGCACGAGCGCGCGCAGCTCGTCCGGGGACGGCAACCCGCCGAACGTGTCGAGCAGGCGCTCGACGAGGTTGACCTGCGCCTGCGCGAGCGGCGTGTCGGGCCATACGCAACGGGTCCGGACCCGGTGGCGGCTTGCGGTCTCGATCACGTGGCTGCGTGCGGCGCGGGTGAGATACGTGTTGTCGAGCACGACGTTTCGCGCGCCCGACGCGAGCTCAGCCTCGAGCGCGTCGGCGAGCTCTCGGAGAGCGCCGCCGCGCTCGTCGCGGTTGAGGCGGACGTAGCCGCGGGCGGCGTAATCGCTTGCGACAAGGCTCTTGCCGGCTCCCGGGATGCCCATGACGAGCACCACATCTCCGCCTTTTGTCGCGTGACGCGGCGGTTCGAAGCGGAGCGATCGGCGGGTACCTCCGAGCGTGCGGCGCAGCACGGCCTCGGCCTCGGGATCGTTCGCCAGGGTCGCGGCTCGCGCAGCCGAGCGCGCGGTTTCCGGGCGGCGCGCGCCCGGGATCGGGACGACGTTCGGACCGAGGTCGAGCAGCCACGCGAGCGCGACCTCGGCGGGCGTGGCGCCGAGCTCACCTGCGGCGTCCGCCAGCGCCGGAAGGCGCTTCGCGAGGGTGCCGGCGCGGCGGGGCCCGCCGAGCGGGGAGTGTCCGATCACAGCGATCCCCAGCTCGGCGCAGCGCTCGACGATCCCGCCGCGGAGCGCGCGGTCGTCGTCGACGCTGAGGGCGACCTCGACCGCCGAGATCGGGGCGAGCTCGATCGCCTCGTCGAGCTGGCGACGGTTGACGTTCGACAGGCCGATGCGCTCGACCAGGCGCTGGTCGAGGAGACGAGCGAGCGCGCGCACCGACGTGCGCCACGGCGTCCGCGGGTCGGGCGCGTGGATCAGGTACAGGTCGATCGGCAGGCCGCCGAGCGCGGCGAGGCTCGCCTCGCAGTCGGCGAAGATCGCCTTGGCACGCCCGTCCGCGATCCAGGCTCCGGCCGGTCTGGTCATCCCTCCCTTGGTCACGATGCGCGCATGTGCCGCGGCGCCGCTGTGGCTCAGCGTCTCTGCCAGCAACCGTTCGTTGTGGCCTAGGTCCGTCTCGTCCCGCCCGTACGCGCGCGCGGTATCGAACACGGTCACGCCCGCCCTGACCGCGGCCGCGATGGTCTCCCGCGCCCGTTGCTCATCGCGGTCCGGGTCGGTCGACAGGCGCATGCAGCCGAGGCCGATACGGAGCTCCGAGGCGTCAAGCCAGCCAGCGCGATTCAGGCGCCGTAGCGTACGTGACGAACGGGGCCTTGACTTTCACCCTTGGGGAAGCCGCACACTGGCCCGGCCAACCCAATGAAGTCAACGAGGAGCGGCACGTTGAGCGAGATGAACATCGGCGAGTTTGCCAGCAGGTCCCGGCTATCGCCGAAGGCGCTTCGCCTGTACGACGAGCTGGGTCTGCTGAAGCCGGTGCGTGTCGACGACAGCTCGGGCTATCGGTTCTATGTAGCCGATCAGCTCGAGCAGGCCCGCCTGGTCGCGGCCCTGCGCCAGTTGCAGATGCCGCTGGCCGAGATCAAGGCGATCCTCGCGCTCGAGCCGCCGGCCGCGGCACGTGCCGTCGCCGAGTACTGGGACGGCGTCGAGTCCGAGCACTCGGCGCGTCGCCGGCTTGCCGCGTTCCTCGTCGACCGGATCAACGGAAAGAGGTCGATCATGTACGAAGTCAGCACACGCGAGATGCCGAGCCGGAGCGTGCTGTGCCTGAGGAGGAACGTCACCGGATGGGGTCAGGCATGGGATCTCGGCAAGGAGTTCGTGGGGATCCTGCGGTCCCGGCCGGTGCCTCGGGTGCAGGGGCCGGCCGGCCCGGCGTTCTGCATCTACTGGAGCCAGGTCAGCGAGGACAGCGACGGCCCGCTCGAGTGGTGCCGCCCCGTCCCCGACGACCTGGCGGAGCAACTCGCCGACCAGTTCCCGGAGCTGACGCTCCGCACCGAGCCCGCCCACCGCGAGGGGTTCGTCAGCCTCGGCCAGGCGACGCAGGTCAGCCCGGCGCAGTGGCAGCTCGTGTCGGAGTCGCTCCAGGCGTGGGCCGAGCGGGAGAGGATCCGGCCGAGCGATCTCGGGATGCGGATCAACTACCGCGCCACCGACCCGCCCGACGAGACGCGCGGCCCCGACTGCGACTTCGCGGTCCCGTTCGAGGCCGCCTGAGCAGGCAGCGTTCTAGGATCGCGGTCCTCAAGCGCGACGATTGGAGGCGTGATGGCGGAGCGGTGGTTCTCCGACGAGGAGCTCGAGCAGATGTCGCGGCCGACGATGGACCGGGCGATCGAGGCGCTCGACCGGGGCGACACGGACGAAGCTCGCGAGCTGTGCGAGCAGATGAAGCACGAGTGGCGCTATCTGCACGATCTGATGGTCGAGGGCATTGGCGGCCTGATCTCGTTCGTTCAGGAGCGGCTCGGCGACGACGGCGTGGCCGACGCATGGACCGACGGCCAGGGCCGAGGCTGGCGGCGCGACGTCGAGAAGATCGCGGCGCGCGACCGCAGGGAGATCGTGCACGCGCTCGCGGCGACCTGGCGCGCCCACTCCTGCAGTGGCACCGGACCGCACCCGGGGGCGTTCACGATCACCGAGGACGAGGAGAAGTTCACCTTCGCGATGAACCCGTGCGGCTCTGGCCAGCGGCTGGTGCGAATGGGGCGATATGAGGGGCCGAATGCCCTTGGCGTGACCCAGGCGGCACACGACTGGAGTTACGAGCGGGAGGGGTTCCCGCTGTACTGCACACACTGCTCGTTCATGAACGAATCGCTGCCGATCCGCTGGATCGGCTACCCGCTATATCCGAGCGACCCACCCGAGGACTTCGCCACCGACCCGTGCACTTGGTACTGGTACAAGGACCCGGCGGACATCCCGCGCCGGCACTGGGACCGTCACGGGCTGGTCCGCTCTTCCGAGGAAGCCGATGCCCGTTAGCACCGTACCGAGCGCGCGGCGGGTGATCGTGACCGGCGCCGCGGGCGGGATCGGGCGGGCGATCGTCGCGGCGCTCGCTCACGTTGGGTGTGCAGTGGCGGCGTGCGACGCTGTTGGCGCCGGGGTCGATGGGGTCCCCGACGCCACCACAAACCTGGAGTTCGACGTACGCGACCGAGCCGCGGTGCAGGCGGGCGTCGCGTCGGCGATCGAGGGGCTCGGCGGGTGCGACGCGGTCGTCGCGAATGCCGGGGTGGTCGACACGATCCACCGCGCCGAGCGGTTCTCCGAGGACGAATGGCGCAAGGACATGGAGATCAACCTGCATGGCGCGTTCTTCCTCGCGCAGGCCGCGTTCGAGGCGCTGGCGGCGTCGGGCGACGGCCGCGTGGTCGTGATCTCGTCGGTAGCGGCCGAGACCGGAATCCCGCGCCAGGTCGCCTACGGCGCGTCCAAGGCCGGCCTCGTCGGGATGGCGCGCACGCTGGCCGCGGAGTGGGCGGGGCGGGGGATTCGCTGCAACGTGATCATGCCCGGGTTCGTGGCCACGCCGAAGGTGCGCGCGATGCCATCGGCCGTCCGGGAAGCGGCGCTGGAGCGGATCCCGCTCGGGCGTTTCGCCGAGACCGAGGAACTCGCCGGCGTCGTAAGCTTCCTGCTGTCGCCGGCGGCCGGCTACCTGACCGGTGCAGTACTGCGCGTCGACGGAGGATTCGGGCTGTCCCTGTGGTGATGACCGTTCCCGTGGAGTTCGTGACCGTGGAACCGCGCGCGACCGCGGTCGTCGCCGAGACCACGACCTGGGCGGAGTTCCCTCAGCTTTGGGGACGGCTGCTCAGCGAGGTCTACGAGTTCGTGCGCAGCCGGCCGGAGCTCGCCACCGGCGGCGAGGGCGAGCGCTGGCAGAACGTGATGCTCTACAAGGACCAAAGGCCCGACGTCGAGGTCGGGGTGCTGGTGTCGCGGCCGTTCGATCCCGTTGGGCGCGTGATCCCTTCGACGCTCCCGGGCGGTGAGGCCGCGACGGCGATGCACCGCGGCGATTACGGGGGGCTCGGCGCCACCCACGAGCTGGTGCGCGCCGCGGTCGCCGCCCGCGGACGCGAGCTCGCCGGGCCGTGCTGGGAGATCTACGGTCACCGGCGCGAGGACACGGCCGAGCTCGAGACAGAGGTCTTCTGCTTGCTCCGCTGAGGGCGCGGTCACGCGAGCGCTTCGCGCTCGCGCTCAGTCAGCGCTCGCTTTCCCCGTGCCGCCGGGTCCCACGCGACGAGCACGCTCTTGCCCGACGCTGCCAGAGTGCCGTCGATCAGTCTGACCTCCTGCTCGAGCACGATGCTCGAGGTGCCAACGTGTGCAAGCCGGACGACCACGTTCACCTCCTCGTGGTCCTTGCGGACCTCGGTGTGATAGTCGAGGTCGACGTGAGCAAGGACGAAGCCGCCGTCGGCACGATGATCGTCCCCGATGCGCCGCATGATCTCGGCCATCAGCGCGATCCGGCCCTCCTCGAGCATCTCGTGGTAGACGGACTGGTTGAGGTGGCCGAGCATGTCGATGTCGCGCCAGCGCAGCTGGACGCGGATGGTCTGCTCGAATCCCGACGGCACGGGGCGGCAGTCTAAGGGCGTGCGTGGTCGCGGCTTCTGCCCGCGGCTACGATGCCGCGGTGACCAGGCCGCCCCGACCGCTGAGCGCAGAAGAGATCGACGCGCTGCTCACCGCGGACGTGCCCGCCCGGCTGGCGACGCTCGATCGCCAGGGCTTCCCGCACGTGACGCCGCTGTGGTTCATCTGGGACGGCGGCGCGTTCTACCTCACCAGCTTCCCGGACCGGCCGCACGTTCGGCGGCTCGAGCGCGATCCGCGCGCGGGGATCTGCGTCGACGTCGAGGAGCCCGAGCGGGACAACGGCGAGCGCCCGAATCAACAGGTTCGTGCCGTCGGCACCGCCAAGCTATTCACGGACGACGGCGGCTTGTGGACGCGGCGGATCACCAGGAAATACGTGACGGGAGCGGTGGCGGACGAACGCGCGGAGCAGCGGGCGGCGCAGCCACGGACGGTCATCCGGCTGGCGCCGGCGCGGCTAGTCGCGGTCGCCAGCGTCTGAGTCATCGAGCATGGCGACGATTTCCTGGTGGCGCCCGTGGCCGGCCGCTCCGCGCGCCGTCACATGGTGGAACGGCTCGGTGAACGTGAGATCGGGTTGCTTGCCGAGCAGGAACTCGACCACCTCGAGCCGGCCGTGGAGCGCCGCCCAGATCAGCGCGTAGTCGAGCAGGTGGTCGCGCTCGAGTGTGCCGAAACTGGCGCTATGCCCGGCGTTTCGACGCATTCGGCCAGCGGCGGGCGTCGAGTGAGCGGTTGCCGGGCCTGATTTCCGGTGTATCGAGGGTGGTCAGGGATTCGCGCTCGATATCGGCATCCTGAGGGAGACCGCCGACCGAACTGCGGAGGCAACCAGCTATAGCTGGTCCGGGCCGAGCACGTGCCTGCGCAGCCAGTCGTTGCGAAACGCGCCCCGCGGGTCGACGCGATCCAGCAGCGCGACGAAATCGCCGTGCCGTTCGTACAGCGGACGGATCTCGCCCGCGCCGGCGAGGAACAGCTTGCCCCAGTGCGGACGGGCCTCGAACCGCGCGAGCACGCGCTCGACCTCGACCATCGCGCGCCGCACCGCGACCGGGTCGGGGCTCCAGGTGAAATGGAGCGCGACCGTGTCGCGGCCGTACTGCGGGCTCATCCACAGCGCGTCGGCGGCGATCGTGCGGATCTCGCTCACCTGGATCACCGGTCGCATCGCCGCCGCGATCACGAGCACCGCTTCGATCGCGGCGACCGCGTCGCTCCTGCGCACGATGTACTCGGACTGGAGCTCCGCGCCGCTGCTCGGCGTGAAGCCCATCCGGAAGTGGGGGAGGCGCTCGGCCCAGGGGCCGGCGATGCCGAGTTGCGGCGTGCAGTTGACCGGATCGAGCCCGAGGATCGGGTGGCGGTGCTGGGTGGAGGGGACCGCGCCGAACAGACCGTAGTCCGGGACACTTGCGAGCCCAGCCAAATCAGCGCGGGTCTTGATCCAAACCTGGTCAACGGTCTCGCCCCACCGCGTGAACACGCTGACCGAGTAGCCGCTCGAGGTGATCGCGTCGAAATGTTCGAACAGATCGCGCCACTCGAGGCCCTCGAACACCCGTTGGCGCACCTGGTAGCCGGGCTCGACGTCGAGCGTGACGCGGGTCAGCGCTCCGACCGCCCCGAGCCCAACCACCAGCCCGTCGAAATCGGGTTCTCCCCGGGCTGCCCTTACGACGGTGCCGTCGGACAAAACGATCTCGAGCGCGGCGACCGAGGTCGCAAGGTTCCCGTTGCGATCGCCGGAGCCGTGGGTCGCGGTCGACACGGCGCCGGCGACCGCGATGTGCGGCAGCGACGCCAGGTTGGCCAGCGCCAGCCCCTCGCGCGCGAGCTCGAGCGCAAGTTCGCCGTAGCGCAGGCCGCCGCTACAGGTCACAGTCATCGCACCGCGATCGATGACCACGTCCGGCGGAAGCTGCTCGAGTGTCACGAGCTCGGCCGAGTCCGCGATGTCGGTGAACGAATGACGCGAGCCGAGCACCCGGATCTGCGCCGCCGCCGCGACGATATCCTGGACCTGCTCCCGCGTCTCCGGGGCGTGGATCACGCGTGCCCCGTAGATGTGGCTTCCAGCCCAGTTGGTGAGCGGCATCTGGTCCGCGGGCGTCAGTTGAGCTCCGGGCGCTTGACCCGGGCGTCAACCGCCTCGACGACCTCGGATACGCGCTCGCAGATCCCGACTCCGGTCTGGGATCGCACCTGGCTGCCGAGCCCGCGGCCGCCGACGACGAACTGCGCCTCGGGCCATGCGTACTGGACCTGGAGGATCGCGTCCGTAAGCTCGACCGTGCCCGCCGGCATCGTCAGGCTCATGCAGATCACGTCGGGCCGGTGGCGGAGCACGCTCGCGACGAGCGCGTCGGCGGGCACGTCGGCGCCCAGCATCACGATCCAGTAGCCCGCCCCGCTCAGGAGGTTGCTCACCATCCGCAGCGCGACCACATGGCGCTCGCCCGAGGGCGTCGCGAGCAACACCCGATACCCGCGCCGCGACTGGGCGACGCGGTCGGCCTCGCGCTGGAGGGCCAGCACACGCATCGCGATCTCCGTCGCCAGATGCTCGTCGGCCACCGAAATCTCGCCTCGCTCCCACAGCGCGCCGAGCAGCCACAGCGCCGGAGCGATGATCCCCTCGTCGATCTCGGCGGCGGTCAGCCGGGCGTCCATGGCCTCGCGGATCGTCGTCTCGGCAGCGACCTCGTCGCCGGCCAGGAGCGCTGAGGCGAACGCTCGCTCGAGCTCGGCGACCAGGCTCGAACGCAGCTCGCGGGAATCGTTTTCCCGTTGGCCCATCGTTTGTCTGGCGCGACCATACCGGGTCAGATGGCGCGACCGGCGTCCTGCCAGTAGCGCTCGCGGATCCGGCGCTTGAAGATCTTGCCGGTCTCCTCGCGCGGCAGGTCGTCGTCGAACACGACGACCTTCGGGACCTTGTACCCGGCCAGCCTCGCGCCGACGTGATCGCGCACGGCGGTCTCGGTCACGCCCGCGGACCGATCGGCCTCGACGTGCGCGGCGAGGGCCTCGCCGAAGTCCTCGTCGGGGATGCCGAATACGGCGACGTCCCGCACGCCGTCGAGCTCGAGCAGGCAGGCCTCGATCTCGATCGGATAGATGTTCACCCCGCCCGAGATCACCATGTCCCGCGCACGATCTGACAGGTGCAGGAACCCGTCCTCGTCGACCCGGCCGATGTCGCCGATCGTTATGTAGCCGTCGCGGTCGACCTCGCGGCGGCGGTCCTCCTGGTCGAGGTAGGTGAAGCCGGGCCAGTAACTCGGCGGGCGGATGTAGACCTCTCCGGTCTCGCCTTGCGCGAGCAACTCGCCGGCCGGGTCGAAAACGTGGATGTCCGCGTCGGCGAGCAGGCGGCCGACGGTTCCCTCGTGCGCGAGCCATTCGTGGCTGTCGCAGGCGACGACGATCCCGATCTCGGTCGCGCCGTAGTACTCGAAGATCACCGGCCCGAACCACTCGATCATCCGCCGCTTGATGTGTACGGGGCACGGCGCCGCCGCGTGGACGACGCACACGAGCGAGCTGACGTCGTAGCGCGCGCGGACGTCGTCCGGGAGCTCCAGCAGCCGCACGAACATCGTTGGAACCGTTTGCGCGTGGGTGATCCGCTGCGACTGCACGAGCGCCAGGAACTCCTCGGGCTCGAACCGGGGCATGATCGTCAGGTCGATCCCGAGCGCCAGCGAGAACAGCGCCTGCGAGTTCGGCGCCGCGTGATACATCGGCGCGGTGACCAGCGTCCGCATCCCCGGCCGCAGGCCCATCGCCGCGAGGGTCACCGCCGCCACCTGTTGCGACTGCTCGGGGGTCATCGGCTCACGCAGGACGCCCTTGGCGAGACCCGTCGTACCCGACGTGTAGATCACGCTCATGCGATCGGTCCCGGCCTGCCCTTCGTACGGCTCGGAGTCGCCGATCCAGTCCTCGAGCACCGGGTGCCGGCCGGTGAGGGGCGCGTCCCCGTAGTACGCGGCGGTCTCGGGAGGTACCGGGACCTCGATCACTTCGATGTTGTCGGGGCGCGACGCCTCGACCGCGGGGATCAGGTCCGAATGGACGAACACGGCCCGCGCGCCCGAGTGCGACAGCACGTGCCGGAGCTCCCGCCCGCGCGAATGCCAGTTGACCGGCACCGGCACCGCTCCGATCAACGGGCACGCAGCACTGAGGGCGAGGAACGCGGGCTCGTTACGGAGCACGATCGCGACCCGATCCCCGTGCTCGACTCCGGCGCCGGCGAGGGCGGTGGCGATCCTGGCGGCTTGCGCCTTCAGCTGATCGTGCGGGATCTGGCGCTCACCGAACCTCACCACCACGGCGCCGTAGCATCGCATGCGTGGAAGCATCGTTGAACCCCGCTCTGGCCGAGGCTCGGTTCTGCCCCCGGTGCGGGGAGCCCGCCGAGGTCGACTTCCCGCAGCGGATCGTGTGCCCGCACTGCGGCTACGCCGCCTACTACAACCCGAAGCCGGTCGCGGGCGCGATTCCGATCGACGATCACGGGCGGGTGATCCTGCTGCGCCGGGGATTCGACCCGGGTCAGGGGCTGTGGACGTTCCCGGGCGGGTTCGTCGATCTTGGCGAGTCGGTGGAGGACGCCGCGCGTCGCGAGGCCGCGGAGGAGCTCGGCATCACGATCGAGGTGCAGGATCTGGTCGGCGTGTACTCGCGCGCCGAGGATCGGGTCGTGCTGATCGTCTACCGCGCGCGGGCAAGCGGCAGGCCGCAGACCACGCCCGAGGCGCCCGAGGTGCGCGCGTTCGGCGTCGACGAGCTGCCGTGGGACGAGCTCGCGTTCTGGTCCACGGAGCGGGCTCTGCGGGACGCGTTCTAGGCCGGCTCGTGGCTGGGGCGGCGCCCGAACCAGCCGAACAGCTTGGCGAACGCGCGAGCGAATGGACCGCGCTTGGCCGCGGGCTCGTGTCCGGTGGCGACCGGGTCCGAAACGGGTGCGGGGGCCACAGGGGCGGTCGACACCGGGGCGGGGGCCGGCTGCGAGACCGGCGGTGGCGTGCTCTTGGCGCGCGAGCCGGGGGCGGCGGCAGTGAATAGGGATTCGGCCGCGCTGCTCGCCCACATCATCGCTTCGAGATAGAGCTCGCCGGCGCCCTCGACGACCGCAGGAAGGTCGTTGACCTCTCCGGTCTCGAGCCCGGCCACGCACTCGAGCAACAAGCCGCGCTTGCCCTTGCGCGAGACGAGCGCGTCGCGCATTTCGGTGGCGAGCGGGAGCGACGCGATCACGTCGACCATCGGCGCGTCCATCATCGCGTCGAGCACCGAGAACAGGCCGAGCGTGAACAGCTCTCCGGGGCTCGCGATCTTGAGCTGCCCGCCGGCAAGCTCGCAGAAGCGGGCGCGGATCAGCGCGGTGACGGTGAGCTCGGTCGGCTTGTCGTCGATGCTCGCGAGCACGCTGAGCGTCGCCCACCGCTTGACGTTCTCGAGGCCGAGCAGCGCGAGCGCCTGGCCGATCGACCGGACGTCGCCGCGCAGACCGAAGAACGCCGAGTTGACGTAGCGAAGCAGTCGGAAGCTGAGCGCCACGTCGTGGACGATCAGCTGCTCGATCTGCTCGAGCTGGACGCCGGGATCGTTGAGCGCCGCCGCCACCTGGAGCAGCGCGAGCCGGTTGGCGGCGATGCCGCGGGTGCACGCGACCGCCGGGCGGCAGAAGAAGTAGCCCTGGAACAGATCGCAGCCGGCATCGACGCAGAATTCGTGATCGGCCTGGGTCGAGAGCTTCTCGGCGACGAGCTTGCCCTCGTACGGTTTGAGTCGTTCAACCAGCTGCTTGAGTTGCTCGCGCCCTAGCTCATTGATGTTGAGCTTGACGACGTCGAACAGGTCGAGCAGCGCCTCTGACCCGTCGCGATAGCGGAAGTCGTCAAGCGCGAGCTTGTAGCCCTGCTGCTTGAGCTCTCCGAGCGCGGCGAGCATCTCGTCGTCGAACTGCTCGGTCTCGGGAATCTCGAGGCCGACGAGGTCTGACGGGAGCGCGTGGGCCAGGCCGCCGGTGACGAACTCGCGGGAGATGTTGACCCACGCGGTCCGGGTTCCGACGAGCCGCCCGAGATCGAGCTCGGTGAGCGCGTTCAGCACGACTGTGGCCGTGGCGCTCTCCGGGTTGGCGATCATCGCCACGTCGTTGACGTAGCCCTCGCCTCGGAACAGCAGCTCGTAGCCGACAACCTCGAGTTTCGGGTTGAAGATCGGCTGGCGAGCGACGAAAGCGTCTGGCATGGGAGACCCTGAGATGCATGGTCGGCACCCGCCGGCGAGGTCTTGAGTCGCGCGTGCGAGGACTCGACGACTGAGTGGTCGCTTTCGCAAATACGACGACATTCGAGCGGCCCCCGACGGCGCCTGGCGGCGTCCTCGCTCGCTTATGTGGCAGAGCCACACCGCGCTCGCTGCGTCCTTGCCATGCATCCGCCGGTGGCCACTCTCGGTGCCGCCGTACTCACGAAAGAGACCACTATGCTCGCGGGCGTGCAGATCCCAAATCGCGCCGAGGTCGACAGCTTCGTCACGCTCGACGGCTCGACGATCCGGGAGCTGGCCGGCCCCGCGTGGACGCAGGCGCGCCACCAGAGTCTCGCCGAGGCGACGATCGGCGCCGGCGGAGAGACGCTGGAGCATCACCACCACGTCAGCGAGGAGATCTATTACTTCGTGCGCGGCCGCGGGCGCATGCGGCTCGGGCCCGACGAGCGCGACGTCGTCGCCGGGGACTGCGTCGTGATCCCGCCGGGGACCCCGCACAAGCTGTGGGCGGCGGCCGACGAGGAACTTGTGCTGCTGTGCGCGTGTGCGCCCGCGTACAGCGATGCGGACACGGAGATCACCGAGCGTTCCGGCGCCTGAGGAGCCGGCCACTTGCCGGGGCGTGCCCCGGCGGATACGTTTCCATCCATGGCCGATCAAACACTCACTGTCATCACCGAGGTCCCTCGCTCCAGCGCGATCATCCACGCCCCGCCGAAGGGCAAGATGGCGTTCAACGGCGACGGGCCGGACAACCTGCTCTGCGGCGGCTGCGCCGTCGTCCTGGCCACAGGGGTCAGCGACGGACAGCTGTTTGGGGTGTTCATCGAGTGCCCCGAGTGCGGGGCGCTCAACGACGTCAACTCCTGAGCGACGCGCTCGGTTGGGAGCTGAGCGGCGCTGTCCGCGCGGGGGCCATCTGCCGGCGCGCGGACAGGCGGTGCCCGGTTACTTCCCGGCGGGTCGGCGGATCGTGCGGAAGTCGCTCGCCAGGTGGGCGTCGAGTAGGTAGGCCCAGGGCATCAGGAAGTAGCCCTTGAGCCCCCAGCTCGTTCCCCACGAGTTGCGCACGAGCCCGTAGTTGGGCTGGTCCTTCAGATAACCGACGAGCAGCACCTCGTGGCCGCCCAGCTGCTTCTCGTTGCGGGTCGGGAGGGGCACGATTCCGGTTTGCGCGACCTCCTGTGACTCGAACGACTCGTACACGGAGAACCCGAGCGCGATCGTCTGCCGGTTGGAGAGCACGGCTCGCAT
>Ga0335072_10006206_pt1 | contig 17504 bp, 14 predicted proteins | sample Lox_Sample_21_FD_206725 | JGI IMG/M metagenome (GOLD analysis project Ga0335072, IMG submission 206725) | Soil microbial communities from Loxahatchee National Wildlife Refuge, Florida, United States - Lox_Sample_2.1 | ecosystem: Environmental > Terrestrial > Soil > Wetlands | place: USA...
ACTACGGTGATGCCGCCCGGAATGCTGGCATTCTGCCCCTTCGGCATCATGGTAGCCACGTACACGTTACCTTTTTCGTCCACTGCCATCGAGTCTACGGGCCCGGGAAGATCCGAAGTCAGCAAACACGAGCCATCCAGGGTGTCTTTGTTGGACACGATTGCTCCCTGTTTGTCCAGTTTCCAATAGACGATCCAACGCGCATAGGTTTCGGCCACATACAGCCGGTCGTCTTCCGGAGAAAGCGCGATTCCGTTCGGCGCGGAACGCATCGGAAGCATCTGCATAATGCTCTGTCCGCCGGCTTGCGCGTAGTAGATAGCTGTGATGTCGCGATCGGTTGGCCGCAGCTTGCCCCAATCGCTGAACCAGAAGTTTCCCTTACTGTCGAAAACCAGGTCGTCAGGACTGCGAAGGGGAACGGTAGCGTTCTGTACTTTGCAATCCGTGTAAAGAGTCGTGACGCTGCTATTGCTCACACGCTGGATCGAACCAGTTTTATAGTTCGGCGCCTGGAACAGGGGAACTTTTGTGGCAAGATTCTTCGGCGATGCCGGGATGTCGTTCCAGACGACGCCGCCATTATTGCAAACATAAATCGCGCCATCCGGCCCGATGGCCGCGCCATTGGGACCTGTCCCCGCACTGGGATCGGTATGCAAATCGGCAACGGTTTTCTTCGATCCATCCGGACTGACCTGCGTGAGCGTGCCATTCGCGATCTCCACCACCAGAACGCTCCCGTCGGATTGATACACCGGGCCTTCGGGATATCCCAAGCCGGAAGCCAGCACGCGAAACTTAGATTTCCGAAATCCGCTCATTTTTGTTCTCCATCGACAAAGCAGGAAGTATCCCCGCCTTCCGCAAGCCAGCGAGTTGCAGTTCCGCTAGCTGATCGTCGCGCACGATCACTGTAGCTTCCCGTTTTGCTAATACTTCATTGACATTGGGGTTGATCGCCATCACGGTCGCGACTTCCGCGCGAGCTTCGTCGTATCGCCCCGCGTGTCCGAGCGCGTTCGCCAGGATAAAGCGGGCAATATAAAAGTGCGGGTGGATTTCAACGCAGCGCGAGGCGCACGTCACGGCTTCCTCGAAATGGCCGAGGCGGATACAAGCGATCGCTTTGAAGAAATACCAGTACGGTACCGACGGATGTTCCGGCGTGTCGGTAATGAGCTTGGTAAGGATACGATCGCCTTCGTTGGCAGTTCGAACCTGCTGACCGCCGCAGCCGAGCACGAATCCCAGGTATCCCCAAGCCACCAGATTGAAAGGGGCAATCTCCACCGCGCGCCGCAGAGCGTGCACCGCTTGTTCCCACAATCCACAGTGACACCAGACCAGCCCGGCGTTTTCCAATACCTCGGTGTCATTGGGCGCAAGTTCGAAAGCACGGTCCACCGCCGCCTGCGCCTCGGCTCGATCTTCCTCCGGCCGCTTGCTCAACATCAGCACCACTTTCTCGATCAGGTAAAGACCGAGGAATGCATGCGCATTGGCGTACTCGGGATCGAGTTGAACCGCCCGACGCAGCAGGTTCAGCGAGTCGCTGATACCGGCAGGGTAAAAGCCGTAATTCCAGAAGTGGTAGGCTTTGCGCACCAGCCCCCACGCGTCCAATTGGTCCGGAGAAGCTTTGTCAGCGCGCTCCGAGCCCGCGCGAATCAGTTCCCCGCCGGTCGCACGCACGATCGCGGTGGCAATTTCCTCCTGCACTGAAAACAGATCCTCGATATCGCGGTCGTAGGTGCGCGACCAGAGAACGGTGCCTGCCTCCGCATCAGCGAGTTCCACGATCACGCGAATCCGGTTTCCACCCCGGCGTAGACTGCCGGTGAGCACATATCGAATCTTGAGTTCGGCTGCGATCTGGGCCAGGTCGGGAACATCATTTCCTCGATAGCGGTAGGTGGCCAGGTGAGATGCGACCCTTACGCCCGGCACGCGCGACAGGGCGCTGTTGATCTCCGAACCGATGCCCATCGCCATGTATGAGTCTTCCTCGTCTGCGGACAAGCTTCGAAAGGGCAGGACCCCAATCGAGATCTTTTCGCGGCCGGCGGTCGGCGGTTGGGCGAAGGAAGCCGAACTCGATCCGGTGCGCGTTTCCGGCGCGTTCGAAGCCGAGGTATACCTCGCAGTATAGGTGCTAGCCGGTATCTGGCCGGTAGATTCCCCCTCTTCGCCGGCTCGCCTGAGATCTGCGGCCATGTCCGCAACATTGGGATAGCGATCGGCCGGGTAGATCTGCAAACAGCGGACGACAATGCCGTACATCGCTGGCGGAAGACCCGGCCGCAATTCACCCAGCGGCCGAACCTGACAGCGGTTCACCGCTTCCAGCAGTTCCATGAGATTTTTCCCCTGGAACGGCAATTCCCCCGTGAGCATTTTGTACAAGAGCACGCCGAATGCGAATATATCTGTTCGCTGATCGATGGGACCGTTGCGATTCTGTTCGGGAGCGGCGTAGCAAAGGGTTCCGAGAAATGAGCCGGGTGTGGTCAGCATCTCCTCGGTAGCCATCGTTCCGGTGAAGTCGGTCTGTTGCTTCGCCAGGCCAAAATCGACAATCTTTATCTGATCTTGACGGGAAACCAGAACGTTTTCGGGCTTCAGATCGCGGTGAATGATGCCGGCGGCATGAGCGCATTGCAGCGCATCCGCAATCTGCAACCCATATCGCACCGCGGCAGCCAGCGAAAGCCCCCGTTGTGGGATCACTCTCGAAAGCGACTGGCCATCGACGTACTCCATCACGATGAAGTCGCCGTCCGGTTCGAAAATGAGATCGTAGATGGTGACGATGTTGGGATGGTTCAATGCAGACGCCGCTTGCGCCTCGCGCTCGAATCTCTGACGCGCGGTGCTGGCGTCAGCCGCTAGCTTCGGCAAGGGCAAAGCTTTTAGTGCAACGTCGCGGTTGAGAAGGCGGTCTCGTCCTTTGTAGACGACCCCCATCCCGCCTCGGCCGATCTCGTCAACAATCTCGTAATGCGAGATGATCCGGCCCTTCACAATCGTTTCGCCTCGGCTGGTATTCCAAGTTCCATGAGCGCTCTGCGTCGGGAATGTGCGGGAAGGTGCCCACGATATCGGCAGGCCAGCCCGTGTCAAGTGATTGTACTCGTAGCTCCGGCGGCTCGCACAAATCCGTAACGGAAGCGAAGTTGATGGGCGGGGCGACGACGTGAAACAATCGGCATCGATTTTGGGTATAGGAGTATCTAACAATGCGAGTTAGTGTTCTGGTGCTGCCTTTTTCGTTCCATCCCAAAACTTCAAATAGGAGGTTTGCCGTGCCCAAGAGAGAGAATTTCACCAGCCGCCAATCCACCGTTTCCGCGCAGCCGCGGATTCACCAGAGTGCCCCGTCGATTCAGGCCTACGGAACAGTTACTCATGCGCTGCCACTCGACCTCGATGAACCGATTCGTCTGGAAATGACCGAGCAACTGAATTTATTACTCGCCGATTCGATGACACTACGCGATTTGTACAAGAAGTCACACTGGCAGGTGGCCGGGCCCACGTTTTATCAGCTGCATCTTCTTTTCGACAAGCACTTTGCCGAGCAGGTGGAGATTGTCGACGTGATTGCAGAGCGCATCCAGTTGTTGGGGGGAATTTCAATCGCGATGTCGCATGACGTTGCAGAAACAACGCGGATTCCCCGTCCTCCGCGCGACCGGGAAGAAGTTCCTGTACAGATTTCGCGCCTGCTTGATGCGCATCAGATCATTATCGGGGCTTGCCGCAAATTGGCCGAGCGCTCGGATGAGATCGGCGATGCGGGCACCAACGATCTGGTCGTCAGCGACGTTCTGCGTACGAATGAGCTCCAGGTCTGGTTCTTGAGCGAGCATCTGGTCCAGGTTCCCCTGGCAGTTGCGCAACCTTCCGAAATGAGAAAAGTTGGATAGCCGGCAACAGCAAGCATCTCCTAAGGTCTCTGATCTTTAATGGTCAGGCGGAAATAGTCAGGCGGACGGGCGAGCACTTTGACGCCAACGGAGGATTCTCTGTTTGGCGTCGAAGTTTTCCCGATGGATTTTCAGAGGGCTGCTCCTTGCGTTACCATGGACTGCGTTCCCTACGCCGAGAAGATGCCCAACTCCGCTTCGCTAGAGCAGATTCTTTCTTCTTACAACGAATGTGCGCCGCTGGCTGAAGCTTCGACGATTCCGGCTTCCTGGTATACCGACCCACGCATTGCCGAACTCGAGCGCCTCAATGTCTTCAGTCGGACCTGGCAGCTCGTGGCCCGCACCGACCAACTGAAGCAGCCGGGAAGTTTTGTTAGCACTCAGGTCGCGGGCGAACCGGTGATTGTCGTGCGAGGAAATGATGGAGAATTACGAGCGTTTTTCAATGTCTGCCGTCATCATGCCGCGGCTGTCGTTACGCAGGCCTGCGGACAGGCATTGATTTTGCAGTGTCCATATCACGGCTGGAAGTACGGCCTCGATGGATCGCTGAAGGGGATGCCGGAGTTTGAGGGAGTCCAGAATTTTGATCGCAACCAGAACGGCCTGGTTCCTGTGCGCGTGGAATCCTGGGAGTGTTTTGTCTTCGTCAATCTTGATCCTGGCGCCCCGTCGCTCGCAGCTTCCTTCGGCGCCTTGATTCGGAGAGTCGAGCATCTGGGCATCGCTAATCTTCATTATTTCGATCGGCGAATTTATGACATCCGCTGCAACTGGAAAGTCTTTGTCGATAACTACCTCGATGGGGGCTATCACGTTCCCTATCTGCACAAGGGACTGAATTCTGTTCTCGACTACAAGCAGTACACGATCGAGTGCGAAGACCGATATTGCCTGCAGTCGAGTCCAATGGTTGCGTCCGATGAAGACGCGGCTACAGCCGCCACACGCAAGGGCGATCGCGCTTGGTATTTCTGGCAATATCCGAACTTGATGATCAATTGCTACGAGGGATACATGGACACGAATAATGTGATCCCGGTGGATGCGGATCATTGCCGGGTGATCTTTGACTTTTATTTCAGCGACGTCAGCCAAGAGCGCCGAGCGCACAACGCTCAATCGGTCGAGGTCGGGAACCGCGTGCAAGACGAAGATCTCGGCATCTGCGAAGACGTGCAGCACGGACTGAAGTCACGGGCCTACCGCGCCGGACGCCTCTCTGTACGCCGCGAAGCCGGCGAGCATTTATTTCATCGCTTGCTAGCCGCGGATCTTAAGGGAAACGCCAGCCCGATTGCGGCTGACGCTAGAGCAACTAAAGTCTAATCCGATTGCGGCTGGCGCTTGAGCAACTAAACTCTCCGTGAACCTGCTTTGGGAAGGGCACGGCTTCAGCCGTGCCGTCCAGATTGCGAAACTGGCACGGCTTTAGCCGCTGAGGGGCACAGCTTCTTTAGTCTCTCCATACCCAATTTATTCCTGCTCTTCCTGCTCCCGCCGCAATGCGCGCAAATCAATTCCGCACTGCTCGGCTTTCTTATAAAGGTGACTGCGTTCGAGTCCGAGTGCCTTCGCGGCTTCGCTCACATTGTGATGGCTGCGCCTGAGTTCCGCCAAAATCGTTTCGCGCTCGAACGATTGCACACGCTCGGCGAGTGTTCCGGAAGAGCCGGCGAGAGACGGCGATGAACTTGCGGCATTGGGCAATGTCGCTTGTACGGTCGTCAGATCCACTTGGCCGTCGGTTGCAAGGAGCATGACCCGCTCCACTATATTTCGCAGTTCGCGGACATTGCCCGGCCATGAATGTGACTGCAACGCTTGCAGGGCGTCGGCGGAGAACGGAACTGGCTTCCATCCATTTTGGCGGCAGACCTGTGCGGCAAAATGTTCGACCAACGCTGGGATGTCGTCTCGACGCTCGCGCAACGGAGGCAGCCGCAGCGGAAAAACGTAGATGCGATGAAATAGATCCTGCCGGAATTTTTGTTCGCGCACTCGCCCTTCGAGATCGCGGTGCGTCGCGACCACGACGCGCGCGTTGACCGAGACCGGCTTGGTCCCGCCGACTCGCTCGACTTCGCCTTCTTCCAGCACGCGCAGGAGTTTGGCTTGCATGTCGAGCGGCATGTCGCCGATCTCGTCGAGAAAAATTGTTCCTTGATCGGCCTGTTCGAACTTGCCGATGTGCCGTCCGGAAGCTCCGGTAAACGACCCCTTCTCATGGCCGAAGAGTTCCGATTCGATCAACTCGGCAGGAACCGCCGCGCAGTTCAGGGTGATGAAAGGGCCTGACGACCGTGCACTGCGTTCGTGGATAGCGCGAGCCACCAACTCTTTCCCCGTACCCGTTTCTCCCAGTATGCAAACTCGCGATTCAGTCGGCGCGACGCGCTCGACTTGTGCCATGACGCGGCGCATGGCCTCGCCTTTCCAGATAATTTCATGCCCGCCGAGTCGCTGGCGCAGTTGCCGATTCTCGCTTTCCAGTCGCTGCAGTTTGAGGGCATTGTCGAGCGTGAGAAGAAGCTTGTCGGAAGAGATCGGTTTTTCCAGAAAATCAAGCGCGCCAAGATGCGTGGCTCGGACTGCCATCTCGATGTGCGCCTGCCCCGACATCATCACCACAGGCGCGGTCACGCCAGATTTCTTGAGATCTTCCAGAAGCGACAAGCCATCCTTGCCCGGCATGACGACGTCGGAAAGAATCAAATCGAAGGTTTCTCCTGCCGCCAATTCAAGCGCTTTGGCTGCGTTGTCACATACGGTCGCTTCGTGTCCGGAAAGGCGAAAGGCCCGTGCCAGCGAAGCCAGCGTGTTCGCTTCGTCGTCAACTACAAGAACGTGTGCTTTCAATGGCAACTTTCCACCTCGTAACTAGCCGGAATAAAAAGCCGGCGTCGGATCACGTCTTGAGCTGACGACCGCAAGCTCAGTGGAACGAGTTTTCGATAACTCAATGCTAAACGTTGTGCCTCGCCCCGGTTCGCTCTGCACGCTGATTGTGCCGCCGTGGTCACTGATGACGGACTGCACGATGGCGAGGCCCAGGCCGGTTCCGTGCTGCTTACTCGTGTAATAAGGAGTGAAGATGCGCTCGCACTCCTCGCGACTCAGTCCAGTGCCCGTATCCGACACTTCGATTGTGACTTTCTGTTCATTGCCACGGCTGCGAAGCGTCAGCGTGCCGCCGTTCGGCATCGCGTCCATCGCATTGAGTACAAGGTTGGAAATGGCGCGATGCAGCAATTCGGGATCGGCCTCAACGGGCCCGACCCGGTCATCCAATTCCAGTTTTGCGCTAATCGGCGAACGCCCCGGCGCTGCAAATTGCGCCTGAAATAATCGGACAACTTCCCGAAGTATTTCATTGACCTGCACTGGCTGGAATTGGGGCGCGGGCATTTTGGAAAAGTCACTAAATCGGCCGATGATGGTTTTCAGGTTGGTGATTTCTGCCAACAACGTGCGAGCGCTCTCATCGAATGTTTCGTCGAACTGTTCGGCATTTTGTCTGCGGGAGCGAACAAGGTTTTCAACCGTCAGTTGCAGCGGGAACAGCGGATTCTTAAGCTCGTGCGCCAGTCGCCGCGCCAGTTCACGCCAGGCGGCCACACGTTCGGCCTGAACCAGACGTTCTTTTTGAGTGAGCAATTCCGAAGTCATGTGATTAAACGCGGCGGCGAGTCTCGCAAGCTCGTCGCGCCCAGAAACCTCCACGCGCGGATTCCAGTTTCCCGAAGCAACGTCTTGCGCAGCCTGCGCCAATCGCTCAACCGGACGCGTTACACGCGCTGCAGCCCAACTGCTCAGCAGAATTGCGAGCACGATTCCAATCCCGGCAACCAGCAAAGCCGAGTCGCGAATGCGACGCTTCAACTCAACGTAAGATCGGCGGGAATTTCCTATCAAAAGAATTGCAAGTAGTGGACGATCTTTGCCGATTCCGCGCAGAGGAATGGCATGAAATATCTCGTCGTCGGCCTGATCGGGCGAGCGGTGCACGATGCCGGAAGCCGGCTGATTATATCGCCGCACCGACTCGATCAGGTTGACCAGGCTTTGCGGCACGCTCCCGTTCTCGGCGGAGCTCAGCAATTGATCGGCCGAAAATTTGTCTCCTTGATCCAGGTAAAGCAGAGCGTGGGTGTTCGCCGGCAGATCGAGCCCCGAGAGAAAATCCTTGTCTAGCCGTATACCTCCCAGCACATAGACAGGATGGTCGCCGACATGAGCAACGCGCACGGCAAGCAGGCCCAAGGCCGTCGCATCCTGAGTTTCTTGCGGCATCAGAAATGCGCTTTGCTGGCCGGAAGCGAGGGTGTCGAATTCGTGTTCGGGATAGCCGAATTTCGCCGGCGTTTGTGCTGATGAAATAATCAGCCCGCGGTCGTTGATCAGGTCGAGGAAATCCAGTTGGTAGCTTTCGGCGAGCGAGCGAGCGAGGTCAAAATTCGCCGCCGAGTCGGCCGCGGTCCCACTGAGCGAAGCCGCCATTCGCGAAATTTGTTCCGAAGCGGCAATCGCTTCCACCCGGCGGGTGATTTCCGCACCCCGGCGATCGAACTCACGCTGAAACTGAGCGACGAGCGCGGCGGTTCGTTCATCTTCGTTTTTGTCAAAGGCGCGGCGCGTCAGGACCAGCACCAAGCCTGCGACTGCGGCGACCGAGACGAAAACCGTAAGCGCGAAAATGGCTGTGAGTTTGCGTCGAAAGCTCATGGCTTATTCTCCAGCCATACGTCGGCCAGGTTCCAGGTTCCGTCCTTCTGCAGGGTCGAGTTCTTGACTGCTGGCGAAATCGCGTACACGATCGGCAGATGAAAAAGTGGAATGATCCGTTCGGTCGCGAGCAGAGATTGCTCCGCGCTATACAGATTCTCGACCGTGTTGTTCTGCATCGCAGGCGCAGGCAGCCCGGCGATTGTGGCGAGACCCTCCAACGCGATCCACGGATCGGTAGAATCCAGCGAAATGCGTATAAGTTGGAGGTCCGCGTTTATTGTTGAGGTGGGCCGAACCGAGAGTCCCGCATCCTGGGCATTAAGGGAAATACGCTCCGCGATAAGGCGCAAGAGCGGATCGCCCCCATCGTAGCTGAGCGTCCAACTTGGAATCGACTGGATCTGATCTCGCAGCCGCCGAGCCTGCGCGAGATCGCTCTGGTTCGAGAAAACGAAGGCATAGCCGGTCATCCAGTTGGGAAGCAAGCTGCCGGTTGGCTGGGCCGCGCCTTGCAACAGCACGTTGCCTATGGAGGTACGGTCGATACTAAGTGCTAGCGCCTGTCGCAGAAGTTTCTCATTCGGCGATTGCGCGTCGCGAGTGAAAACTATCGTCAGTAATTCCATTGGCAAGGATGAGTGCAGCGCTTGCCGCTCGAAAGGAACCCGTTGTTCCTGTTCCGGCGCGACTTCGATGATATCGGCCTTCCCCGATTCAAAGGCTAGCAACTGATCACGGAGGCTCTCATCCATCTCGATCTCGATTGAATCCAGAAATGGCCGTCCGCCCCAGTAATCCTCGTTGGCCGTCAGCAAGAGCCGCCTTCTGGCTTGCCAATCGGCGACACGAAACGGGCCAGTGCCGGCCGGAACACTGTTCGCATCCCGTTTCGCAATTGCATTTCGCGGTAAGGCAAGCTCGGTCGGCAGATCCGGATCTGAGTTCTGTAGATCAATGACAATCGAATCGCCCTCGGCGGTGACGTGCCAGGACGGATTTGCGGTTTGCAGCGAGGCGGCAGCAATTTCTGCCGTCAAAGGGATTCCGTCGTGGAAGCGAATTCCCGAGCGCAATCGAAGAGTACATTCGCGATTGTCCGTCGACGCTTTCCAGGAGACAGCAAGTCCGGGCTGTGCGCGTCCGCGCTGGTCGACTGTGACCATGGTTTCAAATACGAGCTTCATGATGTTCGCTTGCGTAGATAAATGGCTCGGCTCCTGCGACGGGTCAAGCGAGGTCAGTACATCCCGCGTGGCGATGCGCAAAGTCCCGCCATATTGCGGACGCGTTTCTGCGCGTGCCGCAAAAGCAGCCAGAACCAAACTACTGACCGCAAGCCATCGCCAGACGAAAAGCCTCATAGGTTCCACTATCTCGATTTCTGCTCACCACCACAGCCGTGTCGCCGCGAGACTCGGTCCAGAGCGCGGTGATTGGGCCGTCAAACTCGACGTCGGCGCTGACGGCAATTGCATCGCGATCCGGAAATTCGTAGGCGCGAATCGAATCTTTCGCCGGTTCTCCAGCGCTGGAGGCTAGAACTTGCCAACCCGAGCCGCATGCGGTTTTCACCCCGGCCAGATCGCTGCCCCAGGAAACGTTCGTAATCTGATCGGAAACTCCATCGATCATGTGAACGCGGCCATCGATCGCGGCAAAGAGCCAGAGTGGATTGTTCTCTCGCGGAAGAAGTGCAGATGAAAAGAATTTCGGTGCGGTGCTGAATTTGCCAATAGGAGGAGTAAGCAGGCCAGTAAAAAAATTCCGTGTAGGCGCGAAGAACCCGCTCACTTCCGGTACTACGGTCGACGCGCCATTGGCCACATCCGCACTCGGGAAAACCGCAAGTGTTCCATTCAACTCGGGCAGCAGCGGCCAAGGATCGTCGCTCTGGCGACAATCCAGTCGCGCAGGCGATCCCGCGCTGGCCTGGCAAGTCACACCCGGCAGATACGCTTCCAGCGAGTGATTGCCAGCGGCAATGAGCCTCCCACGCATATCGCGCGGCCAAGGCTGGTTGTGCGGGATGGCCAGCATCTGCTCCGCTTGCCAGCTTCCGTTCTCCATCCGATACCAGGAAAGTTTTTCTGGATCGAGTACGGCGATACGAGTTGCAGTTGAAGACTCTTCCAGAACGGCGACGTCCAGAATTGGTTGATCCCGCGCATATAGAGGAATCTTGCGAAGGCTCAGCGGAAACGACTCCCCGGCGCCGGATGCTTCCGGTCTTGGTGTTGAAACCATGGCGACCATAGGATCGCCAGTGCTTGGATGAATCTCTGCGATCCATACATAAGAAGCAGGATTTTCTGAGAGTGAAATCGCGACGCTTACCAAAGCCTGATCTGCGACAAGTTGCAGGCCAGCCGCTTGCATCGCGCTGCGAAGGCCGTTCTCGATGATGTCGCTGTCACGCTTGCCGAGAGACGATCGGTTCTCGAAAGTCACTGCCACCCGAACCTGCCCGGTGGCCGCGACGACTTTTCGCGCAAGGTCCTGCTCGGGGGTGCTCCAGTCGGAAGCAAATGAGGGAACGATCAAGGCCAGAATGAGTGTTGAAAGCCCCAGAACATTGCAGAGAGGGGCGAACAGCCCGCCGCCACGAAACTCCGAATTCGCGGAAACATCCAGGATGGCTGAATTATAAACCGCTTTACACACGGGCCCGGGACAGTGCCTCTGTACTATATTTGGACACCGTTCCCAGGCAATATGGCTAGCCTTCAACTTCTTCCGCGCCTGGTTCGCTTATTGCGCGTTCATCCATTTGTCCGAACCGGTCAGCTTCACCGCCACGCCAGAAATAGTGAGGTGCAGGGGCTTGCCGTCGGCGGTGCCGCGGTGCTCCGTCGAAATTAGCAAGGGGCCCGCTTTTTTGTAGCCTGCCCAGGTTGCAATCACGACGCTTGGTTTCTTGGGACCACCACGGTGATACACAAATTGCACCACGCGGTTGTCCTTGCCGAGATAGAGCGTCCAAGTGTCACCAGGTGTAAAGCCTCCAGCCTCCGCCGGGTATTTCACCACGACCTCCGTCGCCGAACCTTGCCCCAGCGGCAGCTTCTGCGTGCCCATGTCTTTCACGTCGGCGCTGGAGTCCCAATACACGTGCAGAGGGAAGAGCAGCCAATACTGATCGTTCACGAAAGCCGGCTCAAGTTCCTCCTTTATATTGGCCGGTTCGTTGCTCGTCTGACCCAGAACGAAAGAAGCCTTGACCGGCTTGCCATCCTTGTCTTTGCCCTCGTACGAAACTTTGCCCGTCTTGGGTTCCCACTCCCAGGAATGGGACACATTCACTCCGGGAAACTCTGCGTGCCAGGTGAAACGGATCGCCTGAATTTGATCCCACGAATCCAGGCCGTAGGTCTTGGCAATTTGTTCGGCAATTTGCGGGCGCGTCGTCTGAGCCCGGGAACTGTAAGGAAGCGTCAGTGCCGTGAGCGTCAGAACACAGATCATTGGGAAAAAGCTCGATTTTGTCATGGGGAATCTCTCTTTTCAGGTCAAATGAGCGGGCCCTATCTACGATGTTGGCCAGATACTTTTCGATCCGGAATCGTTGGGCTATGGATAGCTTACTCCGGTAGAGCGGCGACCCCTGCGACTTCCTTTCCACGGACGAACCAAATGAACGCCGCCGCCAATGCCACGCATCCGTATTCGAGCAGCATGATCCAAGCGGGGAGGGCCCCCCAAGGATGTCCCAAGGCGCGCCAATGCCACATCAGGTAAGTGGGAATAATACTGACGGTCCAGACAATCATCGCCAGAGTTGAGGCCGAGGTTAAAAATGGCAGAAGCCAGAGAAGGTACCAAGGGAATACCACGGGGGCGAATAAAAGGGATGCTGCCATGGGCCAGGCAAAGGCGTCCGGAGACAACCCGGCCCTCGTTTTTCGCAGCCATGCTGCGGTCGCTAATCCGACGACCACGGCGAGGCCAGCGAGAACTTGAGGAGGTGCGACTCGATCGAGCACCGCGAAGATCGGGCCATTGAAACGGAAAGTCTGCACATACGTACCAAGCGAACCTGTCGGAACGCGGCCGTGATTGAGAAATGGCACGCACAGCAGTCCCACCACAACAACTGCCAGCACCGCGTCGCGAATGCGAACTCTCTTCCAATAGAGAGGCAACAGCACGATAGGAAGAAATTTCACTGATACAGCAAGCGCAAATGTCAGGGCCGCAACGGCCCGCCATCGACGCACGAGTGCAGCCGCGGATATTACCAAGAGCAGCGCCCCAACAATGTCAATGTGACCACTCCCCGTGACCTCGATGGCCAATAACGGATTCCAGGCGTATGCCAGGACCATGTGGGACGGCTGTCGCGTAGAGCGCAGGAGATCGAGCAGCGCAAAAACAATTCCGATTTCGCAAACTGCAAACGCTATTTTCATCGCGAACACAGATTCGTGAATGGCAGTGACTGCGCGGAAGAACAGCAGTGCACCCGGTGGATACGGGCTCGGCAGATCCGGATTGTTCAGGGTGCGCGTTTCCGGTGTATGCAGCTGCTTGACGGACGGATCGCTGGGAACGACTAAATAAGGGTTGTAGCCGAGCCGCTGCAAGCGTCCATCCCAGACATACCGATGGATATCATCGTCGGTGCCAGGCGTCAGGCGAAGGAATGCCATGTGCCATAGAGCAGCCAGGATGAGCCCAGTCAGCACAACACGTCGCGAAAATCTCGGGCTCGCGAAAAACTCGTGCATCGCAAGCAGGTAGATGACGCACGCGGCTGACAAAGAGGCCATGAAGTAGGGCCCGCCTCGATCGCCGAAGTGGCGGGAGCAGAGGGTGAGCGCTAGGCACAGGATCATGCCAAGCACGCACACTCTCGACCCGGCGGTGATCTTCACGATTGTCTGTGTGGCGCCGCGAGTTCCCATTTCCTGAGCCATTCCGCGGTGCGGGACGCTTTTGCCGGCGCCAGACGCAACTCCGCCGCCAGACGATTCAAGTCTTCGACGACATCAATATCGTAGAAAGGTTCTACAAATCCGACCGATAGCCGAAGAGTCTGAGCGTGGGACAAAAGTCTCTCCAGTGCGCTGCTGGTGCCGATCCCGTCGTTGTCGAAAAGCGCCGGATGCGACGTCTTTGCCCCCACCAGATAGTAGCCCCCGTCGTGCGTGGGACCTATGACGAGATCGCGGTCAGCCAGCGTTTCGAATGCATCTTTGAGAACAGAGGACGGCAGGTGCGGGCTGTCGCTGTTGAAGGCAATGATGCGCCGTTGATGACCTTGTGCAAAGTGCGAGAACACCGACCTCAGGCCGGCGGCGAGGCCATCCCCCTGCTGCGCTACCACGTTCGCTTCGTGGCCGGCCAACTGCGTCATCTCGCTAACGTCTGAACCCGGACACATAATCGCAACTTCCACATCGTCAAGCGACCGCGCCAACGTCAACGTGTCATATAGAAGACAGGAATAGAACGTTGTCACCGCTTCCGGAGAAAGGCCACTTCGCAAGCGAGTCTTTACCGTGCCCGGCCTCGGTGCTTTCGCCATGATCACCAGCACACGATCACTTCGTGACGAACGCACGACCGTCTTGCTTGCGGATTTCATAAAACAATTTCGGAAGTATGCACTCTACGCAAAGGCGCCGACGCTAATCAATAGCCCCCAAGCGGGACGAGTGGTGGCCTGGCGTTTTCAGCGGGGTTATCGTACCGTTTCTGGCAATGGCCCCTATTCTTATCTCCGTGGTTTCGCTGCTGGTATCGGCAACGTGGCGCGGCTGACGCTTTTTCGCCGTGGCACCGTGAAAATGTCGCATCCGACCGTCATTTTCTTTGGGCCGGACACGCGAAGAATGAGCTAAGGTGGTGCGGCTGTTACAACCGGGGAAGCGACAGCGGCATTTGGGTGAGCGGCGTTTTCAGGCCCAGGCCGCGAGATGCGGCCTCCAGATCGCGTTTTTCGCAGCGGGCTAGCAGACTCTGCAAATCCTGGTCGGTCGCGAGCACATGAAGATCTTTCGTCGGCGCAAAGTAAACTAGGGTGCGTTTGCCTGCGGCGATAAGGTTAAGCAGGTTTTGCAGCGTCCCTTTGCTTCTGCCGTCCCACAACATGAAGCCGCATTGTGCCTCCCGCGACATCACAAGGTCTTTCGCGGAGTAATAGCTGAAATCTCTACGTTCGCTCGGTGGGTCAATGCTGCGCATCGGCCATCCGCCGACGTTGTTACGACATTCCTCCATACAGAACACGATAACATTACTGTAGCGGTGCTTCGCAAAGTAGGTCTGCACGGCTTTGTCCGCGCCCTTGGCATCGCCAATGAAAATCGTGCAGCCGCGCTTCATGAGGTCGTCAAGCCGCGCGCGGATAACCTTATTCAATTTAGAAACCGCGCGTGATCCACCGATAAAGACATTCACACGAGCCTACTTCGTTGTCAGGGTCAGAAGGTAAACCGCCTCCGCCTTACCCTGGTTTTTGAGGACTTCGACAATGTGACCCACCGTCGCGCCTGAGCCGTAAAGATCATCGAACAGCAAGAGGCTCTTGCCGGCGGTGTGCTCCGGTGCCACGGTAAAAGCGTCTTTCAGCGCCTCCGCTCTTTTATCGTACTCGGTAATGTCTTTCAACTGGGGCGTCTGCTTCACTTTCTTGAGGCATTCGGTACAAACCGGGATGCTCAGTCGCGCGGCAAGGGCCTGGGCGACAACGTCGACAGGCTGAATCTTGCGGACGTTGGACGGCGGGGCCGGGACAATTGCAGCAATCGCCACGCGCCAAGTGTTCTGCACAAAGGCGGCGGCAGCTTCGGCAAGCGGATCAACCGCCGTTTGATCGCTGCGATATTTGAGCTTGTAAAGCAGTTCGCCTGCGGCTGACCGTTTCGTGTCGAACATCGGATACCCGGCAGAATTGTTGCCGAGAAAAGTGCTGCCGAGCGTATGGAAGTCGAGTGCGTAGCCGTCCGTCCACGGGCCGCCCTTCAAGTGCCTGGGATTGATTTCAATACTCAAGCGTTGGTCCCTGCCACCAGCCTAAGCCAGTTTCGTCCCGCGAGTCCATCGGTGAAGGCCAAAATCGGGCTTGAGTGGGCGACCCGTGGGGCAATCTGCGGACTCACGCTGCCCTTGTTGTCGCCCTTCGTCGGTGCCGAAAATAATAGCGCACGATCAAGCTGACAATGAACCACCCCGCCCCAATCGTGCCCTTCAACGTCCCGCTGATCTTGGATTTCCCGATACGCGGGTAATAACTCACCGGGACTTCGACCACGCGGAATCCGCCGATGGCGCCCTTGAGGATCATCTCAACCGCCCAGCCATAGGTCGTCTCTTTAAGGTCGAGCGCGCTTACCACATCGGCGCGGGCAGCGCGAAACGGACCAAGGTCCGTGATGTCCAAGTCATACAGAAAACGGATCAGTTTCGCCGCGAGGCGATTTCCCAACTCCTGATGCCACGGCAAAGCCCCGGCAAAACGCTGCTTCCGCAGGCGCGAACCGATCGTGATATCGGCGCGGCCTTCGAGGATAGGTGCTAGCAAAATCGGCAATTCGGACGGTCGATCGCTGTAGTCGCCATCGAGAAAGACAACCACGTCAGGAGAATTTGCCGCCGCCAATCCTGTCAGACAGGCTCGTCCGTAGCCACGGCGCGGTTCGAGGATGACGCGGGCCCCCATTTTCGCTGCGATCCCGGGAGTCCCGTCGTTTGAGTTGCTGTCGACGACGATTACCTCCGTGATGAGATCCGCGGAAAGATCGGCTAAAACGCGTTCAATCCCCTGCGCTTCATTATGGGTAGGGATGATAACGGACACGCGCGCTGGCATCTCGTCCGATCACCACAACAGGGAAGATGGCCATCGTTGCGATAGCCAACCGTCAACGCCCCACTTTCGGCCGGCGCTTCCAAGGGCTAACCCGAAGGATGCCAGCACCGGAACCAGCAGTTCCCAAATCCAAGCGGTGCCCCATTCCGACATCCAAAGGCTCGCAAGATAAAGGAATGCGATACAAGCTACAGGGCGCGTGAGCAGACCAATGACGAGCAAAACACCCAGAGATATTTCTGTTACAGCCTGCAAGGGCGCTGCCATTGCGGCATGGCTTGCAGCCTGAGCCATAACCGCTTTCCATGCTGCCGGCGCATGACCCTGGTTGATGTAATAGTGGATGAGGCCTGCATATCCGGCAGGACGGTAGAGGCCTTTGCCGAGATTCTCAAAAAAAACTGATACGAACATCGCTCCAATCGTTACTCGCACGATGGCCAGACCTTTGGCCGCTTGGTGTCCCACTCTGACTCTGTCGTTTGGCAAGCCGATCGCGTTTGTGGTCATGGAGAACCTCGTTGACTGGATGCTATACCAGATCGGAAAGTTACAACATCGGCAAATCTTCGATTTCAAGGTAAATTCATGGCTCGATTATGTTCGCCATCGCTCGAACGTCGCGTGCTGGCTGCTGGTAGAATTTCAATTACATTCGCCGAGGAAGGAGTCTTTCCGTGAGGGTGCGAATTCTCTCGTCATCGCTGCTGCTCTGTTTCGCGGTGTGCCAGTTGGCCGCTCAGGTTTCCACGAACCCGAAGTTCAGTCCGCCAAGCCGCACCTTTCGCTTCACCTACAGCTTCACCGTGAAAGATATTCCCTCGGACGCGAAACGGGTACGCGTCTGGGTTCCGGTGGCGCACACCGACCAGCACCAGAGTGTCCGCATTCTGACGATCCAAGCGCCAGGGGAAACGCGCATCACGCAGGAGCCCGAGTACGGCAACCGAATGCTATATGCGGAGATCCAGAATCCCGCTTCGGGTAAAGCGGAATTCACGCTCACCTACGAAGTCGTGCGTCGCGAGTATTCG
>Ga0335072_10006207_pt1 | contig 17500 bp, 13 predicted proteins | sample Lox_Sample_21_FD_206725 | JGI IMG/M metagenome (GOLD analysis project Ga0335072, IMG submission 206725) | Soil microbial communities from Loxahatchee National Wildlife Refuge, Florida, United States - Lox_Sample_2.1 | ecosystem: Environmental > Terrestrial > Soil > Wetlands | place: USA...
TGCACTCTTCGGTGAACTTTTCGATTGCTTTTTTCTCCGTCTTGGACTTCTGCGGGTTGAACTTCGAGAACGGGTTTGCGTACACGACGTTGGGGCCGAATTTTTCCTGACCCGGGATCGTGAGCGTTTCGCCCGCTTTCGGTTCAACCGTGCAGGTCCGCGTTTTCGCTTCGATCGCGCATTCGGCGGCTTCGTTCAGTTTTTTCTGAAGCGCGTCGCTGCCCGGAAGGATGAACGCCTGCGGGTTGTAGAAGCCGAGCACGGCCACCGGACCCGTGTAACCGAAGTTGCGGAGCACGCCGACCGCGGTACCGAGGTTGGTGATGATGTGCTTGAAGAGGCCGCCTTTGTAGTAATAGCCTTCTTCACCGGCTTCGTGGATCAGGCATTCGAACGCCCCGCCGGCGAAGCCGTGGGCTTCGAGGTATTCCGGCGTCGAGCAGGCGGCAACAACCGCGAGCTCGTCGTTGGAGCCGATGTTCTCGGTGACGTACTTCGTCGCGCCGAACGTGCCGGGCGCCGTCACGATGCCGATCGCGGCTTCCAGCTGCGAGGGCGGAGCCCCGTAGTTGAAGTGCAGCGGGAAGCCTTTTTTGTGGTAATCGCAGGGCGAGGCGTCGCTTTTACCGTTGCCTTCGCCACCGCCGCCGAGCGACGGGTTTTCACCGATCATGCCGTCGCTGACCTCGCCCGGGCAACCGAGGTTGATCAGGTTCAGCGCGTTACCGGCCTGCTTTTCAGCTTTCGCCAGTTTTTTGACCAGGAAGTTCGTGTAGCCTTCTTCGAACGCCGAAGGCGACTCGGCCGGGTAGTTGTTGTTGAATTTTTCAGCGGTGTAGCCGAACGCCAGCGAGTCACCCAGAGCGGTGTAGTTCGTCGGCGTCAGCGGCGTTTTCGCTGCGCTGGCGCTCGACGCGAACAGCGCCGCCACCACGAGCGCGGCTGCGATGCAGCAGCCGATCAGTCGTCCCTTGCGGGACGAGAAGCCATTCCTGGCCGTCATCTCACATCCTCCTCGTACGGGGCCCGCCGGCACGAATCCCGATACGAGCGCAGCCCCCTCTTGGACTTGTTCCGTTCCCTCTAATGCGTACTCCCCGTGGTAAGACGGGGAGCGTTCGGCAAGGATAGCCACGGACCGCTGGCGTGTCAAGCGTGGTTTATCGCCCGCGGATGCAGGGGTTTTCGCCTCTCGGCGCGTTGAGCGCGTGTTGTGCGCGCGTTGTGCGCGGGGCGTGGCCGAACGTCGCCGGGACTCGTGCCCGGGCCCTCCGCGGGCGCGGTATGAGGGATAGCCGGGTATCGCCAGGCGCGATGCCTGCGGGGCTCCGCCGGGCTCGGGCGCCGGGCGCAGGCGCCGCAAGCGCCGTTGCATCGCGTCCGAAGCCCGTGCCACTTTGGTCGCTGCCATGACGATCCTGCTGCTGATCCTGGGACTGGCCCTCGGCGCCGCGCTGGCGGCGATCCTGCTGCGCCCGAACCGCCAGCGCATGCGCGACGAGCTCGCGGCGATCTCGGCCGACGTGCTCGCCCAGACGGGCGATTCGCTCGCGCAGCGGCTGGTCGACCAGCGCCGCGTCGAGGAGGAGCGCACCAGCGGTGAGATGGCGCGCCGCGCCCAGGAGATAGCCGGCCTCGTCGCGCCGGTGCAGGAGAAGCTCGGCCGCATGGAGGGCGAGATCGGGCGCCTGGAGCGCGAGCGCCGCCAGGCGCACGGCGAGCTCGCGCAGATGGTGCGCATGCTCGGCGACGGCGTCGGCACGCTGCGCCAGGAGACCGGCAACCTCGTCGCCGCGCTGAAGCGGCCTTCGACGCGCGGCTCCTGGGGCGAGATCCAGCTGCGCAACGCGGTCGAGATGGCCGGGATGGTCGCGTACTGCGACTTCTTCGAGCAGCGCACGATCCAGGGCGAGGACGGCGCGCTGCGACCCGACATGCTCGTGCGACTGCCGGGCGGCAAGCTGATCGTGGTCGACGCGAAGGTGCCGCTCGACGCCTATCTCGCGGCGCTGGAGGCCGACGGCGAGGACGCCCGCGCCACCGAGCTGGCGCGGCACGCCAGGCAGACGCGCCAGCACGTCGCGAAACTCGCGGCGAAGGGCTATCAGGCGCAGCTGGAGGCGACGCCGGAGTTCGTCGTGATGTTCGTCCCCTCCGACGGCATCTACCAGGCCGCGCTGGAGGCGGACCCGGCGTTGATCGAGTTCGGTGTCCAGCAGCAGATCCTGATCGCGACGCCGACGACGCTGATCGGCCTGTTGTGGGCGGCCCATCGCGGCTGGCGCGAAGAGCGGATCGCGGAGTCCGCGCGTGAGATCGCCGCCTCCGCGCGCGAGCTGCACCGCCGCCTCGGGCGCTTCGTCGAGCCGCTGGGCAAAGTCGGGCGCCAGCTGGACTCGGCGGTCGCCGCCTACAACGAGGCGGTGGGCTCGTTCGATGCGCGCGTGGTCCCGCAGGTGCGCAAGGTCGAGCAGGCCGGCGCCGCCTCCGACCGCGAGGTCTCCAGCCCGCCCGCGATCGAGACCGCGGCGCGCGCGGTCACGGCGCAGCTGGCCGTGGGGGAGCCTGATCCGGGGGCCGCTCCCGCCGCGGGCGATCCGGGCCGGGAGCGGGTCGCGCAGACGCTTCAGGCAGTCGAGCTGGCCCCGTCGGCCCGTCGGATCTCCTCCGCCGACGAGCCGCCACAACGGCGATCAGCGTAAGCGCGACCGGCACCGTCGCCGGCAGCTCGTCGACCACGAAGAACAGGAGGTCGAAGCAGACCGCGAACGCCGCGGCGAGCACGGCGCCGCGCCACTGCACGCCGGGGCCGGCCGCGAACGCCAGCAGCGCGCCGAGCGCGCCGGCGACGAACAGGTCGCCGTAGCCCATCACCGCGGACCCGAGCAGCGCGTTCTGCAGGCGCGGGAGGCCCGCGGCGGGGTGCGCGGCGTTCAGCGCCTGGTTGGGCTTCTGGAGCAGATCGGCGATCACGAGCGCGGCGTCGACCGCCGCCATCGCCACGATCCCGCCCGCGAGCCAGCGCGGCGGCGTCACGATCGCGAGCAGCACCCCGAGCGCGACGCAGCTGAGCGCCGAGAGCGCGAGCGCCGCGGCCTCGCCTCCCAGCGCGCCCGCGTCGGCCCAGGCGAGCGCGAACAGCGGCAGCACGAGCAGCGCCCTCGCGGGCCGGGCGCCGTGCGTCAGCCAGCCGAGCGCCAGCGCCGCCAGCAGCGGCACCGCGACGAGCGCGAGGTACGTCAGCCCCTGGGCGCTGGCGCGTTCGGCGAGCGTGGCCACGAGCACGAAGCCGAGCACCGACAGCGGCGGGATCACGGCCCAGCGGCGGTCCCTCAGATGCGCCAGGGCCGACACCTGCGGAACGCGCCCCAGGGCGACGATCGCGCCCTGTGCGAGCGAGAGCAGGCCGATCGACAGCCAGAAGGGCAGCATCGGGCCAAGATAGATCGCCGACGGAGCCCGCGCGTACGATGCCTCCTACGATGGAGGCGATGAACGCGCCCGCGACGCAGGCGCCACCGATCCTGCACCTGTCGACCGTGGTCGGCAGCCCGCTGCGCGACGCCGACGGCGAGCGCCTGGGCAAGGTCGAGGACCTGATCGTGCGGCTCGGCGGCGTCGGCTATCCGCCGATAACGGGCGTGCTCGTCACGGTGGCGGGGCGCACCTCCTACCTGGGCGTCAACCGTGTCTCCGAGATCGGCCCCGGCGGCGTCGTGCTGAACAAGGCGAAGCTCGACCTGCGCCGCTTCGAGCGCCGGGCGGAGGAGGTGCTGCTGAAGCGCGACCTGCTCGATCGCCAGCTGATCAACGTCGAGGGCGCGCGCCTGGTGCGGGCAAACGAGATCGAGCTCGCGCTGGTCGCCGGCTCGTGGCGCGTCGTCGGCGTCGACACCGGCCCGCGCGGCGGCCTGCGGCGGCTGCTGCCGAAGAGCCTCGGCGCCCACATCGCGACCGGCGAGTTCCTCGACTGGGCGGGGGTCGAGCCGTTCGTCGGGCACGTGCCCACGGTCCGCCTGCGCGTGCCCCATCCGAAGCTCGCGAAGCTGCATCCCGCGCAGATCGCCGACCTCGTCGAGGCGGCCTCGCGTCGCGAGGGCGAGGAGATCATCCAGGCGGTCGGCGACGACGACCGCGAGCTCGAGGCCGACGTCTTCGAGGAGCTCGACGACCACCACCAGCAGGAGTTCCTCGAGGACCGCCCCGACCACGAGGTGGCGCAGATCCTCGCGCGCATGGCGCCCGACGACGCCGCGGACATCCTCGGCGAGCTGGACGAGGAGCGCCGCGAGCCGGTGCTCGCCGCGCTGCCGGTCAGCCACCGCGTGAAGGTACGGGCGCTGCTCGGCTACGAGCCCGACGAGGCCGGCGGCCTGATGAGCCCGGACTTCGTCCTGCTGCGCGGCTCGACCGCCGCGGGCGACGCGCTCGACGCCGTGCGGCGCAGCCGGATCGCGCCGGAGCTGCTGACGACGATCTTCGTCAGCTCCGGCGACGGCTCGCTGGAAGGCAGCGTGCCCGTCGCGGCGCTGCTGCGCGCCGCGCCCGGGCAGCGGCTCGAAGCGTTCGTGAAGCACGAGACGCCGTGCCTTTCCCCGGACTCGCCCTTCGAGGAGGTCGCGCGCCAGATGGCGGATTACAACCTCACCGCGATCCCCGTCGCCGACGAGACCGGGATGGTCGGCGTCGTGACGGTGGACGACGTGCTCGAGGCGATGCTCCCGCGTGGCTGGCGGCGGCGCTTCGGGCTGCTCGGCGAGGACTGACAGCCGCGTTTCGGAACGCGCGTCGGTGGCTAATAGACTGCCGGTCGTGAGCGTTTCAGGCGGACAGTTGGATGGCGGTTCGAGTACCGCCCGTCATGCGCCGTATCCGGTCGGCCGGTCGCGGCCGGCCGCGTCTGCCTGAGCGCCTAAGCCGGCCCCGCATCCCGATCCGCCTGCGTGGGCGCCGCGGGCGGCTGCTCGTGCTGCTGGGCATGCTGGGCCCCGGCCTGATCGCGGCGAACGCCGGCAACGACGCGGGCGGCATCGCCACGTACTCCTCGGTCGGCGCGAAGTACGGCTACGGCCTGCTGTGGACGATCGTGCTGATCACGATCTCGCTCAGCATCGTGCAGATGCTGGCGGCGCGGATGGGCGTCGTCACCGGCAAGGGGCTCGCGGAGCTGGTGCGCGAGGAGTACGGGATCCGCTGGTCGGTGTTCGCCACGAGCGCGGTGCTGATCGCGAACCTCGGCATCTGCATCTCGGACTTCGTCGGCATCGGCGCCGCGGTGGGGCTGACCGGCGTGCCGGTGCAGGTGTCGGTGCCGATCGCGGCCGTGGCGATCTGGCTGATCATCGTGCGCGGCTCCTACCGCTCGGCGGAGCGCGTCTTCATCTGGCTGACGATCCCCTTCTTCGCCTATCCCGTCGCGGCGATCCTCGCCCACCCGCACTGGGGCGACGTCGGCAAGGCGATCGTGGCACCGCAGATCCACGGCAACTCCGAGTACCTGCTGCTGCTGATCGCGACGGCCGGCACGACGATCACCCCGTACATGCAGCAGTACCTGCAGTCGGCGGTCGTGGAGCGCGGCGTGCGCGAGGAGGAGCTGGGGCGCGAGCAGCGCGAGGCCGTCGCGGGCGCGGTGTTCGCGAACCTGATCGCCGGCTTCATCATCATCGCCACGGGCGCGACCCTGTTCACCCACGGCATCCACGAAATCTCCTCCGCGGCGGACGCGGCGCGCGCGCTGAACCCGTTCGCCGGCCAGTACGCGGAGGCGCTGTTCGGGATCGGCCTGCTGGGCGCGAGCCTGCTGGCGGCGGCGATCCTGCCGATCGCGACCGCCTACGTGATCTCGGAGTCGCTCGGCTACGAGAAGGGCGTCGGGCGCCGCCGCGAGGAGGCGCCCGTGTTCGTGAACATCATCACCGGGATGATCGTGATCGCCACGATCGTCGCGATCGTCCCCGGCGTGCCGGTGATCTCGCTGCTGATCGGCGTCCAGGTCGTCAACGGCGTGCTGCTGCCGATCAGCCTGTTCTTCGTATGGCGGCTGTCGCGGTCGCGAACCGTGATGGGCGAGCAGCGCAGCCGCGGCCTGCTCGACGGCGCCGCGGCCGTCACGGTGCTCGTCACCTCGCTGCTCTCGCTCGGGCTCGTGGTGATAACGCTCGCGGGGGTCTAGGCAAAGCGCCTGCCGCGACGGCGGCCGCGGCCGGCCTCAGGCCGGGACTGCGTCGTCGGCCAGCAGCAGCGTCGCGCCGACCGCGCCGCCCAGGTCGCCGAGCGCCGCGACGTGCACGTCGGGCGGGCGGAAGTCCGCGAACAGATGCGGCTGCATCGCCTCGGCGATGCGCTTCGCGTAGGGCTCGCCGAGCCGCACGCCGAGCCCGCCGCCGACGATCACGCACTCGACGTCGAGCACGTTGCAGGCGGAGGCGACGCCCGCGCCGAGCGCGCGCAGCGCGCGCTCGATCATGTGCTTGGCCAGCTTGTCCTCGTGCTCCAGCGCGCGCGCCCAGATGCCGCTCGTCAGGCGCGTGCGCCCGCGCTCCTTCATCAGCTTGAAGAGGTCTGTCTGCTTGCCCTTCTCGACCTGCTTCGCGGCGTGCGCTTCCATCGCGGCGCGCCCGGCGTAGGCCTCCATGCAGCCGCGGCGGCCGCAGGTGCACTGCGCGCCGTCGAGCTCGACGACAATGTGCCCGATCTCCCCGGCGGCGCCGCGCCCGAGCCAGGGCTTGCCGTCGAGCACCAGCCCGCCACCGACGCCGGTGCCCCAGAACACGCCCAGCAGCGAGTCGTACGGCTTGCCGGCGCCGAGCTGGAACTCGGCGTCGGTCGCCACCTGCACGTCGTTGCCGAGCCTGACCGGGCAACCCAGCGCCTGTTCGAGCGTCGGGCCGAGCGGGAACGCGCCTTCCCAGCCGGGCAGGTTGCGCGCGCTGGTGACGGTGCCGCCTTCGATCGTGCCGGGCGAGCCGACGCCGACTCCGGCGAGCGAGTCGACCTCGACGTTGGCGGCCTGCGCGGCCTCGCGGGTGGCGGCCGCCATCTCGGCGGCCACGTCCGCTGGGCCGCCGCTCGTCGGCGTGGGCCGCCTGGCGGAGCCCAGCACCTTGCGATCCTCGTCGACGATCGCCGTCTGGATCTTCGTGCCGCCCAGGTCGATGCCGCCGTAGATGCCGCGGGTAGCCATCGGGCTCGATCATCGCAGACGCATCCGGCGTCTCCGCGCGGTCCGCCGCCGCGGTTTGGCGCTTCCGCCAGCGCGGTGTAGGAATTCTCTGTCGAGCAATTTAGGCGCGCTTGAGGCTTTGCTTCGCGCCTTCTTACAGGTCGGCCGCAGCATCGCCTGGACATGACGAAGCGTGGCCGGGCACCGTTGGTCGTCGTCTATGCGCTGGCGGCGCTGCTCGTCGGCGCGATCGTCGCCGCGGTGCTCGTGGTCGGGCCGGCCTCCGGCGCCTCCTCGGCGCGGACGCGGATCGTCACCGCCCAGCGGGGCGTGGTGCAGTCGACGGCCTCGGGCAGCGGCAACGTCCAGGCGTCGAGCGAGCTGGACCTCGGCTTCAAGACCGCGGGGACCGTCACCCAGATCTACGTACGCCAGGGCCAGCAGGTCGGCCAGGGACAGCTGGTCGCGACGCTCGACCCGCACAGCGCCGAAGTCACGCTCGAGCAGGCAAAGGCGAACCTCCAGTCCGCCGAAGCGGCGCTCGCGCGCGAGGAAGAAACCGACGGCGAATCGTCCTCCTCGTCCGGCAGCTCCCCCTCTTCGTCCGGCGACTCGCCCTCGGCGACCGGCGCCGCGCGCGCCGAAACCGCCGCGACGAAACCCGCCTCGACGAAACCCGCCCCGAAGAAATCCGCCTCAAAGAAATCCGCCAAAAAGAAGCCGGCGCAGGCGAACGACGGCTCGAAGAAGAGCGAAGAACCCGCTGAAAGCTCAAGCTCCTCCTCCTCGTCGTCGTCGTCCGAAATCAGCGCGGCGACGCGCGAAGCGAACATCGCCTCCGCACGGGCCAACGTGAAGAGCGACCGGCTGACGGTCGAAAACGACGAACGCAGCGTCGCCGACACGCGCCTGACGGCCCCGGAGAGCGGCACGATCGTCTCGCTGGGAGGCGAAGTGGGCGAAACGGTCTCGGGCGGCGGCACGAGCCGCGCCGCGAGCGAAACGAGCGAATCGTCGAGCGGCTCGGGCGGCGGCGGCTCGAACCCGTCGAACGACTCGTCCTCGAACTCCTCGGAATCGAACGCGTCCGGCGGAGCGTTCGCGGTGCTGAGCGACCTGAGCGAGATGAAGCTCGTGGTGCCGCTGAGCGAGTCGGAAGTCGGCAGCGTCAAACGCGGGCAGACCGCGACGGTGACGGTCGAAGCGCTGAAAGGCGCGAAGCTCGCGGCGCACGTCAGCGAAGTCGCGGCGCTGCCGACGAGCAACAGCGGCGTCGTCAGCTACGACGTCACCTTCGCGCTCGACCAGTTGACGGCGGGCCTGAAACCCGGGATGAGCGCGACGGCCGAAGTCGTCGTCCAGCAGGCGGAAGGCGTGAACGTCCCGAGCAGCGCCATCTCCGGTGGGTCGGTGACGGTCATCGAAGGCGGAAAGCAGGTGCAGAGGCCGGTCACGACGGGGCTGGCGGGCGACAGCACGACGATTGTGCTCAGCGGCCTGAAGGCCGGCGAACGCGTGGCGCTCCCGCTGGCGAGCAGCGGGGGCGGCGCCAACCTGCTCTCGCGGCTCGGATCGCGCAGCGGCGGCTCGGGCTCGATCCGCAGCGGGCTCGGCGGCGGCTTCTCGGGCGGGTTCGCCGGTGGCGCCGGTGGCGCCGGTGGCGGCCCGCGCATCTCGGGCGGCCCCGGGCCGGGAGGCTGAGGTGCACCGGCCTGCGCGCCCGCCGGTGATTCAGCTGCACCGCGCGAGCAAGACCTACCGGCTCGGGCAGATCTCGGTGCAGGCGCTGCGCGGGGTCTCGCTGCGAATCGAGCGCGGCGACTTCGTGGCGATCATGGGCAGCTCCGGCAGCGGCAAGAGCACGCTGATGAACATCCTGGGCTGCCTGGACGCGCCGAGCGAGGGGCGCTACCTGATCGACGGCACCGACGTCGGCGAGATGGACGAGGACGACCTCTCCGACCTGCGCAGCCGCAAGATCGGGTTCGTTTTCCAGAGCTTCAACCTCGTGCCGCGCACGAGCGCGCTGGCGAACGTCGAACTGCCGCTGGCCTACGCGGGCCTGCCCCGCCCGGACCGCCGGCGGCGGGCGGAGCGGGCGCTGGCTTCGGTGGGCGTCGCGGACCGCCTCGACCACCAGCCCTCGGAGCTGTCGGGCGGTCAGCAGCAGCGCGTCGCGGTGGCGCGCGCGGTCGTCACGAACCCGTCGCTGATCCTCGCCGACGAGCCGACGGGCAACCTCGACTCGCGCTCGACGCAGGAGGTTCTGGGGATTTTCGCGGGGCTCAACGACGAGGGCCGGACGGTCGTGCTGATCACGCATGAGCCGGAGGTCGCCGAGCAGGCCAGTCGCGTGATCCGCCTCAGCGACGGCGAGGTCGTGGAGGACGAGCGGCGATGATCGGCCGCGAGACGCTGCGAATCGCCTGGGGCGGGATCGCGTCGAACAAGCTCCGTTCGGGACTGACGATCCTGGGCATGACGATCGGCGTCGCGTCGGTGATCGTGCTGATCGCGGTCGGCAACGGCTCCTCCAGCGCGGTCAAGTCCCAGATCCGGAGCCTTGGCACGAACGTGCTGATCGTGATGTCGGGCGGGCAGCGCGGCGGGGCCCGCGCCCTCGCGGGCGGCGGCGTGTCGCTCACGAAGCAGGACGCCGAAGCGCTCCAGAACCCAGGCCTCGCGCCCGACGTCAAGAGCGCTTCGCCGGTGGTCGACGCGACGAGCGTGCGGCTCGTCTACGGCAGCTCCAGCTACGAACCGTCCTCGACGGTGGGCACGACGCCCTCCTACCTGACGGCGCACAGCGACAAGCTCAGCGAAGGCTCCTCGTTCAGCGCCGCCGACGTCAAGTCGCACAAGCGCGTCGCAGTCGTCGGCCAGACGGTGGTGCAAGAACTGTTCGGCGGCCAGAGCCCCGTCGGGCAGAGCGTCAAGCTCAACGGCTCGAACTTCGAAGTCGTGGGCGTGCTCGCGGCGAAGGGCTCGAACGGCGCGAGCAACCAGGACGACGTGGTGATCGCGCCGATCTCCACCGTCCAGGACTCGCTGACGGGCTTCGGCTCGATCGACTCGATCACCGTGCAGGCGAAGTCCGAATCCGCGCTGAACGCCGCGGAAGCCGAGGTGACGCAGACGCTGGAGGAACGCCACAAGATCACGAACACCGAAGAACCCGGCTTCCAGGTCCTCAACCAGGGCTCGCTGCTCGAAACGTCGAGCTCGACCAGCAGCGTGTTCACGACGCTGCTCGGCGAGGTCGCCGCGATCTCGCTGCTGGTGGGCGGGATCGGCGTGATGAACATCATGCTCGTCAGCGTCACCGAGCGCACGCGCGAGATCGGCATCCGCAAGGCGATCGGGGCGCGACGCGCGGACATCCTCACGCAGTTCCTGACGGAGGCGGTGCTCGTCTCGCTGTTCGGAGGTCTGCTCGGCGTGCTGTTGGGCGTCGTCGGAAGCCAGTTCACGATCGCGGGGGTCCACCCCGAGATCGCTACGTACTCGATCTTCCTGGCCTTCGGCGCCGCCGCGCTCTCGGGCCTGTTCTTCGGCACCTACCCCGCCGCCCGCGCAGCCGCGCTGCGGCCAATCGAGGCGCTGCGCTTTGAGTGAGCAACCGTCCCCCACGGAGGAGTCCCCGATGACCGACAGCCCGCCCACCACCGAGACGATGCGCGAGCAGGCGCACCGGGAGCAGGCGCACCGGCAGCAGGCGCCCTCCGAGCAGGCGCTGCGCGACCAGGCGCTGCTCGACGAGGAGGGGCCCTGGATCGAGCACGCCGAGGAGCTGCCGGCGCGCCCGCGTAGGCGCATCCTCGCCCCGCTGCCCGTCGCGCTGCTGCTCGCGCTGGCGATCGCCTGCGGCTTCATCGCCGGCGTGCTCGTGCAGAAGGGGCAGGGGTCCTCCGGCGGCGAAGGCGGCGGCGGCCTTGGCGCAAGGCTCGCCGGTCTCGCGAGCGCCGGCGGCTCACGCGGCGGCGCGGCGGGCTTGCTTCGCTCGGGGTCCGGAGGGTCGGGGGCCTCGGGCGGGCCGGGGGGCTCGGGGGGCCGTGCGGGTGGTGGATCAGCTGGAAGTAACGCGTCCGCTGGAGCTACCTCAGGCTCCACCTCAGGTTCAGTCTTTTCGGGCGGTACCCGCTCGGGCACCACGGTCGGCCAGGTCGCCTACGTCTCGCGCGGCGCGCTCTACGTGACGACCGCGGAAGGCAACACCGTGAAGGTGACCGCGGCGCCTGGCGCAAAAGTGACGAAGTCGGTGGAAACCCACGTCAAGGGCATCCACCCCGGCGAAACGGTCCTGGTCACGGGCGCGACGAACGCGAACGGCTCGATCTCGGCGCAGACGATCCGCGCCGGAGACGCGGGCGGCCTCGGGGCGGGCGCCCTGTTCGGCGCTGGTGCGGCTGGCTCGACGGGCGGCCCGGCGCTGTTCGGCAAGGAATGACCTCAACCCAGACGATGACGATCGAGAAGGAGACCCACATGCCTCGCACTCACGGCAACCGACACGCCCGGCCGACAGCGGCGGCGGCGCTGCTGATCGTGCTGGCGGCGCTGGGCCTGGCCGCGTGCGGTGGATCCACGAAAGGCTCCTCCACGGCGACGAACGCCAGCGCCACGGGGCCAAACGGCAAACGCGGCGGCCAGTTCGCGGCCCGCGCCACGGCGCTGCGGGCGTGCTTGCAGAAAGAGGGGATCACGCTGCCGAAACGCCCGTCCGGGCAGGGGGGCGGATCGTCCGGGACGGGCGGCGCGCCCGGCGGCGGGGGGTACGGCGGGCCGTACGGTGCTCCCTACGGCGGCCAACCTCCGGCGGGCGCGGGTGGCGGGCGCGGGCCGTTCGGCGACAGGGCGGGCGGCGGGCCGCAGCTGCCGAAGGGAGTGACCCGGGCGCAGTTCGAAGCGGCGCTGAAGAAGTGCGGCAGCGGGGCGTTCAGGCGCGGCGGTCGCGGCTTCGACACCGCGGCGGGGCGTCAGCGCTTCGCGAAGTTCGCGGAATGCATGCGCAAGAACGGCGTGAAGCTGCCGTCGCCGAACACCTCCGGCAACGGCCCGATCTTCAACACGAAGGGGATCGACACGAACAGCGCCGCGTTCAAGGCCGCGGACGCGAAATGCCAGAAGGAACTTCGCCCGAGCGGGGGCACCGGCGGCACCGGCGGCGGCGCGGCCCCGGTTCCCGGAGGCGGTGCGGCCCCGGTCCCGGGCGGCGGACCGAGCCCCGGCGGCGGCGAAGTTCCCCCGACGGCCGGCCAGGGCGCGCCGCCGGAAGGCCCGGCACCCGGCGCCTAGCGGCGGGAGCCGGCGCTCAGTTTCCCGACCCTGCGGAGCCCTTCGGCTTCGCGGGGTCCTTGATGGCGGAGGCGCTGGGCTTCGTGGCGACGTTCGGCGCCGGCAGCGCGCCGATCCGACCGACGAGCTGGTTCCACTGCGTGCTGCTGAGGTCGCTCGGGGCGATCACGGGGGTCGGGGTGGCCTGGGCGGCTTGCGCGGCGTCGGGCGCGGAGGCGCCGCTGGCGGCGGCCTCGGCGGCGGTGGGCCGGAAGCCGACGTGGATGTGGTTCCAGTGTTCGGGCATCGCGAGCGTGTTCGGCGCGCCGGGGTACTGCATCAGGCTGATGATCTGGTGCGGGACGAATTCGCCCTGCAGGGTCAGGAGCGTGCGAATCGTGAGATCGGTGATGGAGCCGGCGCCCTGGTGGTCGGCGATGGGGATGCCGTTGATGGCGGAGATGTCGACGGCGTCGCCGGTGTAGTGCTCCGAGACGTAGCCGGAGACGGTCATCTCGCTGTGGCCGCACTCCAGCGCGCTGACGGTGGGCTTCAGGCCGGTGCGCGAGAGGAACGCGAGCACCGCGAGCACGCGCTTGTCGATCTTGCCGGAGGCGATGTCCTGGCGCCCGCACTGGTAGATGTCGATCCCGGGGTCGGCCAGCACGGCGCGCTCGAGTTCTTCCTGGGACATCAGGAAGACGCCGCTGGCGGTCGCGCCGAGCAGGTCGTTTTCGCCTTTGGCGCCCTGCGGGTGCAGCGCGGCGCCGAGCTGGGCCCAGTTCTTCAGGATCGGACGGGGGTCGATCGTGCGCTGGTCGCCGCCGGGGCGAATCGCGAAGCGCATCGTGCCGGCGCTCGCGCCGGCGATGGTGTGCACGCGGCCGAGCACGGTGCCCTTGGAGACGACGGAACCGGCTCGCAGCGGCAGCTGGTTGCCGGTGGCGGTGTGCTTGCGTTTCGCGGCGGAGGCGAGCGCGTCGGGGTTGCCGGGGTGGGCGAACAGGCGGACCTTGCCGGTGGCGGGGACTTCGGGTTCGCCGGTGGAGCCCGAGGCTTCGGCCCCCTGGGCGCCCCCGGGCGTCCCGGCGCCGAGGGACTTCGTCGCCTTGTGGGCCTTGACCTTCAGCGTGACGGGCGGGTGGTGACCGGCCGAGGCGGCCTGCTTCGGCTTCGCTTCGCCCTGGGCGACGGCGGGCAGCGTCGAGTCGCTCGCGGCGACGGCAGACGCGTTCGGGGCGGAGGTCTTGACGGGCTTGGGCTTCGGGTAGTGCGAGGCGATGCTGCCGAGGCCCGCGTAGGTGAAGACGTCGCCGTAGATGTCGCGCAGGATCAGGTACCTGCCGAGCTCCTTGGAGCTGCCGAGCTTGACGACGCGGCCGTCCTGGGCGGCGACGACGGATGAGTTCGGCGCGCTCTTCAGCTCCACGAGGTGGAGGGCGGGCGGGCGCTTCGCGTGCTTGCCGGCCGATGCCGCAGCGGCGGTCGGCGCGGGCGCGGCGCTGGCCTGGGCGCCGATGCCGGTCGTCGGCGCCGACAAATGTGCGGACTTGTCGGCGGCGACCGCGGTGGCGCCGGCGGTGGCGCTGGAGCCGGAGGCCGCGGCGGAAGGGCTGGGCGCGGTGGACAGCCCGCCCCACTTCACCTGCTTGCCGAGGATCGGCAGGCGGCCGTCGGTCAGCCCGGTGAGCGTCGCGATCACGTTCTTCGGGTAGCTGGAGATCAGCTTCGCGCGCAGCAGCACCGAGTTGACGTAGTCCTCAGAGTGGTTGTAGGCGAGGATCGCGCCGTGCAGGTCGGTGGCGGCGCCGGCGGCGCGCAGGTAGCGGGCGGCGGCGAAGATGGCGTCGACGGGGTTGTAGGGGTCGGCGTAGCCGGAGTTCAGCGCGTCGACGCCGTACTGGATCCAGGTCTGGGGCATGAACTGCATCCAGCCGACGGCGCCGGCGGTCGAGACGGACAGGTCGGCGCCGTAGTTGGTCTCGACCTCGTTGATCGCGGCGAGGATCTGCCACGGCACGCCGTACTGCACCGAGGCGGCCTGGTAGATCGGCAGCAGGAAGAGCGGGATGCGGTAGAAGGAGAGCGCCTGGGCCGAAGCGGCGGAGCCGGCGAGTTCGGCGGCGAGCGCTTCCTCCTGCGCGGCGATCACCTGCGGCGGCACGGCGACGTTGTCGTTCGCCGGCGCCTGGACCTGGCCCGGCGTGGTGGTGCCTCCGGGCTGGGTCGAAGTCGTGGTGGTGGGCTTCGCTTCGGAGACTTTCTGACGGCGTTGCAGGACGACCTTGGGGCGCGGTGGCGCCTTCGCTTCGGTGGTCGATTCGGGCGCCGGCGCGGGGGTGGTGGTGGCCGTGCTGGTCGTCGTGGGCGCCGGCGCGGGCGTGCTGGCGGTCGGCGTGGAGGTCGTGGTGGGCGCCGGTGTCGTCGCCGCCGGCTGTTCGCTCGGCGTGGTCTGCGTCGGCGTGGTGCCGGTGCCTTCGGCTTCGCTGCCGGACCAGTTTTCGGCGGCCAGGGCACCGGAGGCGGGGCCGAGGCTCGCGGCGGTGATCCCCCCGCCGGCCAGCACCGAGAGCAGCGCGCGCCACGCCCACCGGGGTACGCCGGGCGGGGGCATCATGCGCCGGTCTTGGTCATCGAGTCGTCTTCCCATGGTCGTGGTCGGCGCAAGTCGCCCACAAACGCGGGGAACGCCCACCGGGATTCATATCGGCAGGCAACCACCATGGAGTAAAGGATTCGTAATCGCGTCCACAATCCATTGCTTGGCGCCGCCGACAGACCAGACACTAAGCGTACCCGACGAGAGAAACAGCAAAACCCCTGAAAAGAAGCGCCCATGCGGCTTTTCGCGCTTTCGCCGAGCGATCGGCAGACGCGATACGCTTCGGGCGTGGAAACGATCCTTTCGATCCTTCAGGTGATCATCTCGGTGATCGTCGTGCTGCTGGTGCTGATGCATTCCGGCAAGGACTCCGGGCTGTCGGGGGCCTTCGGGGTCGGCAGCGGCACCGGCCCGCTGGGTGGCGGCTCGCTCGTGGAGCGCAACCTGAACCGCTGGACGATCTTCTTCTCGGTCCTGTTCATCCTGAACGCGATCATCCTGCTGAAGCGTCCCTGGGCGTAGTTTTTTAGGGAGTCTAACCCTCTAGTGGAGGGTTAGACTGATCGGATTTCTGGCCCTGGCCCTCCGCGGGGGACCGGCCGTCCGCGGAAGACCCTCCCTCTCCCGACTCGTCCTCTCCCCCGCCGAGCGCGTGCAGGCGGTCGAGGATCGCCAGCGCCTCGCCCCGCAGCGTGGCGTCGATGGCCTCGAAGTCCTCGGCCGAGAGCTTCCCGGTGCGCAGGTCGAGCTCGGCGTCGCGGATCTCGCGGTACTTCGCCTCGCGCGCGGCTTCCAGCTGCGCGCGCTCGTAGGCCTCGCGCCGCTCGGGGTCCGCATCGCTGGCGACGTGCTCGCCGGCGATTTCGCGGTCGCGCGCGGCGCGCAGCGGCCCCCCGACGATCAGCAGGACCACGGCGAGCAGCAGGCACGCGAGCAGCACGACGAGCAGTTCCACCTACGGCCCCGCCGTCCCGCTCACCGGCTCAGGCGCGCGCCAGGCCGTGCGCGGCGCGCGCGCGGGAGCGCAAGGCGACGCGACGCCGGATCGCGCTGGGGGTGGGCCAGATCGCGATCAGGCCGCCGCCGAAGACGATCAGGCCGCCGATCCAGATCCACATCACCAGCGGCGAGACGATGAAGTGGAACTGGGCGGGCGGCGGTTGCTTCAGGTACTGGCGCGCCAGCAGGCCGATCGCGACGCCGGCCTCGTCCGCGGGCAGCGTGCGATTGCCGATCGTGACGATCCGCTGCAGCGCCGGCGTCGAGATGTTCGGGGCGATCGCGGACCAGACGTCGCGGGTGAGCCCGGCGTCCATGCTGATGTGGCTGACGGCCTGGCCGCCGATCAGGTGCCCGACCGAGCCCTGCGCGGGTTCGCCGGAGTCGTAGAAGCCCTCGCTGGGGCGCAGCGTCGCGACGTGACGGCCGCCCTTGGAGACGTCGAGCACCGCGCCGACGGCGAGCGTCGAGCCGGTGTGCGCCCTGTCGTTGCTGGGCGTGATCGTGGCGGTGGGGCGCACGTAGCGGACGGTGTAGGCGCCGACCCGGGCCGAGCCGCCGGGCGAGAGCCGCTGCTCGACGGCGTGCTGGAAGGAAGAGGAGGCCGCGACGCCGACGAACATCACCGCGATCCCGAGGTGCACGACGTAGCCGCCGTAGCGGCGGCGGTTGCGGCGCACGAGCGCGAGCAGCGCCACGGGCGCGGGCTCGCCGGCCATCGCCCGGCGCGCGCGCACGCCGCGCGAGAACTCCTGGCCGACGCTGCCGAGCACGAAGCCGGCGCAGCAGAACATGGCGATCGCCAGCGGCTTGCCGGCGATCCCGGAGGCGAGCAGCGCGACGAGCGTCAGCAGCGCGCAGGCCAGCGGCACGAGGAAGTTCCTTCGCGCGTTCGCGAGGGTCGCCCGCCGCCAGGCGATCACGGGGCCGATCCCGCTGAGCAGCACCAGGATCAGCGCCAGCGGCACCGTGTAGCGGTCGAACCAGGGCGGCCCGACCGAGGCTTCCTTGCCGGTCAGCGCCTCAGAGATCAGCGGGAAGTAGGTGCCCCAGAAGATCACGAAGCAGAGCGCCACCAGCACGAGGTTGTTGGCGAGAAAAGCCGACTCGCGTGAGAGCAGCGAGTCCAGGCGGTGCTCGGAGCGGAGCATCTCCCGGCGCGAGACCACAAGGTAGATCGAGCCCGCGATCAGGACCCCGATCAGGATCACGAACGGGACTCCCAGCGTCGCACCGCCGAAGGCGTGGATCGAGTTGAGGATGCCGCTTCGGACCAGGAACGTCCCCATGATCGCGAGCGTGCCCGTCGCGAGCACGAGCGAGACGTTCCAGACCTTCAGCATCCCGCGCTTCTCCTGGATCATCAGCGAGTGCAGGAACGCCGTGCCGGTCAGCCACGGCATCAGCGAGGCGTTCTCGACGGCGTCCCAGCCCCAGTAGCCGCCCCAGCCGAGCTCCGC
>Ga0335072_10006209_pt1 | contig 17495 bp, 15 predicted proteins | sample Lox_Sample_21_FD_206725 | JGI IMG/M metagenome (GOLD analysis project Ga0335072, IMG submission 206725) | Soil microbial communities from Loxahatchee National Wildlife Refuge, Florida, United States - Lox_Sample_2.1 | ecosystem: Environmental > Terrestrial > Soil > Wetlands | place: USA...
TGACGTTGCTCGGCTGCGCGCTGCGGGGATCGCGAACATCAACATCGATCTGATCGCTGGATTGCCACATCAGACGGCAGAAAGCTGGCAGGAATCGCTGCGCAGGACAATCGACGTCGGCGTGCCGCATGTGAGCGTCTACATGCTGGAGATCGATGGGGATTCGCGGCTGGGGCGTGAGCTGCTCGCAGGCGGAACACGCTATCATGCGCACTTTGTGCCGTATGAGGATGTGGTGGCGGACTTTTATTTAGCTGCCTGCGAAGCGCTGGAGGCGGCCGGTGTCGCTCAGTATGAGATTTCAAATTTCGCGCGAGCAGATTTTGAGTCGCGGCACAATTTGAAATATTGGACGCGCCAGCCGTATCTCGGCTTCGGCGTTGACGCGCATTCGATGCTGGTTTCGGCCGATGACTCGGAAGAGGCGGTGAGGTTTGCAACCGCGGATTCGCTGGAAAAATACGTAGCGGGTGAGTCCGTGCAGAAGACCATTGTGACTCGGGCGATGGCATTGGAAGAGCGATTCTTTCTAGGGTTGCGCTTGAATCGAGGAGTAAATCTGCGGGAAGTTGCGGCGGATTTTGCCGAGGACGCGGCGGAAACGATCCGACGAATTGTTGCGGATCTGGTTGGGGAGAGCTTGCTCACACAATCCAAGGAGACCGTTCGGCTGACCAGCCGCGGGAGGCTACTATCGAACGAAGTGTTTCAGAGATTCCTCGCTCCCGGTGCCGCAGTCAACGCGAGCACTTAGTTCGCCCCTCGAACTGTGGAGCGAAAAGCGGAAAGGACGGTACTAGGGACACCGAGGCAAGTACGAATTCTCCCGTGTTTCTGTGTCCCCTGTCTGAATGCCTTTGCATTGTTTCGGAGCTTTGCTCCTCCTTGAAAAACGGATTGACGCGCATTCCATACTCGGCGGCAAACCATCCGGTCGGTTGGCAGGTCCATCGGAAGCTGGAGACTCATCAGCATCCATGCGGCTCAATGCATCTTCCCCTGTTTCCCTCTGGCGGTAACTTCTGCCCGTTGCCAGCGCTATGTTCTAATCGATTTGAGCGCTCAGAGCGAACCTCAGCGGCTAAAGCCGCCGTTTACTGTCAGCGCGGTTTGGCACGAGTAAACTCGTGCCCTTCCCGGTTTTCCTTGCAGGTCAGGCTAGGGATCCTGCGACGGATCTGCTGCATGTGGTCAGACGCGCAACGCGGGGGAGATTCCCCGGAGAGCCTCTGCAGGCCCGGGCGGGCATGGGATTCTTCGCTTCGCTCAGAATGACAGGGCAACAGGTTGAAGGGGACACAAGACGACAGTGTTGGAGGCAAGATGGATTTCCAACTGAATGACGAACAATTGCAATTGAAGAAAAGTGTGCGCGAGTTTGCCGAACGCGAGATCAAGCCGCACGTCATGGAATGGGACGAGGCCGGTCAGTTTCCGCTGGCCACCATCAAAGAATTGGGCAAGCTCGGGCTCATGGGCGCGATTTTTCCTGTCGAATATGGTGGCGCGGGCATGGGATACGTCGAGTACGTGACCGCGATCGAGGAATTATCGCGCGTGGATGGATCGGTGGGAATCATCGTGGCGGCGCATACGTCGCTGTGCTCGAATCACATTTTTCTTGCCGGAAATGAAGCGCAGAAGAAGAAATATGTCAGCAAGCTGGCGACGGGGGAATTCATTGGCGCGTGGGGACTGACCGAGCCGTCTTCCGGATCGGACGCTGGCAGCGCGCGCATGACTGCGGTGCGCAAGGGGAACAACTGGGTGCTCAATGGAACCAAGACGTTCTGCACGAACGGGCATTATGCCGACGTGCTCGTCGTACTCGCGGTGACGGATCGCGCGGCGCACACGCACGGGCTATCAGCATTCGTCGTGGAGAAAGACACGAAAGGGTTTCGTCCTGGCAAGAAAGAAAATAAGCTCGGGCTTCGGGCCAGCGACACTGCGGAATTGATCTTCGAAGATTGCGTGATTCCCGCGGAGAATCTGTTGGGCGCGGAGGGCCAGGGATTTCCTGACGCCATGCGCGTGCTCGATGGCGGCCGCATCTCGATTGCAGCTCTGTCGCTGGGCATGGCCGAAGGCGCTTACGAGGCTGCACTGAAGTATTCGAAGCAGCGAAGGCAGTTTGGCAAGGCGATCAGCGATTTCCAGGCGATCCAGTGGAAGCTGGCCGACATGGCCACTGAGATCGATGCGGCCATGCTGCTGACCATGCGAGCGGCGTCGATGAAAGATGCCGGGATGAAGACCACGCAGGAATCATCCATGGCGAAGCTTTATGCCAGCGAAGTCGCGGTGCGCTGCGCCGATGAAGGTGTGCAGATTCACGGCGGGTATGGATTTATCAAAGATTATCCAGCGGAGAAGTTCTATCGCGACGTGAAGCTGTGCACGATCGGCGAAGGCACCAGTGAGATTCAGCGCCTGGTGATCGCCCGGCAGTTGCTTAGAGACTGACCTCAGGCTCAGATCTCGGGCGTCCGAGTCCACCAGAGCGTGGACCGTTCGTGGATAGGCCGACGCCCAACCTCTCGCCTCCCGTTTCCTCTCGGCTCGCATCCAACGACCATCCCTGTCGTTTCGCCCACGCAAGCGGTAAACTTACAGGTTCCGCAAGAAGCCACGGCCGATGGAACATCAGATCCTGCTATCGCGCATTCACTTCGCTTTCACGATCATGTTCCATTACATCTTTCCGCAGCTGACCATGGGCCTGGCGCTGCTGATCGTGGTTCTCAAGACCCGCGCCGTCCTACGGGATGACGAGCGCTACCATCAGTCCGCGCGTTTCTGGGCTCGCATTTTTGCGGTCAACTTCGTTATGGGGGTGGTGACCGGAATTCCGATGGAATTCCAGTTTGGCACCAACTGGGCGTCGTTCTCGCAACTCACCGGCGGAATCATCGGTCATCCGGTCAGCATGGAAGGCGTCTTCTCGTTCTTTCTCGAATCCGCTTTCCTCGGGCTGTTTCTCTATGGTGAAAAGCGGCTGAGCAAGTGGGGGCATTGGGCGACTGCGGTTGCGGTCTTCGCAGGCACCTGGCTTTCCGGGTATTTCATCGTCATGGCGGACGCCTGGATGCAGCATCCGGTCGCATACGTGCGCCTGGCGGACGGTTCGTTTGCGCCGAGCAGCTTCTGGGGCGTGATTTTGAATCCGTGGGGACTGTTGCAATATATGCACACCATGAGCGGCGCGGTGATTACCGCGTCGTTCGTGATGACTGGACTCGGGGCATTCTATCTGCTCAGCCACAAACACGACGAACATGCGCGAATTTTCGTGCGCATCGGTGTGGTTGCCGGGCTCGTCGCCAGCATGTTCCAGGTATTTCCTTCGGGAGACGAGCACGGCCGTTATCTGGCGCATCATCAACCGGTGACCGCGGCGGCGATGGAGGGTCTCTTCCAAACCAAAAAAGGCGCGCCCATGGTGCTGATCGGGCAGCCCAATCCCGAGAACGAAACGATCCAGAATCCGCTTGCATTCAAAGGCATGCTGAGTTTTCTCGTCTATGGCACGTTCAGCGCCGAAGTCGACGGACTGGATGCTTTCCCGAAAGATCAATGGCCCGATAACATACCCCTGGTTTTCTTCTCCTACCACATCATGGTCGGACTGGGAACGATCTTTGTTGCGGTAATGATCGTCTGTGCCTATCTGCTCTGGCGGCGCAAACTGTTCGAACACCGCTGGCCACTCTGGGCGCTGCTGCTGTGCGTGCCGTTTCCCTACATCGCGAACATGGCGGGATGGGTGACCGCGGAAGCCGGGAGGCAGCCCTGGATCATCTATGGGCTGATGCGGACTAGCCAGGGCTTCTCGAGAATGGTCTCGACAGGCGACACATGGTTCACGCTGCTCGGCTTCATGGGACTTTACGGATTGCTCTCAATTCTGTTTTTGTTCCTGGTGCAGGAGATCATCAACGAAGGTCCAGGCTTTCATGATGAAGGCGGCAAGATTGGCTCCGTGAGCTACCCGGAGCAGGGTGCCTGAATGACAACCGCATGGTTCATCCTTGTCGCGTTCATGCTCACCGCGTATGTGGTGCTCGACGGATTCGATATTGGTGCGGGAGTTTTGCATATAGTGATCGCGCGGACCGATGAGGAGCGTCGCACTGTGCTGCAGGCGATCGGTCCGGTGTGGGACGGTAACGAAGTCTGGCTCATTGCCGCCGGAGGGACGATCTTTCTTGCGTTTCCCTTGCTGTATGCCTCGAGCTTCAGCGGATTCTATTTGCCCCTGATGGTGCTGCTGTGGCTGCTGGTAGGCCGCGGCATCAGCATTGAATTCCGCGCGCATTTGCAGTCAGTGATTTGGACCAACTTTTTCGACGGTGTGTTTTCTTTCTCCAGCGGACTACTGGCCATCTTCTACGGTGCGGCATTCGCCAATGTGATCCGAGGCGTGCCGCTCAATTCTGATCACTATTTCTTTGAGCCGCTCTGGACCGACTTCCGCGTGGGACCGAATCCGGGAATTCTCGACTGGTACACGTGCCTCGGCGCCTTGCTGGCTCTGGTGTCATTGTCGATGCATGGCGCTTTGTTTCTGAACCTGAAAACGGAGGGGAAACTGCAGAGTCGCGCCCGCGGGATGGCGATTGCTTTATGGGTTGCGGTGGTGTTGTTCACTATTGTGGAGACAGCATCCACACTGTTGCTTCGCCCGGAACTCCAAACGAATTACTTGCATCATCCGGCATGGTTCATGATTCCGATCATCGTCGTCTCTGGCCTGATACTGGTAATCTACTTTCTGGCTAAGAATCGCGACGCGGCGGCGCTCTGCGCTTCGGGAGCATTCCTGGCCGCCATGGTCGTGGGTGCGGCAGTGGGGCTGTATCCCACGGTGCTGCCGGCTAGCGGAAATCCGCAGTACAGTCTGACGATTTATGATGCGGCGGCCAGTCCGGAGTCGCTGCGCCTGGGCTTGTATTGGTGGTTTCCAGGCATTGCCATTGCCATCACATACTTCGTGTTTGTCTACCGGATGTTTCGCGGCAAGGCGTCAGAGTCGGTAAGCGCGGAGAATCAGCGAGCCCCGATCTGATCTCAGCGAGCGATTATCGAATTTTCCCTCGGCAGCGCGGTCCTCGTTAGCTGTGCTAGATTCGAGTTTCTATGGACGCCGCTGCCAGCATTGTCACTCAGGGCCTGACCCGTCGTTTCGGGGAGTTCGTGGCAGTCGATGGAGTTGATTTGCGGGTGGCCCCCGGCCAATTCTTCGGTTTTCTAGGGCCAAATGGCGCGGGGAAGTCCACGACCATCAAAATGCTGACCGGGCTGTTGGCGCCGAGCGGCGGACGGATTGAAATCCTCGGGCTCGATCTGAATGCGCACCCCGTGGAAGTGAAGCGGCAGATCGGAGTTGTTCCCGAAGGCATGGCGCTTTTCGGACGGCTCACTGGCGCGGAATTCCTAAGCTTCGCCGGGCGCATGTACGGCCTCGACCGCGAGATCGCGGCCAAGCGCGCTGCTGAGTTGCTGGAATTCATGCAACTGACCGATCAGCCGAAGAAGCTGGTCACTGACTATTCCCACGGCATGCAGAAGAAACTCGCGTTAGCCGCGGCTGTGATTCACGGGCCGAAAGTCCTGTTTCTCGATGAACCTTTCGAAGGCGTGGACGCGATCGCGGCGGGAACGCTGAAAGCGATGCTGCAAGGGATGATCTCTCGTGGAGCGACGATTTTCCTGACTTCCCACGTGCTCGAGATTGTGGAGCGCCTGTGCAGTCACGTGGCGATCATTCATCAAGGCAAATTGGTAGCCCAGGGTTCGCTTGAGGAACTGCGCGCCGGCGTGAATGCGCAGGCTCCGGCTGTAGCAGGCGAAGGCGCGGCTGGTGCGGGTGAGAGATTGACGTTAGAGGAAATATTCCTGCGAATCGTGGGTGGAACGACACGAGCCGAGCAGGAGCTTTCCTGGCTGGGTTGAACAGTTTGCCGAAAACTCGGCCTTCACTTCAGCGCTGCGATGGGGTCGCGTCAGATTCGAGTCATTTCGCGCCATGCCGGCGCATAGAACTTCTCCGTCGCCGCGCACGCAAACGTCTTAGTGATGGGAACCGTTTGTGAGGAGTCACGATCGACATGGTTTCCAGTGAATAGCGGAACCTGGCTCCGCAATCGCAGCAAACCTTGTAGCTACGCGCGTCGATGGTGAAGACGCGGCTGAGCTTCCTGTGATGGCAACCAAAGGCGAATTCCAGCGCGTTCGCAATCGGATGCGTAAAGCTATCCCACAGGGGAATCGCTTCGGTCGACGGCATTTCACTCACCTCCCACCACCCGTTCATTGTCCTACCGGACAGGGCGAAGGGCGGTGAGTGGGCCCACCGGCGGCCGTGATCAAAATCACATGCGCACTGAAATGGGCCCATGTTCCGTCGTGATACTGCGCTCCAAACCACGGTAAGCTCCCGCGTTTTCAGTCATTTGCAAAGGATGCATGGGGCAGAGACTTGTGCCAGAATTGAGGCCACACGAAATGACGTCTCCCAACGGTGTTGCAACCCAGTTGATCGCCGTCGCCGACTTGCGCTGGCGCATGTTTTTGAACGGCCTGCGCACGCGCCGAGGCAAGATGGAACTCGCGTCCGGCATCATCGCCACGCTCGTTTTCGCGCTGGGCGGCCTAGCAGCCTTCGCCGCTGCCGCCGGATTCAGTTGGTATTTCGTGACGCACGGCGAGCCGGGGTTTCTGGCCATCTTACTCTGGCCGGTTTTATTTTTTTGGCAAGTGTTTCCGCTCGTGGCGACCGCATTCACCAACAATCCTGATTCTTCCGACTTGCTGCGATTTCCGCTGACCTATCGCTCGTATTTCTTGATTCGCCTGGCGTACGGATTTTTCGATCCCGCTAGCGCAATGGGGACGGTCGCGCTGGCAGGGGTGCTGCTGGGCGTGACCTTTGCGGATCCGCCGCTGTTTCCCTGGGCGGTTTTAGTTCTCTTCACTTTCGCGATTTTCAATCTTGTCTTGATGCAGACGGTTTTTGCCTGGCTGGAGCGTTGGCTCGCGCAGCGTCGCACCAGGGAAGTGTTCGGCGTCATCCTCATTGTCGTCTTGCTGAGTTTTCAGTTGATTGGCCCGACTTTATCGCATTTCGAGCGGCACCGGGCACCCGGACTGGAAAGGGCGATTGCGATCGCAACTCAGGTGCAGGTCGCGCTGCCTCCCGGTCTTGCTTCGGATGCAATTGCGCAGGCAGTCAACTCTCATTCCTTTGATGGCTTCAAGTCCCTCGTGTTTCTTGCATCGCTGACCCTGGCGTTTGGATATGTACTGCATCTACGCTTGTGGCGACAGTTTCACGGGGAGAATCTAAGCGAAACCGAAGCGCGTCCGGCGATTGCGCAGGCGCGGGTGCAAGGACTACAGGTGGGTTGGGAACTTCCCGGAGTGTCGCCTTCGGTGACTGCGGTCTTCGAGAAAGAAATGCGCTATCTGGGCCGCAGCGGGCCCATGCTGCTCACGCTCGTCATGCCTTTATTCATGCTGCTGGTGTTCCGCTTTGGTGCGATGAACGCAATGCACCGCTCGAGCTTCCTCAACCGCACACCCGACATGGCATTTCCCGGGGCCGCAGCTTATGCTCTGCTCGTGCTGACCAATCTGGTCTACAACAGCTTCGGCGGAGACGCCAATGGCATGCAGTTTTTCTACGCTTCGCCGGCTAGTTTCCGTCACATTGTTCTGGGCAAGAATCTCGCCTACGGCGGGATTCTCGCCGCCAATACTGGTCTGGCGCTGCTGGCGGTGACGTTTCTGTACGGTCGGCCGACCGCGGCCGTAACTTTGGCAACACTTGCGGGACTTCTCTTTGCCGCGCCATTGAATTTCACAGTTGGCAACCTGCTCTCAATTTATTCACCGAAGCGGCGTGACTTCGCGACGTTCGGACGACAGAATGTTCCGCAGATGACGGTGCTCATCAGCTTGGGAGTGCAGGTCGTGATTGTCGCAACCGGCGTAGCCGGGTTCGCTCTCGCACGCTATTTGGAAAACCTTTGGATCGCCGGCTTGGTCTTCCTGGCCCTGGCGGCGATTTCTATTCCTCTGTATGTGATCGTTCTGAACCGGCTCGACAGCATTGCGATAGAACGGCGGGAAGTGCTGCTGGCAGAGCTGTGCCGTGCCTAACGTTGCTGTTCGTTGGGACTCGCAAGGAATCGGTATCCCACTCCGCGGACTGTCAGCAAATGACGCGGATGTCCTGGATCGTCTTCCAGATATCGCCGCAAACGCACCACGAAATTGTCAATGGCGCGAGTGTCGGTGTCTTCGTGCAATCCCCAGACTTCCTCGAGAATTTGCTTGCGGGAAACAATTTTTCCATCATTGCGAACGAGATGACGAAGCAGTTCCGATTCCATCAGCGTCAAATGAATCGTGCTGTCTCCGGAGCGCAGTTCGAGCGCGCCGAAATCGATCGTCTTTCCCGCAAAGGAAAACTTGTCGAAATCGCCTACAGATGCAGGACCGGCTTCGGCGTTCCCCGGAGTCGAATCCGCAGCCACACCCCGCGTCCAGTGGCTGCGCCGCAGCAATCCCTGCAATCGCGCCAGCAGAATCGACAGTTCGAACGGCTTGGCCAGATAGTCGTCCGCACCGGAGGCGAAGCCTTTGAGCACATCTTCCGGCCGCCCACGCGCGGTAAGCAGGAGAACAGGCACATAATTCCGCGCTGCGCGCAGTTCCGACACAACGCTGAATCCGTCTTTTCCGGGCAACATGATGTCGAGCAACACAACGTCAAATTTCTCTTTCTGATCCAGCAGCCGTTCTGTTGCCGCTTCGCCGTCTCCGACGACTTCCGCGGCAAAGCCTTCGGCTTCCAGGTTGAAGCGCAAACCCTGCGCCAGATGGGCTTCATCTTCGACGACGAGTACCCGGCTCATGCTTCGGACCTCGGCAGTTCGAGCGTGACGATCGTTCCTTTACCTTCGCCTTCGCTTTCAGCGAACACGCGGCCCCCATGTTTCTTGGCAATGGCTCTTACGATAAATAACCCCAGCCCCGTGCCCTTCACGTGGGTGAGAGAACGGTGGGAGACGCGATAAAAACGTTTGAAAATCCGTTTCATATCGGCGGCCGGAATTCCGACTCCATGATCCTGAACCCGCAGCACGATTTGCTCCGCATCGCGGCCATCGAGACGCACGCGGACATCGATCTTTTCTCCCGAGTATTTGACCGCGTTGTCGAGCAAGTTGAAGACGGCGGTTCGCAGATCCTCGGGGTTGCCGCGGACCTTTGCTCCCGCTCCATTGCTGGATACTTCCTCGTATTGAAGTGCGCTAGCCTGCAAGTGATGACGGTTTCGCGTGGCCTCGACGCATTCCGCAACCACATGGCGAAAGTCCACGTCTTCCGCCCTTTCTCTTCCGGCGCGCTTGTCGCCTGCGCGACCCGCGCGCAAGACCTGCTCCACGGTGGTGGTCAAGCGGTCGGCGTCGCTTAACATGACGCGATAAAACTCCTGCTTCTGCGCCTCCGGAAGTTCGTGCCGCTGCAAGGTTTCCAGGTGCAAACGAATCGAGGCAATCGGCGTCTTCAGTTCGTGCGTCACCGCGTTGATGAAACTGTCGTGCTGCTCGTTGCGGCGTACTTCGCGCACCAGGAAGATCGTATTCACCACCATGCCCGCGATGATGAGAGCGAAGAAGATGATTCCGAAGACCAGCAGCACGCCTTCGCGCCAGTTGAGGATGATCCAGCCAACGTTGAGGGCGACGGCGAGCGCAACCAGACCGACGCCGAGGCAGAGAAAGAAAACGATCGTCCCGCGGCGGCTCGTGATGCGCATAATCGAGTGTTCAGACCGATTCTACCGCGTCGCGCGAAGCCCGCTGGCGCCGGGCCAGGAAAATTGGCCAGCCGGAACGCCATTCATTTTGACCGGAATGGAAATCAAAAGACGAAACGACCGCCGACAGTCGGGGCAAAGTTGCTGTTGTGGAGATAGGGGACGCCAGGGCCATGAGGAATGGCGATGGCCAGACCGCCAGTCACGAAGGAATACGCAAGTCCGGCAAAACCATCGAAGCGCTTGGAGAAGCGATGATCCGTATAGAGCGACCCAAAGCTGAGGGTGCCCGCGCAGGAGCTACGGAAACCGGCTGCGGGAGAGCAGGTCGGTGGAAGACGGAAGTCGTTCTGCCCCTGTTCATACCAGGCAAAGGTGATGTCGGTTTTGCTGTCGTACGCGTATTTCACGCCTGTCCACCAGATCTGCACCAGTTTTTCAGAATCAAGATTGTTGTCTTCGACGCCGCTCATGAGATAACCGCCCTGGTCCAGAGCGCCAACGCCCAACGGATTCGACGGGTTGTTCTGCCAGATGTATTCATAGCCGGCGAAGAACCGGAACGGGTTCGATGTGTATTTGGCCGCGACCATAATGGCGTTGTTGTCGGTGACGATGCCATATACGGTATTGTTGGTATCGATCAGATTGGTCCCGATGATGGGATTTGTATCGATGCTGTTCGTGGTCGACTGATATGGCTGCGTCGGACTCTGAGGTCCCAGTAAGGGGTTCAATACGCTGATCGCCTGGTTGTAGTGCTGGTAGACGATGTCGGCCGAGAACGTTTTGTATTCGCCGCCTAGATCGACTCCATAAGCGTTGTTATGCGGCTGCTCCGGCGTGCAGGTGGCCGCTGTCCATGTCGCGGAGGCTGAATAACAACCTCCGGAACCGTCGGTGAATTTATACATCGCACCGAAATGGACCGGGCCGTAAGCGAGGCGATACTTCACGGCGTCGTCCCAACGGCTGTCATCGGTATCGCCGCCTCCCGCCATCGTGCCGTTGTACCCGATGTAGGAAAAGGCATAGGCGCCGTTCGCCGGATCGTAGAGCAGCATCGCATCGGTACCGAGAGCGCGCTGACGACCGAAGGTCAGCGTGCCAAGATACTTGGAAGATATACCGCCATAGAATTCGTCATTGAAGGGTTGGCCCGCGCGGGCCCCGTCGATGGCGATCGAATAGCTGCTCCTGGGAAGACCATTGTTGGCGGTGTCGGTGGCGGGCGCGTTGGCGAGCTGGCCGGACTGTGGATTGATGCCGGTAGATGCGTTGAACACAACAGACCAGCCGGGGTGAAACTCTTCCTTGCCCCTGATGCCCAGACCGGTCTGCGACAGATTATTTGGCGCGATGAGGAATAGAGACCGATATCCGTTTCGGTTCACTAGAGATTCGCCTTCATAGTTATAGGCATTTTCCGGCAACCCGTGGCTCACCCAGCCGATGCCGACGTCATACGCCCCGTAGAACGTGATTCCATGCCAGGTCAGGGCGCAATCGGTGGTAGCGAACTCGTGGCCACTCGTGCAGGGGTCGTGGGGTTCGCTCGCTCCTCCCATTTGAGTCCAGGCCGTCAACGCCCCCACCGCTAGCCACAAAAACAGCAAGAATGGTTGGGACACCAGCACTGCGGCAGAGCGTCTCATTATGAATCACCTCTCCTGACGGTTTTCATCTCCGGAGTTTTTGGAGTGTACATGAAATACGGTTATTACAGCAAAAAATATACGAATCTAAGCGTTTTTGGCGGTCCGTATTCCGCGGCGGATGGAACTGAGCGGCTTGAATCGGCCAGCGGCGAACTGTACGATTTGAGTGATGGCGCAAAGCGAAGAATCAGAGCAGAAAAATGAGTCAATGGTGCAGCTGCGTGACGCCGCGGTGCAGCTGGGGATCAGTTTTCCCACCATCAAGCAATGGATTTACAAGAAGAAAATTCGCAGCGTGCAGACTGCGGGCGGGCATCATCGCATCCCGCAATCAGAGATTGACAGGCTTCTCTATCGCGCCCTCGGTCATAACGAAGACGAACGCCGTGTCACTTACAAGCGTATCAGCGGGCGCAATCAGCTGGTTGGCCGCATCGTTGATATACGTGTGAGTGGATTGGTGGGCCAGGTCACCCTCTCGGTTGGAGGACAGCTGATCACTTCATTGATTACATCCGGCGCGATCCGGGAGATGAAGCTGAAAAAAGGACAGACCGCCGCGGCGCTGATCAAGGCCACAGAAGTGATGATCATTCGCGTATAAATCCAACAGTGCCTCACTTCTCCTGCTTTTGGGAGAAGCGAAGTAGGGGATTTGGAAAGTCCGCAAAAAAAGCCCCGGCTGGATTGGCCGAGGCCTGAACTTCTAACGCACCTATTCAGTCTCCAGTTTCAGTCTCCTGCGGCCCAGAACTCCGCAGCTGTGTTCGGCGCAATCAGCCGCCCATTTGGCGCGGCGACCAATCCCTGCTCGATTTCATCCAGTTTGACGCGTTTGACGTCCCATGCCAGGCCGAGCTTCTGCAGAACCCAGATGCCGTACCAGTTAGTGTCGATCTCATACCAGGTAAGGCCGTGCGCGGCCGAGGTTGGATGTGCGTGGTGATTGTTGTGCCAGCCTTCGCCGAAGGTTAGCAGAGCGACCCACCAGCTATTGGTGGAAAGATCGCGCGTGGCAAAGCGCCGCGTACCCCACGAATGCGTGGCCGAATTTACCAGCCAGGTGGCATGCAATCCAACCACCGTGCGCAGGAAGGTTCCCCACAGCAGCCATGGCAATCCGCCGATCGCGAACAGAGCGACTCCGGTGACGATCTGCGGAACGTAATGATATTTCGTAATGAAGACGTGAAATTTATCTTTGGCGAGATCCGGAACGTAACGAGCCAGGGTGGTCGTATCGTGATGCATCGACTTGCCCATCAGGATCCATCCCATGTGGGCCCACCATTTGCCGTCGATCGGGGAGTGCGGATCGCCTTCGTGATCGGAATACTGATGATGGATGCGATGCGTGGCGACCCAGAAAATCGGTCCGCCCTCGAGCGCCAATGTGGCGCAGACGGTGAGGAAATATTCAACCCACTTCGGCGCCTTATAGCCGCGATGGGTGAGCAGCCGGTGATAGCACATGCCGATGCCGAGGCTGCCCGAAATCCACCACATCACGACCGCGACCAATAATGCTTTCCAGGTGAAAAAGAAAAGTGCCGCTACCGCTCCCACATGAAATGCGGCCATGAATAGGGCCGTGACCCAATTGACTTCGTCTTTCTCTGCCTGCGTTTTGCGCAGATCTTCCAGTTGCATAGACAAATTTAGCCCCATTCAGTTTAGTTTTTTCGATGCGAATCTTTCGTTAAGCTATCAGGGGTACAGAGGATCGAAGTGTAATACTTGTGTAATAGGCGGAATTCCCCGCATTACCGCGGTAATCGGGACTTGAGTGACCCGCTGATCCGACTGACCTGGTGGCACCTGGGTGCGGTTGTCTACGCTGCGTTGGCCTTGACCTGCACGCCGGCCCATTTTTCGAGCAGAGTTAGAGTCGCGGCGTAGTCAAGATTCTGGTGGCCGTCTTCGGTCGCCATCTCGTAGACTTCTTCCACGGTTTCCAGACCCGGCAGTTTTACCCGAGCTTCTTTCGCGGCTTCCAGCGCCAGGCGAATGTCTTTATGCATCAGCCGCAGCGGGAAATTCGGCGTGAAGTCGCGCTGCAGTATGAATGGGGCCTTGTATTCGACCACTCCCGATCGCACCATGGTCGCTTCAATCAGAGAGACCAGTTGCTGCGGATCGACCCCCAGCTTCGTTCCGAGCGTGAGCGCCTCGGCGAAGCCTTCAAAGATCATGGCAATCTGCAAATTCATGACGAGTTTTGTGGCCTGGCCCTTGCCGGTTTCGCCCATGCGGAATATTTTCTTCCCCATTGCGGCAAAAAGCGGCTTAAGGCGTTCAACCGCCGCTTCAGGTCCGCCGACAATAAAAACCAGAGTTCCGTCGCGCGCGCCGATCTTCGATCCCGTCATGGGCGCATCGACCCAGGTCGCGCCCTTTGCGGATACGCGCTCGGCAAATTTCAGGGTCGCGGAAGGAGAAATCGTGCTCGAGTCGGCGATGATCATGCTCTGATTCAGGGATGCGTCCACTCCGTCTTTTCCGAAAACCGACTGCTCGACGGCATCGGTATCGGAGACGCAGAGCCAAACGACTTCGGCTCCCTGCGCCGCCGCGGCTGGTGTGGGTGCCAGCCCTGCGCCTTCCACCAACTTTCCCGGAGTGCGATTCCAGACAGTAACCTGGTGGCCCGCTTTGACCAAATTCGTCGCCATCGCCTGACCCATGATGCCTAATCCAATAAATGCGACCTGCATGCCAACTTCTCCTTCGTAGCGAAAATCCTGTAAGAGAATGCTTTCGGATTAGATACGACTGAGTTGCGGAAGGTCAAGCTACGATTGAGGGGCCGCACTTGAAATCGGAATCCGACTGCTCATGGTGCACGTGCGGGGAGGCACCGTCCGTCCTGCCATTTATCCGCTCTCCGTTACTAACGATTGCCATCTCGCAGGGCAAAAGGGAAATTGCAGCCCGGTGCGGGCACAATTCATCTAAAATGTAACGTACGGAAACGGCTGTCGCACCGAGGTGGTTACTCCGCTCTCAGTACGCGGCATGAATATCATTAGCGCGTAGTGATGTAGCCGTGTCCAAAACTTCTACGAATGATCAGGCAGACTCTTCGCAATCCGGCGCTGCGCAAACGCGCCACGCAATTCGGTCGTTTGGTGCGGCATTCGGCGGTTACTCCCCGGCGGGGACAGACTCATAAACCACGGCTAGCAACGAATGGCGAGCTGGCAGTCACATTTATAGGGCATGCCAGTTTTTTCGTTCAGATCGGCGGACAAAGTGTCATCGTCGATCCGAACTTTGCCCGCTGGCTCTTCGTTCTAAAACGTCTGCGCAGGCCCGGTTTGCGGGTCGTCGATCTTCCCTCGATTGACGTGGTCCTGGTGTCGCACGCTCACTTCGATCATCTGCACCGGCCGTCGCTGCGCGCTATAGTGAATCATAATCTGCGGACACGGGGCGTTGCTCCGGCGATAATCCTCCCAACGCACGTCACTGATCTGGTTTCGGATCTCGGCTTTTCGGAAATTATCGAACTCGACTGGTGGAAAAACTCGCGGCACGGGAATCTCACCATTACGCACGTTCCCTCGCGGCATTGGGGAGCGCGCATTTTGAAGGATACGCACCGCGGATTCGGCGGTTTTGTGCTGAAGTCCGGCAAGCAGTCTGTGTACCATGCCGGAGATACGGCATACTTTCCCGGCTTCAGCGAAATCGGACGCCGCCTCGCTCCTGAACTCGCCCTGCTGCCGATTGGAGCCTATAACCCCCCGCAATTCCGTAACGTTCACACCAGCCCGGCCGATGCCATGCGTGCCTTCATCGATCTCAAATCACGTTGGATGGTCCCCATGCATTACGGCACCTTCCGTCTCTCGCACGAGCCGGTCGATGAACCCCTACAGCTTCTTGACCGGGAAGCTGACGCTGCCGGGGTCAAGGACCGCGTGGTAGTTATGGAAGAAGGCGTCACCAGATTCTTCTGATTGTGAACGTGTGGCGCGAACGCCTCTCCGCGTTGCGGGGAGCCGCGGGCCACGGGGAACGTCAGTTGGATTCTCATCGTTGTTTAACACGGCGACGTCCTCACGAGGTGTAAACTTTTCCCAACGCGATTCCCACCCAGGAGGCCAGCATGCCGGTGAAACCGATTCCCGAGGGTTATCACACAGTCACTCCATTTCTAACCATTCGCGACGCAGCTCGCGCGATCGAATTCTACGAAAAGGCGTTCGGCGCCCAAGCCCGCGGTGTCATGAAAGGTCCCGACGGCAAAGTCATGCACGCTGAGTTGAAGATCGGGGATTCGATCATTATGCTCAGCGACGAATTTCCTGATTTCGGCGCGCTGTCTCCGCAAGCGCTGAACGGTTCGCCGGCCGGCCTGCATATCTATGTCGAAGATGCCGATGCTGCTTTCGATCGTGCGGTAAAGGCGGGCGCTCAAGTCGAAATGCCCGTCATGGAGCAGTTCTGGGGTGACCGCTACGGCCGGCTCAAAGATCCATTTGGACACAAGTGGTCGATCGCCACACACGTAAAAGATCTTTCGATGGACGAAATGAAGCGCGCTATGGACGAGGCCATGGCCCAGATGCAGCAGAGAAAGAAAAGCGCGTAATGTTATCCCGCCGCCACGGCGCTTTGAGGGCCGCGGCGAGGGATCTGCCGTTGAGGAAGCTTCGAGCGAAACGAGGCGACGGGGGATCCTCCCGTACTATATGGCGTTGATGACCGGAAGATCCTTCCCTTCGCCTGAAAAATGGAAGCAGTCAGGACGACGAACAGCGCTCTAGTAAGCCAGCAAGATTCTCAGATCGCGAAGATTATTTCCGGTAGGACCGGGCTCGATCGCGTCGCCCAGCGCTTGGAACAGCGGATAGGCATCGAAACGATCGAGGGCCGCGCGTGGGTTGAGACCGCGTTCATGGCAGCGCTGGATTGTGCTGCCATCAACCAAGGCGCCGGCTGCGGGACTGTTACCGTCGATTCCATCTGTGCCGGCGCTGAGAACGGTGATATTTTCTCCGGCAATTTTCTCCCCGCAATAGAGCGCGAACTGCTGATTGCGTCCGCCCACACCCGCACTCGTGACTTTCACCGTAACTTCTCCCCCCGAAATCAGGCAGACGGGAGAGCAGCGCTGTCTCAACTCACGCACGCGAGCGAGTAAGTAGTCAGCCGCGCGCCGATAGTCCCAGTCGTCGCAAGAGTTGTCGACGTGCACGATGAACCCGGCGCGCTCGGCCGCGCTGCTGGCTTCTTCAATCGCAGTCTGGTTCGAGAGCACGGTCCACCAGCGCGAACGATGAAAAATCGGATCACCCGATTTTGGGGTTTCCTCCAGTGCGCGTCGCGTAAATAATTCGCGCGTCGATGCCGGAAGGTGATTGAGCAGATCATGCTTCTGCGCCAGCTTGTAACAATCTTCGACCGAGGATGAATCGGGCATGGTCGGACCGGAAGCGAGGGCGTCAGGTACGTCGTCGGGCACATCGGATACGAGAATCGACACCTGCTGCGCAGGAAACGCGGCTTGCGCAAGACGTCCACCTTTTACGGCAGAGAGATGTTTGCGGACAGCATTGATCTCCGCGATCGGCGCGCCGGAGTGCACCAGGGCGCGATAAGTGGCAATTAGATCGGCAAGCGAGATGTCATCATCGATCGGCTTTTCAAGAATCGACGATCCTCCGCCGCTGATCAGGAAAATCACGAGCGTGGAAGCGGGCTGCGCATCCAGAGTTGTCAGCATGGCTGAGGCGGCGCGAATAGATTCTTCATTCGGCGTGGGATGTCCACCATGAAAATAACGGAAGCCGCGAAGCTGCGAATCCGGCTCGACGGAACTGGCGACGATTCCCTCGAGTGAAGTTCCGACCTGTTCCGCGAGGGCTTCGACCATGGTGTGCGCAGCCTTGCCCAGGGACATGACTACTATGCGCGAATACGAGTGCAGGTCAAAGAGATCTTCCCGGATCCGCAGCACGCCGCGCTCGCAATTCACGTGGCGCTCAAATGCCTTGCTGATG
>Ga0335072_10006210_pt1 | contig 17495 bp, 18 predicted proteins | sample Lox_Sample_21_FD_206725 | JGI IMG/M metagenome (GOLD analysis project Ga0335072, IMG submission 206725) | Soil microbial communities from Loxahatchee National Wildlife Refuge, Florida, United States - Lox_Sample_2.1 | ecosystem: Environmental > Terrestrial > Soil > Wetlands | place: USA...
CGCTACTACGAGGGGTAGGTCCTCGGGGTAGCCCGGGGCTGGGGTCGGGCGGGGCTTGGTCGGCTTGCCGTCCCGCCCTCGCCCTCGCTCGCGCCCTGGCCCTCGCCCTGGCCCTGGCCCTGGCCCTGGCCCGCGCCCTGCCCTCGCCCTGGCCCAAGCCCTCGCCCTGGCCCTCGCCCACGCCCACGCCCTCGCCCTCGCCCAATAGCATGAATGGCGCCACCGCTGTTGCTGTTTCCGCAGCGGCGGACCGCTCATGCTGTTTGCCGAGAACCGAAGGACTCCCGGGCGGTGGTACTTTGTCCCGTTATCTCCATATTCGATCGCGAGCGCGGGACGGGTGCGGCAGGCACGGAGGCCCGCCGCGGGTTTTCGGCGCGCTCTATGTGGCCTGGGGCCTTAACCGATAACCCGTAGACGTGTCCGAAATCTGGGCGCCCCCGGGAACGCGGGCATACTCGAGGCTCGTCAGCGCGCGGCTCGCGGCGTCGGCGAAGAGCAGGCCGTGGCGAGTTGCCGCAGGGCGAGTTCCAGCAGCGGGCGGAGCGCGACCGGCGGGTCCGCGGCGTACCAGCGCCGGGTCGCCACCTGCGTGGCGGCCGTGACGGCGCCGGCCAGGATCTGCGGGTACATGTCGGCCCTGAGGTCGGTCCCGGTTCGCTCGGCGATCGCGGCGGCAAGGGCGTTCTGCATCTCCAAGTTGACCTTCAAAAACTCGCCGCGCATGGCCGGCGCCTGCAGCACCTGCCCGATCGAGATCATCATGTCCTGGCTGAACGGCTGGTCGGTGCCCTCGTAATGCTGCAGCACCGCGTGGGTGAGAGCCTCCCACAGGGGCTCGCCGGCCGGCCGTTCCAGCAGGGATGCGCCGATCCGCCTTGCCCGGTCCACGCCGATGGCGGCGACCGCCTCGTACTTGCTGGCGAAGTAGTTGCGGAAGGTGCGCAACGCCACGTTCGCGTCGGCGGTGATGTCCTCGATCGTGACGTTCTCCAGCCCGCGTTCGGCTGCGAGCCGGAGCGCGGCCGAACTCAGCGCCCGGCGCGTCGCGAGCTTCTTGCGCTCCCGCAGGCCGGTCATCCGGTCAGCCTATCGCCAAGTTTGCCTTTCAAGCAAATTTGCTCTTTAGGCAAGAATTTGCGAGAGTGTGGTTGCGTACGAGATCCACCCCCGCACCGCATCCAAGAGTGGTCGCGTGCGCAGGGCAGCCGACGAGGGCAGGTGGCGGACGTGGCGGGTTCGACGACACAGACGGCGGACGTGGTGATCGTCGGCGCCGGTCCCACCGGGCTGATGCTGGCGGCAGAGCTGCGGCTGGGCGGCGCCGACCCGGTGGTGCTGGAACGGCTGCCGGAGATCAGCGAGATCCCGAAGGGCAACGGCCTGGTGGGCCAGATCGTCCCGACGCTGGACTACCGGGGGCTGATGGAGCGGTTCCGGGCGGAGACCACGTTTACCGGGGCGGTGCCGCAGTTCCCGTTCGGCCCGCTGCGGCTCGACTTCTCGCGGCTGGGTCCGGGCGCGGGCCCGCTGCACATCCTGGCGATACCGCAGCGGCGGCTCGAGCAGGTGCTTGGTGACTGGCTGCGCGAGCTGGGCGGCGGCGTGCGGCGCGGCCACGAGGTGCTAGGGCTGTCCCGGCCGGGCGACGACTTGACGGCCGGGTCGTCGGCCGGGTCGCCGGCTATGTCGCCGGTCACGGTGGAAGTGCGTGGTCCGGACGGCGACTACCGGCTGGAGGCGCGGTACGTCGTCGGCTGCGACGGCGCGCACAGCCTGGTCCGCAAGCAGGCCGGCATCGGGTTTCCCGGCGTCACCTCGTCGGAGACGTCGCGGATCGGCCGGGTGCTGCTGCCGACCGTCCGCCTCGTGCCGGCCGGCTGGGCGGCCGGGCCGGCCGACGCGGCCGAGGTGCCCGGCGTCGGCCGGGTGCCGCTGATGCAAACGACGCACACGCCGCGCGGCGCCTATTCGCTCGGGCCGCTCGCCTCGCTCGACAAGAACGCCCGGCCCGGCATGTTCATCGTGTTCACCCTGGAGAACGAGCCGCCGGACGACCCCGACGGCCCGATGACGCTCGACGAACTGCGCGAAAGCGTCCGCCGCGTGCTCGGTGCCGACGTGCCGATGAGCGACCCGCTGTCGCTGACCCGGATCGTGGGCAACAGCCGGCAGGCCGAGCGCTACCGGGAGGGCCCGGTGCTGCTGGCGGGCGACGCGGCGCACATCCTCGGGGCCGGGGGATCGCTGAATGTCGGCCTGCTCGACGCGATCAACCTCGGCTGGAAGCTCGCCGCGCAGGTCGCCGGCTGGGCGCCGGAAGGCCTGCTCGACTCCTACCACGCCGAGCGGTACCTGGCCGGGCGGCGGGCACTGCTGCACACCAGGGCGGCGAAGGCGCTGTCGGCCGGCGGCGAGTACGCGCAGGCGCTGCGCGAACTGTTCGGCGAGCTGATGCAGCAGCCCGATGCGCTGCGCCATGTCGGCTCGATCATGGAGGGCTCCGACGTGCGGTACCCGATGCCGGCCGACCCGGCCGGACCCGCCAGCCAGGCGCCGTCGGACCCGCTCACCGGGCGGTTCGCGCCGGACCTGCACCTGGTGCGCACGGACGGCGGCGCCACCCGGGTCGCCGAGCTGGTCCGGTCCGGGCGGGGCGTGCTGCTCGACCTCACGCCCGATCGCACGCCCAACCTCTCGCCCGATCGCACGCCCGATCGCACGCCCGACCTCTCGCCCGATCGCACGCTCGACCGCACCGGTTCGGGCGCATCCGCGGACGGCGCCCTTGCCCGGGCCGCCGCGCCCTGGCAGAAGCGCGTGGACGTCGTCGCCGCCCGGCCGGCCGCCGAGCCGGCTCCCGCCGCCGCGATGCTGATCCGGCCGGACGGGTACATCGCCTGGGCGGCCGGATCAGACGAGAAAAATCTGGCCCGGGGGCTGCCCGAGGCACTGCACATGTGGTTCGGGACCCCGGGCTGAACCCGCAGCGGTCCCGGAACCGACAAGCTCGGTCACCTCTCGCGACCAGATCAGCGTCGCCGCCTGCGCCGGGTTCGAACCCGTGGGGCTGGAGCAGCGTGGAGAGCAGTAGTTACGTCCTAGCCCGGTCCGGCCCCGCTGCCTACAGGACTGCACTGCGCGCGCAGAGCGCCCGGAGCCGGCGCACCGACAAATAGGTCACTCGGCTCGGTCCAGCGCACGTGCTGGCCTGATCCGGGAACCCGTCGGGGCGAGCGGACAGGAAGGTATGTGGAGCCGAATCTGCGTGCACGCATCCGCGCCGGGGATCCGGATGCGTTCAGCTTGCTCTTCGACGAGTACGCCCGCGCGGTGTACAACCTCGGCTTGAGGCTGACCGCGAACTGGTCTGCCGCCGAGGACGTGGTCTCGCTCACGTTCCTTGAAGCGTGGCGGCTGAGGAGCAGGATCGACCCGGACGGCGAGTCACTGCAGCCGTGGCTGCTGGGCATCGCCGTCAACGTTTGCCGCAACCTGGCCCGGGCGTCGCGCCGTCACCAGGCGGCCCTGGGCCGGATTCCGCCGCCGCCCGCGGTACCGGATTTCGCCGAGGAACTGTCCGGGCGCCTCGATGACACGGCTCACCTTCGCCAGGTCGCGAAGGCGCTGGGTGGGCTTCGTAGCAGCGAGCGTGAGGTCATCGCCTTGTGCGTCTGGTCGGACCTGGACTATGCCACGGCCGCCAGGGCACTGGGGGTGCCGGTCGGCACCGTGCGGTCCCGGCTGTCTCGCGCCCGCCGCAGGCTCAGGAAGCTGGCGCCCGCCGACCCGGAACCCGTTGCGGGCTGTGAACAGGTACCGGGTGAGCGCCAGAACGAAATCTGGCCGAGCCGGGAGAGGTAACGATGAGCGCCGACGATGCCCCGAGCAGGGACCTGGCCGAGGTGGCCGAAGTGGCCGATGTTGCCCGGCTGCTACCTGACTCGGCAGATGCCGAGCTCCCGGCCGGCCGCCAGGTCGCGCTCAAGGAGCACCTGATGAGCGAAGTCCGGATGGCCGTCCAGGCGCCGGCGGGCACGCCCGCCACGCACCGCCGCCGCAAGCTGGCGATTGCCGTCGCGGCGGCCTCCGCCGCGGCCGCCGCCATCGCCGTGGCGCTTGCCCTGCTGCCCGGGAACACGCCGGGTGCCTCACCCGCCGCCGTGCGACTGCTGGCCCGGATCGCCACCGCCGCCGCGGCGCAGCCGAGCCCGCCCGTGCGCGACACCCAGTTCTGGTACATCCAGAGCTGGGTTTCCTATCAGCTCTGCGAAGGCGGAAGCGGCAAAGACTGCACGATGGAAAAGCCGCACGAGCGGCAGATCTGGCAGTCGGTGTCGAACCTGTGCGTGACTGGCCTGCTGCGCGAGTACGGTCAGGACACTTCGCTGCAGGATGTGCCGGGGGCGAGCTCTACGGCTTCGCCTGGTCACGTGCAAACCGGGCACGGCTGCCCGCAAGCGGGCGGGGTGAACGACCCCACCTACCGGTTCCTGCAGTCGCTCCCGACCGAACCGCATGCCTTGCTCGGCCTCATCGAGCGGGACATGCAAGGCCAGCAGCCGGGGCCCGAGGAAGCCTTCACCACGATCGGCGACATGCTGCGCGAGTCGATCGCGCCACCCCAGGTCAACGCCGCGATCTACCGGGCGGCGGCCCTGATCCCCGGGGTCAGCGTGGTCGCGAACGCCACGGACGCGATCGGCCGCACCGGCGTTGCCGTCGCCTTCACTTACCAAGGCACGCGCAGCGAGTGGATCTTCAACAAGCAGACACTCCAGTACCTCGGCGAGCGTGACATCAACGTGATGAACGGCTCGACGAACGGCGAGGCGGCGGTCCTGCAGCGCGCCTTCGTCGACCACCCGGGACAGCTCCCCGGCTAACGTAGCCAGCCGCTCATTCCCCTCAGGCTGAGCGGCCATATCGCTGCTTACCGGTCGCATGCGCGGGTAATAACACAGGTGTGATCGTTACCGGCGCTTCGGTCTGGGATGACTCGGTCTGGGATGACGGTGAGCGCCGGCGCGTGCCGGTGCCCGGCTCGCTGGGCGAGCTGTGCGGTCCGCTGGAGGGCGTGGCCCGGCTGCCCGCCCGCCTGTTCTGGTCGGGCCCGGACCCCCGGAGCGTCCGGTGGGATCTGTCCGACCGGCTGCGCCGCCGCGACCTTTACGAGATCGTGCTGGTCAAGGGCACGCTGGCCGATGTGTGCGCGCTGGTCAACGGCCCCGAGCTGGTGCGGCTGTGGGAGGAGATGTACCTGCCGCCGTGGCTCCGCGAGGCGTGGAGCCCGCTGGTCGAGCCCGGCGACGTCGCCGCCTGAGCGTCGCCCCGTGAAGCGCCCGGCCCGCTGGGGCATGCACATGCCGGTGCCCGGCGCGTCCATGCCCAGTGCGGGTGCCAGGTGGCCTGGGGTGGCCCGGCGGGCGGGCCGGGCGGGCTGGCCGGGCTGGCGGGCCGGGCGGGCCGGGCGGGCCGGGCGGGCTGGCGGGCCGGGCCTGGATCATCTAATAGACGTACTTAACCCAGTAAAGGTAATCAAGCCCGACGTAGCCGATTATCGACGAATTATAGTTCGGGAAGCCATACACCCATTGCTGGCCGTCAACGTCGGAGGCCGTGATGCAATGGTACGGGCCGTCGCCGTTAATGGTAAACGAACTATCGAACCATCGGCCGTCACCGATCGATGCTTCGATCGAGCCGTCCGCCGTCGCCCTGATGTGAATGCCGGTGTCAGCGACGGAATATATGTCACCGGGATAGAAGCAATCGACGGTAGTGCTGTCGATGGTCACCGTCATCGTGGCCGGCCCGGTCAGCGTGGTGCCCGCCGACGTGTCCGGGGTAAGCGCAGGTGCGGCGGAAACGGTCTGCCGGGCCGCGCTGGGAGCAGCGGTCGAGCCGAGGGCCGGCGCTGCCATGGCGCTTAGCGCGACAACGGCTCCTCCGGTAAGGATGATCAAAGATCGCCGCAGTAACATGGGCATCCTTCCTGGGCAGCCTGACCGCTTTGATGGCTTTGACGCACCGGCAGGACGCCCATTGCCGGGGGCTCGCTGCCCGTTGCCGGGGTCGGCTGCCCGCTTGCTCCGCCCGCCCGATGCGGCTGCGTTACGGGTGATTCTGGTCCGGGCACCTGCGCGGGGCCATCCCGAGATCCCGTAGTTTTCGTGGCTAGATCTGGATACGACCCCAGGACCGCATGATCACATAGCCACCGCCGTCGCGGCACCGGCTTGCGGCACCGGCTTGCGGCACCGGCTTGCGGCACCGGCTTGCGGCACCGGCAAACGGCCACCTTGTGGCCAGATCTAGCCATCAAAACTAGAGGATCTCGGGATGGCCCCTCGTCGGCACGCGGACCAGAATCACCGTAACCCAGCCGCGTCCGCCGAGAGAACAGGGCAATTCCATGAGGTACATCGTCCTTTTCCAGCACAGCTGCCACGCCTGTTCGCAGGTGGCCCGGATGGTGCGCGACCTGTCGGTGACCGGCCTGGAGGCCCGGCCCCTCGAGGATCCTGAGGTCACCGGGCTGCTCAGCCACGCTGGCCTGCAGGCCCCCGACCGTCCCTCGTTACTGGTCGCTGACGGCAACGGCGTAGAGGTTCTCAGTGGCTGGGCGATGCGCCGGCGCTTGGCGGGGGTCATCGGATGGCGCCGTTCGGCCGCAATCGCCGGGCTGCTCGCCGCCGAGTGGCGGGCGCGGCTGGCCAGGTCGGCAGACTCGCACGGGCCGTCCCGTCGCGGGATCATCGGCGGCGCACTGGCCGGCGCGGCCGGCTGGGCGCTGATGTCGGGCAGTGCGTTCGCGTCGGCCCGGCCGGGCGAGAGCAAGCCCGCAATGACCGCCGCGGATCCGGCTGAGGTAAAGGCGGCACTGGCCACAGTCCCCGGGCAGCGAGCAATGCGCACCTGGGGAGCGGTCGAACCGAAGGTCTACAAGGTGCGCAGTGGCGGGCAAGTCACCCTGATGCTGACTCACCCGCGCGACAGGATCCTTACCTTCATCGACGTCTCGCCGGGTGCGGCGCGGGGCGGCAATCCGGCCGCTGTGAGCCTGGGGGAGGCAATCGCCACGTTCGGCGCGGTCAGGTATTACACCGTGGGAGGCACTCCGCTGGCTGACCTGATGGTGTCGAGCAGCGGCGGCGTACAGGCACGTCCTGTTCCGAGTGACGCCGTGGTTCCGAGCATGACCGCCGAGGTGGAGCCACCGATCACGCCAAAGCAACTCGCGTGTTTCGTGGCGTGTATCGGACGCAGAGCAGGCGCGGCGTGCCTGCAGAATTGCATTAACTGCGTTGCCGGAATTATTTATAAGAATCCGCCACCCCTTCCCTGCGCAGAGTGCACTGCCTGCGCTGGCCAGTACGGAACGGCCTGCGTCGGCGAGTGCGGCCTGTAACCCGTCCGCGAACCAGCCGGTGGCGCAGATCGGGCGGGGTTCCGGTACCGGCTGAGACTATGCTTAAAGGATGAGTGTGCCTAGCGCGCTGTTCATTCCTGAAAGGTTCCGGGATTATCGGATGTGGTACGACATCCCGGACCGGCTCCGCGGTCGCGCCGAGGTGATCCATTTCGATCAGCATGAGCAGGTGCCCTGGATGGCGGATAGCGCCGAGTTCGTTGATGCGGCGCGGCGCCTGGCTCCCGACGGCGGCTTCGACATCGTGGTTGCCGCCGGCGGGGCGGCCCGGTTCGCCTTCGCACTCGCGGAAGCGGGGCTGGCAAAAGGGCTGGTTTTTTTCCAGCCGATGCTTGACTCCGTGCCGGACGATGTCCGCGTTGACCTCTCCGGATTGGACGAAGCGCTGACGCCTTTCCAGCCGATTGTGAGCGCTATCCACGAGCCTGACCCCGGCCGGCGGCGTGAAATTCTCCTGCAGACCGTTCGCGATACCGCGGGTCCGGACCGTGACCCAGCAGGACTCGAGCTCGAGCTCGACATGACGAGCGATCACGCCGAGGAGTTCTTCACGCACTTGCGGGTCATCGAGGCGGAGGCCGAGGCCGGGAACGTGCCGCCGGATCCGCCGTGGATGGAACGGCCGTGGATAGATCGTCTCGCTGGGCTGACCGTGCCCGTGACGGCGATAGGCGTCGGGCCTTTTCCGGGAGCGATCGCCAGGCGAGCCAGGGACGCCGAGGTCGTCCCGGCGGCAGGAAACGGTGGCATGGCACCTCCGGCTGACCGGGCGCTGGCGGCTGAAGCTCTCCTGCGCATGCTCGATCGCATCGGCTGAGGCCGGATACATCGTCCGCCGCGCAGATTTCCGGTAACCGGGCAGCAACTCGACCCTGGCCAGCCTCGTACGGCTCTTTTCCCGTATCGATCAGTGGGCCAGAGTATGCTGAAATCAGCCAGATTCGGCAGATAGAGCGGATAGTCCGGCTAATGCTAGCGGTCGATACCTGCTGGCTTGACGGGAGCGGGGCACTGGTGGATGCGAGCGAGGATCCCGGCCCAGGCCGGCCGTGTTGCTGCCAGGCCGAGCACTTTACCGAGACGGAGATCGAGGTGCTGTGCCTGTTGGCCGAAGGGCTGAGCAACTTAGAGATCGCCGGGCGCATGAGCGTTAGCGGCCACACGGTGGACCGGCACGTCACCCACATGCTGCGGCGAAGCGGAGCGCGCAACAGGGCAGGATTAGTGGCGGCCGCCTTCGGCGCCGGAGTCCTGTTGGTGGACGGGCACAAGCTGCGGCCGTCAGGGCGGCGTTGCCTGCTGGCCTGACGCCGCGGATGGGCGCCCGGGCAGTACCCGGTCGGTCACTGGAGCCCGGCGCGGACCGATGTGACGCGCGTGGTGTTGAAGCCGAGCCAGTGCATCCGGCCCAGGTAACGAGCGTGCTCGACCTTGAGGCAGCGGTCCATGATCACGGTCAGGCCGCCGTCCTTCGCGACCTGCGCGCCCTCGGCATTGATCACGCCGAACTGGCACCAGAGGGCGCCGGCGTGGATCGCCACCGCCTCCCGCGCGATCCCGGGCAGCGCATCCGGCGCGCGGAAGACGTCCACGATGTCCACCGGGACGGGCACGTCCGTGAGGCTCGCGTAGCACGTCTCGCCGAGGATCTCCGTCTCGCGCGGGTTCACCGGGATCACCCGGTAGCCGTGCCGCTTGAGGTAGTAGCCGACGAAGTAGCTGGCGCGCAGCGGGTTGGGCGACAGGCCCACGATCGCGATCGTCTTTGCGGTGTGGAGCAGGCGCTGGATCGTCAGCGAGTCCTGGTATTGCGCGAGATCGGTCATGCCTCGCCGTCACTTTCCGCTATCGCGGCCACGCGTGCGAACCCCTGCTCGAGGTCCCAGATCAGGTCGTCGACGGACTCGGTGCCGACCGACAGCCGTACCGTGCCCGGCCCGACCCCGGCCGCCCGGAGTTCGTCGTCGCTCAGCTGGCGGTGCGTCGTGCTGGCCGGGTGGATGATCAGGCTCTTCGCGTCGCCGACGTTCGCCAGGTGGGACCAGAGCGTCACGCCGCGGATGAGGTCCTGCCCGCCCGCCCGGCCGCCGGCGCAGTCGAACGAGAACACCGCGCCCGCCCCGCCCGGCAGGTACTTCTCCGAGAGTGGCCGGTACTTGCTGGACGGCAGGCCGGGGTAGGTCACGTTCGACGCCAGCTCGTGCGACTCGAGGAACGCCGCGACCACCCGCGCGTTGACGACGTGGCGCTCCATCCGCAGCGACAGCGTCTCGAGCCCCTGCAGGAACAGGAACGCGTTGAACGGCGACATCGCCGCGCCGAGATCGCGCAAGGTCTCGGCCCGCAGCTTCATCAGGTAGCCGTACGTCCCGAACGTCTCGTGGAACTGCAGGCCGTGATAGGCCGGCGACGGGTCGGCGACGACCGGAAATCGCCCGTTGGACCAGTCGAACGTGCCGGCCTCGACGACGACGCCGCCGATGCTCGTGCCATGGCCGCCGATGAACTTGGTCGCCGAGTGGATCACGATGTCCGCGCCCCATTCGATCGGGCGGCACAGGTACGGCGTGGCGAACGTGTTGTCGACGATCAGCGGCAGCTCGTGCTCGTGCGCGATGGCCGCCACGGCCTCGATGTCGAGCACGTTCCCGCCGGGGTTGCCGATCGTCTCGCCGAAGAACGCCTTCGTGTTGGCGCGCGCCGCCTTCCGCCAGCCTTGCGGATCGTCGGGATCGACCCAGGTCAGCTCCACGTTCATCTTCCGCAGCAGGTGCTTGAACTGGTTCACCGTCCCGCCGTACAGCGCCTGGGACGAGACGACGTGGTCACCCGGTTGCAGCAGCGTGAAGAGCGCGCCGGCCTGCGCGGCGATCCCGCTGGCGAACGCCACCGCGCCGCAGCCGCCCTCGAGGTTGGCCACCCGTTCCTCGAACACCGCCACCGTCGGGTTCATGATGCGCGAGTACGTGTTCCCGTACTCCTGCAGATTGAAGTACGCCGCCGCCGACTCCGGGTCTTCGAACACGTAGCTGCTCGTCTGGAAGATCGGCACCGCGCGCGCTCCGGTATTCGGGTCCGGCCGCTGCCCCGCGTGCAGTTGCCGAGTTTCGAATCCGAACGCCCTGTCTTCCTCGGATCTGGCTGACTGGCCGGTCATGCCGGCTCCTTCCCCCGGCCGGTCCCCGCCTCTGTCGTCATCCGCTACTCCCGTCTCCATCCAGGCTGTGGTTGCTGAGGAACCCACGGATAATCGGCGTCTGGCGGGCTTCCTCCAGCAGGAAGCAGTCGTGCCCGTACGGCGCGTCGATCACCTGGAACTCGGTCGGCTTGCCGAGACCCCTGAGCGCCGCGTGGATCTCGGCCGACGCGGTCGGAGGGTACAGCCAGTCGGAACTGAACGCGATCAGCAGGGTTCGCGCCGCAACGTCATCGAGTGCCCGCGCCAGCGACCCGCCGCCGTGCTGGCGCGCGAGGTCGAAATACGTCAGCGCGCGGGACGTGTAGAGGTAGGTGTTCGCGTCGAAGCGCTTGACGAACGAGTCGGCCTGGTGCCGCAGGTAGCTCTCGACCTCGAACTCCGGGTCGGTGATCGTGTAGCGGATGTCGTCGCTGAACTGCAGCCGGCGGCCGAACTTGTCGTCCAGCGCCTGTCCGGACAGGTACGTGACGTGGCCGACCATCCGCGCCACGCCCATGCCTGCGTCGGGTGTGCGGCCAGTGCCGTAGTAGTCCCCGTCCTGCCAGGCCGGGTCGCGCATGATCGCATCGCGCGCGATCGAGTTCCAGGCCACGCCCTGCGGGTGGAGGGCGTGCGTGCTGGCGATAGCCACAACGGCGTCGACCTGGTCGGGGAACAGGACCGCCCACTCAAAGGCCTGCATCCCGCCGAGCGAGCCGCCGGTCACGGCGGCCAGCCGTTCGATGCCGAGCACGTCGAGGAACGCCCGTTCGGTCCGAACCATGTCCGCGACCGTGATCACCGGGAAGCCCGCCCCGTACGGCCGGCCCGTTGCCGGGTCGATCGACGACGGGCCGGTCGTGCCGCGGCAGCCGCCGAGCAGGTTGGTCGAGACGACGAAGAAACGGTCGGTGTCGAACGCCTTGCCCGGGCCGATCATCCCGTCCCACCAGCCGAGCGCCTTGCCGGCCGCGCCATCGCGATCTTCCGCCGCGAATCCGTCGCGCGTGCTCTCCTCGGCTGGCGTCTTCGCGTAGCCCGCCGCGTGGGCGTCGCCGCTGAGCGCGTGGCAGACCAGGATGACGTTGTCACGCCGGGGGGAGAGCGTGCCGTAGGTCTCGTAGGCCACCCGGACCGGGTGCAGGTCGCGCCCGCAATCGAGCCGCACCGGCTCGGGCAGGTCGATATATCGCGTCTCGACCGTGCCCACCGAGCCGGCCGCGAGCGTCGAGGCTGGCTCCGCCATGTGGGCTATGGTAACTGGTTCCTGAGACATGTATTGTCAAGCCTCTCCATAGATAATATGGGGATTCGGTGAAGGGGAATGAGGCGACATGACGACGGTCACCAACGGTGTCAACGTGCAGGCGCTGCTCGAGGCTCGCGAGGCCTTGAAGAGCGCGCCCGAGGCCGCTCAGTTCACCTGGCGGGCCTCGGCCAAGTGGCAGAGCGGCGTGCACAGCCAGATCAAGGTGCAGAGCTACTTCGGCCTCGGACAGGAGCAGAGCCACAAGGAAGAGTCCGTGCTCGAGGCCGACCACCCCGAGGTCTTCGCGGCGGAGGACAACGGCATCACGCCGATCGAGTACCTCATCGTCGGCCTGGCGAGCTGCCTCATCGGGGGCGTGGCCTCGGTCGCCGAGAACCGCGGCATCCAGCTCCGCTCGGTCGAGGCGACCGTTGAAGGCGCGCACGACATCCGCGGAATTCTCGGCGCGGACAGCGACGTCCGCAACGGCTACAACGACATCAAGGTGACGTTCCACATCGACGCCGACGCGTCAAGGCAGGAAATCGAGGCACTGGTGGCCCAGTCGCAAAAGCGGTCCGCCGTCTTCGACGCGCTCACGAACCCTACGGACGTCACCGTCGAAGTCGCCTGAGGGGCCCGGTCATCGAGCGCGTCGCCGCGGTTGTCATCGGCGCGGGCCACGCGGGCCTCGCCGCCAGCCGGTTCCTCAGCGACCGGTCGATCGACCACGTCGTGCTGGAGCGCGGTGAGGTAGCGAACTCGTGGCGCCGGGAGCGCTGGGAATCCCTGCGGCTGCTCACCCCCAACTGGCAAAGCCGCCTGCCGGGCCATCGCTACGAAGGCCCGGAGCCCGACGGCTACCTGACCATGGCGGAGGTGACCGAGTTCATCGACAGCTTCGCCAAGCTGTCGGGCGCCCCGGTCCGGGCCGGAACGAACGTCACGTCGGTGCGCCGCAGCGACGGCGGGTACCACGTGACAACGAGCGCCGGCGAGATTCGCTGCCGGGCGGTGGTCATCGCGAGCGGCGCCTGCAACCGGCCGGTGGTGCCGCCGTTGCGCGAGGGCGTGCCCGCGTCGGTCGAGCAGATCACGCCGTTCGGCTACCGCGGCCCCGGGCAGCTTCCCGACGGCGGCGTGCTCGTGGTCGGCGCGTCGGCGACCGGCGTGCAGCTAGCCGCCGAGCTGCGGCGGTCAGGCCGGCCGGTGACCCTGTCGGTGGGGGAGCACGTGCGGTTGCCGCGCACCTACCGCGGGCGCGATGTGCTGTGGTGGATGGACGCCTCGGGGGTATGGGACCAGCGATATGACGAGGTCGACGACCTGACCCGGGCACGACGCCTGCCCTCGCCGCAGCTCGTCGGGACCCCGGAGCGGGCGACGCTCGATCTCAACGCGCTCACCGCGATGGGCGTGGAGCTGGTCGGCCGGTGGGCCGCGGTGCGGGACGGCCGGGCGCTGTTCTCCGGCGGCCTGCGCAGCCTGTTCTCCCTCGCGGACCTCAAGCTGGAGCGCCTGCTGGACACGTTTGACGAGTGGGCGCGGACGAGCGGGCAGGATGCCGAGGCCGGCCCGCCGGAGCGGCTCGTCCCGACGGGCGGGCCGCGGACGACGCGGCTGCAGCTCGACCTGCGCGGTGGCGAGATCGCGGTGATCGTGTGGGCGACCGGCTTCCGGCCCGAGTACGGGTGGCTCGACGTGCCGGTGGTCGACGCGAAGGGCCACCTGCGCCACGACGGCGGCGTGGTCGACAGCCCGGGCCTGTACGCTCTGGGCCTGCCCGTGCTGCGGCGGCGCAAGTCCTCGTTCATTTACGGCATCGAGGACGACGCCCGCGAGGTGATTGCCCACCTCGCGGGCTATCTCGGCGCGCCGGCCGGCTAACCGGCGGGCGTCGCCGCCCTGGCCGCGTAACCGGCGATGGCCGCTGGCAGCTCGGCCATGCAGGCATCCACGGCGGCGAGCATGGCCGGCAGGGCGCGCCGGTGCTGATCGAGGTTCAGGGACGACACGAGGTCGCCGGCGCCGGCCCGCTCCAGCGTGCCGGTGATGTCGGTGAGCTGGGCCGCGATCCACTCCCGAGGGCTGGCCGTGAGCTCGTCCAGCTCGAACCGGTGCCCGACGTCGTTGCGCTCGAACTTCGGGTGGTAGTGGAAGCATGGCCGCCCCGGTTCCGACAGCACCATGAACAGGTCCGCCCGCCACAGCCCGCCGTCGCTGATCGGCAGGACCGTGAATCCGGCTGCTCCCGCGCGGTGACTCTCGCCCTCGACCTGCTCGACCCGCCGTAGCTCCACCCGGGCGCCACCGTCGACGACCGGCCCGTGCTGCTCCCAGTAGCGCACGATGACCGCGACCCGCCCGTTGACGAAAACGTACTTCATTCCGGCCACCTTTCTCAGCGGGCTACACGATCGCGGTGTTCGATGCCGCGGGCGCCTCGTAGTAATCCTGCCGCGGCCTGGCGAACACCCTGCGCACCATCGGCTCGAAGAACTCGATCGGCAGATTCTCATAGGCTGGGTCGAAGCTTTCCTGGTCGTACTTCTCGCAGAACTCGGCACACGAGTCGAACCATTCATGCCCGCGATAGGCTTCGCGGGCATTGCGATCGCCGCCCGTATGATGCGCGTAATAGTAGAGCTGGAAAACGCCGTGATGGCGCGCAATCCAGCACACCTGGGGCCGCACGAACGGACGGAGTACCGCGCCGATCAGTTCGCTGTGCGTGAACGGCGCGAGGCTGTCCCCGATGTCATGCACGAGCGCCATGACGACGTATTCTTCGTCCCGGCCGTCGCGGTGCGCCCTTGTGGCCGTCTGGACGGAGTGCTCGAAGCGGGAGACCTTGTAGCCCTCGGTCGACCCCTTCAGTTCGTCAATCGCCCGCAGGATTCGCTCGGGGAGACCAGCGGTGAAGGCCGCGCCGTAACCATCCAGCAACTCATAGTCCGCCTTCGTGCCGTCCGCCATCCGGGTGAATTCCACCGTCTGCATGCCATCTCCTTGCCTGGGATATTAATCAGAGCGTACGCCAGCACATCCGGGCAATGTCGCGACCGTTCGGGTCGCGCGGCGGGCCGGGGCGGGCCGGGCGGGCCGGGGCGGGGCGGGACGGGCGGGCCGTTGCGTGGCGGGGGTAAGCGCGAGGGGGGCCGGGGCGGGCCCCGCGGCACCGCGGCTGGGCTGGCGGCGGGTGAGGCGTGCAGTGCGGCAGGGCGGACGCCATAGCGGAATGCGCAATTGTCGGCGGGCCGACGCTACGTTCCGCGCATTGTGCGGTAAGTAAACCCGCGAGTAACGTACCGGCCGGTAATAATCCTGGGAGGAGCCCATCATGCGAAGACCCTTAACGTTGTTCCTCGCCACAGCGGCGATCGCGGTCACCGGGATCGCCCTCGCCACGCCCGCCCTGGCGAGCCCGGCGGCGCCGTCCGACACGACGGTCGGCGTCACCTACCCGGTCACCGGCAGCACGTTCATCAAGGCGATCCACTCGTCCATCGCCCTCGGCCCGGGCACGCTGTCCACGACCGCGGACCTCACCACGTCGACCCTGACCGGGACGCTGTCGCTGCCCCCGGCGACCGGGTCGTTCAAGGAACTCGGCCTGGTCCCGGTCACCGCGACCACCGAGATGATCCAGGACGGCCAGGCCACAGGGACGGTCAACTTCAGCACCAACGCGGTCACCACGACGGCGACCGACACCATCAAGCTGACCAGCCTGAAGGTGGCGGGCCTGCCCATCCCGGTCGGCAATTCCTGCCAGACGTCCCCGGCGACCATCACGGTGAGCTCACAGCCCGGATTCAACGTGCTCAGCGGCGGCACGCTGGCCGGCACCTACACCATCCCGCGGTTCGCGCACTGCGGGCTGGCCACCTTGCTGATCAACCTCACCCTGCCCGGCCCGGGCAACACGATCTCGCTGACCCTGGGCGCGGGAAAGCTCGGCTGAGCGCAAGGCCGGGCGCCGGGCTCCCGTTCCGCGCTGACCTGCGTCAGCCGCGGAACGGGTAGCTCGGCTGGCCCTTGACGCCGGGCTCGCACACGAACAACGCGCCGCCGAGCGTGCCCGGGCCCTGCGCCGTGCTGATGTACAGCTGGTCCAGCTCCGGGCCGCCGAACGCGCAGCTGGTCACGTGGCCGGCCGGAAGCTCGATGCTCTCCCGAAAACGGCCGTCCGGGTCGTGCCGCAGCACGGCGCCGCCGCCCCACACCGCGACCCACACTCCGCCGTCGGCGTCCACGGTGAGGCCGTCCGGCATCACCTCACCCCCGCCGACGGCGGCGAACGCGCGGCGGCCGTCGATCTCGCCGGTGGCGGGGTCATAGTCGAACACGTCGACCTGGTAGGCCTGGGAGTCGATGTAGTACATCAGCCGCTCGTCCGGGCTCCAGCCGATCCCGTTGGACGTGCCCACGCCCGTGACCAGGGTGGTCAGCGACAGATCGGGGTCCAGCCGGTACAAGCTGCCAAAGCCCGGCCGTTCGTCATCGGCCATCGTGCCCGCGTAGAACCGCCCGGCCCGGTCGCACGAGCCGTCGTTCATCCGGGTCTCCGGCCGGTCTGCCTCGACCGCCGCCAGCGGGGTCACCGCGCCCGATGCCGGGTCCAGGACCGCGAACCCGTCGCTGGCCGCGATCACGAGCCCGCCACTGGCCCTGGGCACGACGGCGCTGGCCCGCCCGCCGACGTCCCAGGTCGTGAAACGCCCGTCCGCGTCCATCCGGTGCACCCGGCCCTCGGGGATGTCGACCCAGTACAGCGCCTGGTCCTGGTCGTCCCAGACCGGGCCTTCGCCCAGCGTGGCCATGGGCCCATCCACCGGCGTTGGCCTCATGCTCACCGCGTTCCCCCTGGCTTGTCGTTGGTCACAGTCCCGCGAATGCGTCTTCGAGGACCGAAAGCCCCTCGTTCAGCAGCGCATCCGGCACGACCAGCGGCGGCAGGAAGCGCAGCACGTTGCCGAAGGTCCCGCAGGTCAGGACCAGCAGCCCGGCGGCGTGGCACGCCTTCGCCACCTGGGCGGTGGCGCCCGGGTCCGGCTCCAGGGTGCCGGGCCTGACCAGTTCGACGGCGATCATCGCGCCGCGGCCGCGCACATCGCCGATGACCGGGTGGGCCTCCGCGAGGCGGCGCAGCCGGGGGAGCATGACGTCGCCGATCCGCCGCGCCGCGGCCGGCAGGTCCTCCTTGCCCATGGTTTCGATCGCGCCCAGCGCGGCTGCGCAGGCGACCGGGTTACCGCCGAACGTGCCGCCGAGACCGCCGGGGTGCACGGCGTCCATCAACTCGGCGCGGCCGGTCACGCCCGCCAGCGGCAGGCCCCCCGCGATGCCCTTGGCCGTGGTGATCAGGTCGGGCACCACGCCCTCGTGGTCGACCGCGAACCAGTCGCCGGTCCGGCAGAAGCCGGACTGGATCTCGTCGGCGACGAACACGATCCCGTTCTCCTTGCAGAACGCGGCGAGGCCGGGCAGGAACCCGTCCGGCGGCACTACGAACCCGCCCTCGCCCTGGATCGGCTCGATCACCACGGCGGCCACGTTCTTCTCGCCGACCTGGGTGTGAATCAGTCCGGTCACCACGTCCAGGGCCTGCTCCCGGCAGGCCTGGGGCCCGCCCG
>Ga0335072_10006211_pt1 | contig 17495 bp, 20 predicted proteins | sample Lox_Sample_21_FD_206725 | JGI IMG/M metagenome (GOLD analysis project Ga0335072, IMG submission 206725) | Soil microbial communities from Loxahatchee National Wildlife Refuge, Florida, United States - Lox_Sample_2.1 | ecosystem: Environmental > Terrestrial > Soil > Wetlands | place: USA...
ACGGGCAATGTTTCTTTTAACGTATGCAAAACGCCAAATGGTACCTTTGTGCCGTTGACTAATTTTGACGGCAGTTCTTTCTCAATTACTGCGGCGCCCAGTACTTGGGTTCCTTTGCAACCGGCTCAATTTAATTCTGTCTTATACATACAGGTGATAAGCAGTGCTACGCAGAGCAGTAATAACGTAGTAGATTTTGCATTAGCACCCATATTTCAAGGAATACATGCATAGTGAATACTCAATCGAATATGCTATTGCTATTTGCTACAGCAATAAAAAGTATCATTCCCATAAATGAAGATTTTTGGGTTGATAACAACGGAAATAACATTATTGATAATAACTCGGATTTTTTAATATTCAATAATGTCGATCCTGCTTGAAGAATTTAAAAAATTTGAAGAAGATTTTTTTGAGTCTCTAGAGGCTAAAAAAAGTTTATCTAAGTTCATAAGGTTCATGTGGTCAGAACTTGAACCTGGAACTCCCTACATCCATGGTTGGCACATCGATGCAATTTGCGAGCATCTAGAAGCTGTCACAGCAGGACAAATAAGAAATCTTCTCGTAAATATGCCACCGCGTCACATGAAATCATTAAGTGGAACTGTATGTTGGCCTATGTGGGAATGGCTAGAATATCCTCACCACAAATTTCTCTGCGCATCTTATGCAATGAATTTAAGCATTAGAGATAGTTTAAAAAGTCGCCGAATGATAAATAGTCCAAAATTCAAAAAATTCTTTGGTCACTTATTTAGTTTAACTAAAGATCAAAATGCAAAGATTAGATTTGATAATAACCATTATGGTTATAGATTGGCAACTTCGGTAGACGGTATGGGAACAGGTGAAGGAGGCGATAGGGTAGTATGTTTAGATCACAACACTAAAATATCTTTAAAAATTGGCGTACTAAATATTGGTTATATAGTAGAAAACAAGATAAATGCTGAAGTATGGTCGTACAATAAAATTAAAAATAAAAATGAATTACAGACTATTTTAAACTGGTACGAATCAGAGACAGAAAATATTATTCATATTTTTTTGGATAGCATGGTATCGCCTAATTTAACTTGCACCCCCAACCATCCTATCTTCGTATTAGGAAAAGGTTATATCTATGCAGAAAATGTTAAAGCTGGCGACATGGTAAGAGATATAAATAACCGGCAAATAATGGTTATCTACGTGAGAAAAATTCAAGAGAAAAGGAAGATGTACAACATAGAAGTTAAAAGCAATAATAATTATTACGCAAATAAAATTTTAGTACATAACTGCGATGATCCAACTTCTACCTCTCAAGCTGATAGCGACTTAAAGCGTGAAAATTCTCTCGTATGGTGGTCTGAAACGATGAGTACCCGTTTAAATAATCCTAAGACAGGTGCAAAGGTAATATTCATGCAGAGACAAAATGCTAGGGATTTATCAGGATATGTACTAGAAAGGGGTGGATATGAGCATTTGATACTGCCATGCGAATACGAGGGAAGCAAAAAAATTACGTCGTTGGGTTTTGTAGATCCAAGAAAAGAAGACGGAGAGCTACTATGGCCTGAAAGGTTTGGCAGATTAGAAATAGATAACCTAAAAAAGGAAATGGGTGCGTATGCTGTAGCGGGACAATTACAGCAAAGACCAGCACCTAGAAGTGGTGGACTGGTTAAAAGAGAATGGTTTCAATTTTTTAAATTATTGAAAAATGCAAATGGCAGCATTCCAATTTCAGATTATGAATACATCGTGCATAGCTGGGATACAGCATTTAAAACTGGTGAAGAAAACGACTTCAGTGTTAATACAATTTGGGGAGTTAAGAAAAATGGCTATTACTTATTAGCCCGCTGGAAAGACAAAGTTGAATTTCCAGAATTAGAGCGCGTATGTCTCTTTTTAGCAAATCAGATTACACCTAACTTAATTTTAATAGAGGACAAAGCAAGCGGACAAAGCTTAATTCAAGCTCTTAAAAAGAGAACAAGATTAGCTATTAAAGCTATAAAAGTTGATAGAGACAAATATTCAAGGCTTAATGCATGTTCGGGTGTTTTTGAAGGAGGATTAGTTTACTTGCCTGAGAATGAACCTTGGATAGAAGACTATATACAGAACATCATCACATTCCCTACTGCACCCTATGACGATGACGTAGACTCAACCACACAAGCATTAAATTATCTTGCATTTAAGAACACAAATAATGGTACAATGAATCAACATTTGAACATAATGGGTAGATAAAATGTCCGTCCTTACTTCAAAAGCAAGAAAAAAAATTCCTTCTTCGAAATTTGGCATGCCTGAATCAAGAAAATATCCCATGCCAGATAAAGCACATGCTGCTAATGCAAAAGCACGTGCAACGCAAATGGTTAAAAAGGGCAAATTAAGCCCCAGTTCAGCATCAAAAATTAAAGCTAAAGCAAATCGCATATTGGGAAAGAAAAAAGATTAACTTAATTAATAAGGGTTAAAACTATGTCAGTCATTAATTTTAAATCACCGATTTTAGATCAAGAAGGACAGCAAACTCGTGTTATCAATATGGCTGTCACAGATAATTTAACCGCTATTACTACTGCTGGTTGGCTCAATGGGTTGAAAGATTCAAATGGTAATTTAGTTTTAGGTAATAATCTCATCGTTAATGCTGGAGATTTTTTGAATATAGCCTTTGGGGATGGACAAGCAGCATTTCAAGCATCCGTTGCTAATGGAATCTATACCTTAATTAGAATGCAGACTTATTATCGTTTCGATGTTGCATGTACGTCAACCGCATTGGCTAGCTCTGGTAAAGTAAACTTATGGGTTCCTCAGTTCTCATCTCAGCAAGTATACATTCAAAGTTTATGGATAAATTCTGGTGGAACTAATTTTAGTGGTGGCAGCGGCAATAGGAATCTTTCTATTACCGACGGCACGACAGCTTTCAGTGTTGTTCCTGCTGCAACGTTAGAATCTCTAGTAAATTCAGGATGGGGAATAAGTACTCCTTTTCCTTTCCCAGCATCTGCTCCCATTAACACTAAAACTGTGGCTGGTGCATCTTTATATGCTCAATATAGCGGCGGTTCTGCTGATTTTACCGCTGGAAGCATCGTGGTTTCTGGTGTTGTCCACATTATAGCATAGAGGTGAATCATGATTTACAGAAACAAAGAAAGGGCAAAGCCAAATCCTGCTGCTGAAAATAATCGCGCACCTCAACCAATGCCAAAAAGAGATGTAACGCAAAAGCGTGAATATCCAGCTGGCAAAGATAGAAAAATGCCGATTCCGAGCACTCGCGGATATCCTGATAAAGAAAAAATCTATAGGTAATAAATGGCAAATCAAATTGCTGCGAGCAAATATGATAAATTCATAGCTCGATACCAAGAAAGGTTTAAATTAGACATCGATAAAGACTGGTCAGCTAGAGAAGCTAAGTTGACCATTCTTCAAAAATTTCTCGATGGATCTATTTACGATAATCTTGCTCCTTATCATCAAGAATATGCTGGCACTGCTGGATCATATGTAAAATTGGCGGATAGAAGGCCATCTGTCGTTTATAATTTATGCCAGTTAATAGTTGATGATTCCGTATCGATGCTCTTCGGAGAAGAACATTTTCCATTAGTGAAATGCGAAAAACACGAAAAAACCACTCAGTTTTTGCATTACATAACCAGTAATTGTTATCTACGCGAAGCAATGATGAATGCTGCTGAAATAGGATCGATAGGCAGTGTTTGTGTATTGATAAAAGTTTTAAACGGTCATTTCTATTATGATGTTTTGAATACAAAAGATTTAACTCCCACTTTTGACAGTCAAAAACCAGATTGTTTGGTTAATTTATATCAAAAACGTAAAGTAGACGGAGCCACATTAAAAGCATTTGGATACAATGTAAAAGATAGTGAAAAAAATGAAATGTTTTACCTATGCAGAGAATGGAATGAAGAAGAGGAAATTTACTATCAACCATACTTATGCAAGGACGACAAAGAAGATTATGATCCCAGAAAAGATAGTAAAAGATCATCTATGCATGAATTTGGATTCGTTCCCGCAGTCTGGATAAAGAACTTACCTCATGCTCATCATATAGACGGAAGATGTACTTTCGAATCTATATTAGACATATCTGTGGAAATTGATTATCAATTGAGTCAATTAGGTAGGCTTCTTAAATATAATTCAGATCCCACTCTCGTAATTAAAAATCCTGGTAATTGGGAAGGTCAGCAATTAATAAAAGGTCTAGGAACTCTAAATCTTGATGAGGGAGGAGATGCTTATTTGCTAGAACTTTCTACCGGCGCAACTAAATCTGTCATCGATTATGTAAAATTATTGCGTGATTATGCATTGGAAAAAGCGCACGGCAATCGAATGAATCCAGAAAAAATGTCAGTAGCCCATTCTGGTAAAGCAATGCAAATGCTTCAAGCTTCTCTGATTTCATTAGTTGAAAAAATGAGATTGAGCTATGGAAATAGTGGCCTTCTAAAAATATACGATATGACCCTGGCAATTTATCATAACAATTCATATGAATTTGAATATGACATTGAACCGGATTCAGAGTGCGACGGTCATTTGTCTCTAATGTGGCCTGATTGGTATCCTCAAATGCCTATTGATAAGCTGCAACAAGCGCAAGCACTGCAAGTTTTACTGGATAATAAAGTGATTAGCCAAAGTTCAGCCACCGATTATGTTGCAACTCAATATGATATTGCGGACGTTGAAAAAGAAAAGATCACTATTGAATCTGAACAAAAAGATGATTATGATAATAAATTGAACGATAATGCTGAACAAAGCGGCGTGGATCGTCGCAAATCTGAACAAGTGGAACTTGAAAAGAAATCAGCGGAGAAAGTATGACCGAAAATTTAGAAAATTTATCATCTGAAAGCAAGAATGAAGATGTTAGCAAATTAAGTGATTCTGATATTCGTTGGAGAGCAAAGTATAAAGGCACTCGCGAAGAATTGGAAAATTTTAAAATTAATGCCGAAAAAGAGAGAAAATCTCTTGAAGAAAAAATTAATGGCTTTGATAGTAAGGTTTCATCCTACGAAAAAAGGATGATAGAAACTGAAGTCAAAGCACAAGCCATATCAGCAGGCATAAAAGATGTTGAATTTGTTAAATTAGTGGACATGTCAACAGTTAGGCTTGATGACAATGGCAATATAGTGGGTGCTGATACAGTAATAAAAGATTTCAAAACTAGAAAACCTGATTTATTTGGCGCAGAGAAGAAATTTAGTTCTTCTTCAAATTCAGAAGTGCCGGAACAGAAATCTAGTAAAACAGATGCTCGTTCTTTGTCTAACGATGATTGGAAAAAGAACAAACACAAGTTTATGAGTGGTAGATTCAAATAGAATTATAGAGACATTATTTTTACTCAAGAGTGGATCTTTTGATTAAAAGTACCTCATAGCGTGGATCGCTTCGAGGGTGAAAGTCGAAAAGAAATTTTTAACTTTTACTTTTTTGGAGCGATTAACATGACTTTTGGTCCATTTCCACCTGCATTAGTAGATGCAATTCAGCAAAACTTTTTAGAAAGAGCTTTCGTAGAAGCATTACACCCTATTTTAGCTTATCGTGAAATTGCGGATCGTGAAGTATTTCCGGGTCGCATCGGTGATACGATTACAAAAACCCGCGTTGGTTTGATGGTGCCAAATATCACTCCACTTGCGCCAAATACCAATACAAATATCGATAACGGATTGCAGCCACAACAATATAGCGATGAACAATATGTTCTTGCCGTATATCAATATCCTCAATTAGCGCCCGATATTAACTTAATCGATGATGAGACAACCATCGCAGCATTCGCTATGAAAAATGCTGAAAACTTAGGTATCGCTCAAGCTACTGCATTAGATCGAATTGCAAGAAATGCACTTTTTAATGCGTATATGTCAGGTAACACGGTGGTTACGCAAACCTTGGGATCACCAAACGTTACGATTAACGTAGATGACACCAGAGGATTTCAAACAGTAGTCGTAAATGGTACCGTTCAGCCCGTTTCTAACACTAATCCTTTACCTGTATTAGTGAATGGCACGTTGTATCAAATCGTAAGTTTTTCCAACGATGCAACAAACGTCTCATCCGCTGCGATAACTGGTGGAACTTCTGGAACCATTACAGCAAGTGCGAATATAAGCACTACAAATGGCACCGCTGGAAATGCAGTAATAGGTCAATATGCTCCTCTCATTATTCGTCCTAACGGCCGCACTACAACCGCCGCTATCCAAGCTAGTGACTTACTCAACATGCAAGTCATTCTTAACGCGGTTGCGTATTTACGTAATAATGCTGTTCCAAAGGTGAGAGGTGCGTACAATTTTTATTTGAATTCAACTTCAATGAACGAGTTGTATGCTGACTCTGAATTTCAGATTTTGAACCGTGGTGTGAGTACTAGAGATCCAGTGTATGAAAATGCATGGATCATGAGCGAATTTTTAGACGTCAGATTTATCATGACAACTGAAACATTTGTTCAGCCAGCTCAAGCAAGTGCGCCCGTAGCAGTTAACCAGATCATTCAACGTCCAATCATATGCGGTATGGGCGCTTTGGTCGAAGGAATTTTCAATAAAGGCCTAGAAGCCATCAAAAACATGTCTGGTAACACCGGCATGATGCAGCAAATCCCTCAAATGGTTAATGTTTTAGGTGAAGATATGATGCTGGAAGGTTTCTATATGTATCTTAGAAATCCATTAGATAGATTGGGTCAGATTATCTCTCAGTCATCTAACTACATCGGCGGTTTCACCGTTCCAACTGATGTAACAACCAATCCAAACATTATTCCAACCTCTAGCAATGCTTATTACAAGCGTGCTGTCATCATAGAGACTGCATAATGTCAAAAAACAAAAAGGAAAATCCCTCTGTTTCGGCAGAGGGAGTTAAACAGCAACAAAAAGTAGGCATATTTTTTGGTAATTTCGTACAAGTTACTTCTTGTGGCCATCAATCCTATGAAAAGCACATAAAAAGATGGAGCAGAGGTCAGCTTATTTGGAATGAAAAAGAAATAGAAGATTTAATTAAATTAGGTGCACCAATTGAGGTGTTCTATCGATGGCTTTAACCGAGCAGCAAAAAGTCGATGTCAGAAGATATTGTGGATTTCCCGTGTACGGTTTAGGTTCGGGTTCCACTCCTCCTTCATTCGGTTATCGTTACAACGAATGGTATCTAATATTGGAATATCGATTGAATAATCTCGATCCGGTAGAAGAAACAACTTTACAGAATGTTTATTTAGCAAATTTAAGTCAGCTAGAAAGTGCTATTCCTACTGCTTCTAGCAATTTGGATACGGATAGAGCGGCAGTTTGGTATCACAATAAAAATGAAGTAAGAGATCGTTACCAATTGTTCAAGTTATGGTGCTTACGATTAATTGAATTTTTAGGTTTACAGAGTCCAAGTCCTTTAATGAAAGGCATAACGATGGTGGTGTAGTAAATGGATGCATACGGTATTCAACAAAAAATTTACTATGGATACTATAAAGCTGCTTTTAAATTAGGAGCTAGCTTCAACCTTTATCGATCATCTACGCCTATAAATCCCATACAAGAATCAAATTTAATAGGCCAGACTGTAGCAAGTACAAATGTTAGCTGGGAATACATGAAGGCTAACAAGTACGGAAATGCGGTGTGGCAGATAATGATAGATGCTCAAAATTCATCATCTCCACTAAACGCAAGAGTTGGTGATTATTTGTCGCCTATTGCCAGCCCAGAAGGGCCAATTACTGACGATAGTATTTATTTCATGGCTAGCTTGCAGTATTTACTTCCTATGCAAGCCGTAAAATGCAATCGAACTTTGACTATTATTAGGCCAACCCAATCCACTAATGCTGGTTATATAGGTTATGCAGGATATACAAAACCTGGTTCGACGCTAATTATGCAAAACATGCCTGCTTCTGTACTTGAAATGAATAAAGACGGCGCGGCACCTACAAAATTACCTACTGATGTAAATCAACCGCAATGGATTATTTTATTGCCTAACCTTGGCGGCGTTTCCGTACGCGTTGACGACATTATCACTGATGATTTGAATCAAGATTATGTTGTCAACGTCAATGAATTAACCGAACTTGGATGGCGAATTATCGCCACCCAAGTACTGAACGCGAGGTAAGCATGCCTAGTTTAGATAGCGTTCGTACAACGGTTGCAACCATGGTAGAAAATGCTGTTTATCCAAACGGTACTTCCTCTCCTTCAGTCATTAATGTTCCAGTAACGGTAATGGAAGGTTTCCCGATTAGAACCGATTTGGACATAACGGTCTTAGCGGGAAATGGATTTGTATCAGTTTTTGAAACAAATAAAGAAAGAGTAGTTACTACTTTCCAACGTATTTTTCAGCCGATTACACAGACGCCAGCTACATTGACGGCAACAGTGAGTGGCAAAACTGTAACTATCGGCGGGACAGTATCAGTACCACAGGCTGTCATGGTCGTTGTTAATGACACTGGATATGGCTATCAAGTCTTATCGAATGACACCTTAAATAGTATTGCAAGTAAGACAGCAGCCTTAATTCCTGGCGCAACAGCAAACAATAATGTCATCACAGTTTCATCCGCTTACGATTTACAAGCCAATATCGCTACGCCTTACAGTGCTGGGGAAGAACTCTCCAGAGTCGATAGAGAATTTATGATTTCATGCTGGACAAATAACCCGACAGATCGAGCAACGTTGGGCGCAGCAATAGACGTGTACATGAAAATGAACTACCGCGTTACTTTATCCGATAATTTCGTAGGACAGGTTTTTTACTCACACCAAAATCAGATTGATTCTCTTGAAAAATCTGAAATTTACAGAATGGATTTATTTTACATCATTCAATATCCGACAACGTTTATTGAAAGCTTTACAACAATCACCGATCCGTTTGCCAATTTGGAAGTTGTTGGGACTATACAATAAGAGAGGTTAGAATGGCTATCAACGTAGCAGCAACACAAGTACCAAATGTTTATGTCAACATTATTCCGCCCAATCCATTATTAAATGGAGTCCCAACAAACATTATAGGTGTAGTTGGAACGGCCACTTGGGGTCCAGTAAATTCCCAATACACCATAGGAAGTATGCAGCAGTATGTGCAAATTTTCGGCAATCCAATTGCTCGTCAGTATGATATGGGCACCGCTGTCTACATGGCTTCCCAACAAGGTGCTAACAATTTCCTCTGCGTGCGTGTGACTGATGGTACAGATACTTTTGCTAGTGCTAATTTGCTAGATACTTCTAGCGCCACGGGTGCTGTATTAAGTTCTAAATATACTGGTAGTCTAGGAAATAGCACGAGCGCCATTTTATCGGCTGGTTCCACTTCCAATACTTACAAACTTACTTTGTCCATGTCTGGTGGTGTACCTGAAGTTTTTGACAACATTGGTGGTAGTGGTGTTGCGTTCTGGTCTAACTTAGTAAGTGCTGTAAATCAAGGTCAAGGATTCATTAGAGGTCCTTCTCAGCTTTGCACAGCCGTAACAGCAAATTATATCTCATCCGTGACCGTTAATGCCGCAGGTTCTTATACGTCTTTGCCAACATTAGGCACAAGTGGTCCAGGCTCAGGAGCGACCCTCAATCCTGTTATGGATGCAATTTTAGCTAACGTGGTAGCAGCTGGTTCTGGTTATGCAGTAGGTGACACCATAGACCCAACTGGAGGTACGCACAGCGTGCTTTCCGTATTGCAGGTTGCAACGGCAAAATTGGTCAGCCTAGCAATTAACGCCGCGGGTTCTGGATATAATGTGGGAGACACCATTGTATTAGCAGGTGGAACTTTCAGCAGCGCAGCAGTGATTACTGTTGATACTGTAAATGGTAGCGGTGGCATATTAACTTTTGCGGTCACTTCAGGTGGTTCTTACACTGTTGAATCGACCACATTCACGCAAGGTTCAACTTCTGGTGTTGGTAGTGGTGCCACTTTCCAGACAGGTGTTTTTGGCGTAAATACAGTTACGGTACAGACAGCAGGTTCTTATACTGCATTGCCAACAAACCCAGTATCACAAGGTTCAACTTCTGGTAGTGGTACCGGTGCAACCTTTAATATGAATTGGGGTTTATTATCTGTCGTGGTATCTGCGCAAGGTTCTGGATATACGAGCGCCTCGATGTTTACCGTCAGTGGTAGTGGTGGAGCATCGGGAACACTTAATCTAGGTTCTGCAACATCCCCTAGCATTGCATTGCCCCCGAATCCCTACACTTTAAGTGGTGGTACTGATGGTGCAAACGGAGTTAACAGCGCAACACTAGTTGGTTCTGATACTTCGACACCAAGAACTGGTATGTATGCACTAAGAAAATCTTTAGCATCGATTGTCATGCTGGCAGATGCAACGGATTACACTCAATATTCAGCCCAGCAAATTTTCGGCGACCAAGAAAATATATACATGGTTGGCGTGGAACAAGCGGGTCTGCAAGATAATATCGCTCAAATGGTATCTATTTTGGTCAGCTCATCGGTCAGAGATTACAATTTCAAATTATTAGGTGGAGATTGGGAGCAAATTTTCGACCCATTTAATAACATCAATCGTTTCGTCAGTCCTCAGGGATCAGTGGCAGGTATTTTGGCAGTTAATTTGCCAAGTAGTTCATCTCTTAACAAAATTATGAATGGCATTCTTGCCACACAAAAAACTTTTGAGCAACGTATTTATTCTGATGCTGATCTGTTAACATTAGAAAACGGTGGCATTGAAATTGTCACTCAACCCATACCTGCCTCGTCATCTGCGTTCGGGTGCAGGTTGGGAATTAATACGAGCGCCAATGCACTACAGCGCTTTGATAATTACCCACGCATGGTAAATTTCCTAGCTAATACCTTTAAGACCGGATTAGGTCAATTTATCGGTCTTCCACAAACAGTCGATGTAAGAAATCAAGCTCGATCAACTTTGCAAGGATTCCTGCAAAATCTCGTTGATTTGGGAATGATTGGTAACGTCAATGGTGGTCCCGCGTTTTCAGTCATATTGGATGCATCTAATAATCCATCGAATCAAGTTGCGCTCGGTTTCATGCAAGCCAATATTCAAGTTACTTTATTTTCAATCATTCAAGTTTTCATTATTAACTTACAAGCGGGGCAAAATGTTCAGGTTTCTACTTTGCCTCCTCAATTAGCTTAATGGGGGTGACTTATGCCTTTAAATGGCCTGGCAAGTGGTATAGATCATAAATTGACCTTTACTGATATAAATGGTGTGCAAAATTTTCAGATAATCGAAAACTTCACGTCGCGAGAAGACGCGACAACTGATAAAATTATAGCCATGGATGGTACGGTGAGGCATCCAAAGTTTCATCAAGGTTGGTCTGGTAGTTTCACGCTAGAGCGTAATGGTCCTTTCATGGATAATTACATCGCATTGCAAGAAGCAGGTTATTATCTTGGTCAAGACCAAATACCTATCACTATAACTGAAACGATCACAGAAAATGACGGTACTGTAAGTATGTATCAATATACTCAATGCGTAATAACGCTAGAAGATGCTGGTAACTATTCTGGTACAGAAATTGTTAAACAAAATGTGACGTTTATGGGAGCTAGGAAAATCATATTAATAGGTGCTTAATGAGTATTCAATCGAGTATAGGTGCAGAATATGCTTATAGAGAAGTGAAAAGTAAATTTGAAAAATTATTCTCTTCTATTGAGGAAGAAAAATTTAAAGATTTCATTAAATGGTTAGATGAAAGAATTGAATCATCATCGTTAGGATTTGATTAATTTAAAGGTGGATAATGGATAAAAAACCGAGTGAAAAAGTAGTTTCTAATATTTTTGACGGGAAAGAGATCACAGATAGTCTTGGCAGGAAATTGCGTCTTAAAAAGCCAGACATTCTTGATCTGTACGATTTGATGAGTGCCATTGGCGAAGATTCAAAAAGTGCATTTTGTCAGGGTATGGCAATGAATGTTCTCTATGTAGCAACGATTGACAATAAAGTTGTTCAAGCACCTAAATCATACCGTGAATTTAGAGGATGTTTGAAAATGATTGGCGAGGAAGGTTTAACCGCTTTAATGCAATTTATCAGCGAAAATTCTGAGGGTAACTCAGAAAAGGAGCAGATTGATAAAGCAAAAAAATAGTCGATCATGATCCGACGAGAGAAGCACTTTTTCTCGTCGATCATGGAGTGCCTTTTGATGTTGCTTTTAAACTTGATGACCATGTTAGATATGCATGGGTAATTATCATGATGGAAAACGACGGTAAGGGTAAATTTAACTTTGTCACTAAAAGATTCGAGGAGGTTAAATGACCAAAACATTTAAAAATCTCGAAAAATTTGCAGAACATATGCAAAAAGTGGCAGAAAATTATGAAAAACACGAAAATTATGCACTTAAATTTATTGGTATCGAGTTAGAAAAAAGTGCTAAAGAAAAAATAGGCCATCTTCAACAAGGAGCTGGCCCATTTGAAGCGTGGAAAGAATTAGCAGATTCAACAAAACAAGAAAAAGAACGATTAGGCTATGTTTACAATAATGACTACAATCCTCTATTCCGCACCGGTCACCTCAGAGATTCAATAAAATACGTAGTTAATAAAGTCACCAGCACTGTTTATATAGGTTCATCCGATCAAATAATGGTTTATCAAGAATTTGGTACTCAATTCATACCTCCTCGATCAGTATTAGGATTGACGCTTTTTAAGGCAAAACCATTTATAATAGGTACATTGGGCACCATGATGGTTAATTTAATTTCTGGTAATAGGATGACGTTTAAGAAAGGGTATTGAATCGTGATTAAGAATGAACATGTCAACTTATAAGGTTTAATTATGGAAGCATATAAGGTATGGGCTGACCTATCGATAAAAGGAAATGCTCATAAAAAATTAGAAGATTTTGCGAAGCTGACAAAAAAAGCAGCTAAAGCAATGGCTGATTTGAATAAAATTATGATGCCATTCAATAAACATCTCTCTAATATGGCTTTCAATCTCGCGGAGTTAAATCCTGCATTGTCAAAGTTATCTACGACATTTGTACGTCTAAGCACGAACACCAATAGTTCAAAAAAATCATTTAGCGATTTTAATAAAGGATTGTCTACAGCTACGAATAGAGCACAATCACTGATAAATAAAACTAATTCTCTAGCAAAAAGTATGGGGAATGTAGGTGCGTCCGCCGCGGTTGCAGGTGCTCATTTGGAAAGAATGAAGGGTGGTAGAGTTGGAGAAAATATAGAGCAAGGCGGTAAAAAAGGTGGAATGTTGGGAACCTATGGGAAATTAGGATTATTAGGTCTAGCTAGATCAAATATAGTAGCCATGGGAATAGCAGGTGCAGCTTATGAAGCTTATAGTTTTGGTAAAAAAAGTTTTGAATCTGCCTCAGAATTTGAAAGTAAAATAGGTCAACTACAAGCCAGAGGTTTTAAACAGAATCAAATATCAGATATAAGAAAATTTGTTACTTCTCAAAATATTCCTGGTGTTTCATATAACGAAATGCTTTCAGCATATTCAAACGCTTTAATGGCCACTCAAGACCCAAATCAAGCAAAGTTTTTAGCTCCTATTTTAGCCAAAGGACAATTTGCCGCCAATATTTTTTATCATGGTATGAATGAAAAACAACAAGAGGAATTAGTCAGATTCGCTGAATTTAGAGGAAAAGGAAATGCTCAAAGAACAGCGCAAAGTTTAGGTGTTGGACTACAAATGATGGCTTTATCTGGTGGAACGATTAAACCAAATCAATTGGCTCAATTTATGCGATATGGAGGAGGTGCAGTTTCTAAATTAACCGATGCATCATTATTAGCTCTGGAACCTATTTTACAAATGAGAGGTGGTGCAAAAAGTGGTACTGCATTACAAACTTTATCCTTGCAATTTAGCAAAGGACAAATGGGAAAATATCAAGCTCTATCATTACAATCATTAGGAATGTTAGGTCCTGTAGAATTAGATAAAAATGGCAGACCTATAGGAAGTAAATTTGGTGCTTTTAAATATAGTAAGCAGTTACATGAAGCACCTTTTGAATTTTTAATAGGTAAATATTTACCCGCATTAAAAAAACAAGGGATAACTGATCCTGAAAAAATCGAAGATAGAATTATGTTTGATTTTGGCAGGACATCAGGCCAAATTTTAAATAGTATGTATGAAAATTCTGATAAAATTTTACGTACTTTAGTTGCTCAGGGACAATTAGCACCTGGTTCAGAGTTATATAATATTGCTTTGCAAAAACCTGGTGGCGCACAAGGTAGATTAATGGCAGCTTGGGAAAATTTAAAAACAGTTTTTGGCGAACTTGAGCAGCCAGCTATCATAAACGGGATGAATAAATTATCTTTTTTATTAGAAAATATTACTAAAGCCTTAAAACTAATGTCTCAATACAGAATTGAAAATATAGCTAAAGGAGTTCAACCGGGTGCATTACCTGCCCAAGCAAATAAATTATTATCTTCTGGATTGTTAACTCCTGGTGTAGGTTCATCACCTCTTTCATTAATAATACCTATTTATATTGCTGGAAAACATATAAGAGATGAAGTAATTAATTTGATTAGCTATGAACTGAATAAGGGCGGCGTTGCTCACGGCCCTAGTAATACTAATATTGTTAGCACGATGCCACAAGTTCCCTTGAATTCATTAGGCACAGGATATACAGGATAATGCCAGTATTTTTGACGTTAGGTCCGATTACATTTGCAAACTATGAAATTCCTCAAAAAATAAATTTTGGTGGTACTCAGGCTTTGGCTGTAAAACAATTAGTGGGCGGTATGCGCGTTGTAGATGCCATGGGTCGTTTAGATGATGATATTACATGGTCTGGATTATTTTTTGGATCAACTTCAACATTTAGGGCTAGATATTTGGATTTTTTGCGCGTGCAAGGAAATCCCATGCCCCTTACTTGGTCTCAGTTTAATTACCAAGTAGTCATAAAAGATTTTAAAGCAAGTTTCGAAAGAAATTATCAAATACCTTACACCATTACAGTGCAAGTGATTCAGGATTTGAATAAACCGTTTCCTGTTTTATTACCTGTTGGTTATAATGACGCTGTTATAGGATTGCTAACAGAAGCGAATGATTTAGCAGTTGAAATTGCCAACCCTTCAATAACAAGTGCTATGGCGATACTGAGTGCTGCTATTAATGCATTGCCGTCGATAGTTGATGCTTCATCGAGTCAAATAGCTGGGTTACTATCGGATATCACTAATACTCAACAAGCAGTCACCACTGCAATTAACGCTATTGGAAATGGACCATTTATATCATGATAAGCGGAACAGAATTATCCGATAAAGTTTCAACTCAACTACAAGAATTGTATGAATTATACACATTGAATTATGTTTTAGATCAAATGAGTACCAATTTATTGCTAATTTCTCAGGGATCAACGGGTCAAATAATAAATGTTACTAACGCAAATTTATTCGCTTTAGCAGCTCAATACTACGGCGATGCAACGAGATGGACTACCATTGCTCAAGCTAATAATTTGGATGATCCCTTTATTGGACCAACACTTTTCTTTCAATTAGTCCCGCAATTGGTTAACTCAAATTTAATTTTGACGGGAACGATAGTAACCCCACAAGTATTAACAATAACCTACAATGGTACTGATTATGATTATCTCGTATTAGTTACGGATACGTTGGAGTCCATAATAAATTACTATGCATCTGTAATAAGTGGGACTAGGGCAAATGGCAATATTCTTATTGTGCCATTAAATGCAACGATTACTACATCCGTGAACAGAACATTGACCATTGTTATACCTCAAGCATCAACCGATTCTGGCGGTATATTAGGGAGCTAGAATGTCAAATAGTCAGTTTTCTCCTTATCAAAATACACAGCCATACGCGCAGCAAGCAAGACAACCTAGAGCTATTGTTTTGGTAAATAATATTCCCGCGTTATGGGAAGAAATAGAAATAACGACGACTACTTTCTACAATGCTGATAATTATCACGTTCAATTGCCATTAAATGGACAGAATTCCAACTTGAATCTAAATTATTGGGCAACCACTCAAAACTTTACAATACAGATTTATGTTGGGTTTCCTTCTAATCCATACAATTATAGTACGAGTGATTTGGATTTAATCATTGAAGGGGATTGCGACGAATTAGAGGTTGATCCATTAAGTGCCCGTGTTATGTTGTCAGGACGTGATTTAACTTCGCGTTTCATTGATACAAAAACAACTAATAAATACCCAAATCAGACTTCATCGCAGATTGCTGCAATTTTTGCCGCTGAACATGGATTAATGACAAATATAACGCCTACTTTTACACCCGTAGGAAGTTATTATAATTCACAAAACGTTTTAATGAGTAAAGTTACGACCGAATGGGACTTGCTTTGCTACCTGGCTAATCAAGAAAATTATTTTGTTTATGTTAAACAAAATGTTTTGTACTTTAATCCTAAAACTTATGATTTGAGCAATGTATATACGTTGCAATATCAAGCGCCTACACCTTCAAATGCTAGCCCTACTTTCAATGGCATGCGATTAGGATTATTTAGGTCTACTACATTGAGCAGTGATGTTTCTGTGACTATAAAAATACCCTATAACATCAATACTGGAAAAGCTGATTTCGTAAGAGCATCCAGTACACATAGATCAAGAGCGTATTTACATAATGTTCCTGCACCCAGTGGGAAAGTACAAAAATATAGTTTTGTAATGCCAGGATTAACGAAGCAACAAGCTCAACAAAAGGCTAATCAGATTTTGCAGGATATAACTCTGCATGAAGTAAGACTCACGGCTTATATACCTGGAAATAATATTTTGCAAAAGAATGGCGCTGTGCAATTGAAGGGAACTAATACAGCTTATGATCAGCTTTATTATATTGAGCAAATAGTCAGACGTATCAATGTTCCTGAAGGTTACAACATGGAAATATCAGCGAAAAACCAATCAACGGATACGGAGATTACTTTGTAATGTCTATTCACAAATTCATAAACATCATGAAAATGCAGGCGGCTATTCAACAAAACGGACTGAATTATACTTCTGTGGGTATTGTAACAGCATATGATCCATTATCTTATAGCGCACAGGTTCAATTGTTAGCTGCTACTGATGATGAGCCAGCTTTACAGACTGGGTGGTTACCAATTGGCACAATATGGATGGGGAATGGATGGGGAATGTTTTCACCTCCCAATATAAATGACTTGGTAGCAGTTCATTTTCAAGAAGGTAATTTACAAAATGCCTTCATAGGCGTGAGACTTTACAATCAAAGTTCACCACCATCAAATGTGAATTCAGGAGAAATGTGGTTGGTTCATTCCACCGGATCATACATAAAATTAACTA
>Ga0335072_10006212_pt1 | contig 17494 bp, 12 predicted proteins | sample Lox_Sample_21_FD_206725 | JGI IMG/M metagenome (GOLD analysis project Ga0335072, IMG submission 206725) | Soil microbial communities from Loxahatchee National Wildlife Refuge, Florida, United States - Lox_Sample_2.1 | ecosystem: Environmental > Terrestrial > Soil > Wetlands | place: USA...
TGGCGCCTGGTCTTGGCGACTGGCGCGAAACGGGGGGGCTTTGCGCGACACGGGCAGCCTGGTAGCGCTGAGGCCAGGGTCACACCCGCTAATACCGGGTACGCCGGGTGAGGGGGTGGGATGAATGCCAGTTCCGCCGGTTCCTGACAGCAGGCGATTCGCCAAGCACCTGACCGGGATTATCCACTCAGAGCTGATGGAGATCCCAGGGGTCGTATCGCAGGAGATGCGACTAGTCAGACATGACCCGCTCACCGAGGCGGGGCCGACGACATGCGCCGAGATCGATGTCGCCTCGGTGAGCGGCAGCCGCGCCAGGATCGTGGTGTACCCGCTACCGCCGGCTAACACCGGCCCAACCGACGAGCACACGGAGTCTCTGGAGGTCAGCCCCGACACTGATGTGGAGTCGCTAGGGTTACCGACAGGTCATCGAGCGTTACTTCTGGTGCCTGGCTAACGGCCTGCGCCCGGAGGCGCGTCGGCACTGCCAGCTAGCGGCTGGCCGGAACTCGGGTCAGCCGGTCGATAGCCGAGGTCACCTGCTGAGTATCCGACAGGTCAGGCAATACCAGGTCCGCGCCGGCGTCGCGCAACTCCGCGACGGTGTCGCGGCCAGTGCCGACCGCGATGCTCCGGGCGCCGCCGAGTTGCGCCGCCTCGATGTCACGAACGGTGTCTGCGATGTAGACAGCCGTGTGGCTGGCGACCGCGGTGCCGTACTTGTCCCCCGCCTGCCCGCGAACCAGCAACAACAGCGAGCCTCGCGGGTAAGCGTCCGAGCCGTAGCCACCGATCTCCAGGTCGAAAAGCCGGTCCAGCCCGAAGGCGCGCAGCTTGGCCACGGCATTCGGCTTGATCGTGCCGGTCAGGACTGTCTGCACGACCCCTGGCAGGGCCGCGGTCGCAGTCACCGCAGCGCGCGCTCCTGGCAGCAACCGTCCCTGCTGCACCAGGCCGTCCTGGCGCAGCGCGAACGCGGTTTCCAGCTCCCAGCAATACCTGGCCAGCAGTTCGGCGTCCGCGACCTCGTCTTCGCCCGTCGGCACGTCATTCAGGTACAGCGACTCGAAGAAGATCTCCGAGTCGCTCCGGCCTGCCAACTGAGGCAACGCGGCCAGCGGACGACCGGTGACGCGGCGGAACGCGTCAGCGTAGGCATCCCGGGAGACCCGGCCAACGTCGAGCAGGGTCAGATCGATGTTCCACAGCACCAGGCGGTCGATGGCACACCTCCAGCGCGGGCGGGGAGTGACGCACAGGTTCAGCAACCGCGCAGCTATTACCTATGCTCGCAGCCAGCCGGAGACCTGACTAGCGTGCTGGCTGCGAGCGTACCCGCCAGATTTGGACAAGTAGCTCAATTAGCACAAGATTGCATCCAGGAATGGTGCTTACGGCGCGACGTTCCGTGATCGTCGTTGATCCAGGGCCTGTGGCACTGCGCCCCAGGCGCACCGCCGCGCGGCCTCGGGCAGCCACGGACGCCGAGTCAGCCACACGAACCGGCTAGCTCGGGCCCGTGCCTACCAGCCCTGCGCGGCGCGCCATCTCAGCAAACGCCCGTAGCACGCAAAGCGGTCGATCCGGGCGTGGATACCCCACTTTTCATCGATCTTGTCCGCCGCATACCCGAATTTGTCCTAGTTCGAGCGACCAAAATCCGTGAAATGTCGGCGCGGCTGCCTACCCGAGCACCCGCGGCCGCAACCCATAGCGCGCAAAGCGGTCACCGTCGGCGCGGCGCCCTAAGTCCGGTCCCGCCGCGTGGGCAACGTCAGTCTCACCGGCTCGCGCGCTCGCTGACCCGCTGGAAGAGTTGGCGTCTGGTGCTCCGGCTCAGCCTCCGGCAGCGGCAACGGCCCTGACTGGCCTGGCAGCGTCCCCACTGCAGGTGGCTGCGCGGCAGGTGACAGCGCTGGCCGCGGATCGGCTTGCGGCGGAGCGGCCGACGATCCAGCTTCCGGCAACTGGCCGGTCGGCAACTGCGCAGGCAACGGCCGGACCAGCGCCAGTTCACCAGCGCGCACCGGGCCGCCGCTGGCTCGGCCAGTCGCGGACCTATCGCCGACGGCCCCTGCAGGACTGGTCGCGCCGCCGGGACTGGCCGCGACGCCGGGACTGGCCGCGCCGCCACCAGCAGTGTCCGCCGCCCAGCCGTCGCTGGACGAGCCGACCATCGTCTCGCCCGCCACCGACGTTGCTGCCCGGCCCTGCGCCGAGTCGTCAGGCCTAGTCCCGGCAATCGCCAGCTGATACGCCGCCTGCACCTTGGCGACCTCGGCATCGGGGTTCTGGAACCAGTTCGTTGACCACAGCCGGTGGTAGCGCCAGCCAAGCCGCTGCAGATGTTCGCCGCGCAACCGGTCCCGGTCACGGACGCTGCCGGACTGGCGGTAGGAAGCACCGTCGGCCTCGATCGCCAGCACCATTCGTCCTGGGTCGTCTGGGTGAGTGACCGCGAAGTCAACGCGGTAGCCGCCGACCCCGTATTGCGGCACGACGGTGACTCCTGCAGCAGCCAGCCGGCGCCGGACGTCGGACTCGAACGGATCGAGGTCCTCACCCCCGGAGGCTTGCGGGGCACTTCCGCCCGAGCTGGCGTAGTCGAGGTAGTCGGCTAGCAGCCGCGCTCCTGCTTTCGTGACCCGGTCAGGGTCGACGTCATGGCCGGAGAACGAACTGACTAGCGTCAGCCGGTGCTTCGCCCGGGTGGCAGCGACGTTCAGCCTGCGCTCGCCACCGTCGCGCAGCAGTGGCCCCCACTGATACCGCATCCGTCCGTCGTGATGCTTGCCGTACCCGATCGACAAGATGATCGCGTCGCGCTCGTCGCCCTGGACCCGCTCCAGGTTCTTGACGAAGAACGGCTCCGGAAGGTCCTCCCCGAAGAAGGCCTCGATCTCCTGGTAGTCCTCGCCGCCGGCCTCGGCGAGGTCCGACAGCGTCGACCGGAGCGCCGCATCGATCCGCTCGGCATGCTTGATGCCGAGAGCGATCACGCCAAGCGACTCCATCGGATGCTCGCGGACGTGCTCGAAGATCAGCTCGACGACCTTGCCGACCTCGGCGTCCACTGACGCTTCCTGGCCTGCGCCGGGGCCCTGCGAGACCACCACGTGCCGCAAGCACTCGCTGGTAAAGACGCCGGGGAACGTAGTCAAGGACCCGCCGTAGATGCGGCTGTTGGAGAAGGCGACCAGGCGCTCGTCCCGGCTGCGGTAGTGCCAGGCCAGCGACGCAGTCGGGAGCAGCGGCCTGAGCGCGTCCAGCACGGATTCAAAGCCAGCGTCGAACGACACCAGGCTGTCCTCGTCGTCACTGCCGTCGTCTGCGGCGGCGTCGCCGACCTGGCGGAAGAAGTTGGTCGGCGGTAGCTGGCGATCGTCGCCGGCCACCACGATCTGATGACCGCGCATGATCGCCGGAATCGCATCCGCGGGCACGACCTGGCTGGCCTCATCGAAGATCACCACATCGAAGAGGCTGGCTTGCGGCAGGACCTGGCTCACCATCAGCGGCGACATGGCCCAGCACGGTTTGATCGCGAACAGCACGTCGCTGGCCTGGTCAAGCAGCCGCCGAAGAGGTAGATGCCCGCGACGCAAGGCCGCCTGCTTGCGGATCACCCTGGCCTGCAGCGGATGCCGATCGCATGTCTCAAGCAGTGCGTCAGCCCACGCCCGCCGCACCCGCGCGCGGTTGGCAACCAGGTGCTCGACATCCCGTGCGCGGAAGTCGCCGGCGATCTCATCGAGGGCCTCGCCGCGATGAGAGCCGTAGCGCGGGTCACGCACGCGCATCTCGTCCAGGATCGTGCTGTACCAAGCGTGGTCAAACGCGGCCGCGGCCAAGTCTGGGTCGGCTTCGCGGCACGCCAGCTCGTCGAGCAGCGGGCTCAATGACAATTCTCCGAACCGCCCCGCGAGTTCGTAGAGTCGCGGCAGATGCCAGGCGGTGTCTTGGTCAGCAGCTAGCTCGGCCAGCAGCGGTAGCGGATCGGCGGGAAGTGTGATCACTGCGCGGAGCGAGCCGAGCTGCGCCTCACAGTCCGCCCACAACGCCGCCAGCTCGTCCAGGCGCGACGGCAGCCGCGGCTGGCCGCCATCGGTGCGCAGCTCATGCCACTCGCCCAGCTGGCTGGCTGCTTCGGTCAGCACAGCGGACAACTGTTCATCAGTCAGTTGCGCACCGGCTTCGCCGGCCAGCGTACGGGCCTGCTTGCGCCCGGCGCGCCGCTCGCGGAAACCAAGCCCCGCTCCGTCCGCCGTTGCCTTGGCAAGTAGCTGCAGGTCGGCCTCATACGCTGCTGGACCGAACATGCGCAAGGTCGCCTGGACGCCGGCGAACAGCCGCAGCACGGTCGACGCATCTGGGTAGCTCCCCGGCGGCCGGAGCCCCACCTCGTGGCAGGCAGCGCGGGCGCGCTCGGTGAGCATCGGCAGGGTGCGGCTGCTCAGCCGGACGGCAAGCTCGCACGAGCGCCTGGCCTCGTCGGGCCCGCGCAACGAGGCACCGAACCACGGCGTGCTGCCCGGCCGCAGCGTGAATCCGCCGAGGTGGGCGAACTCACGAAGCTCGTCCCTGATCCGATCAGCCTGTTCCCGTCCGATCTGCTCGGGGCTGTCGAGCCGGATCTGCAGCCTGGCGACTTCGGGCACGCCCAGCAGGGCGGACTGCACCTGGTACGGAGTCAGCCCCCACGGCTGGTGCCGCTGGTGCAGCGCGGAGGCATGACGACTCAGCCGCAAGTGCCGGTCAGTCAGCCGCCGGTGCAAGTCGCCAACGTCCGGCTCCGGAACCTGCTGCGCGTCGTCCATGGCGTCAGCCAGATCACGCGCGATCCGCTGCCGGTCCTTTGCGCCCTCGTGGATGTCGAGTACGACCTCACCTAGGTTGGCCAGCCTCAACCTGGACAGCACAGCGTCGATGGCAGCGCGCTTCTCGGCCACGAACAGGACCTTGCGCCCCCTGGCTACCAAGGCAGCGATCAGATTCGCGATGGTCTGGCTCTTGCCGGTGCCAGGCGGCCCGTGAATCACCAGGCTGCGCCCGGCCAGGACAGTCTCGATCGCATTGCGCTGCGATGAGTCCGCGTCGAGCACCGAGTAGTCCTGCTCCGGCGAGTCCAGCGTTGGCTCGGAGTTCTCGTCGGCGCCGAGCAGTTCCTGCGCGTGCGCGTCGCCGGCGATAGCGGCGACCACATCGCTGTCGGCGAGCAGTTCGCCGGCCGCCTGGAGGTCCTGGACCATCGGCAGCTTGGCGTATGTAAAAGTGCCCACGACGAGCCGGTCGGCGATCTGGAAGCCGGGAACGTCGGCATCATCGGCCGCTGTGGTGAGCAGGTCGCCGATCTTGTCGGGCGGCACGCTTGCCAGCTCTTCGGTAGCTGCACCGAATACCGTGGCGAGCTTGTGCAGCAGCACCGGGTTCACTTCGTACTCGTCGTCGAGAACGAGGTCGAAGTCGTCGTGTCGCGCCCTGGTCGGAGCAATGGTCAGGCCACGTAGCAAGACCGGGGCGGCAGGCTCGAGGAACAACTCGTCCCATCGCGCCATCCCGGTGGCCAGGAAGCCAACCCGGATTCCGCGCTCTTCCTCCAGTTCCCGCGCTTTGCGGTAGATGACCTGCGTCCGGCGGATAGCGTCAGCCCGCGCGTCAACGTCGCTGAACAGCCTGGTGATCCGGCTGGATCCAGTCCGCAAGAACCTGTCGACAGCCGCCGGGTCTGCGGCCGCCAGGTCGAGCGTTGCCGCCCGCCGGTCCTTGTAGTACAGCAGCGTATTGCGCCCGCCCAGGTCGGTGAGCGCGGCAATCCAGCCCGCCTGAGCGGCCGCGATCAGCTCGGTCCGTCGCGTCGCCCCGCCGTCACCGGCCGCCCCGCCCTCGTCAGCATCGGCCGCCGGTCCATCGCCATCGGCCGACCGTGAACCAGCCCCGTACTCGGTCATTGACTCCTCCGCCGCGCACCGCCCTCGAGGGAGCCGTGAACTTCCCCGGATTGGCGCGAATATGCGTGTGCGGCGTCCGCGAATGGCGGACGCCGCACAGGCTGCGAAGGCTCCTGGCTACCCCATATGCGGGTAGCGATAGTCAACCGGCGGCACCATCGCCTCTTTGATAGTCCGCGCGTTGACCCAGCGGATCAGATTGAAGATCGAACCGGCCTTGTCATTGGTACCGCTCGCCCTTGCGCCGCCGAACGGCTGCTGCCCGACGACAGCCCCGGTCGGCTTGTCATTGACGTAGAAATTGCCGGCCGAGAACCGCAGCGTCTCGGTGGCGTGCGCGATCGCTGCCCGATCCTGGGCGATGATCGCACCGGTCAGCGCGTACGGGGCGATGTCCGCCGCCTGAGTCATCACGGCCTCGTAGTCCCCGTCGTCGAACACGTGCACACCGAGGATCGGGCCGAAATACTCCCTAGTGAAGATTTCGTCGGTCGGGTCGGTCGACGTCAGGATCGTCGGCTGCACGAAGTAGCCCTCAGAGTCGTCCGTGTTGCCACCGGTCAGAACCGAGACCGACGCGCGGTCGTTTGCCCGGGCCAGCGCATCCCGAAGGCGGCCGAACGAGCGCTGATCGATGACCGCGCCCATGAACAGCGACAGGTCTGCGGACACATCGCCGATGGTCAGCGCCTCGGTCGTGCCGACAAGCTGGTCGCGGACCCGGTCCCAGACGCTGCGGGCGATGTAGGCACGCGAGGCTGCCGAGCACTTCTGGCCCTGATACTCGAACGCTCCCCGAACCAGCGCCGTCACCAGCACGTCCGGATCGGCCGACGGGTGCGCGATGACGAAGTCCTTGCCGCCGGTCTCGCCGACCAGCCGCGGGTAACCGCGGTAGGACGCGATGTTCTCGCCTACCGTCCGCCATAGGTGCTGGAAGGTACCGGTGGAGCCGGTGAAATGAATCCCGGCGAGGTCCGCGTGCGGCAACGCGACCTCCGATACCGCCGCGCCGTCGCCAGTCACCATGTTGATCACGCCTGGCGGCAGCCCGGCCGCCTCTAGCAGCCGCATCAGGTAGTGCGCGGACAGTTGCTGAGTGGGCGACGGCTTCCACACAACGACGTTGCCCATCAACGCCGGCGCCGTAGGCAAGTTGCCGGCGATCGAGGTGAAGTTGAACGGCGTGATCGCCAGCACGAAGCCCTCGAGCGGCCGGTACTCCAGCCGGTTCCAGGCGCCCGGAGAGTTCGCCGGCTGCTCGGCCAGCAGCCGCCGCGCGTAATGCACGTTGTAGCGCCAGAAGTCGATCAGCTCACATGCCGAGTCGATCTCAGCCTGGAACACGGACTTCGACTGGCCGAGCACAGTCGCCGCATTGATGAGCTGCCGCCAGGGTCCGGACAGCAGGTCTGCGGCCTTGAGGAAGATCGCGGCCCGGTCGTCGAAGGACAGCGCCCGCCAGCCTGGTGCCGCCTGCCGCGCCGCCTCGATGGCGGCCGCAACGTCGGCGCCAGTCGCATTGCGCAGCTGTCCGAGCACATGCCGGTAGCTGTGCGGCTGCACGACATCAATGGGCTCGCCCCCGCCGTGCCGCTGGTGGCCGCCAACAGTCATCGTTAGCTCGGCGCGTTCCCCCGCTAGTTCCTTGATCTTTTGTTCGACCGCGGCACGCTCCGGACTGCCGGGGGCATATCCCTTGATGGGCTCGTTCCCCGGAAACGGGACATTCGTGACGGAATCCATCCCGGCGCTCCTTGCTTTCCCGACATCGGTGGCGGCATCACCCATCGTGCCACGAGCGCACGAGTGCCGGTGCCAGCCGCCTGACCAGGGAACGATCGAGATAACCGCAGCCCGGCGCGTGGCTATCGCAGCGCTCAATCCGCTGCCAGGGATGGCCTGCGGCGACTTACTCTCCGTGACCGGCCAAGTCCGCAAGTTCCTGTGTCGCATACCACTGGAGTTCGTAACCCTCGGCGCCGTCAACCACGAACCTGGCATCGTCGTCGCCCGCGTCAGCGGCTGCCAGCGCGGCCGCAGCGGCGGCGATGTCAGCCGCCGCTGCTACGTCATCGACGTGGCCGGACACAATGTCCCGCAGCCGGATCGGACCGCCTACCTGCACCAGCGCCGGCTCCTCGAAGTCCGCCCGCACGGCAACCTGCTCGCTGGCCACCTCCGCCGCCAGCACCACCCGGCGGCGTGGCGACGCCGGGTCGGCGGCGAGCAATCGCAGCGACTCGCGGGCCGCGTGCGTCATCGCGACGTACTCGAGTTCCTCGATGTCGCCGCTGGAATACCACTCCCGCAGCGCGGGTGTGACGGCGTAGCCGCGGACCGGCGAGTACCCGATCTCGCCCGCTCGCAGCAGGCCGGTTACTGCCGACAAGGTTGACGGAAGATATACGCGCAAACTACGCCCCGCAACGCGACAGGGAAGCGCAACTCGATTCCAAGCGCAACCCGAATAAACCTTGAGTGTGCCAGTCCGGTACCTGCCAGGTCAGCTAATTGACCGGCTCCGCCGGGACGTCGTGCCGCTCGACACCCGGCGCCGGGCCGGCGGCGCTCGGTCGTGATCGACCGAGTGCCCGCCCGGTTCGGGCTGGCACAGCACCGGCCGGCCCAGCCCCAGGCAGCGCAGTCCCGGCCGGCACAGTCCCGGCCGGCACAGTCCTAGCCCTGGTGCCGGGCAGCCCGGCCGAGGCCAGCACATCGACAACGGCTGCGACGGCGGTCTCTAGCGATTCGTGCTCCCACACCCGCACCACGCTCCAGCCCGCTGCAGCCAGCGCCGCGTCGGCGGCTCTGTCTCGCTCGACGTTGCGGGCCAGCTTGGGCTCCCAGTACCAGGTGTTATTGGCCGGCTGGCTGCCGTGCTCGGGGCAGCAGTGCCAGAAGCACCCGTCGACGAACACCGCCACCCGCCGCGCCGTGAACGCGATGTCGGGCCGCACCCGGGTCCCGGCCAGCTCGAGCCGGTAGTCCTTGCGGTAGCGATAGCCGCGGGCGTGCAGCGCTCGCCGCAGTGCCAGTTCGGGCTTGGTGTCCTTCCTCCGGTTGGCCCGCATATTGGCCGAACGGCCTGGGTTGAGCGGGTGCGGGTAGTCAGCCACAGCCGAAACACTAGCGGCGCGACAATCGAAATTCTGGCGGGAACGCGTCAGCTGGCGCCCCATGAGTTCACCCCCTTCGCGGAGCGGCGGGGACACTGCCAGGCCACCCGCGCCGCCTTGGCTCGGCCGCCTTGGCTCGGCTGCCTGGGCTCGGCTGCCTGGGCTCGGCTGCCTGGGCTCGGCTGCCTGGGCTCGGCCGCCTGGGCTCGGCTGCCTGGGCTCGGCCGCCTGGCCTGGCCTGGTCAGGCCAGCGGGACGTGCAGGAGCTCGGCGACCCGCTCCGCGGTGCCGTCAGCGGCGTCGTGCAGCACTCCGGTGAACCCCAGTTGCTGCGCCGCCGCGATGTTGGCCTGGATGTCGTCGATGAAGATGCACTCCTGCGGGTCAAGCCCGAGCAGGCCAGCTGCGTGCAAGAAGATCCGCGGCTCCGGCTTCCGCATGCCAACCTCGGACGAGATCACCACGGCGTCGAACATCTCGCCGAACAGCTCAGTCGGGTAGCCACCGCCCCAGGAGTTGGACAACAGCCCGGTCGGCACCCCGTCGGCGTGCAGCCTCCGGAACAGCCGCATCATCGCCTCGTCGAGCGTCGATCCGGCGAACATTCGCGCCAGCAAGCCGGGGCCGGCTACCGGGCCGCCGTCCTCCAGCACTAGCTCTCTGGCCAGTGCGAGCTCAAACTCGTCGTTGGTGCATTCGCCGCGTTCCAGGGCGTGGATCGGGTTGTTGCCGGTCTCGCCGTCGCTGTAAGCCTCGTGGACCCACTGCCTCATGACGGCGACGTAGCTTTCCCGGCTGATGCCTTCAGCGGCTAGCCACGCGTTGACAGTGTGCGAAATGGGGTTGGTCATGACGCCACCCCAGTCGGTGATTACCCCGCGCAGTTCGGCCACAGCCCGATCGTAAGCCAGCCTGCCGGCTGCCCCGGAGTGGCTGCTGGCAGAATCTGGGCATGGACGCCGTGGCGGTAGTAACCGGAGCAAGTAGCGGGATCGGCGCGGCAACCGCCGTGAAGCTGGGCGAGGCAGGGTATCGGGTTGTGCTGACGGCCCGGCGCGCGGACCGGCTTGACGAAGTGGCCAGGCGGATTACCGCTGCGGGCGGAACTGCGCAGACGCATCAACTGGACGTCACCGACCGCGCGGCGGTCTTTGCGTTTGCCGACTCGCTGGACCGCTGCGACGTGCTCGTCGCAAACGCCGGCGGGGCGATCGGCGCTGACACCATCGCCGACAGCTCAGCCGATGACTGGCTGGCCATGTACGACGTGAACGTGCTCGGCACGCTGCACATCACCCAGGCGCTACTGCCCAAGCTGATCGCCAGCGGTGCCGGGGCAATCGTGCTGATGGGTTCGACTGCGGGGCTAATCACTTACGAAGGCGGCGGCGGCTACGCGGCTGCCAAGCACGGCACGCATGCCTTCGCCGAGACGCTGCGACTCGAACTGTACGACCAGCCCGTGCGGGTCATGGTGATAGCGCCGGGCATGGTCAAGACAGACGAGTTCGCGGTCAACCGGTACCGCGGTGACGCCGAGAAGGCCGCCGCCGTATACGCCGGCGTCGCCGAACCGCTGACTGACGAGGACGTAGCTGACGCGGTCGTCTGGTCGGTGACCAGACCGCCGCACTTCAACGTGGACCTGATGGTGATCAGGCCGAGGGCACAGGCTGCGCAGTACAAGGTTTACCGGGAACTACCACCCAAGTAGCCCGCCGCAGGGTCCCGGCGGCTCGCGGTATCAGCCAGCGGCCCCGCGGTAGCCAGCGAGCGGCTCGCGGCAGTATCCGCCGCGCGGTCGGCGGTAGACCAGCCAGCGGCCCTACGAGCGCAGGGTGACCGTGCGACTGGCCGGCAGGTTCCGTCGCACGGGTCAGCGGCGGTCAGTAACCGGCCGGCGGCCCGCGGTAATCGCGACGGCAACCTAGCTCTACGCAAGCTCCGACAACCCCAACTACCTGCGCCGATTTCACTAAGATTCCCACGTGGCGACGGCGCTTACGCAGGCAGCAGCGGCTAGGCGGGCAGCCCTGCTGCAGGTCGAGTCGTATCAGATCTTCCTCGACCTCACCACCGGCGTCGACACCGCCCGGTCGCGCACCGAGATACGGTTCAGCTGCCGCGAGCCAGGCGCGACGACCTTCGCGGACATTCACTCTGTAGCGGTGCACGAAGTGGTACTCAACGGAGTGCCTGTCCACCCGAATTCGGTCACTGACGGGCGCCTGCCGCTGCCAGGCCTCGCGGCCAGCAACACCCTGACGGTCGACGCGACCGTGGCACTCAACCGCAGCGGCAGCGGCCTCACTCAGTACACCGATCCCGTGGATGGCAGCCGCTACGTCCTGGCCAACTGCTACCCGACCGCGGCCCCTCGCGTTTTCTGTTGCTTCGACCAGCCGGACCTGCGCGCTGCCGTCACTCTCATCGTGACGCTGCCGGCCAATTGGACCTGCGTCGCGAATGGCGACGTACTCCATCGCCCGGCCGACGGCACCGCTGGCGTCTGGCGGTTCTCGACAGTGCTAGCGATGAAGCCGTACGAGTTCACGCTCTGTGCCGGGCCATACGTCACTGTCCCCGCGGTAACCACGCAGGATGCCAGTAGCAGCACTGGCGAGCTAGCGGCGGCCAGCCCAACCCGGCTGACGGTGCGCTGCCGACCCGCGCTGGCCAGCTCTCCGGGCCTGGCGCGAGTCTCCGCTGTTGTCGGCGCAACGCTGCACTATTACGAGCAATTGCTCGGTATGCGCTGCCCGTACGACAAGCTCGAGATTGTCTTCGCCCCGCAGCTCGGACCACCGGCGATGGAACTGCCGGCCGTGATGTACGTCAGCGAAACCCTGCTCCAGCGCGCAGCCGATCCCGGCGATGATCACGTCGCCGTCGTGCTCGCGCACGAGGCGGCACATCTGTGGTTCGGCTGCCTGGTTGAAGGCGGCTGGTGGGACGATCTCTGGCTGGCCGAGGCCATGGCCAGCTATCTCAGTTACGCCGCCGCGACCGCTGTCCTTGGTCAGCCGGACGCCTGGGCCGAGTTCGGCATGCTCGGACGAGCGAGCGCATACCAGGCCGACAATCTGCCGAGCACCCAGCCGATCTCGTCACCGGTCAACAGTGCAGCGCACGCGCTGACGCGGCCGACGGCGATCACTTATTCGAAGGGCACCGCAGCCATCCGGCAACTGGCCGTGCTCATCGGCGACGAAAGCATGCGGGCCGGGCTGCACGACTACCTCAGCAGGCACGCCTGGTCGACGGCGTCACTTGCGGACATGATCGACTGCTTGTCCCGGGCAAGCAGCTGCGACCTAACGCAGTGGACGGTCCAGTGGCTGACTCAGCCCGGCGTCAACGCGCTGCGGCCAGAGATCATTGCCGGGCCAGACGGTGTCCTGACCTCGCTGGCCATCGCGCAAGACCCGCCAGAGACGAATCCGGCAGGCCCGTTGCGTACTCATCGGCTCACCGTCGGCATCTACCAGCGGACCGGCTCCGGCCTGCGGTGCGACCGCCGCGTCGACGTCACCGTGAGCGGCAGCTGGACGCACGTACCCGAGCTCACCGGCATGGGCACGCCAGCGGCAATCATTCTCAACGATGCGGACCTGACGTTCGCCACGATCGGCATTGATGCTGAGTCGTGGCAGGCTCTGGTGGCATCGACGATGGACCTGGGCGATCCGCTGGCCGAGTCCGTTTGCTGGACGGCCGCCTGGCAGAAGGTGCAGCGGGCTGAACTGGACGCTGCCGAGTTCGCGGCGATCGTGGCTCGCAGAATGATCATCGGGCAGCCAATCGTCGGGTTCGAGCAGTTGCTGGCACGAGCGATCACGGGGACCGACTTCTACGCGGGCCCTGCAGACCGGGCTGCGGGCCGCCGGCAGTTGGCGGCAGCGGCGCTGTCCGCCGCAGAGCGAGCCGAGCCTGCCAGCCGCCATCAGCGAGTGCTGGCGGGCGCATATGCGAGCTGCGCGGACAGCGACGCCCAACTGGACCTGCTGCGCTTCTGGGTGGCCGGCCGGTCGCTACCCGCCGGTCTGGTCCCCGACCTCGAACTGCGCGGCAGGATCCTCGCGACGCTCTCGGCCCGCGGCGCAGTAGCCGAAGACGAACTGACGGCATATGCGGCCGATGACCCGGTCGCGGGCGACGTCCGGGAGGCGACCTGGCGGGCCATGCGACCGGACCGGCAGGCCAAGCAGACTGCTTGGACCGCGGCGCTAGCCGTGGGCCAGTCCCCCCGCCTCGCTCGGGCGAATGCGGAGGGCATCTGGGTCGCGGGACAGGAGCACCTCATGGGCGAGTTCCGGGAGCGGTACTTCGCCGAGGCGCTGCCCGCTATCCGCCAGTACGACGCACGCACCGTGCAACGGCTCGCGAGGGCGCTCTACCCAGTGACGCTCGCCGATGCCGACACCCTGGCTGCGACTCGCATTGAGTTGGCCAGCACCGAGCCGACCGACCCGATCCGCGCGATCTTGCTTGAGCAGCACACGATTCTGCAGCGGATGATCACCGCGCGCGCGGCAGCACGCGCCTTAGCGCCCAGCTGATGCGCGCCGCTTCACAATGCCGCCTCGCCGCACGCCGACTTTTCACCCAGAACGTGACTTCCACTGTACCGCTATCGTATGTTTTGCGGCTTTTGCGGGTCACGTTTCGAATGAAAAGTCGGCGCCGGCTCGCCTCAGTGGACCGATTAGTCCGTCTGGGTGACCTTCGACAGGCCCCTTGGCTGGTCCGGGTTGATGCCAAGTCGCCGTGCCAGGGCCTCCGTCAGCAACTGGCCGGGAACGATAAGCCCGATAGGCGCCAGCCACTCCGGCAGCGCCGGTCCGGCCAGCGCAGCCGTGCACGCCGACGCCAGCCCGTCGCCGCCGCCGATGCCGAACGCGGCGGCGCCCGCCCCGGTCACCCGCCGGGCCAGGTCGACAGTGCCAGCCAGGGTCGGGCCCGAGTCAGCCGCGACCACGATGGCGGGTGTTTCCGCGTCCACCACGGCGATCGGGCCGTGCAACAGATCCGCGTACGAAAGGCCCATGGCGTGCAGGTAACACGCTTCCTTCAGCTTGATCGCGAGCTCGAGAGCAGCGGCATACGCCATGCCGCGCCCAGACACCACCACGCCCGGCACCTTCGCGAGTGCGGCCACGATGGGCTCAAGGTCGACCGGGCGGGCCAGCAACTCCGAGACGGCATCCGGAACTTCCTGCAGCTGCCCGGCATCCAACGGCGCGCCGAGTGCGAGACCGAGCACGGCCAGGGCGGCGAGCTGAGTGGTGAACGTCTTGGTCGCGGGCACCGCCTGCTCGATCCCGGCCTGCGTCACGAACGCCACCTCCGCGACCTCCGCCAGCGGCGATTCAGTGCCGCCGTTGGTGATCGCCATCGTCCGGGCCCCGCAGTCCTTCGCCCAGATCAGCGTCTCGACAATCTCCTCGGTCCGGCCGGACTGGGATAGCGCAACGGCAAGCACCCCGGACAGGTCAATCCGCGCCTTGTAAGTCGTCGCAATCGACGGCGCAGCCAGTGAGGTAAGCCGGCCTGCATGCGCCTGGATCAGGTAGCTCCCGTACACCGCCGCGTTATCGGAGGTCCCGCGTGCGATGAACAGCACGGTCCGCGTCTGTCTGGCCAGCGCGGCCACCTCGTCACGGCGTGGCAGCAGCGCGTCGATGGTCGCCCTCAGCGCCTCAGGCTGCTGGCAGATTTCCTGGCGCATCAGCGACGAGCCGCCCGCGCTGTCAGCTTGCATTCGGATCGGGTCCTTTCTCGGTCACGCGGCCACGGCGGCCAGCGTGCCAGCGGCGCCATCTGTATAAACCAGGCGCCCGGCTATCCAGGTAGCTCGGGTCCGCAGCTCCGGGCTGAGCCAGACCAGATCTGCGGCCGCGCCAGGCCGGAGCCGGCCAAGGTCGGGCCTGCCGATCAGGTCTGCCGGGATCCGGGTAGCCGCGGCAACCGCGGCGGGCAGCGATAGGCCGCACCGCACTGCGTTGGCCACAGCGCGGTCCATCCGCAGCGCCGACCCGGCCAGGGTGCCATCAGCGCGAACCGGCGGCGCGCCGTCACCGGGCGGCAACGTGATCAGCTCACCGCCGAGCAGGTACTCCCCAGGGGGCATGCCAGCTGCCGCCACAGCATCGGTGACCAGCGCGATCCGGCCGGGGGCCGCCCGGAAGGCCAGACTGCACACCGCCTGCACCACATGGTGCAAATCAGCGATCAGGCCGCTCGTCAGCCGCTCGTCTGTAAGAGCTTGGCCGACGACGCCCGGTTCCCGGTGGCCTAGCGGCCGTTGCGCGTTGAACAGGTGCGTCACCATCCGCGCACCGCGCTCGGCAGCCGCGGCAACCTGCCCGGCGGTCGCGTCGCTGTGCCCCACGCTGACCAGAACGCCAGCGGCCGAGAGTTGCTCGATGGCCGCAAGCGCACCCGGCAGCTCCGGCGCGATTGTGACCAGCCGGAGCAGTCCGCGACCGGCCTCGGTGAGCTCCTCGACCGCGCTCGGAGTGGGGTCAGTGATCCATTTCTCATTGTGCGCGCCGCGTCTGGCTGGTGCGATGAACGGCCCTTCCGTGTGCACGCCAAGCACCCGGGCGCCGCTGGCAGGCAGGTCCGGCACGAACGTGGCCGCGGTCTGCAGCGCCTCGGCAAGGCTGCTGACCGGCGCGGTAATCATCGTCGGAAGGCAGGCGGTCGTCCCCGTTTCCGGCAGCCGGGCTGTCACCCGCGCCCAGGATTCGGCGTCAGCGATCTGGAACTCCACGCCGTAGTAACCGTTGACCTGCAGGTCGATAAGACCCGGCAGCAGGTATCCGTCCGCGAGCGCGACATCGGCGCCGCGCATCCCGGTACCGACGGCGGCAATCACGCCGCCAGCTACCTCGACAAACCCTGGGCCGGGGACGTGGTCAGCACTGGGGTCGGCCCGAGTCTCGGCGGTCAAAAGGTGCTCGGCGGCAATCAGCATCGCAGCGGGCGACTCAGGGGCTGGCCGGGCTGAGCGCCCCGCGGCCGCCAGCCGATGCTGGCCCCTGGCGTCGCGAGCCACGCGCGGGCGCGGTCTCGCCGAGCGACTGCTGCTCGAGCGCACCGCGCAGGAAAGCGCGCATCTCCGCAGCGACGATCTCAGGGCGCTCCATCATCGCGACGTGCCCGATGTGCGGCAGCACGACGGCGCGACAATTCCGGAAGGTGCGCGCCGCCCGGCCGGCCATGGCCGGGTTCACCAGGCGGTCATGACTGCCGTGGATGAGCAGTGTCGGCGCTGTCACCTTGGCCGCGTCTTGCCAGAGCGAAGCCGGTCCCGGCCGCGCGTACTCGGCTACCAGCGCCCTGGTCGAGCCAAGCAGCGCTTCGACTGAATAGCTCAGCCGGTCGCGACGGGTTACTTCGGCGATCGCCTCTGCCCGACGCTCAGGAAGGAACCGGCTTGGGTCCGCGTAAAGCTCGCCGATCGAAGTATCGGTCCGCTTCTCGGGCGTCATGGTCCGCATCTTTCCTAGCAACCAGGGGCCGACCCCCGGCATGGCGACGACAGCCAATCGAGCCGGCAACAGCCGCGGTCGCAGATCCGGTAGCGCGGGCGAGATCAGCGTCAGCGTGCGGACCAGTTCCGGACGGCGTGCCGCGATTCTGGTGCTGATCGCTCCGCCGAGCGAGTTGCCGATCAGGTGGACCGGCCCGCCTCCACGCTGCTCGATCAGCGAGATGACCGCCGCGGCCCTGGCCGCGAGCGAATAGTCCCCATCGGCGGGCGGCGGGGAGTACCCGAACCCCGGCAAGTCGAGCGCGTCGCAGGCCATCGGGGGTCCGGCGGCCGCACCCTGGCTGAGGAGGCTCATCAAGTCGGTCCAGTTCAGCGCTGAGCCGCCGAGGCCGTGTACGAGCACGGCCTGCTCGGTGCCCGGCGTCGCTGGCGCGCTGCGCACGAAAATCTCGCCAACGCTGAGGTTCATCAGTTCGCCTGGCCACGGCTGGATTGGCGCGGCCCCTCCCGGCATGCTCGGCACTGGGGTCACCCCGCTGCCGAGCGTCTCACCAGGTCCGATCGGGTTAGTCATAAGCGAATATGGTACCCGCCGGTAGCCGAATTCGGCTCCGCCTGGCCGCCACCGAGCCTGGCAGCCAGGTCGCCCGAATGTGAGAAATCATGCGCAGCCGCCGAAAATGCGTCGTGATCACGAACACTGTGATCACGAACGCTGTGCAGCGGTCAGCTGGCGCGCCGGCGCCGGCGAGGAACCTCAGCCCTGTGACAGCGCCCGCGCACCGGTCACCTGCCGGGCCGGGGCCGCCACCGGGGGCCGTCCTAGCCCTGTGGCAGCGCCCGCCCAGCGGTCACCTGCCGGGCCGGGGCCGCCACCGGGGGCCGTCTTAGCCCTGTGGCAGCGCCCGCGCACCGGTCACCTGGCG
>Ga0335072_10006214_pt1 | contig 17494 bp, 20 predicted proteins | sample Lox_Sample_21_FD_206725 | JGI IMG/M metagenome (GOLD analysis project Ga0335072, IMG submission 206725) | Soil microbial communities from Loxahatchee National Wildlife Refuge, Florida, United States - Lox_Sample_2.1 | ecosystem: Environmental > Terrestrial > Soil > Wetlands | place: USA...
GGCGGCCGAAGGGTGTGGATTGTGGGGGCCGCATTGCGACGGGTTCCGGCGGCGCTACCAAACCGAGCCGCTCGAGCTCATCTGTGGTCGTGAACCTGCCGGGCTGCGCCGCATGAATGACGACACGGGGAAAGTTCGGAACATATTTGTCCTTGAAGTTGATGCTGCCGGCAACGCGTGTCGCGCCGCTTGCGGTCTTGTCGCTACCACCGACGCCTTTTTTCAGCCGACGCGTAAACTCCGGATTTTCAGCTTCATGGAGCGCCACCCAGGACTGAAAATTTCCGGGGGAGGTTTCCAGCGAAAGAAACACGGCGGGGGCTATATGAGCTACCTGTTCGGCTTTGAGATCGTCCAGCTGCACAAACCACACGTGGTCTCCCCGCGGCCGCACGATAAGATTGAGCTTACCGGCGACAGCTGCGTCGAGTAAGGCAGGCACGACGTGGCCGAGCTCACGATGGCTGATGTTCTTGATGGAAACCGCGTCCAGCCAATCCTCGTTTTCCGGCGTCGCAGGCATGGTGCAGTCGTGATGACGCAAAGCATTCCGCAAAGAACGGGGACGCCGTGGATCTCCGCTGCTATTCGTCCATGACACGACGAAGCGCGTAGCTCCAACACTGGCGAAAGTATGGATCGTCGCCTGCGCCGACATCTTCCACAATTCGCTGTTGTTTTCTCCCATAGCTCACCTTGATCCTACATCGTATCGAGCATCCTCTGTTGCGACCAGTGCATCCGAGACTATCAACTATGAAACACGGGCGGAGCTGGTGGCATGAGCCATTCCTGCCATGATAGCCTCTCGCTGTTGTCGAACTCGAGCAAGTGCTTCCTGGGCCAGTCGGACGGCTTCGGGATCGACGGGGGCAGTCTCCGTTGAGGAAGATCCATGCCCCCCCGCCCGTGTTTCTAGGATTATTTCTTGATTCCTGGTTCCAGTGGGATTTTCCGACTTAGAAGATTTCCGCAATGACGGGCGGCCGTCGTGGCAGGGCAGGGGGTCGCGAAACACATAGGCGTTGCTGGTACGGATGATGCGCCAGCGGGCCGCCCATTTGCCGAACAGGTCGCGCTCGTGCGTGCGTATCCGCACGATGCGGTTTACCCATGTGAGGATGTTGGCGAACTCCAGCGCCTTGATCGCCTCGTAAACCGTGTCCCGGCTGCATTCGGCACGTTTGGCGATGCTCTCGTAGCTCGGGAAGCAGCGCCCGTCCTTGCCGTTGTGAAAGCCCCACAGAAGGGCCTCCAGCACCTCCATAAAGGCGCGCGTGATGGGGCCGCGATGCTGGCCCTGGCGCCGGTATCGCGCGTTGTAGCCGCGCGCATAAACCATGATCCGCACCTTGGCGTTGCGGTCGAGCGGAATCCCGCGCGCCTCACCGAAGACTTTTTCCCGGCAAGGGCGCAGATGACGCGGGGTACTACCACCACGTGCTTGCCCATGCGCCTCTGCGGCACTTTCCATAACCATCGTGATCCTCCTCTCGGTTGGATCGCGACGGGCAAACCTCACCCGTTAGCGGAATCAGGCAAATTCCGCTTGCCAATGAGGTGGCTTCGTACTAGCGTGGGGATTGTCGAGTTCCGCCGACGCCAGCCGTAAGGCCCGTCACGAGTTCTGAAAGCCCGCCCGGCAAGGCGGGCTTTCGCATTTTCAGGGTGTCTGCTGGGCGGTTGCCCTCCCTCGTTCGATCAGCTGGAGAAGCGCCTGACTGCGGTTACGCAGGCCCTGGCGTTGCTTGTGTTCGTCGACGATACCAACCGCGTGGTCCGGTAGCTGAAAGAGAACCTCCACGATGCCGTGCTCGCGCCGGCGGCGCCGGGAGCGGCGGGCTCTTTCGGCGGCAGAGAGTGGGGCTGGGTGAGGCATCGACGAAGCGACTCCGTGACTAGTTGCGCGAGTGTCGGACCGCAAAGTGCGGTTGTCTACTGATTCTCTCACCCGAATCGCACTTGGCTCAAGAAGATATTGGAAAGTTTGATGAAATCCGGACGCGGAAATGTCACTGGACAAGGTATGGCGGCACCTGCCCCGACCCGACTCGGGCAACCGTGGCCACCGACCGAGGGCCGAAGCGGCTCTGAACCGCATCGGCTCGCAGTATCTCACGCGTCGGCCGGGACGAGATCGCCCCAGCCGTCCGGAAAGCCGCCGTCGTAACCGCGTGCGTCGGCATAGGGAAAATCGATCACTGCATCGATCGGCATTTCGCCGACGCTCTCGCTGTCATGGTCGACAAGGACGGCCTCGATGAGAGGCGCACCACGCGATCCCGCATAGACCGCCTGCACGATCCCGCCTCTCACTTCGATGATGACTTTGACCGGCTGTGTCATGGTTCAATCTCCCTTGGTTGATGGTGGCAATCGAGAAGTGAAAAAAGCGACGGTTCGAGATAGCGGTCGCGGGCCGTGCGTTCGGCGGCAGGGCGAAAATCGTCACGCAGTTCGAAGAGCGGCGGCTGTTGTGGCTCCGCTGCGACGGCGGCGCGGCATTGCTCCTGTCGAAGCCGGATCACGTCACGCCATAGATGGCGCCTGCCTTCGATGACGATGAATTTCGGGTTGGTCATGACGGGCTCGCTGATGCCGGAGAAGGGCAGGGGAGCCGTGCGGCCGACTCCCCCGGGTTCGTCAGTGTTCGCTCGGCAGGTAGATCGTGTTGTTGGCAAACCAGAGTGTGATTTCCGGCAGCGGGAAGTCGGTGAACGTGATGGCCTTGCTGAACACGACGTTGCCATTGCCGTCGTCGCAGGTGAGCGTGGCGCTGCGGTCTTCCTTCACCTTCAACGTCCACACCTGAAATTCCTCGGCGGCGACGCGCTTGTCGTAAGGCTGGATCAGCGCGATCTCGTCGAGCAGCCAGTAGGCGCCGCCATGATCGGCAACGTATTTCGCGCCGTCGGTGAACAGCACCTTGCGATTGATGCCGTGGCGATACCAGGTTTCGCTGCCGGTGAAATGACGCAGATCGGCGTCGGTGAGTGATGTCTCCTTGCTCATGGTGGGCCTCCGTTCTGGTTTCGGGTTGCATGCGCGCATGCAACCGACTAGGCCCGCGCCAATGAGCGGGGTTGTAAGCGGCAGGGGTCAGCGAAGTTGCTTCAGCAACTTTTTTGGGGGGACCGGCGCGCAGCGACGGGGGAACCAAAACCCCCCCGGGGCGCGCCCTTGCCGCGCGCGAGGGCGGCAGCCCTTAGGGGCGTAGCGGCGGCAGCCGCGCGACAGGCTCACCGCCGGCAGGCGGGCAAGTCGATGATCAGCCTGATCCTGCGGCCAGGGCCTTCCAGAATGCGCGTGCGGCTTCCTTGAGCGCGTTGGCGGTCGGCGTCGGCGCCTCGAAGTCCTCGGCGGTATCTCGAACCAGCTTCTGAAAATCCGCCTGCGTCATGCGGCGTTCAAGGATGTCCCGTATGACCTGGCAGCCGTACGTTCCGCCGCAGCGTCTGACGTTGAAAGCTCCTTCCTGCGCCTCTTCGACCAGGTCATCGATCGTTGAGAGGTCGCCGTCGGACCGTTTGATGATCTCCTCCTGTATCCGCTGCGTGAAACCCGAGATCCGGTCGTACACCTGAACGGCGGCATCGCCCGAGAAGGTCGAGGCCAGCCTCGCCAGCGTGCCGACGCCCGAGGCGCCATCGGCCGTCCCGATGCGCTGCTGCAGTTCGTCCGGCAGGGCGAGAAGCTGAATGTATTTCCGGATGGTCGAAGCGGACCACGCGGTTTCCCTGGCGACCCGCTCATAGGAATGATGACGGTCGTAGAGCGCCTTCAGGGCGCGCGCTTTGTCGAGCGGGTGCATGTCGGCACGGTGCACGTTCTCGACCAGCGACAGCGCGACGGCGTCGGTGTCGCCGAGGCCATCGCGTACAAGGCACGGCACCGGATCGAGTTTTATCCTGCGGCAGGCCAGCAGCCGGCGCTGGCCGACCAGCACCTCGTACTTGCCGTTGGCGCCCGGCCGCACGATCGGCGGCGATAGCAGGCCCTGCTGCCGGATACTCGAAGCCAGTTCCTCGATGCCGGAATCCTCCTGGCCCGCATGCAGGTCTTTCCTCGCATTGAGGTCCGAGACGATGAGCTGATCGAGCGGGATTTCCATCTGGCGCATTGTGATCTCCGATAGGGTTGGAACGGGCCAAACCTATCGAAGCCGCAATTACGTCCTTGTTCGGGAGAATGGCGCTTGTAAACTCGCCCGGTGATCACCCTGGAGCAGCTTCGCGCCGGAATGGCGGCATCGGGCCGTCCGCTGACCGGGCGTGCCGCCCGGGACTGGTGGAGCAGGGGGCTGCTGCCCCGGCCGCACCGCAGGGGGCTGGGGCAGGGCAGGGGGACCGAGACTTACTGGCCCGATCGCCGGGTGGCTGCCCAGGCCGAAGCGGCTTACGATTTTCTCGCCATGCACGCCCGGACCTATTCCGCAGCGCTGCATCTGTGGCTGTCAGGATTTCCGGTTGAGCTGGCGCTTGTCCGCGGCGCCTATCACCGGATGATCGGCCGGCATTACCGGTCGATCCAGCACAGCGATGATCCCGACGACCGGCTGGGCGCCCTCGCTGCCCGGGTATCCCGGCACATGGTCAAGACGCAGCGGCTTCCGTCCGCGATCAGGGATGACCTGACGGATCTCGTCCTTCCTTTTCTCGAGACCTTCTTCAGCATCAACTGGGTCTTCGAAGAGGAAGGCCTGTCGGAGCTGTGGGCGAGGGTTGAGCCGCATGTGTGGAACACCAAGGCGTCGGCAACTTTGGCTCTCGGCGATCATCAGCTCGAAATTGCCGCCGGCTATCTCCGGCGCATGGGATCTCTCGCCGCGCAGCGGGACGCGATTCGTTCGGCAACGGATTACGAACTGATCCGCGCGCGACGCCTGGTGCTCTTTGTTCTCGGTCATGTGCGGCGGATGGCAGAGCTCACATCGCAGAGCGATGCTCTGGCTGTACCCTGCCGAAATTTCTCGATCGCAGTGGGCCGGCCCGCGGTCCCGATCCTGGTCATGGTCCTGCGCGAGGACTGGCTGCGCCGGCGCATAACAGCGTTTCTGCTCGAGATGGCAGTCAAATTCCGGCAGGGCTTGCGGAGCGGGGACTTCGCCAAGGCGCTTGCCAGTTATCAAAGCACCCATGCCGTAACCCATTGATAAGAAATGGGATAGGTCACTGGACGCTTGACAAGACTACTGCTATGCAGTATGTTATGCAGGATGAAGAGTTCGAATGGGACGATGACAAGGCGGCTCTTAACTGGCGCAACCACGGCATCAGTTTCGAGATGGCGCGCGAGGCGTTCAAGGATGTGTTCGCCGTGGCGTGGGTCGATGATCGGCACGGCGACCAAGAAGAGCGATTCAACGTGCTGGGCGTGGTGGAAAGCCGATTGCTGCATGTCACGTACACGCTAAGGAATGACCGAACTCGAATTATCTCGGCACGGAAGGCGGAGCCCCATGAGCGGCGCAGATACCACAACGAAAACGAAGCATGACTGGCGCCGCGCCGACGCGATGACCGACGAGCAGGTGCATGCGGCGGCGATGGCCGATGCGGACGCGCGGCCGATGACGGATGAGGAGTTCGCGCGAGCCAGGAAGGTGCCGCGCCTGAAGATCATCCGCCGTGCGCTCGGACTGACGCAGGAAGAATTCGCGGCGCGGTATCAGATCCCGCTCGGCACCCTGCGCGACTGGGAGCAGGGCGCCAAGCAGCCCGACCAGGCAGCGCGCGCCTATCTGCGGGCGATCGCCGGCGATCCGGCCGGCGTGCAGCGTGCGCTGCACGCGCCCGTCCGGCAGCCGGGGTGAAACACGGCGGGGGCGCCGGAGCGCCATAGCCCCGCAGCAGGTGTATCCGCCGCCGCCGAGCAGCACGCGCCTGGCCGCGGAGCGGGGGAGGGCGACGACTTGAGCGCCACACGACGCAGATCCGTGAACGCAGAGACGGCTTCGTCCCAGCTCGCGCGGCATGGCGCCAGCTCACGCACCATCATGAGGGAAACGTCGCCGCGCGATCGATAGTAGACGCCGTCCATGACGGCCAGCCACCCGCCGATGCCGGCCGCGCGCAAGCCGTCGCCGGCGTGCCCGATCTCTTCGGCGGTCGGGTCGGTGTGGCGGCCGAGCGTGACATGCCGGCCGTCTTCACCGAGCACGATCCAACGGCGTTCCCGGTCTGCTCCGGAGGTCATTCAACATCCTGGTAAGTCAGGATCAGAGCTGCCCCATGAACCGGTCATAGGTGTCCGGCTCACTTTCGGGCTCAAGCGGGACATAGCGGTCGCGATCTCCCAAAAGCAGGAGCGAGACAGCGAAGTCGTATTGCTCCGAGAAGATCGTCATCTCGCGGACCTCTTCGCCAAACCATACACCCGGTCCGTGCAGTGCGCCGGCACGACTATCTACTGACTGATCCTGTGTAGCCGCGAGGGAGAGCGGAGGGACTTCGATCGGCCCGCCGGATGTCCGGAATACCGCACCGGATTTTGCTGCTGCTTCGCTGGCGCGCGACCAAAGTATGAACCCGTCGCGCGAGACCACGAGGACTGCCCGGCGCTCGGTGTAAACGAGCCAGCGCAGAATCGCGGCGATGAGGGAAACACGATAACGGTTCGCGCAATGGGAGATCATATCCAGGTCGACCCGCGCGCGGGCATCGATCTGCCGGCGAAAGTCGTCGAGCGGCATCAACAAGGTTGCCGCGAAAACGTTAGCTTGATGTTCGATCTGGCCGTACTCGGAATCCCAGCGAACGAAGTCCTGCTCCCCGCATCGGATGCCGTTGGGATAATCGGATCGGTGCAGAAGGTAGTGCCCGAGCTCATGCGCGAGCGTAAAATTGATGCGCCCGAGTGAAGCGAGGGCATTGTTGTAGACGATGCCCCATCCGCTCTTGCCGGCCGGGGCGCGGTAGAGCGCGCCGTCGAAGCCTGGCAAGGCGGCGCCCTCGGCCAAGGTGATGGCGTCGCCGGGAAATCGCTGCGCGGTGTACTCGCGGGCAACGGCGACCACATCGATAGGGAAGTGCTCGGGACCGAACACCTGGTTCAGCATCTTGGTGATCTCGATCGCCCAGCGTGTCGGCCCGAATGTCGCCGTCATTTCTTCCCGTCGCCCCAAAGCTCAACGATCTGCCTGATCTTTTCCTTTGTGGGGGCGTCCATGTTGCGATATTTACGAAAGAACGCTTCGTCGACGACACTGGCATTCGGATTGGCTTCGCGTGTATCGACCAAATAATCCGCAGTCACGCCGAGCACGGCTGCAATCTTGGCGATCTTATCGGCCGACGGTCGGGGCGGGTTTTTATTTTCCAGCTCCCAGATATAACTTTTGCTTGAATCGGTAAGTTCTCCGAGTTTCTCCAGCGACAACCGTTTTTCCTTTCGCAATCGATGAATCTTTTCTCCCAACGATGTGGCCATGGTCCCCTCCGGCTGGTGGCGTTCAGACTAGGCATACTTTTGGTGCTTGACAACGCGGAAGGCGGGGACCAAGTTACCGTTCGGAGTTGGCATACTTTTGGGATGCCAATTCCCCCGGACCGGGTATGTGGTCTGGAAGGCCGTCATTAGCCCTATATCTTGTGGCGGCGGTGACGGATCGCAATGTTCCAACCCGGGCCGGAGGCGTCTCAGCCGAACACCCGCAGCATGAGGTGAATCGGCAATGGCGGCCAAAATCCTGTTCTTCCCCGTCGGCAACGGCGACATGACCCTTATCGTGCTCGAGAGCGGGCTGAAGATCCTTATCGACATGAACATCCGTGCGGCAGCGGATGATCCCGACGACGACACGCCGGATGTGGCTGCCGAGCTGCGCAGTCTCCTGACCCGCGACGCGAAGGGGCGGCTGTATATCGACGCGCTGCTGATCAGCCATCCGGATAAAGACCACTGCACCGGCCTGCAGAACCATTTTCATCTCGGGCCGCCAGCGGATTGGTCGAAGTCCGCGGATAAGATCTTCATCCGCGAGCTGTGGTCGTCGCCGCTGGTGTTCCGGCGCGCCTCAAGCCAGCATATCCTTTGTCCTGACGCGAAGGCATTTAACAGCGAGGCGCGCCGCCGCGTGGCGCGGTTTCGGGCCGCATCCTGGTCGGTGTCGGATGGCGATCGCATTCTGATCCTGGGCGAAGACGAGGACGGTAAGACCGATGATCTCGGCGGTATCCTGGTGAAAGCCGGCGCGACATTCTCCAAGATTAACGGTCAATTCGATCCGTCCATGACGGCCCGCCTGTTGGCGCCGCAGCCGAGGAGTGATGACCAGGACGAAGAGGAGCTGCGCTCGAAAAATCACTCGAGCACAATCCTGAACTTTACTCTCACCGGTGATGGTGGCGTTGCACGCTTTCTGAGCGGCGGCGACGCGGAGGTGGCGATCTGGGAACGCCTGTGGCAGCGGTACTCGGCGTATCCCGACTTCTTCGTCTACGACATCTTGCAGGCGCCGCACCATTGCTCCTGGCACTCGTTGTCGTACGACAGTTGGAGCAAACGCGGTGAGGATGCGAAGGTCTGTGCGGACGCCCGCAACGCCCTGTCGCAGACCCGCCGTGGTGCCGCCGTTATTTTCAGCAGCGACCCGATCAAGGACGACGACAACGATCCGCCGTGCATCCGCGCGAAACGCGAGTACGTGGCGATCGTTAAGGACGCCGGCGGATCTGTCCTCTGCGTCGGCGAGCATCCGAATGAGAAGAAGCCGGAAACCGTGGAATTCGAGGTCGGCCAGCATGGGCCGCGGCTGAAGAGCAAGCCGATGAAGGCGGCTGCCATCGTCGGAGCAGGGTCAGTCGGTAGCCAGCCGCTGGCCCACGGCTGAGGGCCGTGGCGACAGCCGGAAATGGCCGCTCGATTGCCCGGGCGTTGCGGATCATCACGGCACACCCGAACGTTGCCGCGGTAGGCACGCCGACTGTCAGCGAAGGTGGCGCCTGGCAGGTTGATGTCGATCTTCGCGTTGGGCTTCCGAACGCCTGGATGGCCGAGGGGCGAAGCCCAAACGGGGTCCGCGCGGTCGAGCCGGTCACCCTGCGATTCCCGTCCAGCTTTCCGTTGAGGGCTCCCGCCATCCGGCTTCGCGCCGATTTCGACCGGTCCCTGGCACATGTGCAACCGGGCGATCCCGGGGAGCGGGGCGAGCCCTGTATCGTGTATGGCCGGCCGAGCGAGCTACTCCATCAGCAGGGCTTGGCGGGCATCCTCAACCAGCTCGTCCTATGGCTGGAGAACGCCGCAATGGGCCGGTTGATCGACCCGGCGCAAGGCTGGGAGCCTGTGCGGCGTGACGATGTTGCTGGTTTTGTCGTCGCCGACGCTGCGGCACTCCGGGCACTCGTCTCCCGCGGCGCCAGCTCGGCCACATTCGGGTTTGATTTCCTTGTTTCGGTCGATGGCGAGGGCGGCCGCTCGGTCTACGGGACCATCGATTCAAACAAGGTGGCTATAAACCCGGACACCTTCGGCAGCTTCCTGCTGACGAACAAGTCGAGCTCCGCGGACCTGCGGCGGGGAAAATCTCTCGCGATCGTCGCCTGGCCCGGTCGAAAGCCGTCAGGAGAACTGATGGTTGCCGACGCCTACCAGCCAGAGACGGTGACGAATTTCAACGCCTTGATGGAACGGGCGACAGCTTACGGATGTGACCGCCCGCTGAAGGACGCCATCAACTGGCTGAAGAACTGCAGCGCGGATTATAAGCTGAGCAAATCCTATCCGCTTGCGATCATCCTCTGCGCCCGCCGCCCTTTCAACCTGATTGGCGGCGACAGCCCGATCGAGCTCTGCCCTTACGTTATGGACATCGGGCCTGGTTCATTCATGGCGTCGGGCGAACAAACACCGGTCCAGCCGATAGGCCACCGGCATGCCATAACGGCCGGGCTTCTGGGCGCGCTATCGGGGGCCGACAATCACGAGGTGCCGCGATGGGAGTTGGTCGGCTGTGGAAGCCTGGGCTCGAAGATCGCGTTGCATCTGGGGCGAGCTGGCAGGGCGCCCGCCACTCTCATCGATCCGGCTTACCTCAGTCCGCATAACGCCGCACGTCATGCGTTGGTGCCCGACATATCCGGCTTACCCCTTGACTGGATCGAGTCGAAGGCCGCGGCGCTGGCGAAGGCGATGGAAGGCCTGGGTCAAAACGCTACCGCTGTCACAAGGGATGTCGTGGCCATCTTGCGCGATCGTAACTCTGCAAAAAAGCACCTGCCGAAGAAGGCGTGGGCCATCGTCAACGCGACGGCGCTTCTGGGCGTGCGTGAGGCCTTCGGGTCGGTCCGGTCCGACATCGAGTTGCCGCGCGTCCTCGAGACATCACTGTTCGCGCAAGGGGAGCTCGGGCTGCTTACTGTGGAGGGTCCGGATCGAAACCCCGACACGCTGGATCTGATCGCCGAAACTTACGCACGCATAAGGTCGGACGAAGATCTCCGGCCGCTGATGTTCGGTCCCGGCGAGGGACTTGTCCGGCAGATGGTCGGCGAGGGGTGCGGCTCGCCGACCATGATTATGTCGGACGCACGCATCGCGATGTTCGCAGCACCGATGGCGGAGGCCATCCTGCGCATGCAGGACACATCGCTGCCCATGCAAGCGGGGCGGCTCCTGATCGGTCGCGTGGCCAGTGACGGGCTTGGATTGTCGTGGGTCGACCATACCGTCCCGCCAGTGACCGTCGTGACGGTCGACGGCCCCGACCCCTGGTCGGTCCGGATTTCGCGCCGTGCGGCTGATGCGATCACTGCAGACGTGCGGCAATGGCCGGGCATCGAGACCGGCGGCATTGTCATGGGGCGCATTTCGGAGGCCGCCCGCACTTTCTACGTCACCGATGTATTGCCGGCGCCCGACGACAGCGTGCGTTCGCCGCATGAGTTCGTGCTAGGCACGCATGGCGCCCGCCGATTGATTGGCGGCTTCGCAGAATCGGCCGGCTACAGCCTGTTCTGCCTTGGCACCTGGCACAGCCACCTTATGGCATCCGGGCCATCCGGCACCGATCGCCGGACCGCTACCGCCGTATCCCTGGCCCGGCTCGCTCCATCCATCTTGCTGATTCACACTCCGGCGGGGTTCACGGCGCTGTTGGCCGATGCCGCCGGCGCCGACCCGGCCACAAGCGAGGATGATTGAAAATCGAAACGCTCATTCGCGACCGGTATAATCGTGAAGCCCGTCTGGCGCCTGCGCTCCTGATTGCGCTGCCGGCGGCATTGGTGCTGTTCGCGTGGTTCCCCGCCCTGCGATCGGTTGGCCCCGGCCTCGTAGCCTTGCTTGCTTTTTGCGGCGGCATCGTTTGGCTGTCGCATCTCGCGCGGGACCGGGGAAAAGCTCTCGAGCCCGATCTTTTCACGGCCTGGGACGGCATGCCGACTACGGCCATGCTGCGTCATCGGGACACGCGCCTGGCGGCGCCACTCAAAGCTCGCTACAGGACGTGTCTCCAGAAGCACCTTCCTGACCCGCCGTTTCCTTCCGCCGAGGATGAGGAACGAGACGCGATCGCTGCCGACGCTATCTACGCGGCGGCAGGGGCCTGGCTGCTGAGCCACACACGTGACCGCGCGCGCTTCGGGTTGTTATTCGAAGAGAATGTCAATTACGGATTCCGACGGAATTTCTGGGCACTCAGGCCCTACGCCTTCGTGGTCGGCATCGGCAGCCTGGCGATCAGCCTGGCCACAATGGCCGTTGCATATTTCCGGGCCGGCACGGAACCGACAATCGAGGCGGTGCTGGCGACCGGCCTGGTGGCCCTCTACACGTTGTTCGTCGCCGTACGCGTAAACCGCGCGTGGGTGAGGCTGGCAGCCGAAGCATACGCCCGACAGCTGCTGGCAGCGTGCGACGTACTGACAATCAGGGAAATGAGGACGAGGAAACCAAGAGCTGCGACGTGATCGCGCCACATATAACGCCGGCCGTCGATGTCGACGAAGCGGGGCAGGGGTATCGCTACTCCTCCTCGCCGTCGTCGGGGTCCGCGTCCTCGCTCTCGGTCGGACTGATGTGCCGCAGCCCGCAACTGGGACAATCGTCGTCCACCTGGCAGGACCAGGTGTCGGACCATTCGTAAACGCAGCGTGGGCATTGGTAGTGATTGAGGAACATCGCAGGCCTCCTCGGCAGGCCGCTTACGCGGCGGCCCGTTCCTCGATCTCATTCGGTTGCAGGGAATGCAGGTAATCGGCGGCGCGCTGCGCGTGACCGGCCGCGGTGAAGATGAAACGCTTCTCGTTCTTCAGCACCTCGAGCCATGACGCGATGTAAGCCGCGTGGTCTTCGCGCACCTCAGGCGCGATGCCGAGATCGGCCGAGAGGAAGGCGGCGCCCAGTTCGGCGACCAGCTCCTCGCGCGCATAGCCTTCATCGCCGTAGCGCACGCGGCCCATATCGCGCGCCAGGCGGCTCGGATGCTTGGTCCAGTGGATCAGCTCGTGCGCGAGCGTCGCCGCGTAGCTTTCCGCGTCGCGGAAAGTCTCAAAGGGCGGCATCTGCACATAGTCGGGGCCTTCGGCGTAATAGGCGCGGGTTCCGCCGTGCCGGATTGCGGCGCCGGTTGCGGCAAAGAACTGCTCGGCGGCGTCGATGCGACGTGAAGCGGGCAGGGCAGGGGCTTCCGCCGTTGCCGTGAAATGCGCCGGCAGGTTCTCGCACTGCTCGGCGTTGAATACGGTGTAACCCTTCATGAAGGCGATCGAGCGTTCGGTCTCCTCGCCCTTGTCGTCGGTCTCGGTGCGAGTGATGCGATCGGCATAGACGACGAGCTCGCCATGCTCGCCTTTCTTCACATTGCCGCCGAGTGCCAATGCCTGCCTGAAGGTAAGCCAGAAGGGGCACGCATAGCCGTTGGCCACCGATGCGCACCACAGCACCACGACATTGATGCCCTGATAGGGGATGCCGTTATGGCGCAGTGGCCGCGTGATTTTGCCGGACAGATGATCGGCATTCCATGGCCGGTGCCATGGGCGCACCCCTTGCTCGAGGTCGGCAACAATCTTGTTGGTGATGCGGCTGTAAACGTCGCGGGTCTCGCTCATCTCGTGCCCCTTTTCGTTGTTGCTGGAAGCAGCGCCTGCTGCTTCCCGGGGCCGCGTGAGCGGTGGGGATGGAAGGGGAAAACAGGCTTTGCGGGGAACCGGAACGCAACGAAATTGACCGCCCTTCAGGGCAATTTCGTCTGTCGTTCTGGGCGGAAGCCTGTTTGGGGGAGAGAAGGGGCAACGCCCCTCGGCCCCCGCCTGGCCGCGTCGGCGGCCGTATGACACGCGTGAGGGGCGTGACCCGCATGGGCCGAGACGCACGGCGGCTCGGTGCGCCTGCGCATAGCACCCGGCCCGCAGGGACACGCCGGCTGTCAGTCGCCTGCCGAACCGGATGCGGAAGAAAGTGGCTTGGTGTAATCTTGTCGGTGCGGTGCGGATTCGCCCGCCTATCGCCCGTTCAATGCAGGCTTCGTCATGTCGCTCCAAACCGACGGTTATCTGTCGCCGGATATCGGCAAGTGGATCGCCAAACATCGCGCGGAACACGCCGCAGCGTTTGGGCTCGCCGACCGGCTAAGCCGCGTTGCGCAGCAGGTGATGCTCGGCGCCGAAGTGCCGAAAGGCGACAACCGCGCGCTGCTCATCCTGCTGTTCTTTGCGCGCGCGCTATCGAGCTTTCAGGGCGCACTGCTGCTGGCAGAACGTGGCATGACGGTCGAGGCGCTGACGCTGGCGCGCAGTTGTCTGGAGAGCGTGTTCTTCCTTGGCGCTACCGCGGCCGATGCCGGTTTTGCCGAGCGGCTCGTCAGCTCGGACGCCGCGCACAAGAAAAAGGTGGCGACCTGGCTCACCAGCCCGGAGGCCGCGGTGACCGAGCTGGCGCCCGAACAGATCGACAAGCTGCGGGGATTTCTCGCCGACCTCAAGAGCACGGCGACGCCGGCGGCGCCGCTGCCGATCAAGCAGGCGGCCGATGCCGCGCAGCTGTCGGACATCTACGAAACCGTCTACCGCGATCTTTCCGACCGTGCCGCCCATCCGTCGCTCAATTCCCTGCTGCGGCACATCGAGGTTGACGATCACGGCAATGCGGTCGCGCTGCGCTTCGGGCCGGAGACGAAGGATCTGCCCGAAACCATCCTCGCGATGACTACGGCGCTGTTCTACGGCATCGTCGGCATGGGCAGCGCGTTTGTACAGGATGCCTGGCGCACCGAGATCGATGCCTGCTCGGAGATCCACAAAGAACTCATCGGCGCGCGCGAGACGGTGTACGACGCGCAGATCGCCGCCGCCGGGACCGGCTGAATGACAGAGATGACGCAACGCCGCCTGCTGCAGATCGTGCCCGTCGCTGACGATTTACTCGCCATGTCGCCGGATGAATTGGCATGGGCGCTGCTCGAAGACATGCAGGCGCGCTCGACCGATCCGATTGCCGGCATCGCCAATCGCGAGCATTTGGCCGCCTCCCTGCACCCGTTCGGGCTCCAGCCAAATCCGCAGCAGCATGACGTGATCAACCGGCTCAACCGGGCAGGGCGCAACGCCTTCGCCCTGTTGGAGCGATGGGAACTCATCGAACCGGCGGACGATATGAACGGCCGCAACGGATATGTGGTGCTCACGCCGAAGGGGAGGGGTACGACGGAACGAACCGATTTCGAGCGCGTGCGCGTGCGAGGATTACTGAAAGCGGAAATGCTGCACCCGCTGTTGCGCGGCAAACCTTACGAGGATTTCACCGCCGATCACCTCGATGCTGCGGTGCTGGAAGCGTTCAAGACGGTCGAGATCGAGGTGCGTGCAGCAGCGCAGCGGCCGGACAGCGAACACGGAAAGGACCTGATCTTCCGTGCCTTCGCGGTGAACGGGCCGTTGTCGAAACTCGGCGAGACCAAACCACAATGCGAAGCGCTCGCCGGTCTCTTCGCCGGCGCGCTCGCGCGCTTCCGGAACCCGGGCGCGCACACGCGGCGTACCTTCGCCGACGTGCTGGAGGCGATGGAAGAGATGATGGTGGCGAGCCGGCTGCTGCGCATTGTCGACGAGCGCCGGCCTCCGAGGTGACGATATAGCGCCAGGAAGGAGGCGAATTGGGTGGACGTATCTGATGCAGTTGATTTTCTGTTTGGCGGTGTCGTTCCCGAGCGATTAGCCGAACTTGATGAGCTTTGGGGGAAGGACGCCGAGCGGGTTAGGCTTACAGCCTCGACTGGCTTCCTGCTCCAGCAGTTGTGGGGCACCGTGCAGGTAAGTGAGATCGCCCTTCGGCAAATCTGGCTCACCGGATATGCTGCCGAGCGGGCGTTGGACGCCTACTTAGCGGCATTAACGCTGGCCGCCGCAGACGGCGGGGTGTTCGATGCGCACAGCTGGCACATGGACCCCGGCCAAGCGCGTGAGGACGCACATTTCGACGCGCTGTTTGACAAGGTTGTTCAGCTCGGCAACGTGGTTGATGTGGACGATATCGCCTGGCCACCTGGAATACCGAAGCCAACCGTGGGACTACGGATCGGCAACCCGCGGCGCAAGGCGGCATTCGATCTCGTTTGCATCGCTGGTGCCTGGGTGTTCGCTCACGAAGTACGCCACCACATTTATGAACGCCAACAGAATGCGCCGAACATACCCCTCGCTGAAGAAATCGAATGTGATCGCTGGGCTTTGGGACTTCTCCTCGATCGCGCCAGCGCCTACGCAGACGAGAATGGTTGGAGTCCTGAGTTGGTGCGTGCGAAGCGCCTTATGGGCATTCTCATCGCGATGTTGACGATCCTGACGGTTACGCCCCGATCCGAATGGGGTGCTGGCAGGCACCCGGCCATTGCCGAGCGCTTCAAGATGTTATTAGACGCAGGATCGAGTTCATTGCCGAATTGGTTCTGGCCTGTCGTCGCTTCGATGCTTGCGGGTTTCTCCCGCCGGCTCGGGCTGCTCCAACGGCCGTTTCCACTCACGCATGGATTTCGGCATCTCAGTTATGAGTTAGTTGCTTTGATGACACCCTGACACGCCTAACTTACGCAGTCCCTGCTACCGGTTTGATGATGGTGGGATCGTCGTCACCAACACCGGTGCGATTGAGCCGTGATGATACCTTCCATTCGCGCAAGGCTTCCTCCGGTGCCGGTTTGAGCACGTCGGGGCCGAGCGAGCCGTTGAGCCAGCCGTCGAAATCCTTCGCCTCGAGCAGCACCGGCATGCGGTCATGATAAGCCTTCATCCAGGCGCTCGCGCCCGTGACGATGACCGAGCAGGACAGCACCCATTCGCCGGTCGCAGGATCTTTCCAGCGGTCCCAGAGGCCGGCGAATGCGAGCAGGGGCGAGCCGTCGGCCGCGGTGAAGAGGTGCGGCTGCTTTGCACCCTTCGCGCCGGTCCACTCGAAAAATCCGCTGGCTGGGATGATGCAGCGCCGCTCCTTGAAGGCGGTGCGGAACATGGGTTTGTCGGCCACGGATTCCGCGCGCGCGTTGAACGTCGCCGGCACCTCCTTGAGCGACTTTTTCCACCAGGCGGGGACAAGGCCCCAGCGCATCGGCACCAGCTCGCGCTTTCCCTCCTTGTCGAGACGGATCACGTCAACGGTGCTGGTCGGCGCGATGTTGTAGTGCGGCTGCAGATTGCGCGGCGGCCCGAACACGCTGAGGAAGGCGTGCACCTCTTCCCAGGTATAGTTTTGCGTGAAGCGCCCGCACATCGTTCAAGGCCCGCGTTGCGGATACGGTACGGGCTCGGCCCATAGCTCCGGCAGTATCCGCTGAACGGCGGCCGCAAAGGCCCTCCAATCAAGGCGTCCGCCGATCACTGAGCCCACCAACGAACTCGCGTCCGCTTTGTAGTCGGGCGTTTCATGAACCCAGCGGGTCGGGGCGTGGCCACAGCCCTGGAAATATTCGACGACGTGCTCGCGCATGTTGCGGAGGTCCCGTATGTCGCTTGCTGAAACCTGATTGATTTCTGTGAAGTCGATGGTCGGGAAAAGCCCGAATTTCAAAGCCCAATTGCGATATTCTATAAGCTGATGGGCGGCAATGGCAAAGAAGTGGCATTCGGTATGCCGCGCGAGAATTTCTTGATGCCGCACTTTCGCGTCACGAACCAGGTTTGGTTGACCGCATAAGGCCGATAGCCGTTCCGCCTGCAGGATCACAGCCTGCGCCCATTGCAATACACCTTCAAAAGCCATGAAGCGTTCCTGATCTGGTGTCATGATCGGCTGCGTGGGTTTGGTCGAGGAAACCATGCCGTTACCCCCGCGTCGCGCGATTCGTGTTGAAGATCGGAGCATCGCGCACAACGAGCAATTCATCCCAGCTCGTCGTGTAGCGTGGCGAGAGGCTACCGCGCTGCATAGTCCATCCGCGATTAATGCCGGCGGCGGCATAGCCGATGGTATCGCGGCCGAAGCGCCGGTTTAGTTTATCCAACGCGCGCATGCGTGCCTGCGACCTGGCGTCGTCCGGCCGGTCGAACAAGGCGCCTTGCAC
>Ga0335072_10006215_pt1 | contig 17492 bp, 14 predicted proteins | sample Lox_Sample_21_FD_206725 | JGI IMG/M metagenome (GOLD analysis project Ga0335072, IMG submission 206725) | Soil microbial communities from Loxahatchee National Wildlife Refuge, Florida, United States - Lox_Sample_2.1 | ecosystem: Environmental > Terrestrial > Soil > Wetlands | place: USA...
TGCTGGTTCCCACCCGCGAGCTCGCGGTGCAGGTCGCCGAGGCGATGAACAGCTACTCGCGCGACATGGGGGCGCGGGTGCTCGCGGTCTACGGCGGCGAGCCGATCGGCCGTCAGCTGGGGCCGCTTCGGCGCGGCGTCGACGTCGTGGTGGCGACCCCGGGGCGCGCGATCGACCACATCAACCGGGGCACGCTGAAGCTGGCCGGCCTGGCGATGGTCGTGCTCGACGAGGCCGACGAGATGCTCGACATGGGCTTCGCCGACGACATCGAGGAGATTCTCGGCAACACCCCCGAGACCAGGCAGACCGCGCTGTTCTCGGCCACGATGCCGCCGCGGATCAACGGCATGGTCCGGCGGCACCTGCGCAACCCGGCCCGGGTCGAGCTCGGCCGCCAGGAGTCGGCCTCGGCCGACGGCCTGCTGGTCCGGCAGAAGGCCTACGTCGTGCCGCGCGGGCACAAGGCGGCCGCGCTGGGTCGCGTGCTCGACCTGGAGACCCCGACCGCCACCGTCGTGTTCTGCCGCACCAGGGACGAGGTCGACCAGCTGACCGAGTCCCTCAACGGCCGCGGTTACCGCGCCGAGGCGCTGCACGGCGGGATGGACCAGCATCACCGCGACCGGGTGATGAACAGGCTCCGCAGCCAGACCATCAACCTGCTGGTGGCGACCGACGTGGCCGCCCGCGGGCTCGACATCGACCAGCTCACGCACGTGGTGAACTACGACGTGCCGAGCGCGCCTGAGTCGTACGTGCACCGCATCGGGCGGGTCGGCCGGGCCGGCCGCGAGGGCACCGCGATCACCCTGGTCGAGCCGCGCGAGCACCGGATGCTCAAGGTCATCGAGCGCGTGACCAAGCAGCCGATCACGATCGAGAAGCTGCCTACCGTCGCCGACCTGCGGGCCAGGCGGCTGGAGCTGACCGGCGCCGCCCTCAGGGAGATCCTGGCCGAAGGGGGCGACCTGGACGTCTTCGAGTCCGTGGTCGAGCCGCTCAGCGCGGAGTTCGACCTCTACAAGGTGGCGCTGGCCGCGGTCAAGCTCGCCCACGAGGCGAGCGGCAAGCCGCGCGACGAGGAGGAGCTGCCCGAGGTCGAGCTCCCGTCCGACGACCGCCGCAACGGCAGCGGTCGCATCGGGGGCGCTCGCAACGGCAGCGGGCGCGAGCCGTTCCGGGCGAACGGGCCCGCCCCGCGGCGTGGTCGCGGCCGGACCGCGGGCACCACCCGCCTGTTCGTCGGGACCGGCCGGGCGGCCGGAGTCCGCCCGCAGGACCTCGTCGGCGCCATCACCGGCAAGTCGTACCTGTCCGGGCGGGACATCGGCACGATCGAGATCGCCGATCGCTTCTCGCTGGTCGAGGTGCCCGAGTCGGCCGCCGACGACGTGGTCGCGGCGCTCCGGCAGGCCGGGATCAGGGGCCGTAGCGCCACCGTCCGCCGCGAACGGTACGAGGCCCGCTAAATCAATGCGGGGCATTGGCCCCGAGCTGGGATAATCGTAGGCATGGCGACCCCTCTGGTGGGCAGAAGCGCGGAGCTCGCCCGGCTCCGCGCTCTGCTCGACGACGCCGCTTCCTGTGCGGTCGCCGCGCTGGTCGGCGGCGACGCCGGGGTGGGCAAGTCCCGGCTGGTCAGCGAGGTGACGACGCTCGCGGCCAGCCAGGGGTTCACGGTGCTGTGCGGCCAGTGCGCGGAGATCGGCGACAGCGTGCCGTACCTCCCGTTCGCGGACGCGATCCGCACCGCGCCGCCGGAGGTCGAGGCGGCGGTGAAGGCGCGCCCGGCGCTGGCCCGGCTGCTGCCCGACGGCGGCGAGGACGGCTACCCCGAGACCGACCGGGCCGCGCTGACCCGCCAGCAGATGTTCGGCACGGTGCTCGGCCTGCTGGCCGAGCTCGCCGCCCGCACCCCGGTGCTGCTCGTCCTCGAGGACCTGCACTGGGCCGATGCGTCCACCCGCGACCTGCTCACGTTCCTGCTCCGGATGCTGCACGGCGAGCGCGTCGCCATCATCGGCACCTACCGGACCGACGACCTGCACCGCCGCCACCCGCTGCGGCCGGTGCTGGCCGACCTGAACAGGCTCCCCTCGGTGATCTCGCTGCAGCTCGGACCGCTGTCGGCGTCGGCGCTGACCGAGCTGCTGTTCTCCATCGCCGGCCCACCCGGGCAGTTGTCGGCCGCCACCGTCAACCAGATCGTGGCCAGCTCCGAGGGCAACGCCTACTACGCCGAGGAACTGCTGGCCGCGCTGTCGGACACCGCCGACCGCACCCGGAACGGGCCGGCCCTTCCCTCGGGGCTTGCAGCGCTGCTGATGTCCCGGGTCGAGCGCCTGTCGGACGCCGCCCAGCAGGTGCTGCGGGCGGCGGCGGTGGCCGGACGCCGGTCGGGCGACGACCTGGTCCGCGCCGCCTCCGGCCTGCCCGACGCGGCCTACGACGAGGCCGTCCGGGAGGCGGTCGCGAACCAGCTGCTGGTGCCCGACGGCGCCGACGGCTACGCCTTCCGGCACGCGCTGCTGCGCGAGGCGGTCTACGGCGACCTGCTGCCGGGGGAGCGGACCCGGCTGCACGGGCAGCTGGCGGCGCTGCTTGCCGATGTGCCTGGCGCGGCCGCCGAGCTCGCCCACCACAGCCTGGCCAGCCACGACGTGCCCGGGGCGTTCGCCGCCTCGATCCGCGCCGGGAACGAGGCCCGCCGCCTCGGCGCGCCGATCGAGGCGCACCGCCATTACGACCAGGCGCTGTCCCTGTGGGACCGGGTGGAGGACGCGGCCGCGATCGCCGGCGTCAGCCGGGGCAGGCTCGGCGTGCAGTCGGCGGGGGCTGCGTTCGCGGCCGGCGACGTGCCCCGCGCGGTGCACCTGCTGCGGCGGCTCTGGCAGGCGCTGGCCGACCCCGAGGCCGGCATCACCGCCGGCGACGCCGACCCCGAGCTGCTGCGCAGTCACATCGGCGAGCGGCTGGCGTACTTCCTGCTCGAGAGCGAGATCGCCGGCGCCCCGGCCGAGGCGCTGCGGGTCGCCGCCCAGACCGTCGGGCAGACCCCAGCCGACCCGCCGACCTGGTACCAGGCCCGCGCGATGTCGACCTACGCGCTGGCCTTCATGATCACCGGGGACGACGCGTCGGCCCGGGAGTGGGCGCAGCGGGCCCGCGACGCCGCCGACGGCGAGGCCCGCTGGGTAGCGGCGGAGGCCTTGCTCACGCTCGGCATGCTGAACAGCCGCGAGGGCGACACCGACGGGGCCAGCCGGATGTTCGCGGCCGCCCTCGAGCAGGCCGACGGAACGCAGATGCTCCAGGTCGAGCTGCGGGCGATCTTCTCGCTGGCCGAGCAGCACCAGGTCCGGGGCGAGCTCGCCGAGGCGGCGCAGATCGCGCAGCAGGGCGAGCTCCGGGCGGAGTCAGAAGGGCTCGGCCTCGCGCCCTACGGCATGGACCTGCGCCACCTGCACTTCCAGGCGCGCTTCCTGCTCGGGCAGTGGGAGGAAGCCCAGCGGCTGGCCGACGGCTTCCCGGTCCGGGTCACCAGCCTGCCCGAGGCGGTGCTGTCCGCGATGGCGCTCTTCATCGACGTGGCCCGGGGCAACCCTGCCGTCGAGGAGCGCCGGACCTGGCTGGAGCCGTTCTGGGGCGACGGCTTCGTCGGCTATGTGGCCCGGAGCCTGCTGGCCGAGCAGGCGCTGTGGAGCGGCGACACCGCGCTGGCGCTGGAGCACGCCGAGGCGGCCATCCACGCGGACGAGTGGCGCACCGGCAAGCCCTCGGTGATCCGCCCGGCCGCCGTCGCGCTGGCCGCGCGCGCCGACCGCGCGGTCGCCGCCCGCGCGGCCGGCCACGCCGACGCCGAGGCGGCCGAAATCGCCAGTGCCAGGGAACTGCTCGATATCGCGCACGAGGGCGCCAGCTACCCGGCCCGGCCGAAGGCGGTGCTCGGCCCGGAGGGTCGCGGCTGGCTCGCCCGGGCCGACGCCGAGTACCGCCGGGCGGCCGGCCACAACGAGCCCGAGGCGTGGGAGGCGATGCTCACCGCCTTCGGCCCGCACTACGTCTACGAGACCGCCCGGGGTCGGTGGCGGCTGGCCGAGGCGCTCATCGAGGCAGGCCGCGGCCAGCAGGCGGGGCCGATCTGGCGCGCCGCCGCCGCGACCGCCACCCGGCTGGGCGCCGCCCCGCTCTCCGCCGCCCTCGACGCCCTGGCCCGGCGCGCCCGCCTCGACCCCGGCCCCGTCGCCGCCGTCGGCCGGCCCGCGGACCCGGGCGGCGCGCATCTCACCGAATCACTCACCGACCGCGAGCGCGACGTGCTCCGGCTGCTCTCCCGCGGCCAGTCCAACCGGCAGATTGGCGCGGAGCTGTTCATCTCGCCCAAGACCGCCAGCGTCCACGTCTCCAACATCCTGGCCAAGCTGGCCGTCACCAACCGCACCGAGGCCGCCGCGATCGCCCACCGCGAAGGCCTCTGACGTTCTGATCCGAAGCCACCTCGGCGCTGGGCCGCCGGGAGTCGTCGTCCGAGATACCATAACGATATGGACACCTACAGTCTGGCTGCTGCGGCCCGGTCTTTGCGAACCTCCGCGCCACGGATACGGAGGGCAATTGACCGCCTCGGCATGCGCGTCGATCGCGCTGACTCGGGGGTCTTCCGGCTGACGCAGAGCCAGGTCGACGAACTGTCCAGCGTGCTCGGGGTGACGCCGTCCGTGCCTGATTTGTCGCTCACGGAGGCCCGTGTCCTTGCTGCGCTGTCGCGTTCGCCACGAGGAGTCGCCTCGGTGCGCGAGGCGGCACGGCGCGCGGGAACCTCGCCGACGGCCACCGCACGCGCTCTTGCCCGCCTCACGTCTGCGGGCCTGATCAACCAAGCGCAAGCAATGCTCGCCCGAGGGCGCGCGACGGAGGCCACGGTGTACCAGGTGCCCTTCGCCTCGTCGACGTGGCTCGCGCTCGCCCCGACGATCGCCCGGGTGCAGCTGCCAGGCCGCCATGAAGGTGCGCACGCCAGTAGGGTACCCCCGCATCTGCTGCATCTCTTCTGGAATGTCGCTTCGACCCAGCTTGACGTCGCGAGTTCGGCGCCGTTTATCGCCCGGCGGCTCATCACGTCCTTTGATCCTGATGGTCTCGCCTGGGGAAGTCAGAACCTGCCGGCCGGCGCGTGGGAGCACGCGGCCGCTACCAGGGGACTCGAACCCGCCCAGCGGGCCCTCGCGCGTAACCTCGCCAGGAGCGCGCCCGATGCCCGCTGACCGCGTCCGCGAGATCCTCCCGCCCGACACGGCGGCGACATGGGACGCGATCGCGCCTGCCCTCCTCCCGGATGCCTACCTCGGCGGCGGAACGGCCATCGCCGTCCACCTCGGCCACCGCGTTAGCCGGGATCTGGACTTTTTCTTCCACCACCAGAGCATCGACCTTGACAAGCTGGCCCGGCGCCTCAGCGCCGCAGGTCCGTTCGCCGTTACCGAGCGCTCCGCGGGAACCCTTAATGGCATTTTTTCCGCCACCAAGGTGCAGTTCCTGCACGCCGACGAAGCCCGTCCCCAGCACCTCCTCGAGGCTCCTGAGGAAGTCGACGGCCTGCGGATCGCCGGGCTCAGCGACCTTTTGGCCATGAAGCTCAAGGTGGTCGGTGATCGCGGCGAACTGCGCGATTACTTCGACCTGATGACGATCGAACAGCGGACCGGGCGGACTGCCGACGAGGGCCTGGCTTTGTTCGTCGCGCGTTTCGAGCCCGAGTTTCCCGAGGAGGCGATCAACCACATCCTGCTCGGCCTCGGTTACTTCGACGACGTTGATCCCGATGACGCCCTGCCCGTGTCGCGGGACCAGATCGTCAGCTACTGGACCCGGCGGCAGCCCGAAATCGTCGCGGCCCGCGGCCGGTTACTGCCGACGACACGATGAACGGGCGGCCCGAGCGTCGCCGGTCGGCAGCACCCGCTGCCCGAACGCGCCGGACATGAAGCGGCGGAGCGCTCGCGTCGAGCGCCGCTCGAACAGCTGTTGAGCCGGAAGCGCGGGCCGACCGGCCCGGCCGAGACACAGATCAAACCCATCTACGAACGTCGTCCCGTGCTGGTCCACCATGGAAGACCGCCAGCATCCCGGCTCGTGCCTAGACGTGAGCAATGACTTCGACGTCGTCCTCTGGGAAGTTCCGACAGCAACGATCCGGCGGCCGGACTTGGCGTTGCACAACTGCGCCCCCGACGACGTCCGCCCGCTGCCGGCCTCATACATCCGGGTGATCGTTGAGGTTGTGTCGCCTGGAAGCGACAAGACCGATCGGGTCGAGAAAATGGGCGAGTACGCCTCGGCGGGCATCCCCTGCTACTGGCTGGTGTGGATCTCCGATAACCGGGTGGCCTCGATTGATGTTCACGTGCTCGATCACGCTGTCGGGGCATATCGGCTATTGCGAACTCTCGGGCCGGAAGATGAGCTGAGCGTGCTCGAGGTCCCGGTCCGCATCAAGGTTCCATGGAGTGAACTAACTGCACTCGTCCGGTAGGTTCCGCACGATCAACCCGCCGCGCGAGCAGCAGCAGCGGCTTCCGCCGTCTCCTGGAAGTCGACGATGGCCCCACCGTACTCCCTCGCCCATTTCGTCAGGACCTCGATCGGCTCGACCAGCGTCTGGCCGAGGTCGGTGAGGCGGTACTCGACGCGCCGCGGCGCTTCGGCATGACGTTCAACCAGACCGTACCGCTGGAGGCGGCGCAGCGTCTGGGTGAGGACCTTGCGCGAGATGCCGCCGATGAGGTCAACCAGCTCGCCGTGCCTGCGCGGCTGGCGGCTGAGACCGAACAGCACCAGCACCGCCCATTTGTCGGCGATGATCTCGACCGCCAGGCGCGTGGGGCAGTCGGCGAGGAAGGCCGTCCCAGCCGCGTTCTCCATGAAATCGAAGGTACCAGGAGGTAACCGAGGGCTCCGTAACGTCTTCCCCGAGAAGCAAGTCAGCATCAGACGCGGAGGAATCACCATGCCACGAGTCGTTGTGTTCGACGAGTTCGGCGGGCCGGATGTCATGCACGTGGTCGAGGAGCCGGTCGTCGAGCCCGCGCCCGGGGAGGTACGGGTCAGGATCGAGGCGTTCGCCGTCAACCCGCTGGACCAGCTCATGCGTTCCGGCGCCTCGCCCGCACCCGTCCCGCTGCCCCACGCCCGCCTCGGCGTCGAGGGAACCGGCGTGGTCGACGCGCTGGGCCCCGAGGTCACCGGGCTGGAGATCGGCGACCCGGTCATTCTCGCGGCGATTCCGGACGCGAGCGCCAGGGGCAGCTACGCCGACTACACCACGCTCCCCGCGAGCCGCGTGATCGCCCGGCCGGCCGGGCTTGACATCACGGAGGCGGCCGCGATCTGGGTCGGGTACTCCACCGCCTACGGCGCGCTCGTCGAGAAGGCGAAGATGCGGCCGGGCGATCATGTCCTCATCACCGCCGCGTCCGGCGGCGTAGGCCGGGCGGCGATGCAGATCGCCAATCAGATCGGCGCCGTGCCCATCGCCGTCACCCGGCACACGGCGAAGAAGGATGACCTGCTCGACGCCGGCGCCGCCGCCGTTGTCGCCACCGCCGAGGAGGACTTTGCCGAAGCCGTCCGCCACTACGCCGGCGGCGCCGGCGCCGACATCGTCCTCGACCTGGTTAGCGGCCCCGGCCAGGGGGACCTCCTGAAGGCGGCCCGCCTCGAGGCAACACTGGTCGTCGCGGGCGTCCTCGACCCGCGGCCCACACCCGTCCCGGCCAAGCCGCTCACGATCTTCCGCTACCGGAGCTTTGAGCACACCCTCGACCCGGTCGCGGTGAAGCGCATGGCGGCCTTCCTGAACGCCGGCGTGCGCCTCGGCGCACTGCGGCCCGCCATCGCCAACGTGTTCGCCCTTGACGACATCGCCGACGCGCACCGCTACCTCGAGAAAGGCCTGCACGCCGGGAAGAAGATCGTCGTGAGAGCTTAGTAAACGTCTATGTGTATGTCGCCGGTGGGCAGCACCCGCTGCCCGAACGCGCCGGACATGAAGCGGCGGAGCGCTCGCGTCGAGCGCCGTTCGAACAGCTCGAAGCACAGGTCTCGCAAGCCCTCGCGGTGCCACTGCGGAAGCGAGACCAGCCGACCGTCCTGCTCCACGTGGTCGGGGAAGCGGTCGGCGATGTCCCAGCTGTCCACCGAGGTCTCGCCGTCCCGCAGCAGTTCCGTGATCGCCCGCCTGGACGCTGCGGCCGCCTGCGCCGCCCGCAGCGCCCCGGCCGGGTCGGCCAGCAGGGTGTGGTCGCCGTTGAGCCGGAAGCGCGGGCCGGCCGGCCCGGCCGAGACGACGAGCGAGTGCGCATTGAGGTGCTCGTGGGCGACCTTCACCGCCAGCTGGACAGTTCCGCTGCCCAGCATCGCCAGGTAGGCCGCGTAGGCGGCGCGGCGCTCGGCGTCGGAGTCGGCGACCACGCCGCTGGCCGCGATCCGCTCCTCGAGCGCGCCCGCGTCGGCCACGTCCTGCGCGTCCCGGGTCGGCCCCGGCGCCGCGGCCCCAACCAGCCCGGCGGCCCGGGCGGCGGCCCGGTCATAGTGCCCGGGGCCGTGCAGCAGCGGCTGCCGCGCGACCGTCAGCGTGTCGAGCACGTCGCGCCCGGGATAGGTCACGCCGGCCGCGGCCAGCCACTCGATGTACCACTGGATCACCAGCGTCTTGTTGATGAGGTGCCCGGCCGCGAAGGAGTCCTGGAGGAAATGGTCGGCGTAGCCTGCCCAGGTCCGCGCCCGTAGCCGCAGGGCCTCCCGTTCGGCGCCGGTTTCGGCGGCCGACTGGGCGATGAGCTGCCGGGCGGCCAGGTGGAACGAGTGCCACCGGTACCAGGAGAACGGGGCGAAGTGACCGGAGTTGCGCGCCAGCACCGCCGAGTACCGCTTGTCCGGCTCGAACCCGTGCCGCCGTCCGAGCGCGCTGACCGCCGCTATCTCCGCGGTCTCGGCTAGCGGGCCGAGCAGCGGGTAGCGCAGCGAGCCGGGCAGCAGCCGGGGCAGTGAAGCCGGCCGCGGGCCGACGCTGCCCCGGACCCCGGCCGGCCGGGCCAGCTCGGCGATGCTCCAGCTCCGCACCGACTGGATCAGCGGCCCGACGAACGAGAGCGGGGCGGACTCGATGTCTTCCGGGCGTCCCAGGTAGTCGGGGAGCACGTTGAGCTCCCCGAGGGTCACCACCAGGCCGCTGCCGCGCAGGCGCACCGGGTCAAGCCCCGGGTGCGCGGCGCGGAGCCGTTTCTCCTCCGCCTGCCGGGGCGCCCGCCCGAGCTCCGCCAGCAGGTCGCGGTAGTCGGCCACCGCCCGCGCATTCCCCTCCGCCGCCGCCTGGACCAGCGCCGGATCGAGGTCCCCGAGCATCGAGTGCTCCCAGGCCATATACCGCTGCAGAACCGGCCGTCGGTCGGCCTCGGTCCCGGCCTCACCCCCGACCCCAGGGGCCGACGCCCCGAACGTGACCGAACGACCCGCGATCAGCGCGTCGGCGGCCCTGTCGGCAGCGCGTTCTTCTGCCATCCCGGCCGGCATCACCGCCAACGCCGAACCAGTGCCCGGACGTGGCGCGCGGATCAGCCCCGCGCACTGCTGCACGACGTGGGCGACCTCGTGCGCGAGCAGCCAGAGGCCGTCACGGCTGTCCGGCCGGAACTCTCCGGCCGCGAAGTAGATGTCCGTCCCGACGGTGAACGCCCGCGCGCCGAGCGCCCGGCACGCCAGGTCGCCGCCGACGCCCGCGATGCCGGAAGCGTGGACCCGGATCGAGTCGAAGTCGATCCCGTCGGCGAGGTAGCGCGCGCGAAAAAGCTCCGCCAGTTTCGGCACGATTCCGACCCCCAGCCGCCGACGACAGCGCCGCCTTACGCGACTCAAGATACCCGCGCGGTTTCCGTTATCCGCCGACGGCGCCGCGGTCTCCGGTACAGGTCGACGATCGAGGGGGACGCCGGTGACGGGTCGGGTCAGGCGCTGGTATCGCATCGCGGCCGCCGCCACGGCCGTCGTCGCGGTGGCGGCGCTCGCGCTGGGTGCCTCCGGGCAGCTGCTCGCGCCCGCCGTCGCGCCGCGCACCACCAAGGCGGTGCTCGCCCAGGACACGGGCACGCAGAACGCCGGTCCCCAGGCGGTGGCCGGCGGCGCCTCCGATGACCCGCCGTGCCGGTGCACCCGGGGGAGGAAAACCAGTCGCCGCACCCGTACCCGTTCCTGGGCGCCGTGCCGGCCAGCACGGCCGACGGCCGGAACGGGGGCAGCCGGCCACCGGGCGAGCGGCCACCCGTAGGGCCGCCGCGGCGCTCGCTAGGCTCGCTGCCGGTCCGCGTCCGGCTCGCTGCCTAGCTCGCCGCCCTCGAGCCGCAGGTCGGGCACCAGCGGCGAAAGCCACCGGGGCAGCCACCAGGCGCGGGCGCCGAGCAGCGACATGATCGCGGGGACGAGGATCATCCGCACCAGGGACGCGTCGATCAGCACCGCGAACGCCATCCCGAGCGCGAGCATCTTCACCGTCGGGTCGGGATTGATCACGAAGCTGGTGAAGACGACGATCATGATGAGCGCGGCGGTGGTGATCACCCGGGCGGTCGCGCCGATCCCGATCGCCACGCTGCGGTGCTCGTCGCTGGTCGCCAGCCAGGCCTCGTGCACCCGGGACAGCAGGAAGACCTCGTAGTCCATCGACAGCCCGAACACGATGCAGAACACCAGCATCGGCACGTAGGCCGGGATCGGCAGCGTCGACTGCAGCCCGATCGCTCCCTTCCCCCATCCCCACTGGAAGATCGCGACGATGACCCCGTAGGCCGCGCCGATCGACAAGATGTTGAGGACGGCGGCCTTGACGGCGATCACGATCGACCGGAACGCCGCCGTCAGCAGCAGGAACGAGATCGCGACGACGGCGATGATCAGCCACAGCAGGCGGCTGGTGATCTTGTTGGTGAAGTCGACCGCGCCCGCCGTCGTCCCGGTGACGTAGCTGGTCGCGTGCTCCTTCGGCAGCACGTCGGTCCGCAGCGTGTCGACCAGGGCGGTGGTCTGGGTGGCCTGCGGCCGGGTGGTCGGGATGACGTTGAACACCGCGGTGGTGCCGGCCGAGTTGACCGACGCCGGGGTGACCGACGCGACGCCCGCGGTCTTGCTGATGTCGGACTGCATGGTCGACAGCAGCGAGCTGTTCGCCGAGCTCGACTGGTTCGGCAGCTTGACAACGACGGTCAGCGGCCCGTTCACGCCGACCCCGAACCCCTGCGAGATCAGGTCGTAGGCCTGCCGGTTGCTCTGCGAGGTCGGGTTGGTCCCGTTGTCGGGCTGGCCCAGCGTGATCGAGAAAAACGGAATCGTCAGCACCACGAGCACGGCCACGCTCAGCACCGCCCACGGCCAGGGCCGGTCGCTCACCATCCGCCCCCAGCGGGCGAACGCGCTGCGCTCGTGCTGCTCCTGGGTGACGGCGGCGGTCTGCGCGGCCTGCTGGCGCGCGGTCAGCCCGGCCTTGTGGGCGCGGACCCGGGCGGTCAGGGCCCGGATCGCCTGCCGGGCCAGCCCCATCAGGGCCGGCAGCAGCGTCAGGGCCGAGATCATCGCGACCACGACCACGATCGCGGCGGCGAGGCCGAGCGACCCGACGAAGCCGACCCCGGAGATGTACAGGCCGAGCACGGAGACGGCGACGGTGCTGCCCGCGACCACGATCGCGGCGCCCGATGTGCCCGCGGCCCGCCGGATCGACGCGACGACCCCCATCCCGTTGTCCAGCTGCTCGCGGTGCCTGGCGACCAGGAAGAGCCCGTAGTCGACCGCGACCCCGAGCCCCAGCAGGGTGGCGATGGTCGGACCGGTGGTCGGGAACGTGACCAGCCGCGCGATCAGCGCGAGCAGGGACAGCCCGGTGACCACGCTGAAGATCGCCGCCAGCAGCGGAATGCCGGCCGCGATGAGCGAGCCGAACATGATCAGCAGCAGCACCAGGGCGCACGCCAGCCCGATGACCTCGGACGTCAGGTCCTTCGTCTGCTGCCCGATCTGGCCCGCCCCGGCCCCGTACGCCACCTGCAGGCCCGCCTTGGTCGCGGGCGCGGTCGCGTTGTTCAGCTCGTCCAGGTAACTGACGTCGAGCGAGCTCGGGTTCACGCTCCAGGCGACGCTGGCGTACGCGATCGTGCCGTCCTTGGCCACCATGCCGCTGTTGGTCGAGGCGAACGGGCTGACCGCCTTGATGACATCGGGCAGTTTGGACACGTTGGTGACCGACTGGTTGACCGCGGACTCCTGCGCGGCGACCGTGCCGCTGGCGGCGTGGAACACGATCTGCCCGCCGTACCCGCCCTGCTGCGGAAAGGTGCTGTTGAGCACGTTGAGGCCGGTCGCGGAGTCGCTGCCGGAGATCGTGTAGTTGTTGACGTACTCACCGCCGAAGGCGCGGGACAGGCCCAGCGCCCCGCCGAGGACGATCACCCAGGCGACGATGAAGATCCAGTGCCTCTTGGCTGCTACCCCTGCGAGCTTTTCCAGCAGCAGGTTCACTAACGGTCCTCCTCTGGCTGCGATTAGCTTTCGAGGGCGCACAGCCAGATGAGGATCAGGCCGGAGGGCGGGTCACGGCATCATCCACGGCGGGTGATGTTCGCACCGCTCGGCCTGAGGCCGTCCATGAGCAGGTTCAGCAGCCGGTCGGCCTGCGGGCGCTGCCCGGGCTTCCCGGCCACGGTAAAGATCCCGATCAGGCTGGCGGCAATGTCCTCGGCGGTCACGTCGCCCCTCAGCTCACCGACCGCCCGGCCGGCCTCCAGGATCATGGTGATCATGTCGAGCAGCTCGGCCCGGGTCTGAGCGAGCCCGATCTCGCCGGACTCGATCATCGCCAGCAGCGTGCCGGTCATCCCGTGCTTGGTCGCCAGCCAGTCGCCGAACAGGTCCATCCAGCGCCGCATCGCCTCGGCCGGCCGGAGCTCGGCGAGCAGCTCGCGGGCCCCGGCCGTGAGCCGCTCGACCTGATCGTGGTAGACCGCGTCGACCAGCGACTCGCGGGTCGGGAAGTGCCGGTAGAGGGTCGCGATCCCGACCCCGGCCTCGCGGGCGATCGCCCGCATCGACGGCTCGGCGTCGGCCGTCGCGAACGCGCGGGTGGCCGCCCACAGCAGCGCGTCGCGGTTGCGGGACGCGTCCGCGCGCAGCGCACGGGCGTCGACGTCGGTCAAAACGGATCACGCTCCACTTATGCTATCGTCGCTCAGGTAAGCGGAACACGATCCGCTTGACTGAGCTTAACCTCTTACCGGGGAGGGCCCCCATGACCGACACCATGCGCACCGTCCGCTTCCACGCCTACGGCGAGCCTGCCGACGTCCTCCGGCTCGAGGAGGCGGCGGTGCCGGCCCCGGGACCGGGCCGCATCCGGGTCGCCGTGCACGCGTGCGGCCTCGCCCCGGCCGACTGGGCGCTGTGCCGGGGCCTGTTCCCCGGGCAGCTGCCCCGCGGCATCGGGTGCGACGTCTCCGGCATCGTCGACGCCGTCGGCGACGGCGTCACCGACGTCGCCCTCGGCGACCGGGTCTTCGGCACCGCCGACTGGGCCCGCTGCCCGTCGGCGGGCGCGTCAGAGCGCGCGATCATGGACCATTGGTTCGCCGTCCCCGACGGCCTCGACCTCAGCCAGGCGGCGGCCCTGCCGATGGCTCTCGACACCGCCTACCTGCACCTCATCGCGCTCGGCCTCACACCGGGCCGGACCATCCTCATCAACGGCGCCGGCGCCACCATCGGCTACGCCGCCGTCCAGATCGCGCTCGCCCGCGGCCTGCGGGTGATCGCCACCGCGGGCGACACCTACGCCCAGTCGCTGCGCGACCTCGGCGCCGCCGTCACCGGCTACGGCGACGGCGTGGTGCAGCGGGTCAAGGCGATCAGCGACGGCCCGGTCGACCTGGTCCTGGACACCGCCCCGGTCGGCGGCGCGCTGCCCGGCCTGGTCGAGATCGCCGGCGGCGACCCCACCCGCGTTCTCACCATCTCCGACGTCGAGGCGGCGCGGGAGCTCGGCGTCCGCGACACCTTTCACGAATCCCGGGACCTGCTCAGCCACCGCTTCGAGGCCTTCCCCGAGTTCGCCGGACGGGCCGCCGACGGCACGTTCACGGTCCCGATCGCCCGCACCTTCCCGCTCGAGGACTGGCGCTCGGCGATGGAGCTCAGCCTCACCCGCCACGCCCGCGGCAAACTCCTGCTGCGCCCGTAAGAAAAAGTTCAATTTCAGGATTTTCCCGAACGGTCCCGTGACTTCGCAGGTCAGCGCCATGACCCCGGCCCTGGGCCGGCCCCGCCGTCGCTTGCCCGTTATGGCTCATTTACGCCACTATGGGGCGACATTGCCGAGCGAAGGCGGGTGGTCCGGGTGGACGAGATCGGCTTCGGCCCGAAGCGCGAGCCCCGCCCGCCGTCCCGCCGGCTGCGCGCGCTGGGCGCGGCGGGCTCGATCGCGGCCGCCGCCGCGGCCGCGATCGCGATCGCGGTGACGGCCTCCGCTCATCACGGGGCGGCGTCCCCCGATCCGGCCGCGCAATCGGCGGCGGCGGTTCCCGTCCCGGCCCTGGCGCCCCTGTCCGCGGTCTGCCCGCCGGTCCAGCCGACCTGGCCCGACCTGGGCGCGCTGCCCGCCAGCCTGCGTCCGGGGGCGCTCAAGGTCGTCGTCGACGGCCAGTTCAGCGGCCGCTGCCCCGCGCCCTAGGGCCGGCCTCTAGCGCCCTACCGGCCGAAACCGGGCCTGCTGCGGGTACTCGCGGCGCGCGCTGCCCGCCGTCCTTGTGTGCGCGCCGAGCGCGAGCACCCCGGTCGCCAGCAGCAGCACGAAGGCGGCGGTGAACTCGACCGCGAGCGACAGCGTCGCGTACGGGACCGACAGGCTCTCGGTGTAGCCGAACAGCCCCCCGTGGGCGGTGAGCAGCAGCCCGACGGCGGTCGCGGCGCCCGTCACGGCCCCGGCCACCAGCAGCGCCAGCCGCCGGAAGGCGACGATCGCGACCGCGAGGACGATGCTGCCGATGCCCTGGGCGAGGAAGAGCGGCCCGATGACGCTGATGCCACTGTAGCCGTCGTCCCACAGCATCAGGTGGATCACGGCCGACCAGACCAGGAAGGCCGCGCCGGTCGCGGTCAGCGCGAGGACGGTCCAGCGGGCGGCCCGCGACTCGAGCGCGCTCGGCCCGCGGAGCAGGAACCGGATGATGGATGTCGGGTTCAGCATGACGCCTCCTAGGCGTGTCAGGTCGTTCAGAAGGAAATCGAGGCGGTCGCGATCGTCGTCCACAGGCCGTAGACGGCCAGCGCGCTCGCGCCCGCCGCCAGCGCCACGGCAGGCCCCACCCGGCCGCCGTGCCGGGCGACGAACCGCGGGTAGACGGCGAACGTGATCAGCTGGCTGAGCCAGAGCGCGAACAGCGACGGCGTGACCAGGTCGTCGTAGATCTGGTCGGGGTTGATGAGCAGCACCGGGCCGACGGCGACCATGATGACGCCGATCCCGATCAGCACCCGGCGCAGCGGCCACGCCGTCACCGCGACGGTCAGCCTGCTCAGCGCCAGGTACTCGATCAGGATGACCGCCGCCGTGCTGGCCGCCACCCCGATCCCGACCGTGACCGCGAAGTCGTGGCCGACGAATCGCTCCGCCACCGCCATGCCCGGGATCTCGCTCCCGGCCAGGGCCGGATCGGCCGCCAGCGGGGCGACGGCGGCGATCAGCACGACCGCGGTCGCCAGGTAGGCGCCGACGACGCCGCGCCGCATGGTCGCGAACTGCTGCCGCAGGTTCCCGCCCAGCTCGCCGCCGAGGAAGAACGGCAGGCTGCCGCAGATGTACAGCAGCGCGGTCTGGCCGCCCGCGATGGCCAGCGACCCGGCCGGCGCGGACGTGCCGAAGCTGCTCGCGGGGGTGCTCACGTTGGCCAGGGTCACGCCCGACAGCGCCACCGCCAGCGCGAGCTGGCCCACCGCGATCAGCCCGATGACGAGCAGGGCCACCCGCCGGCCGGCGATCATCACCCCGGTCAGCGCGACCGGGATGACGACCTCGAGGGCGGTCTGGTACCGCCGCTCGCCCGGCAGCACCGCCGGCAGCAGGTCGTAGACGATCTGGGCGGTCGTGTAGACGACGTACAGCAGGTAGCTGAACGCCCACACCGACGCCTGGACCAGCGCCACCCGGCGGCCCGCGGCCGCCTCGGTGAACGCGTACAGGCCGCCCGAGCTGCTGATGCGCCGCGCGTACCCGAACCAGACCGCCAGCGGGAAGCCGAACGCCGCCGCCGCGAGCACCATCGACAGCCCGGCCGAGGAGAGGGCGCCGCCGGCGATCGACGGCGCGTTCAGCGCCGCCAGCGCCAGCGGGCCGCCGAACGAGGCGACCGCCACCCCGGCCAGGGCCCACGGGCCGATCGGCCTGGCCGGCCCGAGGGGCGGCGACAAGGCGCCCCCCTCGGGCCGGGTCCGGTCGGCTCCGCTGCCCGTCATCCGGGCCCGGAACTCGGTCATCGCGGTGTCACCTAACCCCGGGCTCAGGACCAGCTGCCGCCGGCGCTTGACGACGCCGGGGAGGAGGCGGGAGCGGACGGGGCCGGGCTGGCCGGGGCGGCCCCCGAGCCGCCCGCGCTGAACGAGGTCACCGAGGCGGTGACGTCGCTGCCGGTGGGCGCGACCAGCCACCACTGCGCGCCGAAGGAGTCGCTGCCCTGGCCGGTGGCGGTGCCCGGCCCCGAGTCGCCCGAGAAGTAGTACAGCGGGTGGCCGTCGTAGGTGACCTGCTTGGTGCCGTCGGATCGGGTGATCGTGCCGATGTCGCTCGCGTGGGCCCCGCCCGCCGCGGTCGCGGTGCCGGTGGTGGTGACCGGCGGCCACGCCCCGGCGCAGGCGCCGTTGCAGTTGGACATGTCCCCGGTGTCCTTCACCCACAGGTAGACCGCCCGGCCCGAGCTGTTGGTGAGGACGGTGCCGGCCGAGGACTTGGCGGTGGTGATGACCGTGGCCCCCGCCGTGCTCGCGCCGCTGCTGCTGGCGGAACCGCCCGCGGGCGACGCGGGCGCCGCCGCGCTGCTGGTGCCCCCGCTGCTGCACGCCGCGACGACCACTGCCGCGGCGAGGCCGCCGCCGACCCCCGCGATCAGTTTGGTCCGCTTGGACACGGAACTGAACCTGGACCTGGGGCTGATTGTGGACTTGCGCATCGTGCTTTCCTCCCGTCCGGCGCGGTCTCCCGCGTCGGCTCCGTGTGAGTCACTGTCGATGTATGTACGGGGACGGGGTCGGAAGGGATTGTTATTGACGGATCAACTACATATGATCTGGGTCACTAGTTGACTACACACAGTGCGATACGGTTATCGTCTGTAACCGCGAGGGGCGGGGGAGGGGGCAGACCCGCGCGTGTGGGGGGCGATCGTCTTCGCGTTGCTGGCCGCGCT